>ENA-OYXU01000759-OYXU01000759.1-human-gut-metagenome-genome-assembly--contig:-NODE-759-length-12128-cov-5.577984_pt1 | contig 12128 bp, 9 predicted proteins | sample MGYA00243243_ERZ653435 | MGnify/ENA primary metagenome ERZ653435 (study PRJEB26926, sample SAMN06165113) | human gut metagenome | biome: ENVO:00009003; feature: ENVO:2100002; material: ENVO:00002003... | reverse complement strand
CTCCGTTTTTAAGTATCTTGGCGTCGGCGGGATAAAGAGTGCCGTCGCTGCCGAGCAGTTCGAAGTTTTTGATTTTCTTACTGCGGCTGCTGATGCCTGCGTCAGTTGTGGTGACAGTCACGGTATTGCCTGACACTTTATAGGATTTGAATTGGGGAGAGAACGGATTGAGGCCTTCGACGCCGTATGTCGAGTTGAGCGCGAGATTGGCCAATCGCTCGCCCACCTGACGCTTGACCGTCGGATGCACGTCGTTAATGTCATTGACGAGGTCTCCAATGACCGCCATGCCCGTGTCCTCGACAGTCTCGTCGACCATAGCCTGCTGTTCGCGCAGATATGCGCCGTTTTTGCCGGCATAGCCGCTGTATGGCGCAATCTGTACGAAATAAAAAGGCAGACGCTGGCCAAAGTCGGCCCTCCAACCACGTATAAGTGACGAGAACATCGTGGCATAGTCGGCATAGCGTTCATTGTTTGCTTCGCCCTGATACCATATTACTCCGGCGAAGGTATAGTTTTTAAGAGGGAATATCATGCCGTTGTAGAGCGACGAATTGGCCACGGGAGGCCAGTCGCCGCGCACGGCCTCTGCTTTTTTCTGCAATGTTTCGTCTCTGAATGTCACGGGGTCAATCCATGCCTCGGCGGGAGTGCCGCCCCAGTATGCGCCGACAAGACCAACCGGCACATTGCCGAGACCCTCGCTGAGACGGCGTCCGAAGAAATATCCGACGACACTGAAATAGTCCATTACCTCTTTTGAACATAGTTCCCAGTGTCCGCGCAGTCGTTCGACCGGATAGCGCGACGGGGCTTTCTCCACGCGGAAGACACGTATCTTGTTATTGTCGAATAGTTTGTCGCGACTGTCGATATCGCTGATTTTCCAGCGGAAACAATACTCCATGTTAGACTGTCCCGAGCAAAGCCACGGCTCGCCCATGAGTATGTCGGAGACTTCTCTCACGAGCTGACCCTGCCAGCCGTAAAAACGTATGGAGTGGGGGCCTTCGTCGGGCGGAGTGCGTACTGATGTCTCCCAGTAGTTGTACTTGTCAGACTTGACACAAACAGTGTCAGTCGGCGCCCAGCTGCAGACAATCTTGAGATCCCACAGGGCCGGACACCATCCCCAGAGTTTTACGTCAGCGTCGCGCAACATCACCGCGTGGTCGCTTATGAGCCCCGGCAGATAGAAGTCGGCTTCGTCCTGTGCCGCAGCTCCGGTAAAGGTCATTGTGGCTATGGCCGCCATCATTAGTTTTTTCATATTATAAAATCGGTTCTTCGGCCCAGTAACGCTCGATTTCCTCCAACGTGCGGCCGGTGGTTTCGGGGACGTATCTATACATGATATAAATATACGGGACACACATCGCTGCAAACAGCAGGAACGTGCCGGCCGGTGTGAGCGTCTGCAGCAGCCAAGGAGTCAGCTGACCCACAAGATACGTGCCTATCCACAGTGCAAGACCGGCGACTGACATCGCCAGACCGCGCACCTTGGTCGGATACATCTCTGAGAGCAGCACGAAGACTACGGCGCAAATTGACACGGCGCAGCAGAATACATAGGCGAGGAAAAAGACGAGCAGGAAAATACTCGAGATGCCCATCGACGCTCCGTGGTTGAAGTAGAAAGCTATCATAAGCAGCGAGACAATCATGCCCGACACACCATAGTAGACGAGTTTTTTGCGGCCGACTTTGTCGATAATCATCAGGGCGAGGATAGTGGTCAGCGTGTTGACAAGGCCGACGAGCACCTGATACATCAGCGAGTCGCCGCCTGACAGACCGGCCTGCTCGAATATCGACGGGCCGTAGTAGAGCACTGCGTTGACGCCCATAAACTGTCCGAGCATGGCGATGCAGACGCCGACGATTACAGCCTTGAAAATCCCGGGTTTGAGCAGCATACGCCAGTCTGATTTGGTCTCATGGCCGAGCACGGCCTCTGTCTCGTCGGCCTGACGGACGGCAGCTGACGGCTCTGTATAGATGCGGTCGAGGATGAGCATGGCTCTGCCACGCTCACCTTTGACCAACAGCCATCTCGGGCTCTCCGGTATCATGAATATGATAAGGAAAAAGAGCATTGCCGGCACTGTCTCCATGCCAAGCATACCGCGCCAGACCTGATCGACGAACACAATTCCCATAATACCTCCGTCGGTCTCGCCGGCATGCCCGACTGAATAGGAGAGCAGCCCGTAGTTGACAAGATAGGCTCCGAGAAACCCGACCGTCACAGCCAGCTGATAAAGAGACACAAGGCGTCCGCGCCATTCGGCAACTGCCATTTCCGAGATGTAGAGAGGCGAGACTATCGAAACGATGCCTATGCCTATGCCGCCGATGATGCGGTAGATTACGAGCTGATTGAAGTCGCTGCATACCATACAGCCGACCGCCGAAGCGGTGAACAGTATGGCCGACAGTATCATCGACGGTTTGCGCCCGAAGCGGTCGCTGAGGATGCCTGCTACAGATACGCCTGCAATCGAGCCTATAAGCGCGCATCCGACATACCATCCCTGCTGCATGGTGTCGAGACCGAACTGTCGGGCGACGTCGCCTATTGTGCCCGAAATGACAGCCGTGTCATAGCCGAACAGAAAGCCTCCGAGAGCTGCCACTAACGACAGGAAGAGCATGTATCCTATGTTGATTGTCTTTTTCATTGCTTTATCAGTGTTATAGCTGTGACGACTGTGTTTTTAGTTGTCTTTTTCTTCGAGCTCGGCGCGCATCGGGATTGATGCCTGTGCGCCGGGGCGGGTCACGGAGATTGATGCGGCACGGTTGCCGAACTCCACCGCCTCGCGTATGCCTCGACCCTCGGCGAGCGCCACGCATAGCGCTCCGCAGAATGTGTCGCCGGCAGCCGTGGTGTCGACGGCATCGGCTTTAAAGGTCGGCACGAGTTCACAGTCATTGCCGTTTTTGACGAGAGCACCGCGCTTGCCCATGGTTATCACTACGATGTCCACTCCTTTGGCCGCTATGGCGTCGGCCGCTTCGCGGGCGGTTTTTATATCAGTGATATTAATGCCCGACATCAGGCTCGCCTCTGTCTCGTTGGGTATAATCATATACAGGTTACGCAAGAGCGACTCCGGGAGCTCACGTGCCGGGGCGGGATTGAGGATGACTTTAAGTCCTCTCTCTGACGCGATACGTGCAGCATACTCGATAGTGGGCAGAGGAGTCTCTAACTGCATCAGCATGATGTCGCCCTCATGCAATATACTTTTTGCCGCGTCGACTTGCGGGCGTTTAAGCGTGTCGTTGGCGCTCGATGCCACCGATATGCAGTTTTCGCCTTTTTCATCCACCATGATAAGAGCGACTCCCGAATCTTCTGTCGGATCCGTGGTTATATATCGTGTGTCGATGCCCTCTTTTTTGTAAAGCTCGACTGACTGACGTCCGAACATGTCGTCGCCCACGCGTGCGATGAAAGTCACATCGCCGCCCAACCGGGCAGCTGCAACGGCCTGATTGGCTCCCTTGCCGCCGGGATTCATCATGAACTTGCCGCCCAAGATGGTCTCGCCGGGCACGGGGATGCGTTTAGAGCACACGACCATGTCGGTGTTGCAGCTGCCGATTACTATGATTTTTTTCATGCTAAACTAATTGTCTTTGTCAAACTATTTTGGCGTATATCAGCAGCCCCAGACCTATGGCAAAGAGTACAAACATCCATGCGTTGAGTCGGTTGCATACCGCCGGGCAGTTTTTAAACTCTTTCCATATCAGTATGCCCCACAGGGCCGAAATCAGAGTTGCGCCCTGTCCCAGACCATATGAGATGGCCGGACCGGCTGTGCCCGATGCCACCATGCTACATGACTGGCCGATACACCATATCACGCCGCCGAGCACACCGACCATATGCGTTCCGAAAGAGCCTTTGAAGTAACCTGAGGGTTTGCAGGGCTCACCCTGCACGGGTTTGCGCATGGCGATGTAATCCCACAGGAAGTTGCTGCCGAAGACACCGACCGCAAAGATAAACACGGCTGTGTAGGGAGTCATCTTGCCGGCCTCGGGGTGAGCGAAGTCTGTGGCTGTGGCGGCCGATACGAGATAGAAGAAGAACGCCATGATGACGCCGGCCGCAATCGACAGGGTGATGCCCTTCTTGGTCAGATTCTGAGGACCGGTCTGAGCCTTTTTGTAGGCCATGCCGTTAAGCATGATGGCTACAGCTATCAGAGCCACGCCGATGAAGAGTATCACAGGGTCGCCGTCGGGCTTGGCTATATAGTTGACAAACACGCCTATCACGAGCGCCAGACCGACGCCGACGGGGAAGGCGACAGACATGCCGCAGAGTGAGATGGCGGCCGAAAGCATAATGTTCGAGAGATTGAAAATCACACCGCCGGTGAAGGCGAGGGCTATGCTCGACCCCGAGGCTTGCTCGAGGTCGGGTATAAAGGCGCGGCCTTCGGTGCCTGTGCTGCCGAACGTAAAGGCTGACAGCAGGGCGAACAGCAGTACGCCGATTACATAGTCCCAGTAGAAGTATTCATATCGCCAGGTTTTTGAGGCTAACTTCTGCGTGTTGCCCCAAGAGCCCCAGCAGAGCATTGTGACAACACAGAGAAGTACGGCCAACCCGTAGTTTGATACAATAAACATGGGTCAGAAGGTTTTAATCGTTAACGGGCGAGTATTTTGCATGTCTGCACCTCGCCGGCTGCGCTCTTGACACTGAGCACATATACGCCGCGCGCGCCGGCATAATTCCAGCTGAAGTTAGTGCCGCTGACGGTCTCGTTGACCACGCTGCGGCCCTGCATGTCGACGATGGCGACTGTCGACACGCCGCCTTCGGGCATTACGACATGGATGGTCTGAGCGTCAGCCTCGCAGAACACCGCGACCTTGCTGTCTGTGGCTGCGTCAGCGATGCCTGATGACTGACGGGGGAATGTAGCCCAGTCTGACCATTTGCGGTTGTCGTCGCGGAAGCGTGCGCGGACAAAGCAGTCATTGCCGAAAGTGACACCGCCTGCCTGCTGCTCGAGCGAGCAGAGGTTGATGCCGGCGTTTTTGTCTTCATTGCGGTAATAGTTGCGGCAGTCACGCAGTGAGTTAACCAGCACATTGAGCGAGCCGTCGTTTGCTTTCTGCACGAGCTGGAACTGTGACGAGAAGAGTTGACCGGCGTTTGCTTCGTCGTAGGCGTCACAGCTGATATTGTAGATATTGCCGTTTTGAGAGAGTGTGAGGTTGGCGGGCGCTTTGGGAGCTTCCTGTTTTACGTCGCCATACCATGAGTAGCGTAGTACGGGTGTGTCAAACCAGTTGGCGGTTATGTTAGATGCGTTTTTGTCGTCTTCGGCTACAGACCATACTTGGAAGGCATATTTACCGTTCTCGATGTCGATTTCACCGTAGTTGATGGCGTACTCGGGGTGTGAGTAATTTACTTCGGCTTCATCGTTCTGCTGATGTTCTGCGTCGTAGATTTTGCCCCAGCCGTCAAGCAGACCGCCGCTGTTGCCGTTGTTGAAGAGCATGATGTCATGTTTGGAGTCGTCGGCCGGCTCCGAGACGCCGAATTCGGTGCCGTGTGCGTGGCCGTATGTAATCTGCTGTACTTTAGAGTATCCTTTGAGAATGGGATAGAGGTCAGTGTTGGTGAATGTGTACTTCCAGCCTGAATACCAGAGCTCGGAGATAGGACATTCGTGGCAATATGCGAAGACCATAGTGATGTTCGGATCGGCCTCTGCGGCGTCGAGAGTTTCTTTAAGCCATGCTTTCTCGCGTTCGCCTAAACCGGGTGTGCGGTCGCGGCAGATGACGGGGTCATAAGGCCAGTAAGACCACGAGTCAAGACCGAGCAGAAGCACTGAGCCTAATTGCTTCTTCCAGTAGTGGCCGAAGTCTGCTGAAGCTTCACCGGCGCCTGAAATATCGTCGTTGCGGAAATATTTGAAGAAGAGAGGAGACTCTTTGTCGTGGTTGCCGGGGACAACGAGCATCGGAATGTAGGGAGTGAGGTCTTTGAGAGCCGTGCCGAGCATGGTGGAGTAGTCGCCGGGGTTGTCACCGTCGTCTGTGAAGTCGCCTGTGTGGATGATGAAGTTGATGTCATGGATGTCGGAGATGCCGAGTGCGCCCATACTTGCCTTAATTATGCCGGCGATTTTAGATGTATTGCCCTGATAGTCGGCGTGGGTATCACTCATCGTGATAAAGCGAACTTTCTTGAGGTCGCTGCCGGCGGCCAGAGTCTTGAAACTGTAGACCTGAGACTGTCCCTCGACAGAGTAATAATAGAGCGTGTTGGGGGTAAGACCGGTCAGTTTGACGTTGTTGAGTATCACCTCGTCTTCGTCGTCAAGAGCCTCGGGCTTTGACAGCTCGCTCTGTTTGTCAAGAGCGCTGGCGTTTGTGCCGTAGAGGATTTTGCCGGGTGTCAGGTCTCCGCTGTGCCAGCTGATGCGCATCATCTCGGGCTGCGGGTCATATAGGAACGGAGTTGACTCCACGACGGTGCCGGGATTGGGTGTTATGGTGTTGCCGAAACCTCCGTGCTCGCGGCACTGTGATGCTGTGAGTTTTTTGTCGTAAATCTTTATGTCTGACACCTCTATTGTGCCGTCATCGCCGTCATTGTCGCCGAAGAGGAGCAGCTTTTTAGGCAACGCAAAACGAGAGTTGGCGTAGGCGTTACCGTTTACGCCTTTCCACAGCAGTTGTCCGTCTACAAAATATGAGAATGTGTTTTTGTTGCAGTCATAGTTGAAAATGATGCGATACCATTTGCCGGCCTCAAATTTGTTGACAGAGTATCCTCCGTTATCGCTTGAGCCGGTTGCATAATATCCGCCGATGCCGTCATTGCTGCTGCTGATGAATACTTCGGCGTCATCATCGTTTGCAAGTGTGGTCTGGAAGAAGGCATACCATGTGCTCATGGCCGGGAATTTGACATCCATCACCATCGACCAGTCATTGAGATAACCTTCGGCGTTGAAACGCTCTGAGTTTGAAAGATCTACCGTAAAGTATGAGTTTTTAGGCACACTTACGGCCGGTTTGCCTTGCGGTCCGCTGACCTGGGTGAGCTCGCCGCCGGCATTGGTAAATTGTAAATCTTTGCCGTGTTTTGCAGCAAGAAAGTTGGCCGTGTTTGTAAAATCGGCCTCAAATGTCGGCTCCGGGAGCGCGGCTGATGCACATAGGCTCATTCCGGCCAATAGCGCACCTAACATTAGTTTTTTCATAAGATATTAAATATGGGGTTGTTTTATTCTTGTGTTTCTTTTCGCAGAATTTCGTCACAGAGCACGCTTGCTTTGCAGAGCATGCGCGGGATGTGGAACGGCCCTTTGAAAAGATTGCCTTTGGCCGGCTGGGCGACCGTGCCGTCGCGATGGAGATAACCGTACCATTCGCCGTACTCTTTGTCGGGCAGATGGCTGAGCATCCATTCATTGACCAGACGGTGCATCTCGATATATTTCGTGTCGCCCGTAGCCTCATAGGCATATAAAGTGGCGATTACGGCCTCGGTCTGCGGCCACCAGAATTTCATGTCTTGTGCGTAGTCCTGACTCGGGAAGTTGCGGCAGTCGCGGAAGTTGATGATTCCGCCGTACTCTTTGTCCCAGCCCCATGCCCATGACCAGTCGAGTATGGTCGTTGCCATTGTCACGAGCTCCGGGTCCCAATTACGGTATTTTGCTTCTTCGAGCAGAAACCATGCGGTCTCGATGCAGTGTCCCGGGTTGATGGTGCGTCCGCAGCAGGTGTCGATCAGGTCGCCTTCGGGCGTCACCATTTCGAGGAGAGCCTTGAATTCGGGATGCATAAACAGACGCAGCGATGAGATGGACTCGGCAATCTGCGCGTCTAACTCCGGGTCCTTGACGGCTTCGCGGATGCGCGACGCAGTGTTGAGCATGATCATGGTGATTGAGTGACCTATCGAGCGCTGGGTCGGCAGATATTTTGGCTCAAGTACTCCGGGCGTGTTTATAAACCGACGGATGTCTCTGAAAAGTTTGAGCGCTTTTTGTGCGTATTCGGGCGACTGTGCGGCCATAGAATACTCCGACATGGCAATTGCGGCGAAACACTCTGAGAAAACATAGCGGCGTTTACGCAGCGGCGTGCCGTCGGCTTTTATCTCGAAGAACATTCGGCCGTCGGTGTCAAAGCAGTATGCTTCGATAAAGTCGATGCAACTCTTGGCTGCGGCCAGCCATGCGGGATTCTTTTCAATATTGTTGTAGGCGAATGATGCGACATAAGCATAACGGCCTTGAAACCATACAGACTTTGTCGTGTCCATGATTGTGCCGTCACGGTCGAGACAGGTATAAACCCCTCCGTATACCGGATCAAGCCCATGTGATAGCCAGAAAGGCATAATGTTTTCTGTCAGCTCTTTTCGATAGCTTTTTGAAATGTCTGAAAGATATTGTGACGTTATCATATTAATAGAGGATGGTTAATGCTGTTTCGGAGATTAGATTTAACGTAAAAAATGTGATGATTTTGTAATTAATCGGAGTTCAAAATATTTTACTTCGCAAAATAACAAAGAATATTTTGATTATGCAATACTATTTATAAAAAAATTTATTAATAAATTCGGATTTAATTAAGTTATGCGCTATATTTTTCGATTTTATCTTATGTTGTTTAATTTTAACCTGAGATGTTAATGTGGCTGTATAACTGTTTTGCCCCTGCGTTTTTTAAGATTTTTTGAGATGTCGGGCAGCTATAAATGAATATGACGGAGATAAATGAACAAGTGATGCCGTGATTTTAAATGAAGACTTGTCGTTAGGGCTAATTTAATAAAATATTTTCGTTATATTTGCAGAATAAATGTAAATGTTATGCCTTTAACTTCAATTACAGACACCGAACGCGGTTATAGTAAGAAAAAAATTATCACAACTTTCTTCTATAATATAAACGCCACAATCCCTGAACTTGCCAAAGAACTTAATCTGAGTATACCGACCGTAACCAAACTGGTAAACGAGATGGTTGACGAAGGTGTGCTCAACGACTATGGCAAGAGTGAGTCGAAGGCCGGTCGCAAACCCAGCACTTACGGGCTCAATCCACAGTCAGGATATTTGCTGGGCGTTGACCTTAAACGTAACTATGTAAATCTCGGTTTGTGTAACTTTAACGGCGAGATAGTTTGTCAGGATTTTGAGATACCGTTTGATGACAAATCATCACCAATGGATTTGCTCGACGAGCTGTGTAATATTATTAATGAGTTTATAAAGTCAAGCGGAATCGAGAAATCAAAGATTCTCAATGTCTGTCTCAATATCGGAGGGCGCGTCAATCCCGTCACGGGCTATAGCTATAGTATATTGAATTTCTCGGAAACCCCTCTGTCTGACATTTTGTCTGAAAAATGCGGGATGCCGGTATGTATCGAGAATGACACGCGTTCGATGACCTACGGCGAGTGTCTCAGAGGCTCTATCGTAAACGGTGAGAAAAATATCCTTTATGTCAATCTCGGCTGGGGTTTAGGACTGGGCATTGTGATTGACGGCAAGCTTTATGGCGGCAAATCGGGTTTTGCCGGTGAGTTTGGCCATATCAGAGCATTTGACAATGAGATATTATGTCATTGCGGCAAGAAAGGATGTCTTGAGACCGAAGTCTCGGGTTTGGCCTTGCATCGTGAGATTATGGAAGGCATAAAGGCCGGCAAAGTCTCGGTGCTGTCTCAGAAGACCGAAAATAATGAGCCGGTGTCTTTGCATGATATTTTAGATGCAATCGAAAACGAAGACTTTCTGTGCATCGACTTGCTTGAAAAAATCGGAGCCAAATTAGGCAAACAACTTGCCAATCTGATCAATATCTTCAATCCCGAACTTGTTGTAATCGGCGGCACGCTCTCCGCTGCAGGCGACTATCTTATAACGCCAATCCGACAGGCCGTCAAAAAATATTCGTTGCGATTGGTCCATAGCGATAGCAAGATTGTATGCTCAAAACTTCAGGAACGGGCAGGCATCATCGGCGCGTGCATGACGGCTCGACGACAGATGTTTGAAGGCGCTGACAGATGAATGTCATGACGTGCAGATGAAGTGTTAAATTGCACGTGATGCAAATTTATCACCTTGACGCGGATTTGTGTGTCTAACTTTGTGCAAAAAATAACGCACTATGAAACGAACACGCAAATCAGCACAGAAAACTATCACCGCCCACATCCCCGTCGAACTGATAAGTCAAATCCTCGCCGACCCCGAAAATATTTCTCTTTGCCACACCCTCGTCTCGGCCATCATCACAGCCGAACGTATCCGCAAGCCTGACGGCGCAGCCGAGTCGCTGGACGAAGGCAATCTCCATCCTGCGCCGACGCCCGAGGCTGACGCCATGGCAGATGATGCCCGACGGAGAGTCGAAAAAGCCCAAGAACGTCGCGAGGCGCGCAAACAACGCATCGAAAACCGTATGCGCATCCTCGGCCACATCTTTCGCGACGAAAAACCCGTTGCGCTGTCGTCCCTTTTTGGCTCGGGACTGTTTACTCGCGAACAGGAGCGCACAATCGACGCCCTGCTAAACCCGACGGTCAAACGCATCACCAAACTCTCGCCCGAACAGCTCTGGGCCTACTTCCTGCCATTAATAACCAAGTTCAATAAAATCCCCCTCTCTGACCTCCCCGTCTACGAACGCCGCCACGCCCTCACCCGTAAATAAACATGGAGGCGAATATGGAGGGACGATTTTTAATCGTCCACGTTATTCATTTGATTATCATCATATTGTAGGGACGTGCCTTTGGCACGTATTATGTGGTAGTCCGGGCTTTATACACGCCTATACATGCCGCCGCTCGCTGCGCCCGCTTTGGCATGTTCCTACGTTTCACTTGCTTACATCCATGATGCCGCTACGCCCTCACCCGTAAATAAACATGGATGGCCGATTTGCAATCGGCCGTTGTAATTCATTGAATGTCACCAAAATGTAGGGACGTGCCTTTGGCACGTATAATTCGGCCGCTTGGTATCTGCACCCTATACATGCCGCCGCTCGCTGCGCCCGCTTTGGCATGTCCCTACGTTTCAATGGCTTACGAGTTGTGGGCGCCATCGGCGCGTCAGCGCTGCAGCGCAGCGCCGTATGTGAGCCTATGACAAGCTGACTGTAGGTCAGCGCAATCATAGGAAATAAATCAGAAATGAATAATTCACCCTGTAGGGTGACGCAAGGTGTAAAATATGGAGGGCCGATTTGCAATCGCCCGTAATTTATTGGATATCAGGGCTGAACGTAGGGGCGTGCCTTTGGCACGTATTATGTGGCCGTCAGGGCTTTATACACGCCCTATACATGCCGCCGTTGAGCGGCGGCATGTCCGTATATTTGTCAGCATTGACGCACCGGAGAGCGCTTTGCGGTGTCTCGTCCGAACAATCGCGGCGGCGGGGTCGTTTTAATAGAGTCTTTAAATTATATGATTATGAACGACCGCATCTCTTACGAAGAAAAGAAAGAACTTCCCGACTCGGTTTTCGGACTGCCGCAGCGTCGTGAATATCCCATGCCCGATGCCGCACACGTGCGTGCCGCAGAGGCTTATTTCCGTTATTGTCCCGAAGAGCTGAAGCCGCAGTTGGCGCGTGCTATCCTGCGCCGTGCCAAAGAGTTCGGCGTAGACGTAGAGTCGCCGACCGTGCTTGATTACGCTACCCGCTGACCGGCTCAGAGCAGGGTCAGCTTAAAGTCGTCGACAAAGTCCGCGAAGTCGCTGTTGCGACGGCGGATGTCGGCGAGAACTTCCTGCTCGGTCCATGTCTTCGGCGAGCCGGGACCGTCTGTGACTTCCGTGACGATGTTGAATCTGTCGTTACGGATTTTTTTGCGCATGAACGTGAGTATTTCAAGCATGCCTTGCATGAGGATGCCTGATTGGACGTCGTTCTCGACCACTACGGTGTAGGTGTCGGGCGCGGTGCGTCCGGGCACGGCCTTGCGCATGGTGTTGACAAGGAGCACCTCCGAGGAGTGTTCTTCCATAAACGACGCCCATGCCCGCTCGACCTGTCTCTTATACACATCTCCGAGCCCACGAGACTACGCTGCAT
>ENA-OYXU01000755-OYXU01000755.1-human-gut-metagenome-genome-assembly--contig:-NODE-755-length-12187-cov-4.667903_pt1 | contig 12187 bp, 11 predicted proteins | sample MGYA00243243_ERZ653435 | MGnify/ENA primary metagenome ERZ653435 (study PRJEB26926, sample SAMN06165113) | human gut metagenome | biome: ENVO:00009003; feature: ENVO:2100002; material: ENVO:00002003... | reverse complement strand
GCAGCGTCAGATGTGTATAAGAGACAGCTCAAAAGCTTTACAATAAAAATATTCTCTTTTGGAATATCTAAATTTCGTATAATATTCTGTAGGACCAGAATTGGTCCTGATCGTTTCAAAGAACTAACAATATATAGTACTTTCATCAGTTATCCTCTACTACTTGTTCTATAATGCAAAGAATTTTATGAACTCTTTTATCGAAACTTAATTCTTGAGCCTTTACGAAGGACTCCATACCCATAGATGCTCGTAACTGAGGTGCATCTTTCAACCCTTTTATCGCCAGCGCAATCCCAACAACATCGCGGGGACTGATAAGAATACTATTAGACGAATCAAGAATATCATAATTAAAAGGCATATCGGACGAAATGATTGGCAGACCGCAAGCCATTGCCTCTACAATCGAGTTGCTGCAACCTTCAGCCAATGTCGGCAATACATATACATCTGATGCGTTTAAATAGACAGGTATCTTATCGTGGGGGACAACGCCCTTGAAAGCTACATATTCACCTGTGGGTTCCTGAGTTGGATCGCCAAAGGATTTACCGATAAATATTCCTTTTATATCAGAGTCTGACAATTTTTCCAAAGCCTTGATAATCCTCATCGCACCCTTTCTTTCGATAAATCGTCCGACAAAAGAGATAATAAAACTATTATTATCCAACCCAATTTGTTTTCTTGCCAAATCACGTGACATCGGATGGAATTTAGACATATCAGCCCCGTTGGGAATAACCTCACAATCTGCCGCCTTACATAATCCGCACTCTATACTTTCGTCCCTATTTTTGCCGGAGACACAAATGACTCTTTTAGTAATAGATTCTAATCTATTAAGTTGTTTTGCTGTAAGGTATTTGTTAAGAACGATTTCGTCTTCTCCACTGACAACAATCATCGGGAGAATCTCACTCCTAACATAATCAGATACGTTGTAACCGCACTCCCAAAAATGAGAATATACAACATCAAAATTACCCTTATGTTTATTTAGAACACGATTACATCCCCATTTACGCAGAAAAAAAGTCACTTTCCCTAAAATCTTCCAACGATCGCCTAAAGTAAATACCTTAGGACGATACACGGTGATTGATTTACGCCCTCCATTTTCGGTCTCTACCGAGACCTTTTCATGTATCGGTAATAAATCGCCTCCCCTAATTAGATTTTTAGTAATACTTTGAGGGGCTAAGACTGTGACTTCATGCCCATTTTTAACCATGGCTTTAGCCATGTCTCCAATAAATGAAGTAAACGGATGATTTTCACTCGGGAAAAAACCTGCCGAAAAAAGTATCCTCATTTTACTTACAATCCAAAATAGTATCTGTATTTAAAATCAGTACATGCACTGCCAGCTTTGCTACATAAATATGTTATAAGAGCAGCCACCGAAAACAGCATAAAGTTAATTGACACTATATTACACAAATTAGTTTCAAATTGAAACAGGGGGGGGGTAAGAGCTTTCAATATGTAAATAAAAACATAATGATACAAATAAACAGTAAGCGAATACCTCCCACAGAACGAAAATATCTTGTCAAAAAAGTTTAGCCTTTTGAACAGGCCTATATAAAATATAGGTCCGAAAATAGCACCTATACTCCATAGCGCCATACTAAAGTATGTTTTAGCCTCAATGTGAAATGTCAAAGAAGTTGTCGTCACATAAATAATAGCCGAAACAATAAAACAAGAAACCGTCCATGGTTTAATTTGAGACTTGTACTTACAAACCAACAAGCCCACAATAAAAATCGGCATAAACTTTCGAATTGACATTAAGGACAGAAGCCAACTCAAATTTTGGGGAAATAACGTTGCTGCAAAAAATGATACTAAATAAACGCCTGCCAATATCCCGAAAACAATTTTATCATTATGAGGGGCAACAGTTTTTGCCCCGGCATATATCAAAAAATAAAAGAACAGGACAAGGAGAAACCAAAAACCACCTTTACTCTCATCTAACAAATAATGATTCCAAAACGATATGTCACGCACATAGCACCAAATTAAATTTATAAAAAAACCGATGGTGAAGTAAGGCACAACAAGCTCTTTGAATCGTTTTTTAATTACACTGACGGAATTGATTTCTTTCTTATAGCCAAAATAGCCGGATATAAAAAAGAAAACCGGCATAAAATAACTCTCTATATAATGCATCAATATCTCATTATCCCAATCTAAGAAACTCACAAGATGGCATAAAACAACTGAGTAGATTGCAAAACCTTTAGCCGTATCAAAACTTAAATCTCTTTGCATATTACAGTGTGAGATTTCCTCATTCCTCCAAGTATATACCCTAATAACATAAAACAATATGATGACTCGGCACTGAAGACTGCCATTGAGTAAACCGAAGACAATCCCAACGCCGTAACAATCATTACAAGACTGAATCTATAATTGGATTTGATATTTATTATCCGCCTGAGCAAAAAACAATAAAAACTAAAGTATGCTAATATCCCGATTAAGCCACAGTCAAAAAGGATCTCTAACCAATCATTATGAGCATAATTTCCAGCCACAGCAAGAGTCGAAACAAACCCGTGACCGAAAAGCAATTCGCCTAATGACGATGCATTAAATGCGCTCCATAAACTATTGACGAGATAATCTCTTGCAGACGTATTGCCTTCGAGAGTAGACTGTAACCGTTCCTGCAGATATAAGTTCGACTGATAGAAATCATAAACGAAATATGACGCAATAAACAATAATACGGCGATTAAAAGAACTATTGATACTTTCTTCTCTGATTTTCGTATGGTATTAAATATATAAATCAATAACAATACCGATATGCCGAGGATTGTTCCACGTTTGGCACTCATTAGGGATAAAGCAATTGCAACAGACCAAAAAACGACAGTAGCAAGCCTATTTCTAAAAAGTGACATGTACGGCATAAGATATACAAACACATAAGCATAATTACTTGTGATACTATCTCCACGTTCAACAAACTCAATTTTTAAAATTACTTCCTGATAGAAATAATTAAAAATAGATGCAATGAAAATTGATACAAAAAAAGAGATAAACAGTTGTCGCGAAATTTCACCTTTACGGGCAAAATAATATATCGGGAAAAATGGGAGTACTGAACCGGCAAACTCGCGAAAGAACGTAAAAGATTGAAATTCGCCTGCCGAAAGGGAGTGTACAACCTTAGGAGAAATTACAAAAGAAATAGTAATCACACCAATTAAAGCATATAACGCATATAATATCGCATATTGTCTTTTAAAAAGGGCTGTTTTAATTAGAAAAACAGCACATATTGACAACTCTATTAAAGCAACGCCAACGCTTAACACACCTGTAGGATATACCATACCCTTTAAGGCATATAAAAGTACTATTGCAAGAAATATATATGCAGCCCGCGAGCTTTTAATTTCCGGCATTCAATAAATGTGAGTCTGTGAATTATAATTATTATTTACCATCCTTTTCGAATGGCAACTTAAGCCACTTACCTAATTTATAGTCCCAGTCCATTGATGTAAAAGGACGGATGCCGCTTGCAGGATAAAACGTCAATTCTCCAAAATATATCCGACCGTCTACATCATAAAAATCAACCCGCAAAAACGGGAAATCCTTTGACAGTTTTTCTGCGAGCTCAACCATCTTACTTAACGTGTCAGGCATTTTCACCTTGCGTCCATAAAGAGGCGGCAAATCTTTTTCACCAAACTTTAACAATTCTCCCGTAGGGCTGTAATAATTGGCATGATGTTCAGTAAAACGATCTAAATCTATTTTAAAGAATCTGACCTTTCCTTCAAAGCAGAAAAATTTATAATCACGCAAGCTATCTTCTCCCGTAGTATGATCTACGAGCAGTTTCTCGGCAATAATACACTTTCTGACATCTTTATACGGCCACTCGCGTCCACGAAGAAAATAATCTTGACGAAAAGCTACATTTAGATTCTTTAAAACATCAGCAAAATTTATCCGACTTTTATCTTTACACACGCAATTACCAACTCCCGAATTATGGTTGCATTTCAAAACAAATTCATTTGGTAATGCATCGATATCTATTTCCTCCGGCCGATTCCAGACACCGAGCAATGGTACAAGATATGTTTCACCTATCTTTTCAGCCACATAAGCACGCACTCTGTATTTATCAACCATAATAGTCATCTCCGGCTTACGGAAATTCAATTTAAGCCACTGGAGTTTTTCATTAAATGACTTTGGATAATCGAGATTTAACCGTTGTCTCATATTAAATAGAAATAATAGCTTGAGATACGGTTTATCCGGCAGATGCGGGCCGATAACTTTTAGCATTTTCAGCAGTAGTATTTCCGGATGTTTTAATCCGACAGCAACTTTATGCTTTATTCCGCTCATTTTTTTTAAGACGTAAATGGTCAATAATCCTATCTGACTAAAAAAAGACTCCAAAACGAATCTTTCTGAATACAGGAGAGAGGAATGGGAATATTTGCGTAATCGTTACAAACGTAGCCTGCAAAGCGGGAAGTGATTTATATGCCCTGACAGGTTTCAGAGAATCGCGCACAGCCCGCGGAAGTTGACCGATTGCTTCTCGTCCATAACTATAATAAAACCATTCTACTAAAGTCGGATTAATACTTCTTACAATATCTCTTTCATCTATTCCTTGTCCGGTAAGGAAATCGTATTTAAAAGACTGGACGTTAACAAGCTGTTGTATTTTACGTGCTGTCAGAGGCGATTTAGTGGAACTTACAGGATTGAATGTATAGTTGTATACAGCATGTTGACAGACGTCAATCCTGTCGGCCTTTACAACAAGCTGGTAAAATAGTATCAGGTCCTCCCCGTTTGTCTGATTCTCATAAGTAATGAATTTCCCGGCAAATAGAGTCCTTCTAAAAAGACAGAACGCAAGGTTATGTGTAAGCTCTCTACGAATAAGTTTACCCAAAATTTCGTTTGAGGTGAAAATCCCTTGACATCCCGGTAATAATTCACGGATGACAACATTAGACTCATCAACCTGATTATATCCGGCAAGCACAATGTCTGCATCAGATTTCTCCATACGGCTATAAAGCGACTCTAAAGCATCTGATTGCAACGAATCATCACTATCAAGAAACATGAGGTAATCGCCTTTTGCAGCTTGATAACCGGTACGTCTTGCCACCATAAGTCCACGGTTTCGCTCATGATGAATAATACTTATACGATTATCCTCTTTAGCATATGACTCTGCAATTTTCATGGCGCAATCAGGTGTTTTGTCATCAACTATGATGATTTCAAAATCCTGAAATGTCTGATTCTGCACACTTTCAATACACCGTGAAATAAATTTCTCTGTATTATAAACAGGAATAATTACTGATATCAGCATTATCTTCTAATTACCAGATTAATTAATCGTTTTGTAAGTTCTCTGTTTGAGTTTGAAATCAAATATAAAAAAGTGCCTATGAACAATATTTCAACGACAAATAATATGGCAGCAGCTAACAAGCAATAAAAGAATGATTGTTGAGCAAAAAACACAATTTCTTCTTTAAAATAAAGAAGAAATAACAAGCCTATAATGCCACACACCACGCATTTGGCATATAGTTTTATATATCCACCAATGGGATATCTAAGACCTTCTTTAAAAAGAAAATACGGTTTCCAAATAAATAATATGGTTACCTGACTTAGTATCGTCCCTGCAATAATGCCGTTAAGCCCCCAGAAATATCCCCCGACAACCGAGCCGCCTAAATTTATGATAGCCTCTGCAAACGGCGCCCAAATATCCTTAAAGAGACCATATCCGTTAATAAACGAATCAACAACACCTCGACTGAGCCTGAAATACATATAAATAACCAAGAGTGCCAAAGTCTCATTTTCAAGAATATATTGCGAGCCAATCCAAACGGATATAAAAGGCTCACTCAAGAAATATGCCGCAATGCATGCGGCGGCGGTTAACAGGAATCTGAGACAAAACAACTCATAGAAAACCGAAACTATCCTCTGCTTATTACCCTCGGCAATCAAGTTACCGACACTTGCGCTCAAACCATTGAAAACCTCTGTCATTAAAAGCACAGCACCGGAAATTATCATCAGATAATTCCCATAATATGTAACTACAGTAAGGGACAGAAACGCATATATAATTAGCGGACTTGTCTGTGTGACAGCAAAGTCTGCTATCTTATGACAAAACAGTTGCTTGACTTTTTGGCCAATTACCGGATATTTCTTATTTAGCTCTTTAAATGGTTGTTTTACGTTTTCAATATACGGAAATGTCTTGCGAACAATCCAACTCAAAGCCGCAGAACCAATAATTGCAAAAAAGCCCTCTGTAATCAACCACCAGACATATCCATTCTCGAGATACTTTATCAGAAAAATTTGTACAACAACTTTCGCAAGCATAACCATTTTATAAGAGAATGTTATCTTATATGCTTGCTGGCTGGCAGTAAGAAGTATCTGTTTATAATTTACAAAATATGTAAGGAGAGAGGAAAATAGCAATACTCCGAACGATGCATAGGCATACCACAACGGAAGTGGTGTCTTTTCGAAGATTAATGGGAAGAAAAACGACAAAATAAACGCACCTGCAATTATGAAAAACGCGATACGTTTATACAAGCCTCCCTGTAATGCGATAATCTCATTGATAGCATTCTTATCATCTTTTGCTATTGGTTCATATAATGAGAACGCGACCGCAAATCCAATACCTAACTCAGCAAGATTAAGGAATTGGAGCAAATTTATTGCTGTTGTGTTCAGACCAAGGACTTCTGCACCAAGGTAATCTAAGAAAACCTTACGAGATATAAAATTCAAACACAAATTGAGGCTGTAATAAAACATTCCTGCCATACTATTACGTATTGAATTTCCAACACGCGAAGCTCCCATATCAAACAACTTATGAAAGGCCTAAAATAGCCTTAGTAAACGGACGTTTCATCAAAATGCCGCTTAGAATACTTGTAATCACCATGGCTATGATAAAAACAGATATCATTGATATTATCGGGCCAAATGACTCACCGAGATAAGGTGCAAAAAAATAAATTATTTGCTCATGAAAAAGATAGATTGGAAAACTGGCCGTACATAAAAACCGTCCGAATTTGTTATTCCATGGAATTATATGTGCCAATCTGTCAAGTATCAAAAAAGCCATAATAGCTCCGGATAATCTCATCACGGGTAAACCAATGAGAGTCATTAGTGTCCCAAACAAACCTTGATGGGAAATACTATAGGAAAGAAAGAATATAGCCAAATTGCAAACAATTGCCATTGCAAGCATCAGATTCTCAATTCTGCATATTTTTACCTCATACTTTCTCATACAGAATCCTGCAAAGAAATATGGAAGATAATATGTTCCCGTAAACACCTGAAAAACATTAGGGATATGATTTCCTAAAATCATCCCGGCATAAAAAACAGCTAATACAATCAATGCAGTATAAAACATGTTATTACTAAAGTATCTGTATATAATATGTGAATAAACAAATACCCAAAATAACATAAAAAGAAACCACAATTGACCCGGATTAATCCCTAAGACGAAATTATATATAATCTGCTGTGCGGTATAATCAAGAAATTTTGCTCTTATGGGAAACACCCATAAATAACCCACGATAAAGAATGGTATCAGAAGACGCTTAGCCTTTTTAGATATGAAACCACGAAAACTTTTATATCCTTCCCTTTCCGTTTTTATATAACAATAGATATATCCTGAAATCAGCACGAAAGCATAATTGTGAAACGTCGCAAGCCATTTCAGAAAAGTGCCTAACATATCATTTGGGCCAACAGCATTATGTATCCCATTACTAAATATGCCGGAATGATATAACACAATTATAATCATCAAAGCCGCCTTACAAAAATTGCAGTTCGTCAGTCTTGATGATTCATTAACGCTTTCGGCCCCGACGTTGCCACTCATACCTATTCTTTCAACGAATGACTTAAAAAATACTTTAATTTATCGCGATGAGATTCGCAAAAAACTAAATTCTGAATCTTACGCAGAGTTTTTCTTCCTACTACAGTCGGCAAAAGACCTCGTCTAAAGAAGCCTTGCAAAATACGGCCTCTCCATGGCTGTAAACGGCTTTTGATTGCTTTTTGTGACTTTCTATAATATTCATTTACGGCATTTTCAAGCTTTGGCCGAGACGAAATCACATCCGACAAATTTCTAATCATTTCATCAAAACGCATTGTGTCATTGATAAGCTTTATAGACAAACTGTCCTGACACTGCGTATACGGTATATATCTGTGGCTGATTTTATCTTTATCTAACTCTAATTCGACAAGCATTCCTTCGTTCCAACCGAACGGAACTTTAGGACTCCGTGAGTTAAAAAGCAAATTACCGATGCCATAATATATCGGTTTCCCTTTATAAATCTCAAATCCGCTGACACAATGTTGATGTCCGTTGATTACAGCATCAGCGCCGCTATCTATAAGAAAACGATATGTGTCTTGCATCCTCATCGATGGTAAATTAAACTGCTCATGTCCACCATGAACAATAACTATCACATATTCAGCAGACTTCTTCGCAGCGGCAATCTCATAATAATGTCGTATAGGCTCCAGTATATTCGAGCCGGCATCATTATCGGACGCTATGCCATACTCATGCTCGCAACAATTGATTATCGCAACCGTATGTCCATTTTTTCCTTAAATATAGAGGCCTTGCCGCATCCCGTCTATCGCATCCGGCTCCAACATATTGAATATTATTTATTTCAAAGCTTTTACATGCTCTGACTAAAGCAGATGGCCCAAAATCCCCAACATGGTTGTTCGCCAGAGTAAGAACATTGACCTCCATCCATTTTAACATTTCAATGATGTGAGGTGTAGTCTTAAGATTAGAACCAACCTTCTCTATTGGTATATCATCTTCATTGGCAATTGTAGTTTCAAAATTAATTATAGAGTAATCAACATCGTTAAACAATGTTTTGATTTCTCTGGCAATCATTTCAAACTCACCTCTCTCGATATAGCTACATAAAATTCCGGACGGCGAAACATCTCCGCCGATAATAATTTTCATAAGTATGTCTGATAATGTTCAAACAGATGTTCGAACATGATTTTTAATGATCCTTATCTCACGTGTTTGGCGAGGACTTGGGCGCGGGCGTATTCTTCGGGTTTGCCGATGTCGAGCCAGTAGCCGGCTATCGGGAAACGGATGACGCGACGGCCTTCGGCGGCAAGCCGTGCGATGAAATCGGTCGCGTTGTAGAAAGTGTTATCGGGGATATGGTCTATGAGCTCGCGCTTAAACATGTATATGCCGGCGTTGGCATAGAAATTATATGTCGGTTTCTCGATAATGCCGCGGATATTGCGGCCATCGAGGTCGAAAATACCGAGCGGCACTGATACATCATAGGGTATTGCGGCAGCCGACATGTCAGCCCCGTGCTCCATAAAATGGAGATACATGTCCTCGAAGTTGATGTTGGTGAACAGGTCGGAGTTCATCAGCAACACGACATCATTATGAAATTCGGGCACAAATTTTATCGAGCCGATAGTACCAAAAAAATTCGGCTCCTCGACGGTGTTGACTTTTACGCCGCGACGTGGCTCGGCGAAATGCATCTCAATCTGTTCCTTGAGGTAATTGACAGTCACCGAGATGTTTCTGATACCGAAATCTATCAGGCGGTCGATATTGTAATCGATGATACACTTGTCACCAACTTTAAGCAGCGGTTTGGGGGTCTTCTCTGTCAGCGGACGCAGACGCTCGCCCTTGCCTCCGGCCATCAGCACGGCGTCAATGGGCAGATACGACAACCGGCTTTTTAAATTGACTATATCTGCGATATGCCCGTCAGCGTCAAGCACAGGCACAAGCGTGATACCCAATGCTCTGTATCGCCTGATTTCAGCCACATCCACACGTCCTTTTTGCAGGTACTTATACCGGCTGTTCATCACCGCTGACACCGAATCGTCGAGACCGGTACCGGCGACCAAACGTCGGCGGATGTCACCGTCGGTAATCGTACCATTCATACGCCCGCTCTCATCGACCACAAACAATGTCATGGGCTGACCCTGATTGTTCAGTTTATTGAGAGCGTCGATGACACGTGCCGACGAACTGATTATATATAAATCATGCGATTCCATCACTCACGGCTTATCGAAGTCTGTCACTTGCTTTGATAAAACTCTTTATACCACCGGGCAAATCGTCTCAGGCCTTCGCGCAGAGGGGTCGAGGGTTTGAAGCCGAAGTCGCGCTCAAGGGCCGTTGTGTCGGCATAAGTCACAGGCACGTCGCCGGGCTGCATCCCGACGAGTTCTTTATGAGCCTCAAAATCATAGTCTTCAGGCAACACTCCGGCAGCAACAAGCTCTTCCTGTAGTATTTGCACAAAGTCAAGCAGATTCTCGGGGCTGTTGTTGCCGATGTTATATATCTCGTAGGGCGGAACAGGCAGTCCGTCTTCGCCGGTCTTGCGCTCGGGGGCCTTGTGCATCACGCGCACGACGCCTTCGACAATGTCGTCGATATAGGTGAAGTCGCGCTTGCAGTCGCCATAATTGAAGATTCTTATGGTCTCGCCTTTAAGGAGTTTGTCTGTGAATCCGAAGTATGCCATGTCAGGCCGTCCCGCCGGACCGTATACCGTGAAGAATCGCAGACCGGTCGACGGTATGTTATAGAGCTTTGAGTAGGCGTGTGCCATCAGCTCGTTGCTCTTCTTGGTCGCAGCATATAGCGAAACGGGATTGTCGACCTTGTCGTCAGTCGAATAAGGAACTTTCTTGTTTGAGCCGTAGACAGACGAGCTCGACGCGTAGACCAGATGTCTGACGCCCTCGCGGCCGTTGTCATAGCTGTGGCGGCACGCCTCGAGGATGTTATAAAAACCGATGAGATTTGACTCGACGTATGCGTCAGGATTTATAATTGAGTAACGGACTCCGGCCTGAGCGGCGAGATTAACGACAATTTCAGGAACAAACTCATTAAAAATGCGGTTTATAAGCTCTTTGTCAGCTATATTGCCTTTTATGAAATGCCATTTGCAGTCTGCATGTCGTCCGGCGAGTTTTTCAATCTCACAGAGACGATACTGCTTTATGGCCGGGTCATAGTAGTCATTGAGACTGTCTATGCCAGTTATTTCTACGCCTCTCTCGCTTTCCAACAGTCTCTTGACAAGATTGGCTCCTATAAATCCGGCTGCGCCTGTAACTAAGACTCTCATATCTAATTCTTATGATTTCAATAAGTACAGGGAATAATCAGTCGCGCTTGAAAATATCGCGCGTATACACTTTCTCGGCGACGGGGTCGAGGCACGAATCATAGCGGTTGGCGATGATGGCGTGTGACTCGGTCATGAAGCGCCCGAGGTCATTGACGACGAGGCTGCCGAAGAAAGTTGAGCCGTCTTCGAGCGTAGGCTCATAGATGATGACTCGTGCGCCCTTGGCCTTGATGCGTTTCATGACACCCTGTATCGACGACTGACGGAAGTTGTCGGAGTTGGATTTCATCGTCAGACGGTAGACGCCGATGACGCAGTCGCCCTCAGGCATTGCGCCGTAGTTATTACGCACTGTATAGTCATACCAACCGGCCTTTTTGAGCACCTGATCAGCGATGAAGTCCTTGCGGGTGCGGTTTGACTCGACGATGGCCGACATCATGTTCTGCGGCACGTCTTCATAGTTGGCTAAAAGTTGCTTGGTGTCTTTAGGCAGGCAGTAGCCGCCGTAGCCGAACGACGGGTTGTTGTAATGTGTGCCGATGCGCGGGTCGAGGCCGATGCCTTCGATGATGGCCTGTGAATCCAAGCCCTTAACCTCGGCATAGGTGTCAAGTTCGTTGAAATAGCTGACACGAAGAGCCAGATATGTATTGGCGAACAGTTTGACGGCCTCAGCCTCTTTCAAGCCCATGAAGAGCGTGGGGATGTCCTCTTTTATGGCGCCTTCCTGAAGCAGATGAGCGAACGTCTCGGCCATGTCGCGCAGATGGTTACCGGCGATGGCGCGGATGGCGTCGTTTTCTTCGCCGAAGCCCTCGATCATCTTGGGATAGCCCACGATGATGCGCGACGGATAGAGGTTGTCATAC
>ENA-OYXU01000754-OYXU01000754.1-human-gut-metagenome-genome-assembly--contig:-NODE-754-length-12201-cov-4.810967_pt1 | contig 12201 bp, 11 predicted proteins | sample MGYA00243243_ERZ653435 | MGnify/ENA primary metagenome ERZ653435 (study PRJEB26926, sample SAMN06165113) | human gut metagenome | biome: ENVO:00009003; feature: ENVO:2100002; material: ENVO:00002003... | reverse complement strand
GTCCACATGGACTCGGTGGCCGCCGGGCGCGTCAAGGACTCTATTGACGCCGTCTTCGAGCCGGTCTACATACGCGACATATCTCTGGAGAAAGCCATGGTCAGCGACTTCGCCGCCACGCTCAACTCGACGACCGGCAAGGATCTGACGCCCTCGGAGCGCAACAGCCTGGTGGCTATGGTGAAAACGTTTTATGACAACGGCATCGTCGACACCGACACCTATGCCGCCATCACCTCGGGGCGCCTCCCAGCCGTGAGGTTCATACACGACAACGTGGCCATGTCGATGAAGACCGACCAGTTTCTGTCGTCGCGTATGGTCTACTCGCGCCTCGACTCAGCCTTTCATGACACCCGCATACGCTCGGCGCTCGCCCGCACGCGTCCCGGCGACTATCTGCAGCCCAACATTCTGGCCGACACGATGGAGACCTCGCGTCTGCGCAACGAGATGTATCAGAAGGCCATGGCACCCATAGGCGTCATACAGCAGGGCGAACGCATAATAGACAAGGGCGACATCGTTACCCCGCGCCTGGCTTCGGTTCTCGACACCTATGAGGAAATGACGGCTGAACGCGGCGGCGACCAGACGGCCCACCGCTACTATCCCGTGGCCGGTCAGGCGCTGTTTTTAGTCATCGTGCTCGGCGCCCTCTACCTATATCTGGCCATCTTCCGCCCGCGCTACTTCGACGACATGAAAATCATGAGCTTCCTGATGCTCCTGATTGTGGGCTTCACATTCTTCGCCTACGCGCTGGCGCTGACCTTCTCCTCGGGGCTTTATCTCGTGCCGTTCACAATGATACCGTTGATGACGGTTATATTTCTCGACTCGCGCACGGCGCTGTTTGTCCACTTCGTGGAGACCCTGATATGCTCGGTGATAGCTGTCGTGCCGCTCGAATTCATCTTCATGCAATATGTGGCCGGCTCCGTGGCCATCGACTCCATCAAAGACCTGACGCGCCGGTCCGAGCTCATCAGGACAGCAGTCTATGTTTTTCTCTCCTACAGCCTGTCATACATGGCCGTCGAGGTGATGCAGAACGGGTCGTTCCAGGTGCTTCAGCCGCGAATGTTCGGCTATCTGGGCATCAACGCCGTTATGGTCTCGTTTGCATACATCCTGATGTTCATACTCGAGAAAATCTTCGGATTCACCTCAAGGGTGACGCTGGTGGAACTGAGCGACATCAACAACCCGCTGCTGCGCGAGCTGAGCGAGGAATGTCCCGGCACATTCCAGCACGCCATGGCCGTCAGCAACCTGGCGTCGGCTGCCGCCGCCAAAATCGGCGCCAACGTCCAGATGGTGCGCGCCGGCGCCCTCTATCACGACATCGGGAAAATGCGCAATCCGGCGTTCTACACCGAGAACCAGCACGGCGTCAACCCCCACGACACTCTCGACCCGCTCCAGAGCGCCCGAATCGTCATAGGACATGTCAGCGAGGGACTGAAGATTGCCGAGAAATACAAGCTGCCCGTCGAACTGCGCCGCTTCATCTCAGAGCACCACGGACGCGGCAAGACGCGCTACTTCTACAACACCTGGTGCAACCGCCACACGGGTGAGGAACCCGACGAAGCCGCCTTCTCATACCCCGGACCCAATCCGCGCTCGCGCGAGACCTCGATAATGATGATGGCCGACGCCGTCGAAGCCGCCTCTCGTTCCATGACCGATCACTCCGAAGAGGCCATCGCGGCACTGGTCAACCGCATCATCGACAACCAGATAAGCGAAGGACTCCACAACGACTCGCCCATATCGTTCCGCGACGTCAAGACAGTAAAAGAGTCATTCATACAGCGGCTGCGCACGATGTATCACTCACGAATCAAATATCCTGACCTGAAGAAATCAGCGGGCGCTTCCAAAGAGAGCTCCGAATGAGCAAACGGGGCGCCGCAGTTGTTTACACATAAATAAAAAGCATAAAACGAACAGGATATGACAGAAGCGCTCACATACATCGGACTGATGGGCATCGGGATTACCATCGTCCTGACTTTCATACCGTGGAAGTGGACCGTCCTGGCCGCCTATGCCACCCTCTGCCTCTGCTATCTCGGCGAACCGGGAGCGGCCTATCCCGCCTTACTGATATTCTGGGGTGTGGCCACCCTGATAGCGGCTGGGCTCAACTTCCTGCTGCCGCGTCAGGTGGTCAGCTCGCGCGTCGGCGTGGGCTACATCGCCGGAGGTGCTCTGACGGGTCTTGTGCTCGGGTTGCTGATTGCCGCCCAGTGGATGGTCATCGGCTCGGCCGTGGGCGCCATACTGGGGGCGATGGCATATTCGCGCACCCCTGCCGGAAGCGAGTTGGGATTTCCCTCGCGACGCTTCTTCAACTATCTGTGCGCCAAGGCTCTGCCGATTGTCGTCAGTCTGTCGATGGCCGGCTATGGCTTTATAATCGCACTACAGTCAATCACCGCTGCCAACCTATGAGACTTATGACAAAACCAACCACAGCGCTCAGACGAATCATGGCGGTCATCGTGCTTGGCGTGACGGTCATGGCCGTTCCCGCCGCCGTATCGGCGCAGGTGAACGGCGACAAGGAGACCGAGCCGCGCATCCTGCCCAAGCTCAAACGCGAAAAACCCGACATGGAGCGCATCAAGGCCGAAACCCACAACCCGCGGTCGCCCTACTACTACCCGCGTCTGATGGAAGAATATCTGCGCAACGACACGTTGATGAAAATCGACAAGTTCAGACGCCTCTATCTGGGTTATCTCTTTCAGGAAGACTATACGCCTTATCGTTCGAGCGAACACCAGATTGAATATCAGGGTCCGGCCAAAGTTTCGCGTGAAGAGTGTGACCGCATCATAGCCTCAGCTGAGGCCGCGCTGGCCGACGACCCGTTTGACCTGCGCCAGATGATGCTTCTGATCAATGCCCTGCGCGAGAAAGGCAAGACCAACCTGGCCGCCATCTGGCAGTATAAACTCAACTACCTGCTGATGGCCATCGTCTCGACCGGCACGGGTCAGGATGAAGAAAACGCCTGGTATGTCATCGAGCCACAGCACGAGTACGTGCTTCTGAACATGCTGAACTACTATGTCGACGGGCACGTGTTCTACGACCCCTATTATGAATACATCACAGTGACCGACGGCGCCGGCAACGACCTCGGCGGCTACTATTTCAACATAAAGAATCTGCTCGAGGAATACTACCGCAAACATCCCGAGGAAATTGAATGAACGCCATATCTGACCAATGAGAAGAACAGACTTTGAAATAATGGCACCGGTGGGCTCGCGCGAGTCGCTACACGCCGCACTGAGCTCCGGAGCCGATGCCGTCTACTTCGGCGTCGAGGGTCTCAACATGCGCGCACGCTCGAGCGCCAACTTCACGCTCGACGACCTGCGCGACATTGCCGCCACATGCCGCGAGGCCGGCGTGAAGACCTATCTGACCGTCAACACCGTCATCTATGACTCGGAGACCGAACTGCTCGGCCAGATACTCGACGCAGCCGCCGAAGCGGGCATCTCGGCCATCATTGCCTCAGACATCGCCGCCATCAGCGCCGCCCGCGCCCGCGGCCTGGAGGTGCATATCTCGACGCAGTGCAACATCACCAACACCGAAGCCGTGCGCTTCTACAGCCAATGGGCCGACACCGTCGTGCTGGCACGCGAGCTGAACCTCGACCAGGTACGCGCCATAGCCGACGCCATCGACCGTGAGGACATACGAGGCCCTCACGGAGGACGCGTCAAGATAGAGATGTTCTGTCACGGAGCACTCTGCATGGCCGTCTCGGGCAAGTGTTACCTTAGTCTCCATCAGATGAACTCGAGCGCCAACCGCGGCTCGTGCACCCAGATATGCCGCCGCGGTTACACCGTCACCGACCGCGAGACGGGCGACCAGCTCGACATCGAGAACCAATATATCATGTCGCCGCGCGACCTGAAGACCATCCATTTTCTCGACCGTGTGGCCGAAGCCGGAGTGCGCGTGCTGAAAATCGAGGGCCGCGCCCGCGGACCCGAGTATGTCGCCACCGTCGTGCGCGCCTATGACCGCGCCCTGCGCGCCATCTGCGACGACGGGGCGGGTCTGACACCCGAGCTCGTCGAAGAACTGGACACAGAGCTGTCTAAGGTCTTCAACCGCGGATTCTGGGACGGATACTATCTCGGACAGCGCCTGGGCGAATGGTCTTCAAAATACGGCTCGTCGGCCACACGCCGCAAGAAATATATCGCCAAAGCTGTCAGACATTATCCGCGTCTGGGCGTGGGCGAATTCATCATGGAGGCCGGCGAGCTCCATCCGAGCGACGAAATTGTCATCACCGGACCGGTTACCGGCGCCCTGGTCACCACCGTCGAGCAGATACGCCTCGACGTCGACCCCGTAGAAGGTGCATATAAGGGCGACACGTTTTCCATCCCCGTTCCGGCTCGTGTGCGTCCCGGCGACAGGCTCTATCTCTGGGAACCGGTCTGAAACGGCACATTAGGCTCTCATCTCTAACTGCTTCAAAGAAAAAAGCTCAACATTTTTCACTATCTTTGCGGCGGAAAAACAATCAGAACGATGAGAAAGCTTCTTCACATCCTATTTGCCGCTTCGGCCGCCGTCATCCTCATGACCGCCTGCGGCCACAACCGCGACAACGAGACAGACCGCCTCGTCGAAGAACAGAACACCCAGCTCAACGCCGCCATGGAGCGTCATGACTACGCCACGATGTCGGCCATAGCCGACTCTATGGCTCTCTATGTAGATGACCTGACGCCCGACGAGACCGTGTCAGTGCTTCTGGCCTTCCTCGAGATCCACAACCGCGCCGTGGCTGACGGCAACGCCGACGCAGACCTTGAGACTCTGCGCAAATATGTCGACGTCTATGATATAGCCGTCGCCAACAATCCCGAAGACATACGCGCCGCTTTCGCCCGCGCCAGGGAGGTCAACCCCCGCGCCGACTTCGAGCAGGCCGCCGCAAACTTCCGTCATGCTTTAGCCGAATATGACGCCGTCCGCACCTATGGCGAAGAAGCTCCCGCCGAAGAGAGCGCAAGCACCGACACCGCCACCGTCAGAGACGCACGAGCCGACTCCACCGCAACCGTGACCACCGAAGAGGTGACCTCGACTGTGCGCGACATCGAATAAAATCTCCCCTGACCACATTCCCCTAAGAAAATGATAAAGCTCACCGTTTCAGACGTCACGTCGCGTCTGAAAAACTTCATAAGCGACCGCCGGCTGTGGTGGTCGCTGCTTTCAGTGGCCGTCATGGGCCTGATTGCGTTCGTCTACTTCTCGCCCGACGCCCAGGAGGGTAACGTCCTGCGTCAGTATGACGTCAAACAGGGCATCGCCGTCGGCCAGGAGGCCAAGGCATATGCCGAAGCCACCGGCGAGACAGCGCGCTGGACCAACTCGCTGTTTTCGGGCATGCCCACATTCCAGATTTCGCCCGACTATCCGTCAAACCATCTTTTCAACTGGATAAACACGGTGATGGGCCTCGGTCTGCCGTCGCCGGCCAATCTGCTGACCATGATGATGATTGGCTTCTTCATCCTCGGTCTGGCCATGAAGATGCGCTGGTGGGTGGCCCTGATTGCGGCCATAGGCTACGGCTTCTCGTCCTATTTCATCATACTGATAGGTGCAGGCCACATATGGAAGTTCATCACTCTGGCCTACATACCTCCGACAATAGCCGGCATAGTCCTCTGTTATCGCGGACGTTATCTGGCCGGCTCGGCGCTGGCCGCGCTGTTCGCCATGATGCAGATTGCATCAAACCACGTGCAGATGACCTACTACTTTCTGTTTGTCATTCTGGGATTCATGGTGGCCTATTTCTGCTCGATGTTCAAGGAGAACAAACTTAAGCAGTGGTGGATAGCCACCGGCTGTCTTGCTGTCGCCGGGACACTGGCAGTGACCGCCAACCTGCCGGGCCTCTACAACACCTATGAGTACTCTAAAGAAACCATGCGCGGCGGCCACAGCGAGCTGACTCAGGAAACCGACGCCTCACAGGCCACCACGGGCCTTAACCGCGACTATATCACCCAGTACAGCTACATGCCCTCGGAGACGTTCTCGCTGCTGATTCCAAACATCAAGGGAGGCGCCAACGTCAAGCCCGAGAAAGGGTCGATGACGATGCTGACCCTGGCCGACCTGCCCGAAGCTCAGGAAATGGCTCAAAAGGGCTCTATCGACCAGATGGAGGCGCAGTATCTTCAATATATGAGCCAGTATTTCGGCGACCCCGAGGGAACGAACGGTCCCGTCTATGTCGGCGCGCTGATTTTTGCCCTGTTCCTGTTGGGCATCGTAATCGTGCGCGGTCCGATGAAGTGGGTTCTGGCCGTGCTGACCATCCTCTCGATTCTGCTCGCATGGGGACGACACCTTATGGGGCTGACTGACCTGTTCATCGACTATATGCCGATGTACAGCAAATTCCGCACCGTCGAGTCAATACTTGTCATCGCCGAATTCACCATGCCTCTTCTTGCCGCTATGGCGCTCCAGAAAATTTTCTCGGCCAAAACCGACGAAGAAGTCGCCCGTCTGCGCAAACCCCTGCTGTGGTCATTCGGCATCGCGCTGTTCTTCTGTCTTGTCGGCATCATCTACCCCGAAGCCTACGGCTCGACCATCTCTGACAATGACCGCTATATCGACTCCATGATTCAGCAGCAGCTCTCGGAGGCCGGCTATCCCGCCGATGCCGCCGCGCAGCTGTCGCTTCAGTCACCCCGCATCTACAACGCCGTCACCGAGTTGCGCAACTCGCTGGTCGAGGATGACGCCATGCGCTCATTCATGATTGTTGGCGCCGGATTCCTCATCATCCTGCTGTTCCTGCGCCGCAAGGTCTCGGTGGCTGTGGGCGCCGTTGCCATCGGCATAATCATCTGCGGCGACCTGTTCATGGTCAACAAGCGCTATCTTGACCACAACAGCTTCGTGGCCAAACGCATGACCGTCGGTCCGCCGATCGAGATGACCGACGCCGACCGCATGATTCTGGCTGACACCACGACCCACTACCGCGTGATGAACCTGCCACTGTTCAACTCGGCCGACCCGTCCTACTATCACAAAATGATTGGCGGTTATCACGCAGCCAAGCTGACCCGCTATCAGGACCTGATTGACCGCCATCTGGCGTCATTCACCCAGGGCGAGCCCACCGACGCCGACTGGCGCGTGCTCAATATGCTCAACGCCCGCTGGATTGTGGGCTTTGACGGACAGCCGCTCCAGAATCCCGAGGCCATGGGCAACGCCTGGTTTGTCGACAGCGTCAACTATGTGACCGACGCCGACAACGAGATGGCCGCACTCGACGCCATCGACCCGCGCCACACAGCCGTGGCCGACAAGAACTTCCACGGCGCGCTCGGCGAGATCCAAGCCGCCGCTCCGAGCGACACCATCCGCCTGACCTCCTATGCTCCCAACCGTCTGACCTATCATGCCGAGACCGCACGCGACGGCGTTGCCGTCTTCTCCGAAGTCTACTTCCCCTGGGGCTGGCACGCCACCGTCGACGGCAAGGAGACACCTCTGGCGAGAGTCAACTACGTGCTGCGAGCCATGCGTATCCCCGCCGGAAGCCATACGATAGAGATGTGGTTTGACCCGCAGTCGCTCCACGTGACCGACACATGGGCGCGCGTAGCCATCATCCTGATTTACATCGCTCTCGGCGCATCGTTAGTGGTAACTGTCCTGAGAAAAAAAGAGGACTGACAAAGGGGGAGGAGCGATGGCGATGCTCAGACGTTACCGGACATCACGGGGCCACGGCGTTCACTCGCCGCTGGCCTTCGGGTTCATAACATCGGCGTTGCGCGACAAACGTTCTGCCTACTACTGCTTCGACTCGCTCGGAGCCGTTCCGCACCGTCTGAAACGTCTGGCTCGCCGGCTGGTGCGTGTGGCCTGTTTTGCCGACGCCCGCGACGTCCTCGTCATCGGCAGCCCCGACCCCGTTGTGCTCAAAGCTCTCGGTGAGGCCGTGGGGCCGATGACCACCGACTCCGCGGCATACATCGGACGCATGATAGTCGTGGCCTCGCCCGAACCCGGCGTCATCCATACCGACCCCTCGGGCGCACTGACCGTCATCGCCGTGCTCGACATGAGGGCGTGGGACTCTCTGACCGCCACATGGCCGGGAGCAATGACATTCACCAACGGACGTGAGGGCTATCTGCTGCTGCGCCGTAACCTCCCGTCTGCCCGCTACACCCTAAACTTCCGCTGATGCGCGAAATCCGCGACAACGCCGCTGTGGCCGACGCCTTCTCGGCCTATCTCAGCCTCGAACGCGGTCTGAGCGCCAACACCGTCGAGGCCTATCGCGACGATGTGGCCAAACTTATCGGATGGCTCGAAGACTCGGGGCTGAAGCTCGCCGACACCACACTCGAGACACTGCGCTACTTTGCGGGCGACCTCCACGACCTGGGCATCGCCGCACGCTCACGCGCCCGGATACTCTCAGGCATCCGCACATTCTTTCACTTCCTGAAGATGGAGGGATATGTCGAGACTGACCCGTCGCTGCTACTCGAGTCGCCGCGGACAGAGCGAAAGCTGCCCGAAGTGCTGTCTGTTGAAGAAATCGACGCCATGATAGGCTCGATTGACCTGGCGACGCCTGAAGGCGAGCGCAACCGTGCAATCATGGAAACTCTCTATGGTTGCGGGCTGCGCGTCAGCGAACTTGTCAACCTCGAGATTTCACACGTCTACCTCGACGAGATGTATCTCATGGTCGAGGGCAAAGGCTCGAAGCAGAGGCTTGTGCCGCTTTCACCAGTAGCTGCCGAACTCATCAGAGCATACATCGGAGGCCGGCGCGGCGAGGCCCCTGTAAAACCGGGCGAGGAAAACATCGTGTTTCTCAACAATCGCGGAAGCCGCCTGACGCGTGTGATGATATTCTATATTGTCAAGCGACTGGCCGAGGCCGCCGGCATACGCCGCACTGTCTCACCTCACACCCTGCGCCACTCGTTTGCCACCCATCTGCTCGAAGGGGGCGCCAATCTGCGCGCCATACAGCAGATGCTCGGACACGAGTCAATAGCAACCACCGAAATCTACCTGCACGTCGACCGTCGCCGTCTGCGCGACCAGATCATGCAGTTTCATCCGCGGGCCGCGATTACTTGTGATAGATCGGCAGAGTGCGGTGAATCGACTCCTCAAGAGAAATGAGCGTCTCCGTTCCGGTGACGCCGGGGATGTTCTGAATATGGTCGTTGAGGAGCTCCATCAGGTGCTCGTTGTCGCGTGCCACAAGCTTAATCAGCATGGTATACTGACCCGTGGTGAAATGACACTCGACCACTTCGGGAATCTTTTCGAGTTCGGGCACGACATTGCGGTACATGGCGCCACGCTCAAGGTTGACGCCGATATACGTGCACGTGCGATAACCAAGCTCCTTGGGGTTGACCGTGTAGCCCGAGCCTGTGATGACGCCCATGTCGACGAGTCTCTGTATACGCTGATGTATGGCTGCTCTCGATACGCCGCAGACAGCTGCAACGTCCTTCGAAGGTATCCGTGCATTACGCATTATGATCTGTAGTATCTTCCGGTCAAGGTTGTCAATTTTTTCCATTAGACAAGGTATGTTACAAAACAGGATATTAAGATATTTTGCAAAACTAATCCTTTTAATGTTAATATGCAACAAAAATTCTGAAAATATTTATAGTTGCCACAAAATAATATAATTCGTCACCAATCCGAAAGGCTAACAACGTGTTTTGCTTAAGATTTATAGCAGAGTCATGTCACATAAAATCGCTACCTTTGCACCCGTGAAAAAAGCTGTTACAATCTACGGCGCCTCGAGCGCCGACATCGACCCGCGATATTGCGACGCCGGACGCGAGACCGGACGCCTGCTCGCCCGCGCCGGACAGACGCTAATATGCGGCGGAGGCCGCTACGGCCTGATGGGCGCCGCCATCGAGGGCGCCGCTGCCGAAGGGGGCGAAATCATCGGTGTCCTGCCCCGTTTCATGGACGAGCGCGGATGGGACAACCCCGCACTGACCCGCAAGGTGGTGACCGACGGCATGCACTCGCGCAAAGAGTGGATGCTGGCAAACTCCGACGCCGTCATCGCCACACCCGGCGGAGTCGGCACCTTTGACGAGCTCATCGAAGCCATCACCTGGCGCAAGCTCAATCTCTGGAAAGGCAACGTCGTCATACTCAATACGCTCGGCTATTTCGACCCGCTCATCGCGATGCTTGAGCGCTCAGTCGAGCAGCGGTTCATGAATCCCGACCACCGTCAGCTCTGGACCGTAGCCGGTACTCCTGCTGAGGCCATGGCGGCAGCTCTTGACCGCACCGGCGCCGAAGCGCCCGACAGTTTCTCACAGACAGCCGGCTAAACCAGTCACCACTCCATCAATGCCCGCAGACTCCGTAATAACCGCCACCGACACCCTGACAGCGTTGCCCGACACAACGGTGACAGCGCCGATGCCATGGGCGCCGCGCGTCAGCCATGAGTCAGACGCGCCCGTAGCCACGGGTGCGGAACGAGGCACTACGCTGGTGGCCTACACGCGCGGACTCGAGCCGCAGCCACGCAATCTGCTGCCCGGCTACGACTCCGGAGTCATGGCCGTCGTCATCGGCACATTTCTGCTGCTGTCACTCAACTTCCGCCACTACTCCACCTTTCTGAAGACCTTCACTCAGGACCTCTGGGATACGCGCCGGCGTCTCAACTCAAATACAGACCACACGGTCTCCGAGACGCGCATAACCATGTCGCTCATCACTCTGGCTTGTGTCTGCGAGGGCATACTCGTTTTCTCGGCCCTGTCAGCTGCAGGATTCACAGCCGGAACCACCGTACTCGGCGGACTGCTGACGGCCATTGGCGTCTCAGCCGGCTTCTACATCTTCGGACTGACGGCCTACACCACTGTCGGCTACGCCTTCACCACCGCCGAAGCCACGGCTCACTGGCTGCGCGGATTCAACGCCTCACAGTCGCTTCTCGGACTGGCATTGGTGGTGCCCGCGCTGATTGCGCTCTTCAATCCCGGGGCCGCAGCCGCCATGGCCTGGGTGGGCGCGTCGCTCTATGTCGTGGCGCGCATCATCTTCATATATAAAGGATTTAGGCTTTTTTACGAAAACTTGTTTTCACTGGTCTATTTTATTTTGTACCTTTGCACCCTCGAAATAGCGCCGTTTTTATTTATCATCAAGGGCGCCCTCTCATCCACATAAACACAGATATTGATCTCCACCTACCAATCAAAAACAACTGCCGCAGTGAAAGTAAAAAAAGTGTTGGTTTCGCAACCCAAGCCCACATCAGAAAAATCGCCATATTATGATATCGCACAAAAATATGGTGTAGACATTCTGTTCCGTCCTTTCATCAAAGTGGAGGGACTCACGTCAAAGGAATTCCGTCAGCAGAAAATCAACATCAGCGATTTCACAGCCATCATTTTCACAGCCCGCGGAGCCGTAGACCATTTCTTCCGTCTATGCGAGGAGATGAGAATCAACATTCCCGACACTCAGAAATATTTCTGCACCACCGAGTCTATAGCGCTATATCTCCAGAAATACATTGTATATCGCAAGCGCAAGATTTTCCACGGCACCACCGGCAAACTCGCAGACCTGATGCCGTTTATCCAGAAACACTCCAAAGAGAAGTTTCTATTTGCGGTAAGCGACGTCCACAAAGACGACTCAGACCTTCTCGACAAGGCTAAAATCGACTATAAGAAAGCCGTCATGTATCGCACGGTCTCCAACGACTTTGCCCCCGACGAACCGTTTGACTACGACATGCTCTTGTTTTTCAGCCCCCAGGGCATACAGGCGCTCAAGAAGAACTTCCCCGAATTCGAGCAGGGCGACACGCGTATCGGATGCTTCGGCGCCACCACGGCCAAAGCTGTCCGCGACGCCGGTCTCCGACTTGACCTCGAGGCTCCGTCGGTCAAATTCGCCTCGATGACAGCCGCTCTTGACGACTATCTCAAGACGGCCAACTGACCTCTCACCCGCTCCACCAACAAACTGCATCGTCATGAAAGGGCTGCGGCTTTACAAGAAAGAAAAGCTCTGCAGCGCCACGGCCATCGAAGCCCTCTTTGACCGCTCCGCCGCCGC
>ENA-OYXU01000752-OYXU01000752.1-human-gut-metagenome-genome-assembly--contig:-NODE-752-length-12230-cov-4.633511_pt1 | contig 12230 bp, 9 predicted proteins | sample MGYA00243243_ERZ653435 | MGnify/ENA primary metagenome ERZ653435 (study PRJEB26926, sample SAMN06165113) | human gut metagenome | biome: ENVO:00009003; feature: ENVO:2100002; material: ENVO:00002003... | reverse complement strand
TGCAGCGTAGTCTCGTGGGCTCGGAGATGTGTATAAGAGACAGCCGTGGCAGAGAGCGACAATGGCATCGACGGCTTCCGCTTCTGGGAACGCCCCGTAACGCTGCCGGAGACTGAAGATCCCGCCACCAACGTCTATGACATGCGCCTGACGCGCCATGAGGACGGATGGATCTACGGTCTGTTCTGCGTGGAGCGTCATGACGACAGATTCCCCGGCGACCTGTCGGCGGCTACTGCCGCCTGCGGCATAGCGCGCACCAGGGACCTGGTGAACTGGGAACGTCTTCCGGACCTGAAGTCAAAGAGCCAGCAGCGCAATGTGGTGCTTCATCCTGAGTTCGTAGACGGCAAATACATGCTCTATACCCGACCGCAGGATGGTTTCATCGACACCGGCAGCGGAGGCGGCATCGGCTGCGCATTGGTGGACGATATCACCAACGCCGAAGTCAAGGAGGAGACGATAGTGGACGAACGCATCTACCATACCATCAAGGAAGTGAAGAACGGCGAGGGTCCGGCGCCCATCAAGACTCCGCAGGGATGGCTGCATCTGGCCCACGGCGTACGCGCCACTGCCGACGGCCTGCGGTATGTGCTGTATATGTACATGACATCACTGGAGCGGCCCTGGGAGAAGATCGCATCGCCCGGCGGATACCTAATGGCTCCAGCCGGCGCGGAATATGCAGGCGACGTTATGAACGTGCTGTTCAGCAACGGCTGGATCGTAGACGACAACCGTGTGTTCATATATTACGCATCGAGCGACACATGCATGCATGTGGCCACCTCCACGGTGCAGCGTCTGGTGGACTACTGCCTCAACACTCCTGAGGACGGCCTCGCGACCGCCAAATCCGTGGAAGCGATAAACCGTCTGATCGACAGGAACCTCCCTCTTATCAACGCCTGAACCTTACACAGTTAACCTCTGATACCATCTGAATGGCGAAACTTAGTGAAAAAATCGGGTATGGATTCGGCGACATGGCTTCCTCCATGTTCTGGAAAGTCTTCAGCTACTACCTCCCGTTCTTCTATTCAAACGTTTTCGGTCTGCGGCTCACCGACGCCGCCGTGCTGGTGCTGGTGACCCGTGTCTGGGACGCCGTCTCCGACCCGATGATGGGAATCATAGCCGACCGCACCCATACCAGGTGGGGCAAATACCGCCCCTACCTGCTGTGGATGGCGGCTCCATTCTCGATATGCGGAATCCTTCTGTTCCTTACTCCCGACTGGGGATATGCGGCCAAACTCGTATGGGCATATGTAACCTATATACTGATGATGTCGGTCTACACGGGAATCAACGTCCCTTATGGCGCCATGTTAGGTGTGCTGAGCGACAGTCCGAAGGAGAAGACCGTGTTCTCAGCGTTCAGGATGTTCTTCGCCTATGGCGGTTCGTTCATGGCGCTGGCGGTATGGGAGCCTCTGTGCAGTCTGTTCGGTAACACCGGGATGTCATTGCAAGGTTCGTGGCAATGGAGCATGACAGTGATCGCAGCCGCCTGCTTCGTGCTGTTCCTGTGCTGTTTCTTCCTGACCCGAGAGCACATCAGGAACGTATCGAGCGTAAGCATCGGCAAGGATTTCAAATCCCTGCTGTCCAACGCGCCTTGGTGGCTGCTGATCGGAGCGGCATTGTGCTTCAACCTGTTCAACACCGTCAGGGGCGCCGTCGTGGCGTATTTCTTCGCCGATGTCATCGGGCCGGACGCCAGCCTCGGGCTGTTCGGACTCTCGCTGCTGTTCTACTCCGGCCTGTTCCTGAGTGTCGGCGAGGTGGCCAACATGATCGGCGTCGGACTTTGCGTCCCGATATCCACGGCATTCGGGAAGAAACGGACCTTTATCCTGGTCAACATCCTTCTCTTCATCCTGAGCGTGACGTTCTTCTGGATGCCCGTCTCCCCTTCCGGCTATTGGCTGATGCTGCTGCTCCAGGTGCTGATCTCCATCCTGACCGGAATCATGTCGCCACTGGTATGGTCAATGTACGCTGATGTATCCGATTACTCGGAACTCAAGAACTCCACAGCCTCGACAGGTCTGATTTTCTCATCCTCGTCTATGTCCCAGAAGTTCGGAGGCGCATTCGGAGGCGCGGCAGTGCTATGGCTCCTGGATGCATGCGGCTACATAACCCGTGCGGCCGACAATGCCGGCGCGGTGATCGCGCAGCCGCAGGAAGCCATAACCTGTCTCTGGATGCTGATGAGCTTCATACCGGCCTGCGTGGCCATCCTGGCAGTAATCATAATGTGGTTCTATCCGCTCACCACCGAGCGGATGGATGACATTGTGCAGCAGTTGCGCCAGCGTCGCCGAGGCGTTACAGGCGCGGAACAGGCCATGCTGTCAGTCAAGGAAGGCGAGATGACCGATTATGCAAACACTACTGATTGATATTATGGATCAAGAACAATTCTGCAGTGAACTTCACCGTAATCTTACTGACAATATATTATCCTACTGGTCGGAAAAGATGACGGATCCAGGCGGCGGCTTCTACGGCCGTCGCGACGGACTCGACCGTCTACATGCCGAGGCTCCCAAAGGAGCCATACTCAATGCCCGTATCCTTTGGTCGTTCTCTGCGGCCTACCGCTATACAAACGACGAGGAATATGCCGCACTGGCCTTGCGTGCCCGCGACTATATGGTGGAGCATTTCATCGACAAGGAATTCGGTGGCGTCTACTGGTCGGTGGATGCCGATGGCAAGCCGTTGGACACCAAGAAACAGTTCTATGCGATCGCCTTCACCATCTACGGACTTTCGGAGCATTACCGTGCCACCGGGGATGTCGTCTCACTGGATCTTGCCAAGGAACTGTTCCATGCGATTGAAACGCACAGCCGGGACCGTGAGCGTGGCGGATATGTCGAGGCCGCCGACCGCGACTGGAGTCCAATCGGAGACATGCGTCTCAGTGACAAGGATGAGAACGCATCCAAGACGATGAACACTCATCTGCATATCCTGGAGGCGTACACCTCGCTGCTGAGGGTCTGGGACAATCAGGAACTGCGCGATGCCCAACGTGAACTGACAGGCATTTTCCTGGATAAGATCCTGGATAGGAAAAACAATCACTTAGGGCTGTTCTTTGATGATGACTGGCATCGCGAAGACGGAGTCATCTCCTACGGTCATGACATCGAGGCTTCGTGGCTGCTCTATGAAGCCGCCGAGGTCCTTGGTAATCCGGAAATCTTCCCCCAGGTCAAGGAAGCCACGCGCAGAATAGCCATAGCCGCGCTACATGGCCGCTGTAATGACGGCTCGATGGTGTACGAAAGACGTGCCGACGGAACCTACGACAACGACAAGCACTGGTGGGTGCAGGCTGAGTCGGTGGTCGGACTGCTGTACCTCTGGAAGCATCACGATATGCCGGAGATGATGGACAAGGCGATGGAGACCTGGAATTATATCAGGGAGAACCTTGTGGACAACGAGAACGGCGAATGGTACTGGAGCCGTAAGGCTGACGGCGACATAGACCGCATAGACGACAAGGCCGGCTTCTGGAAATGCCCATACCACAATTCCAGAATGCACCTGGAAGCCTTATCACTGTTAGACTTCATTCCTAAACACTAACCTTGAGAATTGTCAGATGTTGGACGGCATCGGCGGAATCGCCGGTGCCTTTCTTTTATCGGTGACTCATGAACATTTCTTTGTTTTCGGAGGTTAAAGTATTAAACATTTACTTAACCGTCGCGTACTGAATGCACGGTTATGTTAAAAGAGCAGACAAGGATTATGGAAAACAAGAAGAGATTTTACCTGGTAAGCTTCGGCAACAGCAGCGTCTACCGGGTCGCGTACAATGAAGAGGATGGCGAGAACCATCGCAGCCATGAGCCGTTCGCCAAGATTGAGAAAGAACTGAACGATTATCTGAAACAGGAGTTTCCGGATAAGACATTCACTTATTTCACATCACCCAAGATTACCGAAATCTCCGATGATGAGGATGGGAAATACCAGGGATATCAGGAGCTCGACGCCAAGGCTGTGGAGGATATCAAGCATGTGTTGAAACGCGAGATCGAGGATATGGAGGCTGTCAAGGAGTCAAACTCCAACGCGAAGTTCTCCAATGTGGATAAATGAAGTAATGTGATGACATGAGATTCGACATAATCGAAAGGATAAAATCCCCGGCGGACATAAAGGACATGTCCCTTGAGGAACTGCAACAGGCGGCGTCGCAGATGCGCGACGCCGTTCTGTTCCGTACATCACGGTTCTCTGGCCATGTGGGACCCAATCTGGGCGACATCGAGGCTGTGATAGCGATGCATTATGTATTCGACGCTCCTAAAGACAAACTGGTGCTGGACGTGTCGCACCAGGACTTTCCGCACAAGATGATGACAGGCCGTGTCAACGGGTTCATCAATCCCGATGACTTCGCCAAAGTAGGTGAATACACCGATCCAACCGAAAGTCCGGAATATGACATATTCTATGCCGGACACACCTCCCCCAGCATCAGCCTCTGCGCAGGACTGGCCCGGGCACGTGACATAAAGGGAGAGAAATACAATGTGGTGGCATTCATCGGCGACGGCGCCTTGTCGGGCGGAGAGGCTTTCGAGGGTCTGAACGTGGTCGGGGGGATGAATACAAACCTTATAGTCATTGTCAATGACAATCAGATGGCCATAGCCGAGAACCACGGCGGAATCTACGACAACCTGCGCGAACTGCGCGAGACCAACGGTACAGCCTCATGCAACCTGTTCCGCGCATTCGGTTTCGACTACATCTATGTGGCCGAAGGGAATGACCTGAAGAAAGTGATCGAGGCATACAGGAGGGCCAAGGATTCCGACCATCCCGTCGTGGTTCATCTCAACACTCAGAAAGGCGAGGGATACGAGCCTGCCGAACGCGACCGCGAGCATTTCCACTGGTCGGTACCGTTCGACATAGCCACCGGCGACCCCAAGGTATTCGCCCCGGAACCCAATTACGACGGCATCCTCCGCGACTTCATCATGGAGAAGCACCGGACAGAACCTAAACTGCTGGTAGTCTCGTCGGCAACACCAGACAGTTTCGGGCTGACGCCTCAGTTGCGGAATGACTTAGGCGAGCATTTCCTTGACACCAACATAGCCGAGCAGACGGCAGTAGCGGTCATGGCCGGAGCGGCCCGCAACGGCGCCAAGGTGATATATCCCGTCATCTCATCGTTCCTGCAGCGGGCCTACGACCAGCTGATGGAGGACTGGGCAATGGACGATAGCCCTGCCCTGATGGCTGTGGGCGCCACAGGTGTCAGAGGAATTCCCGACCTGACACATCTTGGCTTCTGGGACATCCCGATGATTGCATCCATCCCCGATATAGTATATCTTGCGCCGACCGATGCCGAGGAATTCCGCGCCATGCTGGAGTGGGGATTCTTCCAGAACGAGCATAAAGTGGCCGTTAGGATTCCGACATACAGTTTCGAGCATGCCGACGGCCCGGTGGATGCTGATTATTCCGACCTGAATAAGTTCATGATCGTAAAGGAAGGCAAGGATGTCGCGATAATCGCAGCCGGCGACTATATGGTCAAGGGCAAGGAAGTCGTTAAACTGCTTGCCGAACAAGGAATAGACGCGACGCTGATCAACCCACGTTTTGTATCGGGAGTCGATGAAGAAATGATTCGTGGTCTCGCCGATAATCACAGGCTGGTAGCGACCATCGAGGACGGCTCTCTGGAAGGAGGCTTCGGCCAGCGCGTAGCCTCCGTTGTCGGCCCAACAGGAATGCGATGCCTGAACTTCGGACTTGCCAAGAAGTTCGTGGACCGTTACAATGTGGCTGAACTGGAGAAAGCCAACAACCTCGAACCCGCCCAGATCGCCGACGCGATCCTGAACACCTTATAACAGGAATTAATCAACCATAAGCAAAATAAACCATCCCGCCGGATCAGTCAATGCACAGACATTGCGAATCCGACGGGATTGTTTCTAATTCCATTCCAGGTAAGGCAGCGATATTGATCTTATGCTTTTGTGATTTTATAGCCGAGTTTCTTCAGGAGCTTGATGGTGTTCATGGCCATCTCGCGGTCAAAATATTTATCCTGATCCGAAAGGTCGCTGTAGGGAACCATGCATGGCGTCTGTTTAAGCGCATCGTTGCGTTCCGGGCCATAAGTCCAGCCCTGCGCCATTCTTCCTTTCGCCCAGACCTCATGGGCGTTCTCGGCGATCGCCTCTCTTAATTCTATCAATTCTTCGGAGAGCATCACATCGCTCAAGTCGATTGGATGGGGTTCATAGTTATTTGGATTTCTCCGGGACACCTTGACCATATATCGGGATGAATCCTCCCAGGCATCCACGAACAGACCCGTCGAGATCTGCATGATCTGATTCAAATCCGGGTCATAGTACGACACATGACCGTCCTTGATTTCCGTGACCACTACGGCATGATTGGGATTCGCTCCAAGGAAATCATCCTCCAGACGTTCCCTATTAAGTTCATCGATATTAGTTGTAAGTTCCTTGCCGTCCACCACTACGATGACATGACTGTGGACCAATGCTTTCCTAAGGTCATCGAGTGAATTATGGAATGTCCTGCATGTCGAGAAACATTCCTGTTCCAGCAGCCTTCCTATGTTATGGATCTGAGTTCCGCCCTGCTTAAGCCAGCCTCGTTTGGCAGCCTCATTCACCCAGTCGGCCAAGGTCTTGTCGGTGCTGTACAATGACAGGACATAAAGCTCGCACATCACCGCGCATCGGTTTTCCTTCTCCTTGGCCGCCAGAGCCTGCATGGGCAACACCTCATCGCGATCCACCATTAGTTCATCCTCGGCATCTATCATGACCGACATCTCGATTACCATCCGTAACTCAGGGTCTCGCTTTGCGGCCTCCAGGACCATCATGGTGTCCCGAGCCGACGCATTTCCCTCCAGTACCGAGGAAAGTAGATTATCTGATATCTCCTTCATCATTTTGCCTGATTTAAATCTTCATTTAAACTTAAAGCAATTTTAGTCAATTCGTCCATCGCTCTTCTCTTTATGTTATAAAGGTTGCCGACCTGAACGTTCAGTTCGACAGCCACTGTTTCATATTCCGCATCATCCAGGACTATCCTGCGGACCACATACGCGTACCTGCGGTTGGTCTTGGACAACTCACCGAGCAGGCCCTCCATCTCAAGCCTGGCGTTCAACGCCTCCATCTGGTCCACAGCCTGGTCCGGACGCGAATTCTCATTCTCTAAGACATAAGGAGACTCTTTGGTGACGTCTTCTATCATGACGTCATCATTTCTTAGAAAATATCTTATAAGACATATCTTAAGCCAATGGCAAAGAGTGCTTTTGTAATCGAACTGTCGCAGACGCCGCTCATTGTTCTCCAACAGGAACACCATTACCTCGTCGGCGAACTCATGGTACTCTATCGGGTAATTGAACAGACTGCGTATCAGTTTCAAAAACAATGGCCTGCATTTCACATAAAGAAACCAGCACGTAACCAACGGATCGCGGTCGATCAGGCCGGCCACGATCTCGCGGTCAGTCATGTCGCGTAGTTTGGTACTGTTTTCCATATTCCTTCCGTAAAAGGCCGATGCGACGCTGTGGGGAATCCCCTCAGGCATTTCCATGTACTTATTCATGATATCTAAGATTCAATTGGAATTTATAATGAAGTGATATACGTCATTTCCGAAAGACCTGTATCCCAACCAAGATGCAAAGTTAACAAAAATTACCGAACGTTGGATAACTCATGCCGGAATTTTTTTGCTATATTACGATAGAATCTGAGGCGGACTCCCATCTGTATTAGTGTGGAACAAATCGAACAGTAATGAGAAAGAGACCGACAAGATATGAGAAAGTGCTGACCAGGCTGCCGGATACGCTGTCCTGGTGCTGGGAGCAGGAGATCGGGCCTGTCCGGGAATTCCTGACAGCCGACGACTCGTTGCCCCGGATATTCTTAGGTTCCGGAGGCTCGAATTCCGCAGCGCTACTGGCCATGCAGCTGTCGGTGGAGTCCGGCAAGGTCGCCGCCGCCATGACACCGTACCAGTACATATGCAGCGCATGGAACCGGATTCCGGCCAAGGTATTTCTGTTCAGCGCGGGTGGACGTAACGTCGACGCCATGAACGCCTATGACAACGCCCATTCGCAGCCAATGCAGTCCATTGGAGTCATGCTCATGTCTTCACCCTGCCGTCTTGAATCCAAGATGCATGAAGACGGCGAGCCGAACGCCTTCGTGTACCCGCTCCCTTACGGAGACGGCTTCCTGGCTACAAACTCCCTGGTGGCGTTCTACTCGCTGCTGTTCCGAATATACCGTAACGAGAAAGTACAGGTGAATGACTGGAGATTCATAAACAGCATAGATGACGACCTGAAGAGTCTGATCACGCAGTCGTACCATATCCCTACCGACGACTGGGATGCCCACAACGCGGCGGTGTATGAGGCAAGGGAAACCGACAGATTCTATGTCCTGTATTCACCCGACACAATGCCCATAGCCTTCGATCTGGAGTCGCGTTTCTCGGAGGGTTCCGTTGGTTGCCTCCAGATTTCGGATTACCGTAATTTCGCGCATGGCCGCTTCAACTGGTTCCACCAGCGCAAAGGACAGACCGCCGTCATCGCCTTGGTGTCGCCAGAGTCAAGGAACGTGGCCGAAGGCATTCTCTCTGAGTTTCCCGCCGACATACCGGTGATGCGGTTGGAGACCGAATCCAACGGAAGCAACGGCACTATGGAACTCCTGCTTAAAGGAATGTATCTTGCTAAATCACTGGGTCACCGCTGGGGACTCGACATAGGAGCTCCCAACGTCGCCGAATTCGGACGAATCATACATGGAAAGGATTTCCTTACCCCATAACTTACTGTAATTTATATTATGTTATTAAGAGATTTAAAGAGGAGGGTGTTCCATTCGGAACATCCTCCTTACAGTTCTGGACTCTATATTGAGAGTCGGATTGGTATCCTGATTACTTCAGCATCATCTTCTTGCCGTTGATGATGTAGAGGCCTGCGGGCAGGTTCTTCAGGTTGTCCTTGTCGGGGGTGGTCATAACCTCCACACCGGCAACGTTGAATACGCGGAACATACCGTCCTTGTCAGCCACGACCATGTCGATGCCGCTGCCCGAGATGGTATAAGTCAGCTTGAACTCCGGCGAAGGAATGCCGTTGTCACTCAGGTTGAAGTAACCCTCCGGGAACGTGATCACATATGTGCCTGCCTCGGTGTACTTCTGAGGCAGTCTCTGTATCATCTCATTCATTTCAGCACCGAATTCAGCGTCGGGCAGCTGGATAGCCTCGCCGCCATCGATGCTCAGGGAAGCATGGCCGCTTCCTGCACCAGCTTCCTCATAATCCGTGAAGTGTATGCGTACACCCTCCAGCTCGGTCACAGTACCCTCGGCGGGATCAACGGTGTAGTTGAAGTCTGTCGGAGGAACGTCGCCACCCTGGACTGTGAATGTTATGTCACGGGCTGCGGAAGCCTGAGCGGCAAACTCCTCGTCGATTACGAAGTAACCCTTAGGCAGAGAGAGCATATACTCACCCGGCTCGGTGATCTCGTTGTCGAGCACCAGGGTAATCTTGGTGTTCTTCTGGCCATATTCCGTGTTGGGATCAATTATCGCATCGACGACATGGGCCACAGTAGCCTGAAGCCTGCTGTAAACCACTGCAGCGTCATCGGCCACGTTGTAGTCGCGTGTGATGCCGCGCTCGCTGGTACCTAAGAATTCCTTGACGGATTTCAACGGAGCCTCGCCAACGGGAGCGATCTCGAAGTCGTTGGTGTACTGTGCCTCGGTCTCGTATGTGAAGTAGAAGTAAGTGTTCTCTTCCTCACCGAGATTACCCTTGACGCGACGGCCTTCCATATCGGTGGCGACCATGCTGATCTCCAACTGGGCCGTAACGCTCTGCATGAAGGACTCGCCTATGGTGAGTTTCCAGACGTTGGAGTAGCCTTCGTCGCCGTCAACAGGCGATACGGACTCGAAATCGGCCGTCGTTCCGCTTCCAGTATTGATGAACGTGGTACTCTTGTCAAGCCGTACCATACCGTCGAACTCAACGGTGAACACACGATCCTCGGGAGGCAGGACTGTCTCCACGGAAGGTGTGATGCCAACCAACTGAACGTCGGAATACTGATAGGCCGGGGTCTCGCCGTACCATGTGATGAACGCCGTGCCGATCGGTGGATTGACATTGCCGACGCTGTGGGTGTCAGCCTCGCTCTGATATGCCGTTACATTCATATGATATGTGTGGGCAGCCAGCATCTTGACGGGAGAATAGATCGTTGCCTCGAACTCGCCGTTGGCGTTCTTGGTGAACCATGAGTATGACTTCACGATGCGGTGATCCTCGTCAACAGCATCCATATCCTCGATATCGTAGGTGAGATACAGATCCGGATACTCGCTGTCTGCATTCGTCGTGATGGTTATGACATCATTTTTGTTCAGCCCCTTCATGGAGGCTCCGTTGGCGGGATCGCATGTCAGGATGACGAATGCATCGTAAGTAGCCATGAGGTCCAGGGAATGATCGTAGCCGTCGTTGCAGATGAATCCATCCAAAGTAACCACTATATTCTTCTTACCCTTCACCTCGGCGGGAATGGCAAATGTATAGGTACCCTCGGTGCCGTCGGCCGATACCGATGCCTGGGCCTGTGACTTGGCGACTACAACGGTCTTGGTCTCATTGCCGTCGGCATAGGTGAACTTGAAGCCGGTGAACTGGAACTTGTCGACCGGTTTCAGCCATACCTCCATCTCATTGGCGTCAGCCAGGCTTGCGCCGTTGGCCGGAGTGAACTCGCTTGCGATATTGACCTTCTCAAGCAATTCATAGGGAATGGCCCACGAATAGGAGCCTATGGTACCCTTGCCTCCGGACTGAACGGGATTCCCGTACTGGTCAACCACTCCGACAAGTTTCAGTGAGCAGCTGCCATACATTGCATCCGGGAACAGAGGTGTCATCGTGGCGGGCGTGCGAACCACACCTGCGAAGTCAACGATAATGCTCTTCTTATCCTCGGAAAGAGTCGGGGTCAGGAATTCAACGTAGTACTCGCCTGCCTCACCCTCCAGGTTGCCCCAGCCGAACTCAAGCTTAGTCTTGTCACCTACGCTAAGCTCACGGTCAAACGTCAGTTTCAGGATCGCATCCTCATCACCGGGTGCGAAATAACTCTTCATTACAGCAGGCGTTTTCTCGCTAACCTTAACTGACGGTATCGAACCCATCAGGAACTCGAACTCTTTGTTCTCGCCATTGTCCTTGCCCTCAGGTCTCAGATTCTGCAGAGTGATCGAGAAGGGGTCGTTAGGCTTTACGGTGCCATTTGCAAGAAGATCCTTGAATGTCGCATAGACAGGCACGGTAACGGAAGTATTGCTGTCAAAAACCGCTGCGGCTACTTCCGCATGGCCGTTCTCACCCCATTTCAGGATGGCTTTATCGCCGCATGCTATGGCCTGGTTGAACTTAACGGTGAAATCCTTGTAATTCGCGAAGTTGAACTGCGTATGACTGTCAGGCTGTTCATAAACAACATCAAGAGGCTGATCGCCTTCCATATACCAGACTATTGTATTGCCAGATATATGGAAAGAGGCGTAGATATAGTACTTCACACCTTCTTCAACAGGGTAGGTGTACACCTGGCCTCCTGCGGTTCCGGTCTCGAACCCTCCATATGTGCCTTCAAGACTGTTGGTGTGTTCCGCATCAGTGTAGAGACCGATGTCACCGGCACCTACCTGTTTCAGTGTGCCGGATGCCGGAGCAGTGAATGTGCCGGTCACTTGGCCCATGGCAAGATCATAGACCTTGCCAAGCTCGATCTCCCCGAGATCGACAGAATCGGCTGCCTTGGCGGCTCCCATGCCGAACAGGACGGCAATCAGGAGCATACCAAGACGCGACAGGCAACGCACGCTTGATTGAGTTGTTTTTTTCATTGCGTTGTGTTTTAATTAGTTGATGAATTGTTTTATAATGAGACTGGGAATTCGGGAGGGCACGCGTCGTAAGTGCCCTCCCGGTCAGTTTACTTTACCAGAAATTTAGCTGTGGCAGCCTTACCGCCCTTGGCAACAGCCTTGACGATAACGATGCCGGTGTAGCCGTTCAAGTCGAGAGTCAG
>ENA-OYXU01000750-OYXU01000750.1-human-gut-metagenome-genome-assembly--contig:-NODE-750-length-12251-cov-5.009347_pt1 | contig 12251 bp, 12 predicted proteins | sample MGYA00243243_ERZ653435 | MGnify/ENA primary metagenome ERZ653435 (study PRJEB26926, sample SAMN06165113) | human gut metagenome | biome: ENVO:00009003; feature: ENVO:2100002; material: ENVO:00002003... | reverse complement strand
GGCAGCCACTGCCGGCAGTTCGCCCGACATTGCAGCTCAGGCAGCTTCGCTGCGCTCGCAGATTGCCCATCAACAGCAGGAGTGCGAGCGTCAGAGCCGGCTGTTAGCCGACGGCGCAACGACCCGAAAGCAGTATGATGATGCTCAGGCAGCGCTCCGCACCCTCCGCGGTCAGTTGGACGGCCTGCTGTCATCACTCAACAAAAACCGCAACTCCATCTCTGACAACTCTCTTGCCCTGCAATATCAGGCTGAACAGATTGGCGAGCAGATTGTCAAGAGCTGTGTCAAGTCGCCCGTAAGCGGCACAGTACTTGTCAAGTATGCCGAAGCAGGCGAGTATGCCACCCCGGGACGGCCTCTCTATAAAGTAGCCGACATGGACGACATTTATCTGCGCGCCTACTTTACAGTCTCTCAACTCGCTGATATTAAGACAGGTCAGCAGGTGACCGTGATAGCTGATTTCGGCGGCGACGAACAGTATGAATATCCCGGCACCATCACATGGATTGCCGAAGAGAGCGAGTTCACGCCTAAGTCAATACAGACACGTGACTCACGTGCCAACCTCGTCTATGCTGTCAAGATTGCCGTCCGTAATGACGGTCGTCTCAAATTAGGTCAATACGGAGAGGTTAGATTATGAGCGGTGTCATTGACATCTCGGGCGTATCAAAAACTTACGGCGCGGTAAAGGCCTTGGATAATGTTTCGTTGACCGTCGACGGCGGTCTCTTCGGCCTCATCGGACCTGACGGAGCCGGCAAGTCATCGCTGTTCCGCATCCTTGCCACGCTCATGTCGCCCGACAGCGGATTGGCCTCGGTCTGCGGTTATGACACAGTCAGAGACTGCCGCAGCATCCGTACCCGCATCGGTTACATACCCGAGCGTTTTTCGCTATATCCTGACCTCACAGTCGAGGAGAACCTCAACTTTTTCGCATCGCTTTTCGGTGTGTCGGTCCGGGATAATTACGACCTCATTGCTCCTGTTTTCACCCAGTTGGCCAAGTTTCCCCATCGTCGAGCCGGAGCTTTGTCGGGCGGCATGAAACAGAAACTTGCCCTTTGCTGCGCGCTGATTCACCGACCCGATGTCTTGCTCTTGGATGAGCCGACGACGGGTGTCGACGCCGTCTCTCGCAGTGAGTTCTGGGATATGCTCGCTTCTTTGAAGTCAAAAGGCATAACAATATTTGTCTCGACGTCATATATGGACGAGGCCACGCGCTGCGAGCGTATCGCTTTGATAGACAAGGGGCGTATCCTTCGTGTCGACACTCCCGAGCGTCTTGTAGACGGCCTCGACGAGCACCTTTACAACGCCTCAGCCGACCGCATGTATGACTTGCTTGAGGCTGTCAGGCAGTTGCCCGAAGTCACTGACTGCTACACGTTCGGCGCCACGCTGCATATCGTGACTACCGGTGCTTTCTCTGCCAACTCGGCTATCAGTACTCTGATTGCCAAAGGATTGACGGATGTAAAAATTTATCCGGCCAAAGGCGACATCGAGGACCTGTTTATTAAACTGATGAAAAATGGATAATAACGGCAATGTGATATCGGTCAAGAATCTGACCAAACGTTTCGGGTCGTTTACGGCAGTCGACGCGCTGACCTTTGACGTGCATCGCGGAGAGATATTCGGCTTTCTCGGCGCCAACGGTGCCGGCAAGACCACGGCCATGCGCATGCTTTGCGGCCTGAGTTTCCCGACAGCGGGAAGCGGCTGTGTGGCCGGCTATGACATCGTGACGCAGTCAGAGCAGATCAAACGCCGCATCGGTTACATGAGTCAGAAATTTTCGCTTTACGACGAGTTGACCGTCAGCGAAAATATCCGTCTTTTTGCAACGATTTACGGCATGTCAGACAGTGCTATCAAAGACAAAACCGAGGCCGTGTTCGCGGCCTTAGGCATGGCTGATATGCGTGATGCACTCGTCCGCGATATCCCGGTCGGCTGGAAACAGAAACTCGCTTTCTCTGTAGCCACCATACACACGCCGGACGTGGTCTTTCTCGACGAACCGACCGGCGGTGTCGACCCCATAACTCGCCGCAAGTTCTGGGAGCTCATTTACAAATCTGCCTCAGATGGCATGACCATCTTCGTGACCACACACTATTTAGACGAGGCCGAGTATTGCAACCGCACCTCCATTATGGTCGACGGCCGCATCAAGGCATTGGACACTCCGGCCCGTCTCAAGGCATCCTACGGAGTTAATACAATAGATGAAGTATTCAGAATTGTTGCCAAAGACGCTGTCCGCGGCGATTGAAAAGTGCTAATAATGAACATTTTCCCTTCACTCATAAAGAAAGAGGCTCTGCATTTGGTGCGCGACCGTCAGACCATGCTTGTGGTGATAGTAATGCCTGTAATACTGCTGCTTCTCTTCGGCTTTGCCATCTCGATGGAGGTCAACAACATCCGTGTTGTCGCCGTAATGTCACAGCATGACGACCGTACGCGCGATATTATCACGCGTCTCTCGTCTAATCCTTATTTCATCTACGAGAAGACGACTGATATCAATGATGCCCGCGACATGTTGAGACGTGGCGAAACAGATGTTGCGGTTGTGCTCCGCCCCGACAAAGGAGAACTTAAGTCGCAGATAATCACAGATGCTTCAAACACGGCGATGGCTCAGTCGGTGGCTGCTTATGTGCAGGGAGTGATTGCCGGGGAGGCTCAGTCTCCCGTGCTCACCATGACGCTTTACAATCCGCAGCTTAAGAGTTCCTATAACTTTGTGCCGGGCATCATGGGCATGATTTTCATCCTCATCTGTGCCATAATGACGTCCGTCTCGATAGTAAGCGAGAAGGAGAAAGGAACTATGGACCTGCTGCTCGTATCGCCCGTCAGTCCGCGCACCATTATCTTCGGCAAACTCGTACCGTACTTTCTGTTGTCTTGTATTATTTTGGCTTTGATGCTCGTGATGAGTTACACGCTCTTGGAGATTCCATTGTCGGCCGCAATATTCAACGTCGTGTGGGTGACGGTGCTCTATGTCGTGCTTTCGCTGTCGCTCGGGCTGCTAATTTCGACTTTGGTCGATACGCAGCTTGCGGCATTGATAATCTCGGCCATTGTCTGCATGATACCCATCATAATGTTTTCAGGCATGATATTTCCGATTGACAATATGCCCGAGGCACTCCAATGGTTCTCGTGCATCATTCCGGCGAGATGGTATGTAGCGGCGATGCGAAAACTGATGATACAGCAATTGCCCCTAACATACATATTCAAAGAAGTCATTATCCTCGCAGCCATGACATTACTGATAATTACAGTTGCAATCAAAAAATTCAACAAGTCAAAATGAATCTGCGTATTTTAAGAATATTGCTCAAAAAAGAGGCGTTGATGATGCGCCGTAATCCGATTGTGCCGCGCTTGGTTATGATTATGCCCCTGATGGTAATGCTTGTTATACCGCTTGTAGCCAATCTTGACGTCAAAAATGTCAATGTTGCCGTCGTCGACAACGACCGGTCGGTGCTGTCGCGGCGCATAACGGCCGACATTGACGCCTCTGAGTCGCTGATTGTAACAGACGTATCAGACAGCCATGCCGAAGCCATGGAACATATACGTAGCGGCGCGGCCGATGTCTTGCTGACTATACCTTACGATTACTCTAAGAATCTCGCCAACGGACACTCTCCCAAACTTGACTTGGAGAGCAACGGTGTCAATGCCACAAAGGGCGCGCTTGGCTCGCGCTATACCATGCAGTCTGTTGTTGCTACTCTGCAACAATGGCAGGCAGAACAGGGGATAGTTGTGAACGCCAACCCTGTCAACGTGCTTTATCTATATAACCCGACGCTCGATTTCCGCAACTATATGATACCGGCCCTCATCGTGGTGCTCATAATCATTATCTGCGGCTTTCTTCCGACACTAAATCTTGTGGGCGAAAAGGAGTCAGGCAGCATTGAGGCCATGAATGTCACCCCGATTGGCAAATTCACATTCGTGCTATCCAAGCTTATACCTTATTGGGTTGTAGGGCTTGTCATTGTGACCGTCGGACTGATTATCGGTCGATTGGTCTACGGCCTTGCACCGGTCGGCAACCTCGGTGCAGTATATCTTGCTACTATACTTTTCAGCCTCGTCATGTCAGGTCTCGGTGTGATTATAGCCAATAAGTCCAACACGGTGATGCAGAGCATATTCATTATGTTTGCCTTCATTATGATTTTTCAATTGATGGGCGGACTGTTTACGCCGATATCATCTATGCCGGACTGGGCGCAGTATATCACCTACGCCGTTCCGCCCCGCTATCTGATTGAAATTATGCGAGCCGTTTATCTCAAGGGTGCGACAGTCGCCGACCTGTGGGTGCAGTACACCTGTCTCGCATCAATCGCCGCCGGCCTTTGCATCGTGGCCGCCGCGACTTATCGCAAACAGTCTTAGTACACTTTCTTGCCCCAATAGTAAGTGTTCCAAGTGTCATGGGCATAGCCGCCGCGGCCACATTTGAATGAGCCGGCATCGGCTCCGGCTATCTTGATGCCGTCAAAATACACATTCCACGTGTCTTGGGCGTAACCGTCGCGCAGCACCTTGAAACTGTCAGCCGATGCGCCCTCAATCTTCGCTCCGTCGTAATAGACGCTCCATGTGTCGCGGGCATAGAAATCTTTTAGGAGAGTGAAACTGTCGGCCGACGCTCCTTTAATTATCCGGCCGCAGTAATACACACGCCATGTGTCCTTGGCATAGTCAGCGCCGAGAGCGGTGAACGAGCCAGCCGAAGCGCCTTCAATCTTAACGCCGCGATAATACACGTTCCACGCGTCCTTGGCGTAACCGTCGCGCAGTATATTGAAATTAGACGCCGACGCCCCGTCAATCTTTACTCCGTCATAGAACACATCGTACTCGCCGACGTAGTAAAGCTGACGGTCGTGTCTGTACTCATAATGTCTTTCGCAGCAATCCCGGTCATTGCTCCGTGCGAGACACGGTTGCGATGACAATATCATCAATAATGCTAAAACTGACAGAAACGATTTCATAATGCCTTTTCTTCTTTAGACACTTGTTGTTGTCCGAAGTTTAACGGCGGTTTAATTCGGTTTGGTGAAGAAATGCACCTTTGCCGTGCCGTGGCCGCGGTAGCCTTTGAGTCCTCGATAAAAAGCACCATTCATCGCGAACCCATACTCCTTGCCCGGCTCTGCAACTATGAAGACACTCAGCACCATTCCGTCGTCCGACAGTCTGATTCGCTGCGGAATTTCGGCCAGTTCCGGCATAATATCTTCATTGTTATCGTAATATGCCATTCTAAATGAGCCCTTACGAATCGGTTGGTCGAAGAAAAAACGCACTTCTAATGAGTCACTCGGAGCAACATCTGTGGCGTTTTCCGCGATAGAGCAGCCTAAAATTTTGGGCGAACTGTTGACTATCTCCTTATATCGCTCGGCGACATCGACTTTATTGATTTTGTCGGCTACAACCGGCATAATACTGTCAATGACCGGATAACGCTCACGGTTTGACTTATAGACATCCAAAGCCTCGCGTATCTCAGGCATGAACATAAAGCCACGGCGCATCTGATTTTTCATGCCGCGGTCAGTATCTGTCTCATCTGTGCCGTGGGCCAGTCCATATTGCAACTCCATCGAGCGCACCATCGACTCACACATTAACGTAAACGGCCCGGCATAGGCACCTCTGCGTAACTCTTCATGCATAAGCTCGGCGGCTAATCTGATATTGCTGTTAAACAGTTTCATGTTACGTTCAACCAACGGATTACAGACCGGATGAGATGACTCGTGCACTATGAGGCTCTGCCGGCCGTCGAATATCGGATAACCTCTTTCATCAAGTCTGTTACATCCTATCACTATTACTGATTCATCCGGCTTGCCGGCCAACTTCTGCGTCGCCCCATAATTTCCGACATTGAGCAAAGTGACAACCACGCGGCTGCCGGCCGGTTCTTTGCCGTAAAAATCAGTCAGCCATTTGAGGTCGCATTTCTCCATGAGCGCGTTCATATTGTCGATTACATGGCCGTAATAGTCTGTGTTTGACTTATATAACCGAGTAAAACCGGATTTCTGATACAAATCGTCAAGGAGTGGCACGAGTTCGCGGTCCTGCCCTTCCAACCAACGCCGGTCGACCTTTGATAAATCGGCTCCGTCTTTGAGACGCAAGTGGCCGTCGGCAATTTCGGTGTGTATAGCCAAGTCGGCGATTGCATCATACGAGACTCCTTGTTCGGCTCTCACCTTGCCAAGATACTTTATGGCATCATGTCCGGCAAACGGAGTCATCAGCGAGTCAACCCTATGGACGTATGCTTCATTAACATCGTTGGTATACTCTCTGAAACCGGCAGTGCGACATACCGCACTTATAAATTCTACATTTTCATCAACGCTGACAGGTATTGCCATGCAAGCAATTGAGGAGGAGGCACATAGCACTGCGCAGATAACATGTCTTAAATAACTTTTCATGCTCTTGTGATAATATTTGATATTACTTTTAATATATGACACAAAGGCAGGAAAAATGTTACGGCGGCAGACGTAATATTTTATCGGTAAATGACATCAGTGTCACTCCATGTGCAGCAATTGCTTGAAGCAGGCTATGACTGCCGAATCGCCGGAGTGTTTGCCTTTGTCCTCGCTGAGTTTGCACGTCTGACAGTAAAACGGCCATGACTCGGTTATCTTTACGTCAGTCAGTTTGATTACAATGTTCATCGGCCTGACTCCGTCAAAATCATTGGTAAAATGAGTTCCGATACCGAACGAGGGGATGCACTTGCCTGCTGCATATTTCTGAATATCTATCGCGCGGTCGACATTGAGGCCGTTACTGAACACAATCTGCTTTGTCGACGGGTCTATTTTTAGTGAACGGTATTTATCGACGATAAGGTCAAGCTGCTCGTAATCGTTGCCGCTGTCGACACGCAGTCCTTTGAACATATTGGCATAATCCTCTGAGAAATTCAGGCTGAAGATGCGCCATCCGTATGTGTCATAGAGGTATGTGCCGAGCGCTCCGCGATAGGTGTGAGACCATTTTTGCATTGCGATATGGTTGGCCATCAGCGGTCCGTACATGCCGGCGATGGCACAGACAAACTCATGCGCCATAGTGCCGATAGGCGTCAGACCGTATTTCATGGCAAAGTAAACATTGCTCGTGCCGATGAAACAACCGGGGTGACTGCCGCGGCGCTGACAGTCGCTCATGGCGCGTATGGCAGTGTCCTGAGCCTCGAACGAGGCTCGACGCCGTGTGCCCATATCGCTGAAAAAACATCCGGCCTCAAGCATCCGCTCGGCTTTCGCAAACGATTTGTCATAAAATGCATCATAGTCAAATTGATGTATGCGACCGGTCATTTCGTAGTACAATTCTGATATGATGGCAAGTACTTTGACTTCGAGCAGAATGGTCTCGCTCCAGTTGCCCTCAAACACGACAGAGAGGTGTCCGTCTGCATCCTGACTTGCGGTGACATGCCCGCGGTCGTATCTGTAACCGCGCAGAAAGCCATAAAACCACTGCGGTATATACGTGCATTTCTCACGCATGAAGTCAATTTCCGCGTCGGTGATGACTACATTTTCGAGCATTGCTATCTGTTCGCTGAGCCTGTCGGCGAAACCGGGAGGATAGACGGTATTGTCGCGGTCGTTGAAACGGTACTTTACCTGTGTGCGCGGATAGTTTTCGATAACGGCGCAACACATGGTGAATTTATAAAGGTCATCGTCAGTGAAATGAGTGATTATCTGTCGCATAACATGGCTTGTCTTTTTATGTTTGAACAATCAAAAGTAGCAGACTGTTCGGAAATCAGTGTGAACAATCAGGAATATATGTATGTTGAAATGTAAACTATGACAAGTATGATTTATGACTGTATATAAAATTAAACGAGCATATGACGAGGCGACGTCCGATGACGGATTCAGAGTATACATCGACCGGTTGTGGCCGAGGGGTCTCTCACATGAAACCTTTCACTATGACTTATGGGATAAGGATATTGCTCCATCAACCGAGTTGCGCGAGTGGTTTCATGCCGACCCGGACGGCCGCTGGCATGAATTTGAGGCACGATATGCCGACGAACTCCGTGATAATCCGTCATTTGGTGCTTTACGAGGCCTTCTCGGACATAAACAAGTTGTGACTCTTCTTTATTCCTCACATGACGAACAGCACAATAATGCGGTAGTTGTCTATAATCTTCTGAATGATAAATAAATTCCACACCTTTAAATAATTGATGAATATGAAAAAATATGTATGTGACGTATGCGGATGGGTCTATGACCCCGCAATAGGCGACCCCGACGGAGGCATAGCGCCCGGAACAGCCTTCGAAGACATCCCCGATGACTGGGTATGCCCGCTCTGCGGAGTCGGCAAAGACCAGTTCAGCCCCGTAGAAGATTAAATCGAAACAAAAATCCCCCGACACACACTGAGATGTGTCGGGGGATTCTGTTTGACACGGCAGCACACCGCCGTCAATAACCTGCCGTCAGAGGATGATTACGACAATATCGCTTTGAAAGTCCTGAAAATTAATGCAATATCGGTTGCAAGACTCGCTTTGGCAACATATTCGAGGTCAATAGCGATTTTATCGGGCATAACCTGCTCTATATATGCCCGGTCGGGATCTTCAGCGGCAGCAAGTATATCGTTTTCATCTCGGTAGCGTATTGATGCAAGTGATGTGATGCCGGGCCTTACGTCAAGCACATGCATCTGCTCTGCATTATACATGTCAACATATTTGCGCACCTCGGGGCGTGGCCCTACGAGGCTCATATCACCGATAAAAACATTAATAAGCTGCGGCAGTTCATCTAACTTATATTTGCGGATATAATAACCTGACCGGGTCACACGCGGGTCGCGACCGCCGACGGTTATAAGCCCCTTGCGGTCACTGCCCGGTCGCATCGACCGGAACTTGAATAACCGGAAGTCCTTGTTGTAACGCCCTACCCTGACCTGACGATAAAACACCGGTCCTGCGGAGTCGCATTTTATCCAGACAGCAAGCACAAGAAAAAGCGGACTCAGACAGATTAGCCCGAGCCCGCTCATAACGATGTCGAATGTCCGTTTCACTTTCCGCAAATTATTTCGGTAAAACTGTCGATGACGTACTGTACGTCATCATTTGACATGCACGTGTTCAGCGGCAACGTGATTTCGTTGACAAAATGTTCATAGGCTACAGGATAGTCCTTTATGTCGAATCCCATGGCCTTGTAGGCAGTCATCATCGGCAGAGGCTTATAATGCACGTTGCAGGCTATGCCGCGCTCGGCCATAGCCTCAATAACCTTGTTTGTCTCTTCACGGTTTTTACCATTGAGTCTGACTAAGTAAAGGTGACCGCTCGACGAGTGGTCATCGCCATAATGGTCAAGTACTTTAATCGGCAAGTTTTTAAACGACTCATTGTAACGGCCTATAATCTCGCGGCGACGCGCGAGCATCCCCTCATATCGGTCGAGTTGACGCAGGCCGACTGCGGCTACAATATCCGTCATATTGCACTTATACCACGGGCCGATAATGTCATACTCCCAACCTCCGAGTTTGGTCTTGGCAAGGGCATCTTTGTTCTGTCCATGCAGAGACAGCAACTGCAACTGTTTGTAAACTGCCTCATTGTCGAGACCCGGTCGTGTGCGCCAAGTCAGTGCTCCGCCCTCGGCAGTAGTCAGGTTTTTAACTGCATGGAACGAGAACGAGGTGAAATCGGCTATCGAGCCGCACATGCGTCCATGCCAATTTGCGCCAAAAGCATGTGCTGCATCCGTGAGAACTATCACGCGGTCAAACGCACGCTGCACATCAGTAGACGGATTGTAAAGATGCTTGCAAGACTCAACGGCGGCAAATACCTTGTCATAGTCGCAAACGACACCGGCAAGATCAACGGGCATTACAACTTTCGTGCGCTCTGTAATGGTATCAGCGAGACGATCGTAATCCATCTCAAAAGAATCCTTCTGACAGTCAACCATGACGATTTTAGCGCCAACATGGTTCACGACAGAGGCCGTAGCGGTGTAGGTATAAGCCGGGACGATGACCTCATCGCCGGGGCCGACACCGATGACGCGCAGGGCTAGCTCCATACATGCTGTCGCCGAATTAAGGCAGACTGCCTTGTCTGTGCCACAATACTCTGCAATACGGCGCTCAAACTCCTTTGTCCGCGGACCGGTCGTAATCCATCCGGAACGCAACGCCTCAGCCACTTCATTAATCTCAGCCTCACCCACATCCGGCGGCGAAAATGGTATATTCCGTTTTTGATTCATAATATATAAATATTTGTTGTATATTTTTAATCAGCCTATCTAAAATGCCGGTATGCAAATTTCTTTATCCAAGTTGGTGATATATGAATTAAAAATAGAGCATATGCAAAAAAATATGATTTTAGGCCATACCTCAATGTATGAATAATCAGAAGCCTATTTTTAAGTTGACTTTTTGCAAATTTCAATCCATTGCGTCGTCCTTTAAATAAAGAGTTAGTCATCCTAAATTTCAAGACAACATCTTGAATATTCGCATTTTGTGTATTATTAACAAACCCGTCAAGCCATAACATCGTATCTTGATTTTTTCGATATTCCGGCCTATAATAATGTCCTATCTTATCGAAAAAACTCCTCCTAAACATTACCGTAGGATGTGCATGCGGGTCCCTCTTAGCAAAAAAGGCACGGCATGCGTCAGGAGTCGAGGGGTATACCACGGTCTTATTACGGGAATTACCGTCCTCATCAATTTCGCTAATCGCTCCCCCGACAACATCGATATTCTTATTCTCCTCAAGAAACTTTATCTGTTTCTCAAATCGGTCGGGCATTGAGATATCATCGGCATCCATACGTGCAAAGAGTTCTGCTCCATCACGCGTGGCAATATCAATCAAATCATTCAACACCCGTGCAAGTCCTCTGTTTTCGGGAAACCAAACCGGACAAACTCTCGGGTCACATTCAAGTCCTTTTATCGTCTCAGTCAACTCTTCGGTTACAGGACCATCGACTCCAATATAAAGAGTAAAATCACTAACAGTCTGATTAAGAATACTCTCAACAGACTGCGCAAAATACACGGGACTGTCCTTTTTATAAACCGGCAACAGCACCGCTAAAACATTATTTTTCATCAATTATTAAGCCAAAATAATACGCCTATAATAATTTAGATATTTATCTCCCATCTCACGACTTGAGAATCTTACATTAACATCATCCTTAATACCGTTAAAAGCCTGCTCACCCATTTCATAGACTTTTGCAAAGATTTCTGATAGACTCCCAATGTCACCGCATTTAAAAGTCAAAGATTTCAATGAGGGATATAGTCCACGAAATTCATTGAATACTTCGATATTCGTCATAATTACCGGCGTTCCCATACTCAGTGATTCCACAACATTAAGTCCGAATCCTTCGGAATGTGATGCAGAAATCATATAGTTTGCAATACCTAAATATGTCGTAACATCAGGTGTATATCCAATGAAAAATATCCGTTCGTCGTCACCTTTCTCATTTATACATTCTTGTAAGAGTGCACCCGTCCCTAAAAAGAATAATTTTACATCTTTATTACTCTTGAATGCATGCTTGAAAGCCTTAATTATACACAACGGATCCTTAAGTACGCTAAGATGACCGACAACAACAAATATCTTATCATTGTCTTCAATCTTATATTTTCGCTTTACAAAATCAGCCCTATGGATATCAAATTTCGGAAGACTTACACCATTATAAATCATTTCAATTGGCAGTGCATGGCCCAACAACCTGTAATGAGCATTTCTGACTGTTTCTGAGATTGCAACGGCTGACGTAAATTTCTTTAGTGCCTTTTTAAAACGCCACAACATGTAATGTCCCATAAGTTTTCCTTTGCTATAAATAAAGTCTTCTTGCGGAACATTATGTAATGTAATAGTGAGTGGTATTGTTTGTTTTAATTTCGAAGCAACCAATGCACCCTGATAACCATGCACATGTATTATATCCGGACTAATTTCTTTTAGAGTCTTTTCTAATAATCTTGCACATTTAATCGGATGAAGCTCTACATTAAGTTTTGTAGAATTCATTTCAACAACTTCAACTCTGTCTCTTATACACATCTCCGAGCCCACGAGA
>ENA-OYXU01000748-OYXU01000748.1-human-gut-metagenome-genome-assembly--contig:-NODE-748-length-12283-cov-5.384609_pt1 | contig 12283 bp, 22 predicted proteins | sample MGYA00243243_ERZ653435 | MGnify/ENA primary metagenome ERZ653435 (study PRJEB26926, sample SAMN06165113) | human gut metagenome | biome: ENVO:00009003; feature: ENVO:2100002; material: ENVO:00002003... | reverse complement strand
ATATATGAGATATTATGTCATAAATAGATAATATATTAATTATTTTATGTTACTTTGCTGTCATAAAGTTATAACATTATTGGCAAACAAGCAAATTTATGACCACAAATCAGAGCCTTGACCGCTACCTCACCTCGCTTCCCAACAATATCCGGATCGCGAAGTCGCGGGATATACGTAGCGAGATGAAAATATCGCGCGCCATATTGTCTAACTGGCGCAGAGGATTGACGCCTCTACACCCGGTTTTCCTGCGCGAAATTAGTAAAATCGTAGGTGTCGACCTTATGGCCGATGTAACAAATTGATTATATTACCATGAACAGGTTATTAACAAACACTGAATTCTTCACCTACGGCAGTGATGTGATGGTACGTACCGCCGACGGCTCCGTTCGCACGTTGACGCTCACCGACTACGACCTGATCAGTGCAATGTGCGACTATCTGGCCACTTTCTACACCAAGGCCTATGCCGCGCTGTGCGAAGAATATAAACAAAGCTCGCTGAATCAGCCATACTTCCGCTACCGCATTGTATGCAGGTTCGTGCGCTGTAATTTCGGCGGTCTCGACGATATCCCGGATATCACTCCTTCAATGCGCTGCAATTTTGAGTATGTGCCCTGTCCGCTGCGAGGCGAATGTCCTCTCGACCAGATTGTTTGTCATCCGGAGTTCAACCATCAGTTGAGCCCTGCGGAGCTGCAGGTTCTCCGTCTGGTCTACGAGGGACTCACGGAGGGCGCTATCGGCGACCGCCTGCGGCTCTCGCCTCATACCATTCACACCCACGTTCGCAATGCTTACGCCCGGCTTGACATCCACTCCAAAGCCGAGTTTATCAGATACGCCGCCGACAACAACCTCTTCTCATGACCAAATATAGCCAATTTGAAGTCGACAACGTCAAAAAGGCGGATATCCGGCTTTTTGTGCGCGGCGCGAACGAGCGCAAGGCCAAGACAGAAATGGACTGCCCGTTCTGCGGCGCCAAGAATAAATTCACCGTCCTGCACAACGGTAAATTTAACTATGCGAGGTGCTGGGTATGCAAAGAGGGATTCTCCGGACCTCTTGAGGCGTACGCATATTTGCAGGGCCTGGATATCAAGCGCGACTATGTGCAGTGCATCGAGGGTGTCGCGCAGATGGCGGGAATCCCTATCACTCCCGAGGAGACAATCCGCAAGGAGAAGATAAAGGAAGAAAAGTCCAAGGTTCAGAAGACCTTCACCCATCAGCAGCTCGAAGGTTCCGGAATCACCGTCGAGGACGTGATGGCTACAGTCCTGGAGAAAGGTCAGGAACTGACCATGTGTCCGTTCCAGCCAGGCACCATTAAGAACGGTCAGCCTGTCCGCCAGGGTGATGACATGCTGATCTATTACTATGACCTCTACGGCAATCCGGTCCAGTACACAGTAAAAGGCTCCCGAACGTTGCGCAACTACGTCCGCATCCGTTGGTCGAATCCTGACCTTCATACGGACGAGAACGGAGATCCTACGAAATACATGTCCCCGGCTGGCTCTTCCTCTCCCGTCTACGTCCCTGAAATCATGCGTAAGCTGTTTAAGAACAAGACGCATGTCGAGACCCTGTTTTTGCAGGAAGGCGAGAAGAAAGCCGAAAAGGCTTGCAAGCACGGGATGCTGTCCCTGGGCTTGCAGGGCATTTCAAACATCGGAAACAAGGAGAACGGCCTGATTCAGGCTATTCAGGATTTTGTGAAACGCTGCGGTGTACGCAACATCGTCCTCATAATGGATTCCGACTGGAACGACCTGTCACGTAACCTACGTGTCGGCGAGCGTGCCGACATGCGCCCAAACACTTTTGCCCGTGCGGTCATAAAGTTCCAGCAATATATCTGCACGTTCAAGAATTTGCAGATCGATGTCGATACATGGTGGGGGCATGTCAACGAGAACGAGAACGACGACAAAGGTGTCGACGATCTCCTTGTCGGTTCGCTGAAGGGTCAGGAAGACGAACTGATGAAGGATATCACCTTCGCCATGAATTCCCACGACGGCAAGGGGAAATGGCTCGATATCCACAGGATCACAACGATGACGGAGTTGAAGATCCGCGACTTCTGGAGCCTCAACGACTGGCAGGCGTTCTTTGAAATCCACAAGGACCGGCTTGCCTCGATCCCCACTTTTAAGCTCGGCTCAATCCGCTATAAGGTCGAGGATGACAAACTCGTCCGCAACGGCAGCTATTCGTCCGAAGTCGACATATTTTCAATCGTCAAGGATTCCAAGGACAACGACAAGGTAAAACTTAACTACTCCGAGACATTCCGGTTCCTCACGGATTCCGGGTTCTTCCGTCTGGCAAACACTGAGGAAGGAGCGTCCGGGTATGAATTCATTCGCATCGATGACGGCATCATCGATCGATCGGCACCTTATGAGGTGCGCGATTTCATAAGGTCATACATCCTCACCAACTGCAAGAATCCGCTGGTGCACGAATATTTCAGAGAGAAGCTCGTGGACATCCTCGCTGACAAGAAACTTGAGAACCTTGACCTCCGCAAGGACAATTTCAACAATTTCGAGCCAGACGTCCAGCGCACATACTACAACAACGGCCAGGTGGAGATTACCTCACGCGCCATCACGCCGGAGCAACCCATCTCCAACGTGTGGCGCAGCCGTATCGTGCCGCGCAATTTCAAGCGCGTCAAGATCATTGAGTTCATCGACACCACTGGCGACTACTTCGCCATCCGCTTCACTCCCGAGGGCCTGAAATGCGAGTTCGTCCAGTACCTGATCAACACGTCAAACAACTACTTTTCTCCGGACTCGCCCCGCGAGGTCACCATGGATGAACGCTACGAGTGGGACCAGCATATCGTCAACAAGATCACCGCAATCGGATATCTCCTCACAGACTGGAAATATCCGTCTGACCGCAAGGCGGTCGTGATCCAGGATCATCGCATTTCCGAGGTGGGACAGGCTTGGGGCGGAGCCGGTAAGTCAGTCCTTGGCAACGCCCTCAGTCACGTCCTCGCACAGGCGGGGTTTGACGGCAAGACCTTCAACCCCTCAGATGACTTCGCCCTCGATGGCGTTACAAAGGCCACCCGAAACATCTTCATCGATGACGTCCGGACAAATTTCAATTTCAAGTCAATCTTCAACTGGGTCACCGGCGACCTTCCCGTGAATCCCAAGGGCAAGACCCGATTCACCATCAAGGCCGAGGATTCCCCGAAAATCCTGCTTACCACCAACCACGCCATCAAGGACGCCGACCAGGGATCCGTAAAGCGACGCATCGCCTACATGGAGTTTTCATCCTGGTATAATCAGGACCACACCATTGTCGATGACTTCGGCCACCAGTTTTTCTTCGACTGGGACGATTACCAGTGGCAGCTCTTTGACAACCTCATGGCGGAGTGCGTCATGTACTATCTCCGCTCGTTTGAACTCGCGTGGAACAAGAAAGGCGAGGGCGTTGTGCCGCCGCCAATGAAGAATATCGAACTGCGAACACTGCGGCAGTCGATGTCCGAAGTGCTGCTGCAGTGGGCTGAGGAATATTTCGATCCTACCGGACCGAATATCAATCAGCGGGTCTATCGCCTCGACATGTTCAAGAATTTCCTTGAATATGCCGGTGGCCCTCAGGGTCATGGAGTGACAAGTTCCAACTTCAAGAACAAAATCAAGGATTTCTGTAAGTACAAGGGCTATGACTTCAACCGGGACAAACCCATCGACAAACCCAACGGCGGCAAGATCTACTACTCCGACTGGAAACCTAAGCATGAGGATGAGTCGTACCTTGGTGGCGACGACAAATCCAACAGCAAGGAGTATTTCACAGTCTCGATATACGCTTCCGGAATAATCCCGCAGAACACAGAAGAAGACCCATTCTAACAAAAAACAGATGGATAACAAGACAATCATCATCAAGGGCGTCGGTTCGTCCGACACCGTTTTCGATGCCGTTACCAAGGTCACGCGCGTCAGCCGCGCTCGTCTCCTCTCCGATTCCCGTCTGTGGCCCGTTGTCGAGGCCCGGATGCTCTCTGCAATCGTCCTCAACCGTCTCGGACTCGTAGACACCAAGATTGCATCGATGCTCAACCGTAAACGCTCCACCGTCTGCAAGTCGCGCCATGCTGGCGAGGATCTCCTGCAGGTCTCCAAGACATTCAAGGATAAATTCAACAAAGTACAAACCATACTAAACCTCTGAAAGATGAAGAATAAAACCATCTCTGCGGTTACATCCGCAATGGCCATTATCGCTCTGGCCGCTCCCGTCACCTTCGTCACGTTCGCAGTCCTGCGACTCTGCCACGTCATCGACTGGTCATGGTGGCTCGTCTCCGCGCCTCTCTGGGGCGGAGCTCTGCTCATCGCCTCAATCTTCGTTGCGGCTCTGATAGTCATATCTGCCGCCACGCTCGTCCTCCAACGCAAAATCCGGAAAGGAATCGGGCTATGATGGACTACAGCGAAGTTGGCAACTACTCTCTCAAATTGGACCGTCGTGTTCTGGACATCATGTTGGACCGTGCTTGCAAGCCTTATGTGACTGTCACCACAATCAATCTCAATCTAATCGAGGATGTCGAATATGAGGAACTCGCGCCGGATCCTAACGACGGCCCCGCTCCCACGGCAACACTCGTCGCATGTAAACAAAAAAAATAATCTACCATGGCTAAAGACAAACTCATTCTGCACCGCTTCATGAGCCGCGAGGAATACATCATGTATCAGTCCGGCGAAGTGCTGCACAACGACATAGACCATTACCAAGGCGGCAAGGGAGGCTCAGTCTCCAAAGGATTCTGCTTCTTCATCGGCCGCGCACGCGAATGGGCGCACCGCCTCAATGGTCTCGTCTCCTTCGACGTTCTGCTCACTGTCGAGCTGGATCTGGAGAACACGGATGCCGACGTCTACATCTCCACAGGAGTGTACGCAGACAATCCTTCAGCCGAATATCCAAAGCGCAAACTATACCGCGAGGTATGCACCACGGCATACTCAAAGCAATCCATGCGCTTCATCTCGGCTGATTTCACATGGGCCATCGACCCGAGATTCGTCAACAAAGATGACCGTCTGGCTTGCATTCTCTGTCGCATCCCGCCAATCGTAAAGTACAACCTCTGTCAATATCCAAATATATGAATTACGAGAATTACACATCCGGTCAGAAGGTGCTGGCTCATACCATCGCCCGCAAGGTAGAACATTCCGGATGCAACACAGATGAATGCGTACAGGTGTTGTCCGACATGGTCGGCTCCCTGCTGGCATACATGGCTCCCTCTAAGGCAGAGCTTACCGAGTACCTCGATAACAAGCTGATGCCATATCTCCGCAACACCTCCATCGAGGCACACGACCTACAACACAAAATCATCTGAATCATGAGTGAGCAATTCAAACTAACATCTCAGAATGTCGACAATGTATTCCTTGAATGCCTCGCCAACAAACATGAAGAAATGACGGTTGTCGAAGGCGTGAAGATTAAAGCCTGCTTCAATCCTGCTAAAATCAACGAGAACCATGGCAAAATCCGCTCTATGTTGGAATGCCTTGACGATAATTTCTTTGCGGGCGCGGGCGGAGGATGGACATTCCTGAATATGTGTGCTGACAAGCACGGCACCTTGTGGACCGGTGACCACTCGCAATGCGATAGGCTTATATGCCTCGGGATAGCGGCAAATCTACTCACATTCACTTTGCCTCGCGACGTCTGGTCTGTACTGCCGGGTGAAATGCCTTACATCACCGTTTATCGTCAAGCTAATAGTTCAGAGGAAGGAGGAGACAAATGAAGAAGTTAAAATTTGGTCTCGCGCGACTGTTCCGAGGATGGGCGCAACGCCTCGATCCGGAATTCAAGATGCCGCCGGTTCAGGTTACTGTCAACAGAGTCAGAAAAATTCAGGTTTCGTGCGAGGATACAATGCCATCCTTACCTGGGTTTATCATTGCCAATGTATTGAAGAGTAAGATGGCCGATTCTCTTGATATGCATGGAGCATTCAAGATTGGCGTAGAAGCCAATCAATTCGGAGGGAGGAAATACACCGCCACGATATATGCAATGATTGCAGGTGACGAGGAAGGAGGTATGTCATGAAATCGCTGTCCTTCTCCACATCCGCAAGCCTCAAGATGGATAAGAAACAGGCCAAGCAGTTTCAGAACTGGCTACATCCGCTGTGCCGTCCTCGCCACATTTCGCCCAAGAAACGCGTTAAGTGGCGTCTCGTTAAGAAATGGTTCAACCGATACGAAAGGCCCATAATTATCGGGATGGTCGTTCGTGCTCAGTACCGCGTCAGTCTTAGCGCTCCATGTCTGATCACCGACGTTAAGATTCGGAAAGCCGGAAGACATCGCCTGACCTACGACATATCGGCTGAATCAATAACTCGATACAAGGAACTGGAAATCCCCTGACCATGGAATCGCCTAATCTCCCGGCAGTGGAGATCCTGAAGGAACTGGCTCGTAAGCAAGCCGCAGAGCGAGAACGGGAGCGCGTTGAGATCGGCTTTATGTACGGTATCCCTCCCGCTCAGATCCATGATGAACTGATTAGCGAGTATAAACACGAGTTATGGATGCGGCGGTTTGCCGCATTCATACCTCTCAAAGAAAAACCAATATCAATCCTACACATCAAGTAAATATGAAGGAGTTCAAGTTCAACCGAATCGGGTTATGCCTCAATCCCAATGTGCCGGTTAAAGAAGGCATCCCGCTACGTTACGGCGCAATCATGATAGAGACAGCGGAATACAAGCCGGGCAAATGGTATGTAGGCAGAGACTACTTTGTCACCACATGGGGAGGCTCATTCGGCTGCTTTCACTCTAAGAACCGTGAATCATTCAAGTCGGAGAAAGAAGCTGTCTGGAAAACGCTGCAAGGCGTCATCGATGACTGCGAATCACGCATCGTACTGGAAGAAGGCACTGGAGACGAGGACTTCAACCCTAAGAAGGTTAAGAAGTTCATCAGACGTCTAAAGCATCTGCAGAAGGATTTCAATTACAGAGAACCCTCCCTGTTTGACTGGGAATAACCAGAGATTAAAAATGGACCAATTCGGAAACATCTCCATCATCAACGATGACTGTCTCAATGTCCTCCGGGCGTTCCCTGACAACTCCTTCGACCTCGCTATCGTTGACCCGCCCTATTACTCTGGTCCGGAACGCAGGAGTTTTTACGGATCCGAGGTCAGCACCGTGGGCGTTTCCCGACGGTTTTACCCCAAGTCCCGTAAATGGGCGGTTCCCGGAAGCGAATATTTCAAGGAACTCGAAAGAGTTGCCAGACACTACATCGTCTGGGGTTGTAACTACTACAGCCACCAGTTCGCGCCCGGGCGTATCGTATGGGACAAATGCAACCAGTCATCCACCTTCTCCGATTGCGAACTGGCCGCAACTGACCTGTTCTCGTCAGTCAGGATCTTCCGCTACATGTGGAACGGCATGATGCAGGGAAAGTCCATGTCCCAAGGATGGATCATGCAGGGAAACAAGAAGCTCAACGAAAAACGGATTCATCCAACACAGAAACCTGTCGCCCTCTATGCATGGCTGCTCAGCAACTATGCACAGCCCGGTGACAGGATCCTCGACACCCACCTCGGATCCGGAAGCAGCATGATCGCCGCATGGGACCTCGGTTTTGATTTTACAGGCATCGAGATTGATCCAGTCTACTACAAGGCTGCCGTTAACCGATTCTGTCAGCACATCGCCCAACGAAGACTGTTTTAAAAATATTTTTAATTTTTCTGCCAAATTATTTTGCTAAATCAAAATTTAGCATTAACTTTGCAGTGTAATCAAACGAGAGAACAATGAAGTACAACGAACTGCACAGGAAACTCCGGAAAGCCGGATGTTATCCCACCGGAGAATCCCGGGCTGGTCATCCTGAGTGGTACTCGCCGATAACAGGCAGGAGATTCACCACAAGCAATCACGAAGCTCAGGAAGTCAAGAACGGAACTCTGAGATCCATTCTCCGGGACGCCGGAATCAAGTAAGGGACGGGGCTTGGCCCCTCCCTTTCCAACCCCGGCTATGATAAGTTTGTTAAACAATAATAAAGCATCACGACAATGAAAACAGTCAGAGTATTTATCGAACGCGGCAAGGACGGTTCCTATGGAGCCTATATGCCGGATGATAACGGTCTCTCCTATGGAGTGATCGGTGATGGCGATACAGCCGCAGCCGCTATCGCTGATTTCAAGGCGGTGTACGAGGATATGAAGGAGTCATATCAGAAGGAAGGCCGTCCTTTCGAGGAAGTCGATTTCGCCTTCTCTTACGATCTTCCGTCATTCCTGGTCTATTACGCTGACCTTATATCCTACAAGGGATTGTCGAAGCTCACGGGTATTGCTCCGGCTCAATTGTCGCAGTATATCTCCGGCTATCGCAACCCTTCGCCCAAGACTACCCGGAAGATTCAGTCCGCCCTGAATTCTTTCGGCAACGAATTAAGTCAGCTTCAACTCGTTTGATTACACCTTTAACAATGTTCTCGCTGACTTCGCGCCTCCGCCTGCACGGCGGGGGCGCTCTTGTCTATGTCCTTCTTATTTCGTATCTTCGCAAAACAATTCCTCTCACCTATGAATATGCAAGAACATCCATATGCATTCACCGGCAGATTCAACATTTTCCGCGGTCGCATCGTCTCGGAAATCGTCATCTGCTCGCCTGACGACGCAGAACTTGTCTCCACCAGAATTCGGGCCCTCTGGGACACCGGATGCTCCCAGTCGATCATATCCAAGCGTGTGGCCGACTTCCTGCGTCTGCAGCCGGACAACAAACAACAGTTCCGCTCTCCATTCGGTGGCACGGCTGGCTGCGATGTAGCCAACGTCAGGCTCTGCGTCGTACTCGGTGGTATACGCATCCCTATCGACGCGGCCATCAACACAAAACCAAACTCAGACCCTGACTGCGACATCACTCTCGGTCTCGACTTCATCACCATGGGCGACTTCGCAATCTCCCACCTCGGAGAATCGCTTTTCCTCTCTTTCTGCTATCCTCCCGTCGGTGCTCCTACTGATTTTACTCTCATCGCTCCAAGACTGCTGAAAGAACACGTCCTGGCCGAATGTGCTGAAATCGACGAGTCTTCCGCTGTCGAGTCAAACCGCCGTAAACTCATAATGATGGACTACTGGGACGAGGTTGCTGATAAAATCTGATTTTTCTTGTGGCCATGTTCCTTTCTTGTCGTATATTTGCAGCAAAAACAACAAATACGACAAATGGCACACACATTAATCGTTAAAATAAACGGCACATCATACAGACCGGAAAAGGACATCTGTGCGGCTCGTTTGCTTGATAAAGACGATATCGTCATTCTCAAGCAAGAGCCTGACAACGAACATGACCCGAATGCTATTCAAGTTATGACGAGAACCGGCAATGTGATAGGATATGTCGAAAGGGGATCCTCGGAGTTACTGTCTCAAAACTTCGATAACCTGACGGCTTCAGTTGAATCGATAAAGAATCGCGAAATTCCATTCATCTCGATAAAAGTCAGCATCAACGACTATCCGACGTCTCAACCGGAAATCGTGACTGACCCTAACCAAATGTCGGCAACGGAAAGGATGATGATTCTGGAAGACATCGTCAAGAGTTCAAAGCCATTGGATAGGATACCGGAAGGTTGCAGTTACATGGAATTGCCAATTTCCTGGACACAAGAACTGCCTCGTAAAAATGTTTTGCGTGCAAAACATTGTAAACAAGGTGACAGAATAAAATTCGTTCTTCCTACAGTTGCAAGATATCCTGGCCGTGTGGAAGCGTTTACAGATGATGACATCCTGATTGGATATATCGACGAGGATCTTTACATCGGATTGGCAGACATGATCGAGAATATAGTTTCTCCATCAGTCTCCAGAATCGATATGACGGGGCGGATTTGTGTCCGCTTCTATTATCATTACGGGAGCATCAGGATCTCAGATAGAGGTTTCTATGATTTTCCATATAAAGAAGTAGGCTCAGCACAAGCCTTGGCCAAGGAAGATCCATTGGCAGCTCTTGACATGATCCAGTATGCCGTTGACCACGAAAAAGGCATCACGGCAAAATCGGTTGCCATGACTTGCTACTGGCACTTGAAGGATTGGGAGTCTCGCCGAGCAATGGCACAAAGGATGATCGACACTATCGAATCGATTCCGGAAGACGAACTGGATCCATTCTCGTACAATCTATTCCAAACGCGAACCATTCCTGAGTTAAGGAAAAACATCGAATCCTGTGACAAAAAACTGTATTCAAAGAAAAAGAAAAAATGAGTTTTGTTTGGCAGTGTAAATTATTTGTCGTAAATTTGCAGTGCTAACAAAACCATAGCAGTTTGCCTGCTACCTTGAGCGCGGTTTAGACGCTCGACATATTCGGGCTTTTTTTATGCCCGTACAGGCTCAGAGATTCGTCCTCTGTGGCTGACATATATTGCAACCGTAAAAGGCTGCCATTCCGAAAACTTAATATCGCCCTCAGGGGTAGGCATTATGGTTTTGTTAGCAACGGAATGGCAGCCGTTTTTTAGTCTGCCAGTAGCTAACAAAACCATAATGCCAGAAATCATGAATCAAGCATTATCAATGGGCCATGCGCCCGCAGTTGCCTCGGGCCGGACGCTCCGGTCCCGCGCCCTCCGTGCCGTCAACGTACGGAAAATGTGCGCCCGTGCTATCTCACTCGCACGTCGCAAGTCAGTAACCCTCGCCGTCATCAGCGCCGCCTCCTGCTACGCAGGTGCGCTTCTCGGCTATGATCCGCTGACCTATACCGCCGCATTCGTCGCCCTCGGATTCGTCCGTCTCGCCGATAGCGGCCAGAAAGGAGGTGTATTATGATGAAGTTCTTCCATCCGGTATCAACATTCTCCACCACCGGGAAAACAGAAAAAGGACGGATCCTTCAGGAAATGGCTCTCCAATTTGACCGCTGCCTGATCCATGGTGCCAATTCTGCGATCAAGATCACCGAAAGAATGCGCGAAATAGCCGCCGTCCTCGATGCACAATATCCACGTACCCGTCCTACATTCGTAGAATGCCACATCGACAACGAAGGATGCGGTCAAATCACTGCAAGCCCCGTCAACAAGGAAGGAACTCCCGCCCTCGATCAGGATTACTTCCGGATTTCATTCGAGACTGTGGCTCATGCAGCCACCATCGACGAGGTCCTTGACCGCTTCACATTGTCAGCGTTCAAGATAAACGGCAAACCATTCAAGAAAGGAGGTTACAAATGAGCCGCAACATCCCCACAATCACCATCGCCAAGGTGATGAACTTCAACGCCGCCGGTGTGCCGGACGTAGTGCAATATGATATCGAGGCCATCATCGACACAGCCGACGAGATCTCACATCTCGGCCGATTACGTTTCGAGGACCCCACCGACCTGGTGTCTCTCCACAGAATCCTCGGCTCATATATCCGGATGAACGACCTTGATGTAGTTAAGGAAGAGGAAGGAGGTGACAAATGAGAATGTCTGACCACAAGATCAAGAAAGCCCTCGGAATCCTTCCGGAGGTAAGCAAGGACGAGGATTCTCCCAAGACGGACACCAACACCATCATCATCGAAGAATATATCAAATGCTATGCTCCTGCCGAAGCCTACGCCTCCGGAGTAATCATACAGACCACCGCCGACATCATCAACGAACTCGCCGACATGGCCGACCTCGACCCGGGCGAGGTAAACGCCGTAATGATCCGTCAGGGATATCGCCCGGGACGCAACAATTCCGGTTCCTTCGGATGGTTGATGCGTCAACGTGGTCCACATGCCGAGTGAGGTATTCTAAAGAGCCGTGTGGGTAATCTTAAACGCCGTCTGAGGTATTCTAAAGAGCCGTCTCTGCATCTCGCAGGGGCGGCTCTTTTTGACTTGATGAACATATTGGCACTTTCAGAAGCAATATCTGAGATTGTTAACATCAAGCACATTTCTTTGTGGTCATCTATGGAATCTCTATATAATGGTTTTTCTCACGTACGTACACGCACATAGACAACCATTATAAGCGCAAAGTTAGCGTTTGTCAAGCAATTGACCAAACTATTTATGAACAAGTTATTCACACTTCATCGACCGCCATGAGCCGCTCCCCGCGCCCCTGAAAGTATGGTTTCGGAGGTTGGGTGCTTTAGGACTCCACCACCACAGCACAACC
>ENA-OYXU01000746-OYXU01000746.1-human-gut-metagenome-genome-assembly--contig:-NODE-746-length-12296-cov-5.454538_pt1 | contig 12296 bp, 11 predicted proteins | sample MGYA00243243_ERZ653435 | MGnify/ENA primary metagenome ERZ653435 (study PRJEB26926, sample SAMN06165113) | human gut metagenome | biome: ENVO:00009003; feature: ENVO:2100002; material: ENVO:00002003... | reverse complement strand
GTGAACCGAATTTATTTAATTTTTAACCCCGTCCATTTTTAGTGGACAGTAGTGAAACAGCATGACAAACAATCCGCAGACAGCGACAACATGGCAAATATAGTTGAGCGACACAGAGTCACTGCCCGTCAGACCGCTCCACCAACGACGTGCAGAAACACCGGTAATAAGAGCCAAGGCGCCACTTATCAAAAGCGGTATCCACAACTCGACAAGCGCATTGCACCACATCACGAAAGCGGCGCCATAGCAAAAAATGACTACTACAATAGCCACTATCACCGCAATTTTTCGGCCTTTATTACTCATTATCTTATCTATATATTCTAATCAGCGGAGGCCATGTCATTATCACACGGCCTCCGACAGATATATGTGGTTATGTTATCCTTTATAGGGCGGCGGCAGCGGACCGTCGTCTTTTGTTTCAGATTTATCAGATGACTCCGGCTTGGCGCTCTCACCATCTGACTTATCAGAGAGTTCGGTGGCCTCGACATCCTCAGTGTCATCAGCCTTGCGTGCTGCGAGTATCTCGTCTGTACGCGACGCCCACTGACGTTTGCCGAAGATTCGCTCGACATCTTCGGTGAAAATCACCTCGCGAGAAATCAGCGTCTCGGCAAGCTCATGATGACCCCCGGCATATTTGCGTAACAAATCTTTGGCTCGCTCATACTGCTCGGTAATGATACGGGACACTTCTTCGTCGATGATGCGTGCACGCTCGTTGCTGTATGGTTTCGAGAATCCGTAATCCTGACCGGTCGAGTCGTAATAACACAAGTTAGGCAGCTTGTCGCTCATGCCGTAGTAGACCACCATGGCATATGCCTGTTTGGTGACACGCTCGAGATCATTGACGGCGCCTGTCGAGATGCGGCCGAGGAAAAGCTCTTCGGCTGCGCGGCCGCCGAGGGTCGAACACATATCGTCAAGAAGGGCCTGTGCCGGTGTAATCTGGCGTTCCTCAGGCAGATACCATGCCGCGCCAAGCGCTTTGCCACGCGGCACGATTGTCACCTTAATCAGCGGGTTGGCATATCTGAGGAACCATGAGACAGTGGCATGGCCGGCCTCATGGATGGCAATAGCACGTTTCTCGTTATCAGTCGTAATCTTCGAACGTTTCTCCAGACCACCGATAATGCGGTCGACGGCAGCGATAAAGTCCTCCTTGCCGACCGAACTCTTGTTATGACGGGCGGCTATAAGTGCGGCCTCGTTACATACATTGGCGATATCGGCGCCTGAGAATCCCGGAGTCTGACGTGCAAGCAGCTCGACATCAAGTTCATTATCAATCTTGATATTACGCAGATGCACCTTGAATATCGCGACACGGTCATTCAGGTCGGGCAGATCGACATAAATCTGTCGGTCAAAACGTCCGGCACGCAACAGAGCTTTATCAAGGATATCTGCACGGTTTGTGGCGGCGAGTATGATGACACCGCTGTTGCTGCCGAAACCGTCCATCTCCGTGAGCAACTGATTGAGCGTATTCTCACGCTCGTCATTCGAGCCCATGTTCGGGTTGCGTCCGCGTGCACGACCTACAGCGTCAATTTCATCAATGAAGACGATACATGGAGCTTTCTCCTTGGCCTGACGGAAGAGGTCTCTGACACGAGAGGCTCCAACGCCGACAAACATCTCGACAAAATCACTGCCGGACATAGAGAAGAACGGCACGTTTGCCTCACCCGCAACGGCCTTTGCAAGCAAAGTCTTACCCGTGCCGGGAGGGCCTACGAGCAACGCACCCTTGGGTATCTTGCCGCCGAGGTCGGTGTAACGTTTGGGGTTTTTAAGGAACTCGACAATCTCCTCTATCTCAGTCTTGGCTTCTGAGAGACCGGCGACATCTTTAAATGTGACTTTCTGAGCGTTATCCTTGTCAAACAGCATGGCTTTTGACTTGCCTACGCTGAATACACCGCCGGAACCGCCTGCACCACCGCCGCCTGACATGCGACGCATAATATAAAACCAGAAGACTATCAGAAGCACAATCGGACCGAAAGTCCACAGTATCGAGCCGAACTGGCCGCTGCGTTTATACTTCACTTCACCGGTGAAAGCGCCCATCGAACGCCATTCCTCTATTTTTGAGTCAAGTTTGTCGGCCGAAGGAATCTCGGTGACAACCTTTGCGACCACACCCGAGCCGGGCGAATACTGGCGCTCATGAAAAAGCGCCGACGCAAGCGAATCCGAGAGATATCCCTCGGCCTCCTTTTTGTCGGTGAAAACTATGATTTTGGTTATACCGTGATCACGGGCCACATACTGCTCGAAGTCAGAGTAGCTCACGTCGCGCGTAATCGAATTGTCGTCAAGATAATAGACTCCGAATATAAACAGCAGTACGAAAGCATACATCCAGTACATACTGAATTTAAACGATCCCTTCTTGTTATTTGATGAATTGGGAAGTGGCATTTTAGGATTGTAGTAATTTGTGTGTCAATTTTTTGCGTGGGTTAATCCAGATCGGGAACGTCGGTGATGACGGCGTCGCTCCACAGCTCCTCGAGATTGTAACGCTGACGCGCCTCGGGCAAGAAGATGTGCACGAGCGTGTCGCCATAGTCGATGACAATCCACTCAGAGTTTGCATAACCGTCATAATTATAAGGCTTAATACCGCCGTGTTCGAGCACATACTCGCGCACGCTGTCTGCGATGGCCGCAACCTGCATGGACGATGTGCCTTCGGCGATAATAAATGAAGAAGTCGCGGCAGCCTCGATGTCTGACATGTCGACTATAGTCACTTTGCGGCCTTTACGGTCTTGGATACCCTCTATAATAAGTTCTTTTAATTTATCTTGCTGAGTCATTTAGTAATATAATGCGACTGAATATAATTATTTCAGGAGCAAATTTAACGATTTTTTCTTAACAATTGCCAAGTCGGCCAGATGTTATGTTTTTTAAACAATCAGGGCACATAAAAAGATTGATTAACCATTTATTCCCTTAATAAACTGTCGCAATCAGTCATATCTCAGTGTTTCGGACGGATCGACCTTCATTGCCGATGATGCAGGTATCAAAATCACAAGCCATGCGGCGACAAACACTCCGACGTTAAGCAGGGCGTAAGCAAATGCAGAAATCTCCACAGGCACATAATGAAGATAATACATATCAGGATCAAGCCCGATAAAATGTGTGGCAGACTGCACAACCGGAAGTATTATTCCTACGAGATTGCCGACAAGCATGCCCATAAGAACTATTTTAAGACCCATCCACACAAAAACGTTTCTCACGAATCTGCGGGATGCGCCGAGTGAACGTAACAAACCTATGGTGGGGATGCGGTCAATCACGACCATAAAAAGAGATGAAACTAATGTAAACGCCGCCACACAGAGCATCAGAATAAAAATAACGACAACATTTGTGTCAAGCAACGACAGCCAGTTAAAATACAGCGCCCCGGTCTGCAAAGCGTCCGTTACAGGATAAACCGACTCGAGACGTCCGTCACGGACCGCATCATTGACTGCCTGCTGAAGACGTTGGCTCACCGGAGCAATCTCATCTGCCGACACCCCTTCGATAACGACACGCGTGGCACACAACGAATCAATGCCTGCCACCGACTGCAGCAACGGCATTGAAACATAGGCTATGGTCTTATCATATTCACCCATCCCGGAGTCATAAACAGCCGCAACCGTTACACGGCGCGTCTTCATGGCACCGTCGACAAAAAAACAACTGTAAACACGGTCTCCGGGTGCGAGAGACAAAGCGTCTGCCGTCAGTCGTGAGACCACTATGTCACTTTCTGATTTTTTGTCACCAAAATCAGGCCATTGCCCGCCGACGATATTCGAACGCTCGAATCCGTCATCATGAGTATTGTCATAGGCACGCAGGACCACGGCTTCATAATTGTCGTCCGTTTTTATTATTGCAGGCATCTGTATCGACAAAGCCACATTATGCTCACCGACAGTCTCGCTTACAATCGATTGAAATTGCGGTGTGTAAGTAATATAATCACTCTGCACACCTGTGTGATAGTCATACGGAGCCCCGATGGCAACCTGCGCGTCAAAACCAAGTACCTTGCGTGTAATCTCATGCTTGAAACCTGTCACGACCGCAAGCGTCAGTTCCATGACGGTAAGTGCGAGAGCCACACCGGTCACGGCAATGACGACTCCCGCAGACGAGCCGCGGCGCGTATCACCGCTAAGACGCAAATGGCGCGAAATCCAATATGAGACATTCATAATGAGACAAAATTAATCATTTTTGATGAGATATGACACCGCAAGCCGGACCACCAGAGCTTATCTGAAATGATTTTAAATAAAATGTCATTTTTTATTTCACCGTTAGCCCATTTTTTCGCAAATTTGCAGCATCAATTCAGCTGAAGAAACTATGCGTTTATCCGAGCTAAAGACCGGCGAAACCGGTGTCATCATAAAAATTCTCGGACACGGAGCGTTCCGCAAACGTGTCATGGAAATGGGCTTTGTCAAGGGACGCCCGGTCAAAGTCGCGCTGCATGCCCCTCTTAAGGACCCTATTAAATATACCATAATGGGATACGACGTGTCCCTGAGACTGTCAGAGGCTCACCTCATAGAAGTCGTCAAGGTAGACGAGGAAAATCTGACAGAGACTATGCGCGGCTCGGGGACTGTCTCCAATCCCGACCCTCGCCGAATAGATATAGACCGCGAGAGACATATAATAAATGTCGCCCTCATAGGTAACCCGAATTGCGGAAAAACATCACTGTTCAACATCGCAGCCGGAAAACGAGAGCATGTCGGCAACTACAGCGGCGTGACCGTCGATGCAAAAGCGGGCGAATTTGAGTATAAGTCATACAAGATAAATATTGTCGATCTGCCGGGCACATATTCGCTGGCAAGCTATTCGCCCGAAGAACTTTATGTCAGGCGATATCTGCGTGATTATACTCCCGACGTAATCATAAACGTAGTTGATGCATCAAATCTCGAGCGCAATCTTTATCTCACGACCGAGCTCATCGATATGGACCGCAGTATGGTCATAGCCCTCAACATGTATGACGAACTCAAGGCACAGGGCACCAAGCTTGACTATGAAATGCTCGGCAATATGATCGGTGTGCCGATGGTGCCGATAGTCGCAAAAAACGGAGAGGGCATCGAGCGCTTGTTTGATACGGTAGTCGATGTGTTTGAAGAAGCTCACGGAGCTGTCAGACACATACATGTTAGTTTAGGCCATGACACGGAGATTGCCATTAGACAACTGATTGACGTACTCAAATCCGATAATAAAATCGGCAGACACTTCTCTCCGCGCTACGTTGCAATCAAATTGCTTGAGGGCGACCGTGAGGCCGAAGACATAATTTCGGATTCTCCCGACAAGGAGAAAATATTAGTCATGCGTGACGAACTCAAAGCACGCTTGGAAAGCCTGAACGACGAAGATCTTGTCTCTACAGTCTCCGCAGAAAAATACGGATTCATTGCGGGAGCTCTCGCCGAGACAATGACCGCCGGCCCCAAAGAGTCCGAAAATAATTCACGTCTTATAGACAAGATCGTCACTAACAAGCTGTTCGGCTATCCGCTTTTCTTCCTGATAATGCTGTTTATTTTCTGGGCGACCTTCTTTATAGGACAGTACCCCATGGACTGGATAGAAGAGGCCGTTGCATGGCTGAGCGACATCACACAGCGCATACTGCCTGACGGCATACTCAAAGATCTTATCGCCGACGGCATCATCGGAGGCGTCGGAGGCGTGATAGTCTTCCTGCCGAACATACTTATATTATACTTCTGCATCTCATTTATGGAAGACTCGGGCTACATGGCCCGCGCAGCATTTATAATGGATAAGGTGATGCACCGCATCGGATTGCACGGCAAATCATTCATACCGCTTGTTATGGGTTTTGGCTGCAACGTGCCTGCAATCATATCGTCTCGCGCCATCGAAAGCCGTTCGAGCCGCCTGATTACGATACTTATCAACCCGTTTATGTCATGCTCGGCGCGACTGCCGATATATGTCCTGCTTATCGGCACATTCTTCCCCAACCACGCCACATTAGTGTTTATGGGGCTGTATCTGACCGGCATTATAGTTGCAGTCATCACGGCGCGACTGCTGCGGCGAGTCTTATTCAAGAAAGACGAGACACCTTTCGTGATGGAGCTTCCGCCATACCGCATCCCGACATTCAAGGCATCAATGCGGCACACATGGGGCAAAGGTGTCGAGTATCTCAAAAAGATGGGCGGCACAATCCTTATCGCCAGCATTATCGTATGGGCACTCAACTACTTCCCGCGCCATGATGACGAGCCGCAGACGGCTCAAACTGAGACCGTCAGCGTCGCAGGGGCCATAGACCCGTCGACAGACTCTTACCTTGAAATGATGGGCAAAGCTATCAATCCGGTCATGGAGCCGCTCGGCTTCCACTGGCGCGCCTCAGTGGCAGCTCTCGCCGGCGTGCCTGCCAAAGAGATTGTCGTGTCGACCCTCGGCGTGCTTTACACAGATGATGAGGCTGTGAGCGACTCCCGCCTGAGCAGTCGTCTGACAGCGCCTAATCCGGCTACCGGGCGCCCCGACTTCACAGCCGCAGCGGCGTTGGCGTTCATGGTCTTCATCCTGCTATACTGCCCTTGTATCGCCACCATCACCGCCATCTCGCGCGAGAGCGGCTCATGGCGATGGGGAGCATTCTCGGTAGTCTACAACACCGTCGTCGCATGGATTGTGGCCTTCATTGTCTATCAGATAGCCTGTCTGGTCTGATATATCGCTCATTTTTTGCGCAATATGCAGAAAATAGTTACTTTTGTTTGATATAACGAAACAGACCTCAAATGAGCCCTATAAACGATAAACAGGAGACCTTGGATAAACGCTATCTGAAGATGGCGACCATCTGGGCCGAAAACTCATATTGTCGCCGTCGCCAAGTCGGAGCCATAATCGTCAAAAATCAGATGATTATATCTGACGGCTATAACGGCACACCCTCGGGATTCGAGAATGTCTGCGAGGACGAGAACGGCATCACCAAACCCTACGTGCTTCACGCCGAGGCAAATGCCATCACCAAAGTCGCGCGCTCAAACAATTCGAGCGACGGTGCCACGCTCTATGTCACGGCATCGCCATGCTTGGAGTGCGCCAAACTTATCATACAGGCCGGCATTAAACGCGTCGTCTACAACGAGCTTTACCGCATCTGCGACGGCATAGACCTGCTCAAGCGCGCCGGCGTAGAGTGTCTCCACCTGCCGCAAATAGACTAAACAGAACTTCCAACACGACACATCACGATGTCAGACAATAAATCATCACTTACAAAATGGCTTCCGCTGATCGGCGCCGCCCTAATAGCCGGCGGCGTGTGGATCGGCTTTATGCTCGGCGGCGGACACCGTCCGAGTGCGGCTCAGGATAAGCTCAACCGCCTTTTTGAAATCATCGAAGACAAATATGTCGACGAAATCAATCTCGACAGCCTCGTCGAGATGACAATCCCGCAGATACTCAAGAATCTTGACCCACATTCGTCATATATCCCCTACAGTGACCTCGAAAAAGTCAACGGCGAGTTGGAGAGTACCTTCGGCGGCATCGGCATACAGTTTCAGGTCATGAACGACACCATCTGCGTGGTCGAGGTCATCTCGGGCGGTCCGTCAGAGAAAGTAGGCATCATGGCCGGTGACCGCATCATCGGCGTCGACTCCATCGACATAGTCAAGCGCCACATCACCGATGAAGACGTTCGCTCCATGCTCCGCGGCCCAAAAGGCACCGAGGTCAGTGTCACCATCAAGCGCAACAACTCCCCTAAACCGCTCAAATTCGACATCGTTCGCGGCGATATACCCGTTACGTCGGTCGACGCCTCATACATGATTACAGACAGCATCGGATACGTCAAGGTCAGCCGTTTCGCCCGCAACACATACAATGAATTTCTTCAGGCAATCAGCGACCTGCGCTATCGCGGCGCCAAAAGCTATATTCTCGATTTGCGCGGCAACGGAGGCGGGTTTATGGAGCCTGCGATAATGATGGTCAACGAATTCCTCGACCCATACAGCACTATTGTGATGACAAAGGGCCGCAACGACAGCGAGAACAGCGTTGTATATTCTGACGGTACCGGCACTTTCGCCTCGGCGGATTTGGTGGTATTAGTCGACGAATTTTCGGCAAGCTCAAGCGAGATATTTGCCGGAGCCATACAAGACAACGACCGCGGTCTGATTATCGGACGCCGCTCATTCGGCAAAGGTTTAGTCCAAAGTCCGTTTGAATTCCCTGACTCAAGCGCCATGCGCCTCACAGTTCAGCGTTATTACACACCGTCAGGACGTTGCATACAGAAGGACTTCAAACGCGGCCGCACCGACGACTATGAGGAAGAAATCGTCGAACGATACAACCGAGGCGAGATTTTCAGTGCCGACAGCATCAAGCTGAAGACCGACGACATATTCAAGACCCGTTCGGGCCGCACGGTCTATGGCGGGGGTGGCATTATGCCCGATGTGTTTGTACCATCAGACACATCCGGTGTGTCCTCTTATTATATTAATGTGTCAAACGCCGGACTTCTCACCAAATATGCCTATGAGATGGCCGACCTCAACCGTGATGAATTCTCCAAAGCCAAGAACGTCAAGGAGCTTACTGCCATGCTGCCGTCAGACGCCACACTACTGCGTTCGTTCGTGCAGTATGCCGTGCAGCACGGTGTGCCCGCCCGGTGGTATTACATCAACATTTCATCAGGCTTGATTGTTAATCAACTGAAGGCCCTGATTGCACGCGACGTCCTCGGAGTGCATGCGTTCTACGAGATTTTCAACACCCGTGACAATACAATCAGCGAGGCCCTGCGGCTCATAAACGAGGGTGCGGCCCGCACCCCTGTGGGCCAAGAAAGTGATGACAACCCACAAATGCCTCAGTCAAAATGAAAAAAGACGAAATCAGACTGCGCGTAAGAGCCCGCAAAGCCGTCCTTGATGACTCGGAGAGAAAATCGGCCGCAACGGCTGTGTTTGATCTGCTTGAGAAAACCGCTGCCTTTATGATGGCCGACAACATACTCCTCTATCACTCGCTTCCGGATGAGCTCTCGACCATAGACTTTATCGAGCGCTGGCACACAATCAAGCACTTTTATCTGCCTCGCGTCAACGGTCTCAACCTCGAGATACTGCCCTACGCCAAAAGCCGTCTGCATTTAGGCTCGTTCAACATCGAGGAGCCGGACGGCGATGACCTCACCGACATTAACGATATAGACATGGTAGTCGTGCCCGCTGTCGCTTATGACCGTCACGGCAACCGCGTCGGGCGCGGCAAAGGCTATTACGACCGCCTGCTGCACGACACACGGGCAGTCAAGGTCGGCGTTGCATACGATTTTCAGGTATTTGATGAAATCGATTGCGAGCCTCATGATGTCGCTGTAGACTATGTAATCACCGAGTGCGGCATCAGACGCACATCGCGCCGCTGAACATCAGATGCCACATACAAAAAACCAAGCCTGCCGCTTTTTTTGAGCGGCAGGCTTGGTTTTTTTCAAATCACAATTTCAGTTAGACTTTAGTCCTGAAAACTTTCAGTAAAATACAAACAAACAAATAGTAAGTACGTGTTACAAGCAAATAATTAAAAGGATCTGGATGTATAATGTGAATCCGGTTATCAGCGGTAATCGGCGAAGCGCTCCTGAAGTTTCTTGCGGGCGAAGAAAATACGGCTCTTAACCGTGCCGAGGGGCAGATTCATCTTCTCGGCAATTTCATTATACTTATAACCGGCCACGTGCATCGAGAACGGCAGACGATACTCATCAGAAAACTCATTTATGGCACTTGTAATCTCTTCGGCGCCATATGATGATTCGGGAGAATCGATGCCCGAATCCTGCGAAAGATTCAGATGATAGAGATTGTCGGTAGTATCAACGATTGTAGCCGCACGCGCGCCGCGACGATAATTGTTGATAAAGATGTTGCGCATGATTGTGAAAATCCACCCTTTGAAGTTTGTGTTATCAGCAAACTTGTCTTCGTTGTCGAGAGCCTTGAGGGTTGTGTCCTGCAGCAAATCGTATGCATCATCACGGTTTGAAGCAAGCATGTAAGCGAAGTTGAGCATGTTGCTCTGAAGTTCCATTAATTTGGATTGAAATTTTACAGATCCCATAGTTGAAATTTTAAAGATTGAATTGTATGAATTATAAGCACTCGATAGAAATGATCAATTGTTTTTTCTTGATTTCGATTCAAAATTACTGCAAAATCAAGAAATGCAAGCATTTTTGAGTTAACCTGTGTTAATTTCTAAATATTTGCATTTTTAAACATTTATTCCTCTGTTTTTCAAAGGTTTAATTTTACATATATTTGTTACAAGTTTGTTACATTATGGATTATTACTGTTACATCTTATAAAATTGACAGTTGTAAAGCCTTTAATCTTCCTCCAAAAAAACTAATTACGGATGCAATGCAAATATGATGTCCATAGCTGATATTTGGCTTTTTTTTGTTAACTTTGTGGTATCATTCCAATCACTTATTTCCCCAACAAATTTGATATGTCAAAAATCGGATCTGTCACGACACCCGTAGGCCGCAAAGCCTTATTACTCGGCAGCGGTGAATTAGGTAAAGAAGTTGCTATCGAGTTACAGCGTTTCGGCGTCGAGGTCATTGCCTGCGACAAATATCCCGGCGCACCTGCAATGCAGGTCGCGCACCGCTCTTATGTTTTCAATATGCTCGATGGAGATGAACTTCGTCGCGTCATAGAGCTTGAGAAGCCTGACCATATCATTCCCGAGATAGAAGCAATCGCAACTCCGGTGCTCGTTGAGCTTGAGAAAGAGGGCTATCATGTGACCCCGACTGCCACAGCCGCACGCCTCACCATGAATCGCGAAGGTATACGGCGTCTCGCAGCCGAGCAGCTCGGAGTGCCCACGTCGCCCTACAAGTTCGCCTCTGACTATGACGAGTTCCGCCGCGCGGTTGACGAAATCGGCATACCCTGCGTTGTCAAGCCCATCATGAGTTCGTCGGGCCACGGACAGTCTGTAATCAAATCCGCTGACGACATCGAGCACAGCTGGCAGATAGCACAGGAAGGCGGACGAGCCGGTGCAGGCCGCGTAATCGTCGAAGGCTTTGTAAAATTTGACTACGAAATAACTTTGCTCACCGTCCGCTCGATAAGCGGCACATCGTTCTGCGAGCCCATCGGCCACATCCAGATTGACGGAGACTACCGCTACTCGTGGCAGCCTCAGCCCATGTCTGCCTCCGCTCTCGAAAAAGCCCGCGACATTGCCCGCAAAGTAACCGAAGCTCTCGGCGGTTACGGTATCTTCGGTGTCGAACTTTTCATCAAGGGCGACGACGTCATCTTCAGCGAGGTTTCACCGCGCCCCCACGATACCGGCATGGTGACAATGATTTCACAGGACCTTAGTGAGTTTGCACTCCATGCACGCGCTGTATTAGGTCTGCCGGTACCCGGAATCCGTTTCTATGGCCAGTCGGCGTCAAGAGCAGTCGTCGTCGAGGGCGACACTAACCGCGTCGAGTTTGACAACCTTGACAAAGTTTTGGAAGAGCCCGGCACACAGATGCGTATCTTCGGCAAACCCGAGGTCGTAGGTCATCGCCGCATGGCCGTCATCCTCGCCACCGACGACAGCGTCGAAGCCGCCCGCGCCAAAGCCGAACGGGCCTATGACAAACTCGTTGTCAAGGCTTTACCTCGCGAATAACTGCCGGATCACAGTTATGAAAAATATTATATTAATGTTGCGCGCGGGCGACGAGGCCCGCGCCGACATTTCTCTGACTCCGGAACGCGTATATTATCGCTTTGCGACCGACAGTTCGATTGAAGACGGAAATCTTCCGGCTATAAAAGAAGACTTTGCCTCATTCATTTATCGTCTTATGTCTGCCGCCGAGCCCCGTGAGGGTGAAACATCGCTTGACAAGAGCGTGAAATTTGAGATGTATGTAGATACGCGCGTCAAAAACATCGCCATGAGCGAGGAGTCGCTCCGACGCCTCGTCTCCATACTTTGCGAAGTCTCCGACGAATTCCTTTTCCTCAGAGGATTCTGCTAATAGCAGAACGCCCTGTCGAAGAGACGGGAGGCGTTGGCTGTAGTAGCGGAAGCTACGGTTTTAAGGCTGTCTCTTATACACATCTCCGAGCCCACGAGACTACGCTGCATCTCG
>ENA-OYXU01000745-OYXU01000745.1-human-gut-metagenome-genome-assembly--contig:-NODE-745-length-12300-cov-5.066558_pt1 | contig 12300 bp, 11 predicted proteins | sample MGYA00243243_ERZ653435 | MGnify/ENA primary metagenome ERZ653435 (study PRJEB26926, sample SAMN06165113) | human gut metagenome | biome: ENVO:00009003; feature: ENVO:2100002; material: ENVO:00002003... | reverse complement strand
CCCGCTGCTGCTGGCGCAGGGCGTGGAGGGCATCGCCGTGGGCCTCAGCTCGCGCATCCTGCCGCATAACTTCAACGAGATCCTGGACGCCGCCATCGACGTGCTGCACGACCGTCCCTTCCGTCTGCTCCCCGACTTCCAGACCGGAGGACTGATGGACGCCTCGCGTTACAACGACGGCGCACGCGGAGGCCAGGTGAAGGTCCGCGCCAAGATCGAGAAACTGGACCAGAAGACCCTGGTGATAACCGAACTGCCCTTCGGCGAGACCACCACCTCGCTGATCAACTCCATCCTCGGCGCCATGGAGAAGGGCAAGATCAAGATCCGCAAGGTGGACGACAACACCGCCAAGGAGGCCCGCATCATAGTCTACCTGCAGCCGGGCGTGTCGAGCGACAAGACCATCGACGCCCTCTACGCATTCACCAACTGCGAGGTGTCGCTCAGCTCCAACTGCTGCGTGGTGCGCGACCGAAAGCCTGAATTCCTGAGCGTCACCGAACTGCTGCGCGACTCCGTGCGCCGCACACGCGAGATACTGCGCAAGGAACTGGAGATACAGCTCCACGAGACACGCGAGCAGAAGATGGACGCCTCGCTGGAGAAGATATTCATCACCGAGCGGATGTACAAGGACCAGGAGGTGGAGGGCGCCGCCGACATGGAGGCCGCCATCCGCCGCGTGGACATGCTGATGGAGCCGTTCAAGCCGAGTCTCATCCGCGAGATAATCGACGACGACCTGCTGAAGCTGTGGGAGATCCGCATGGGACGCATCCTGAAGTTCAACGTGGAGAAGGCAGAGGAACGCATCGCCAGGCTTGACGCCGAGATCGACCGACTCAGTTACGACATCGAGCATATCGACGAGACCACCGAGCGGTGGTACCGTCACCTGAAGGAGAAATACGGCGAGCGTTACCCACGCCGCACCACCGTACGCGGATTCGACAGCATCGAGGCCGCCAAGGTGGCCGAGGCCAACCGCCGCCTGTACTACGACCCTGTGGGCAACTTCATCGGCACCGGCCTGAAGGAGGGAGAGTTCAAGTTCACCTGCTCCGACCTGGACGACATCATAATCTTCTACCGCGACGGCACCTACAAGACCGTCCGCGTGGCCGACAAACTGTACATAGGCGAGGCCGGCACCGGCGGCAAGAACAACCGCGTGATCCACATCGGCCTGTTCAAGAAGAACGACCGTCGCACCATCTACAACGTGATCTACCGCAACGGCAAGGGGGGCAACACCTACATGAAGCGGTTCTTCGTGACGGGCCTGACCCGCGACAAGGAATACAACGTGACGAAGGGACTTCCCGGCTCCCGCGTGGAATGGCTGACGGCCAACCCCAACGGCGAGGCGGAGACAGTCAAGGTGTCGCTCTACGACGAGGCCGTTGAGCCGGGCGGACGCCGTCCCCGCAACACTGAGGTATCCGTGAACTTCGCCGGACTGCTGATTAAGGGCAAGGAATCCCTCGGCAACCTGGTCACCAAATTCCGCGTCAAGTCGGTCTATCTGGAGAAGAAAGGCAGCAGCACCCTGGGAGGACGCGAGGTATGGTTCGACCGCGACGTGCTGCGCCTCAACTACGACCGCCGAGGCGAGAGCCTGGGCATATTCCAGGGCGACGACAAGGTTCTGATCATCCAGACCAACGGCGAGTACTTCACGTCGAGCTACGCCGACACCAACCATTATGAGGACAACATCCTGCGCATCGAGAAGTTCCAGCCCGACAAAGTATGGACCCTGGCGCTTTACGACGCCACGCTCGGCGCTCCATACCTGAAGCGGTTCACATTCGAGGCCACCGCCAAGCCACAGAGGTTCGTGGGTACCGAGGAGTCGTCGCGCATACTGCTGCTGACCGACACCGCCGATCCTGACCTGGTGGTTGAGTACAACGACGCCGACCGTCCGGACACTCCCGTCAACGCCGCCGAGTTCATCGCCGTGAAGTCCTTCAAGGCCAAGGGGAAGCGTCTGACCCTGGCACCCGACGTCACCGTCCGCGAGATTCCAAAGCCGGAACCGGAGGAACAGCCACAACCTGATGAGCCACAGGAACCCGAGAACCGAGAAGAACCGGAGGAACCCGGGCAATCCGGGCAACCCGAGACCCCGATGGTCTCGGAGCCGTCATTATTTGATTTCGATGATTAGAAGGATATTACTGCTGCTGGCCATGGCCATCGCGCTGACGCTCCGCGCCTCGGGGACCGAGAGCGTCGACTCCGTGCGTCCCGTCACGTCGGTCTACGGGCTGGAGATCGGTGGCGCCAACATCAGCTGCAACTACCTCAGTCCTCTACCCTACACAGGCACGGGGCTGGCATGGTACGGCGGCTGGGGCAAGGCCATGAAGCAGCATCCCCGCGACCTGGTCATGGCCTTCACCGCCGGACTGGACCTGACACGCAGCGGCAATCCCGCCAAGACGACACGGATGCTGGGCGTGGGTGGGCGTTTCGGCTGGGGTCCGAGCTGGCGGAAGACGTTAGCCCCGGGCTGGGAACTGACATTGGGAGGCGCGCTGGACCTGTCGGCCCACCTGCTGTGGCTGCCGGTCAACGGCAACAACCCCGTGCAGGCAATGGCCTACACCGGAATCGACCTGACCGCCGGACTGTCGTGGAGGACCCGTTTCGGCCGGCTGCCCGTCACATTCGCCGACCGCGCGTCGCTGCCTACGGCCGGGGTGTTCTTCTGTCCCGAGTACGGCGAGGCGTATTATGAGATTTACCTCGGCAACCATTCCAATCTGGCGCATTTCGGCTGGTGGGGCAACTGCTTCGGCATCGACAACCACCTGACCATGACCCTCCACTTCCGCAACCGCAGGAGCCTGGCGCTGGGCTACCGCCTGTATGTCCGCACCAACCACGCCAACAACCTTACAAACCAATACGTACGCAATGCATTCACCGTCGCCATACAGATCAATTAGGAGGAGATGCCTCGCCATTGCCGTGAGCCTTCTTGCCGTTGCCGCCGTATCGGCGCCGGTACTCACGTCCTGCACCGAGCCGCTCACCTACACCGGCAGCAAGGACGACCCGTACAAGAACTTCGACATGCTGGCCAGGACAGTCCGCGAGCGTTACTGCTTCTTCAGGCAGAAGGACATCGACTGGGACGCCGTCACAGCCAAGAGCCGCGCCCAGCTGACTCCGCAGACCAATCCGGTGGAACTGTTCCGCATAATGAGCGGGATGCTGGACAGCCTGCGCGACGGCCATGTGAACCTGAACGCCCCCTTCGCCACGTCGTACTACAAGAAGTGGTGGAGCGACTATCCCCAGGACTTCGACAACCGCACGCTGCAGGAATATTACCTGAAGTTCGGCGGATACCAGAAGAACGGCTTGACCTACTGCGCGTTCCTTCCGGACACGGTGGGGTATGTGCGCATACCGTCGTTCAGCGTGCAGATACCGCCGGCCACTCTGGACTATGTCCTTGCGGCGATGGACGGCACGGTTGGACTGATCATCGACATCCGCGACAACGGCGGCGGCTACCTGACGAACGTGCCTGAGGTGGTGGGCCGTTTCATCACGAAGAAGATCACCGGCGGCTATATCCGTCACAAGACAGGTCCCGGTCCCGAGGATTTCAGCAAGCCGTACAGGATAGAGTACGAGCCGGCCGCCAAGGGACGCATACAGTACCTGGGACTTCCCGTCATATTGCTGACCAACCGGAGTTGTTTCTCGGCGGCCAACGATTTCACGGCGGTCATGAGGTCGCTGCCGAACGTCACGGTGGTTGGAGCCCGCACGGGAGGTGGAGGCGGCATGCCGTTCTCGTCCGAACTGCCGAACGGCTGGGGCATACGTTTCTCGTCCAGTCCCATCAACGATTCGGAAGACCGTATCACGGAGTTCGGCATCGACCCGGACATCGAGGTGCATTGCACGCCCGATGAGTTTGCCGCCGGCAAGGACGCGATACTGGACTATGCGCTCGGGCTGTTCCACAAGGAATAATTTTGAATGTGGAATGTGGAATTTTGAATTATGGGAGTGGAATGGAGAATTCTGAACGAAGATTGAAAAATTTTTTCACTTTTTCACATATTATTGAAAACAATTTCGCGAGTCGCGTTGTTGTATATTCAGTTAGAAGATAGATTTTGTTCATTAAGTTAGAAAAAAGTCACCCGTGAGGGCGGCTTTTTTTCTATTATAGTAATATTTGCACATTCTGATTTATGGGTTATCGCTTATTAGAACATAAGAACATAAGTTTTCATAAGGTGCAATCTCTGGCCAGCCGGAAGTCCTGACATAGGCGTGACATGGAGCTGACGCTCGACATAAGGCCGTCCGGATGGCTTATGACGACCGCTTGCGGTCCATGCTGTTCTTATGTTGATCGCCAGGATGGTTACACACAACCCTTATGAAAACTTATGTACTTATGTTCTAAGGGCGCAAATCAAATATCCTGTAATAAAACGCATGAATACTTTATGTTTTCTTTCTGTTCTGTCCATAAACCATATCGGGGCGGAGGCGTTTTAATTCTGAAACCATAATTGAAACCACACTATGAATGACAGATTAGATACCGAGGAACGCCGCGAGCTTCCCGACAGCGTGTACGGATTGCCGGAACGCCGTGAGTACCCGATGCCCGACGCGGCGCATGTACGTGCCGCCGAGGCCTACTTCCGCTATTGCCCAGAAGAACTGAAGCCGAAGCTGGCGCGCGCCATCCTGCGCTTCGCCGCCGAATACGGTGTGGACGTGGAGTCTCCCACAGTCCGTGAGTACGCCGCCGAGTGACACTCCTAAAATACAGCGACAGGCCACCTTGACACGGGTGGCCTGTCGCTGTATTTTAGGAGTATTATTTTAGAATCGCAATGGCACGGTGCAGGGCCTTGATGAAGGTCTGCACTTCGTCCAGGGTGTTGTAGCAGGCGAACGAGGCTCGGACCGTACCGGGAACACCGAGGCGTTCCATCAGCGGCTGGGCGCAGTGGTGGCCCGTACGCACGGCCACACCCTGCTTGTCGAGCAGCATCCCCAGGTCATAGTTGTGGATTCCCTCCACGTTCAGGCTGATCACCGCCTCCTTGTCGGGCGCGGTGCCATAGATGGTCAGTCCCGGAATCTTCACCAGTTCCTGAGTGGCGGCCTCCAGGAGCATCCGCTCGTGCAAGGCCATCTCCTCCATTCCCGTCTCCTCGATGAAGTCCAGCGCGCTGGCGAACGCGGCTATGTCAACGAAATCGGGTGTCCCGGCCTCGAACTTGAAAGGCAGGTCGGCGTAGGTGGTCTTCTCAAACGACACATGCGCTATCATCTCGCCTCCGCCCTGATACGGCGGCATACGCTCCAGCAGTTCCTTGCGGCCGTACAGCACGCCCATGCCGGCCGGCCCGTACATCTTGTGGCTGGAGAACACATAGAAATCGGCGTCGATGTCGCGGACGTCGACCCGCATATGCGGCGCCGCCTGCGCACCGTCCACCAATACAGGCACTCCGTGGCTGTGGGCGTAGCGTACCATCTCGCCCACGGGATTCACCGTACCCAGCACATTGCTGACGTGCGTGAACGCCGCCATGGCCGTGCGTGGCGTGAACAGCCCGCGGTACTGGTCCAGCCGCAGCTCGCCCCTGTCGTCTATGTCCACCACCTTCAGTTTCAGTCCGCGGCGCTGGGCCAGGAGCTGCCAGGGGACTATGTTGGCATGATGCTCCATCACCGTCAGGATGATCTCGCCCCCTTCCGGCAGCATGGAGCCGAACGACGAGGCCACAAGGTTGATCCCCTCGGTGGTGCCACGGGTGAAGATCACCTCCTGCGTCGATTCGGCGTTTATGAAACTGGCCGCGCGGCGGCGTGCGGTCTCCTGCAGGTCGGTGGCCTCCTGGCTCAACGTATGCACGCCCCGGTGCACGTTGGCCTTATGCCTGGTGTAGACGTCCACGATGGCGTCCACGACCCTGCGCGGTGTCTGGCTGGTGGCCGAGTTGTCGAGGTAAACCAGAGGCTTGCCCGACACCTGACGGTCCAGAATCGGGAATTGCTCCCGTAATTTCGCGACATCCATAATGCTTTCCGTTATATTCTTTACTGGGCTCCGCAGTTGGAGCAGGCGGCCTCGGCGCCCGCGAAGCGTTTCTCCACCAGCAGGTGCAGACGGTCGCGCAGTCCGGGGATGTCCGCTATGTCGATCACGTCGGCCATGAACGCCTGGCGCAGCAGCAGTCTGGCCTGTGGCTCGGGGATGCCTCGCGAGCGCATGTAGAACACCTGCATCTCGTCCAGTTGACCAATGGCGCAGCCGTGGCTGCACTTCACGTCGTCGTTGTATATCTCCAGCTCGGGTCGCGCCTCGATGCGGGCGGTGTCGGCGGCCAGCAGGTTGCGGCACGCCTGGTAAGCCTCGGTCTTGACGCATTCCGGCCGCACGATGATGCGTCCGGTGAAGGCGCAGCGGCTCTCGCCGTCGGCCGACATCTTGAACAGTTCGTTGCTGACGCAGCGCGGCACGGCGTGGTCGATGCGCGAGTACGTCGACACCTTGCGCTGACGGTCCTCGATGGCCATGCCGTAGAGACGCAGGCCGGCGTTCTCGCCGGCGAAGCGGCAGTGGTACTCGTTGCGCGTGGTGCCGTTGAACAGGGTCATGCCGTCGATGGTGACACGGCTGTCGGCCTCCTGGCTCAGGTAGAGGCTGGAGATGCGGCCGGTGCGCTGCGAGGATTCCTCCAGGTCGTAGTAATGCAGCTCGGCGTTCCGGCCCACGTATATCTCCACTGTCTGCAGGGCCAGGAGATTGACTTCCTCGCGCTGCGTGTGGTCGCATATCAGCAGCCTGGCCTCGGCGCCGTCCTCCAGCACCACCAGCACACGGCGCACGGCCATCAGGGGCTGCAGGGCGCTTAGGATATTGATCAGCTGGATTGGAACCTCAAGACGCACGTTCCCGGGAACGTACAGCATGAAGCCATCGCGGGCCAGCATGGTGTCCAGCGCGACGACGGGATTGTCTATGTCGGCCAGGCGTCCGTAGTATCTCTCCACTATCTCGGGATGGCTCTTGGCGATGGCACGGAGGCTGCCGACCAGGACTCCGTCAGGCATCTGCGGGAAATTGTCGGGCATCAGCGTGCGGTCGTTGACGCACAGCACGGGGGACTCGCCGGTCATGGGCATGTCGCAGCGGAAGGTGTTCTCCGGCTTTACGCTCAGGTTCACCTCGTCGATGTTTATGCCGTAGTCAGGCTCCAGCATGGCCTGGAGGTCGCAGTTCTCGTAATTGTCGGCGCCCTGCTTCGGAAGCGTCGCGTCCTCCAGGACCCGGGCCGCCCGGGGGCGCAGGGCGTTGAGCGCGGGCGCGCTGTGCGCGTCGATGCGGTCGCCCACCTGGCGGTACAGGTCCAGATATTGTCTCAGCGCGCTCATTTGTTCTGTTCTTTAATCCAGTCGTATCCGCGTTCCTCCAGTTCCAGGGCCAGTTCCGGGCCTCCGGTCATCACGATGCGTCCCTTGTACAGGATATGCACGAAGTCGGGAGCGATGTAGTCCAGCAGCCGCTGGTAGTGGGTTATCACGATCGTGGCGTTCTGCTCGTTGCGGAGCTTGTTCACGCCGTTGGCCACGACGCGGAGGGCGTCGATGTCGAGGCCGGAGTCCGTCTCGTCCAGGATGCTGAGCCTGGGCTCCAGCATGGCCATCTGGAATATCTCGTTGCGTTTCTTCTCGCCGCCGGAGAAGCCCTCGTTGACCGAGCGCGACGCCAGTCGGTTGTCCAGTTCCACGACGGCGCGCTTCTCGCGCATCAGTTTCAGGAAGTCGGTGGCGGACATGGGCTCCTGGCGCAGGTACTCGCGCTTGGCGTTGATGGCGGCGCGCATGAAGTTCACCATGGAGACGCCCGGGATCTCGACGGGATATTGGAATCCCAGGAACAGGCCTTCGTGGCTTCGGACCTCCGGAGGCATGGCCAGCAGGTCCTTGCCCTGGAACGTGGCCTCGCCGCCCGTGACGGTGTAGGCGGGATTGCCGGCCAGCACCATCGACAGCGTTGACTTCCCCGACCCGTTGGGGCCCATTATGGCGTGCACTTCGCCCGGGTTTACATCCAGGTCGATGCCGCGAAGTATCTCGCGACCGTTTATCTCCGCTTTTAAGCCTCTGACTTTTAACATCTCATCCATAGTCCGGTCTCAGGTTATATTGAAGTTATCTCAATCTTTTATATTACTTGATCGATAACGGCGCAAACCTCGCCGTTACCTGCTAAACAATCATGAACGCCTTTTCGCTTGCATTCAACTTGCAAAATTAATCATTTCGCCACTCAATAGCAAATCTTAGCACCCGATGTCGTCCCGACGGGGGCATGTAGAGTCAACACTATCGCCCTGCGGCAGATTGAGGAGAAGCAGAACGACCTGCCGTACCGCGCCCTGGGCAAACCGACAGTGAAGGCAGGCGTCAACATCTCCACAGCCACACTCACCATCGACTCCTGGATCATCCGCTGAATTCTACATTTATGCGTTTTGAACCCTTACGCTTGTTTATATCTGTAAGAATGATTATTTTTGCACAAAAAGGAAAGGGGATATGTCAGAGCAGGAGAAATTCATCCGTCTCATAGAGGCAATCAGACGCAAGGCATCCGAAATCCTGCCTAAAGGATCTCAGGTGTCTCTTTATGGGTCGCGGGCACGTGGAGACGCACGGCCTGACTCTGACTGGGACCTGCACGTGCTTGTACCGGGGGATGAAAAACTCCCAATCGACACATGGGACGAGTATGGTTGGCCGTTTGAACAAGTCGGTTGGGAATTTGACGAATGGGTCACTCCCCGAGTATACTCATTCGCCGGTTGGATCAAACGTAATTTTCTTCCTTTCTACAAAAACGTAGAGAAAGACAAGATCATTATTTTCAAAAATTGAAACCATGACTCTCAGATCAGAGGAACGATCCGCAATAGTATCGTATCGTGTTGAAAAAGCATTCAAGACCATCAAGGAAGTCATAGATGTCGGTTCGTTAGGATACTGGACGCTTGCAGCCAACAGACTCTATTATGCTGCTTACTATGCAAGTGTCGCCCTGTTGATTAATTCCGGAATAGATGCGTCCACGCATAAAGGAGTGATAAGGATGATAGGATCTACTTTTGTCAAGACCGGTATTCTATCTGAAAACGACTCCAAGTTGTTGGGACGCCTGTTCACGATGCGTCAATCAGGTGATTATGAGGATTTGTTCGATTGGGAGGAAAAGGATGTATCACCCTTGATACCACAAGTCGAGGATTATATCAACCGCATCAGCGATTTGACAAATACACCAAGCCGGCAATAACGAATCCGGTCATACGTCATGGCCGGATTCTTTTCTTTATTATTATTTCACTAAAAGTTTTCTGGTTACGGATTCGTGGGTATCGGTGTAGTTCACGATGATTATGGGTGAAGTCAGGATGCCGAGCGAGTTCCGGCATCATAGCCCATGACATTACGGGTCGAATGCAAAAATAATGTCGAGGAGACTTTGAATTGCTGACCAATATCTCCTCGACATTATTTTATAACGGTGTAATTACCTATTCTTTACAATCTTCTTGCCATTGCGGATGTAGATTCCTGGGCCAGCCGTGGCTGGATCCACCAACTGCCCCTGCAGGTTGTACATCGGTGCAGCAGACCCATTCACGGAGTCTCCTCCGATGCCTCCGATGCCGCTCTCTCCCTTCTTCTGAAAGCGCATTTTGAGCATATAGTCCCTGTCCGGGAATCCCGTGCCTGTCGTAACCCAGTATTCACTATTCTGCGTATATTCAAGATCCCGATGCTCCCAGAACCATATATCCTCGTCTCCTGCCGTATACCAGAAGGACGCTTCTTTCTGGTCAGCAGTCATCACGCTTCCATCATCGCTGATTGAGAAGGAACCGTATTTGCGGTTGGACCTGAAATACATATCTACATACTGATAGGTATTTCCTCCCGAAAAACTCGATTTGAATGACCCGCAATAGAAATAAACATCCCCTCCTTCATCATCCTGGCCAAGAAACTGTGTGTTGCCGATCTTGAAATTACTGCCGTCTACGGTACCCTTGAGCCACGAGTCGGGATATTCGGCGAATATTCCCTTGATATACAGCTCGCTCTCATCCCGGACGATGACGACATCCCTGGAAAGCGATCTGTCTCCATACTCATTCTTGTAATTGTCGAACTGAAGCACCCACTCCTCCTGAGGCTCCTGGAACGGTGGAATGACAGGTATCGGCTCCGCAGCGAAGCCCTGCATCGCGGTGGCCGCCATGACCGCCGCCAGATAGATCATTCGTGTAAGATTTCCCATATTCGGTAAGATTTTTGGTTTGTCATTGTTATTGGTTCTCCTATATATTTATAACGGAATGCAGCTTCGGTTTGCTTGCAATATGCTGCCGCGATTAGCAATCATCTTGCATTATGCCGCATCATTCTCATATCAGGTTGCAAATATAGCAAATATCCTCATATATGCAAACATTTGCAATCCTTTATTCCATTTGTTTTATTTCACCGTGATTTTCCGCGATTCTCCATCGGTTTTCTTGATGTAGATTCCCGGTTTCAGGTCCTTGACATCTGTTCCAAGGTATATGCCGTCAAGAGTGTAGATCCCGGCATTCCCTTCACCGTTGGGTGTCAAGGTCAGTTTGCCTGAATCGGTGTGTCCGGGTGACTTCTGGGGCGAGGGACTTGCCTCGACACCCGTCACGGCTATGTCGAAATCACTGGAGGTGAAAACGCCCTGGCTTGTCCTGACCTTCACGCGACCCTTGGTGGCTCCGGCCTTGTTGCCGGTTATATAGCCGTCGGAAACGGTGGCGATCTCCTCGTTGTCACTGATCCATTCCGCACCGTACACGGTGACGTCCTTGCGGTTGACAGTCTCGTAGAGCACCTCCTCCGACTCGCCGCTCCCGACAGAATAACTGTCCTTATAGAGTCCCCACGCGATGATGGGGAATTCCCCCGGCGTGGGGGATATGTACGGATACGGCTCCTCGCTTTCTCCGGAGGCATCCGGATCGTTGACGCTGGCGAATCCTGCCGACACCATGCTCAGCATGGCTATAGGCACCATCAGCGTCAGTAAACGTAGTTTGTTTTTCATGTCGTTATGATCTGTTATTGGTTATACTAATTGATAGGAAACTTGCATGCCGGAAGAATCCTATTGCCACGCAGTTCCCCACATTGTCCGATCTCGTTACTATATCTTAACAGGATTACTCCAGGTACCCTACATACACATAGTCGGGAGTGCGGAGCTTGATGATGCATCGGGGATGGTCGCCCAAGACATAGGCTACGAAATCGAACTCGTCGCCGAATGACGCGATCATGTTGGCGTCATTGCTGTCCCATACCTCGTAGGATTCAACATCCGATGTGTCGATGGGCTGAATACCTGCCTCCATGTCCATCACACATACGATGTCACGAGAAGGTGTTCTGTATCCATCTTTCCCATCATCCTTAGGATTCTTGGGAAATTTCTTTACAGTGATTGTCTTGCTTTGCGAGTTACCGGCGATGACCGACATCGGGGCAATCATCACCAGCAGCACAAGACTCACGATTCTGACGAGTGTTTTCATAAATGAATTAAACTGGTTATTGGATCGATGCAAAATTATGCAATTTGGGGGCAATAATGCAAATTTTCAATGACGGAAAAATGACGGTTTTTGACTCCCGTCATTCTCCCGTCATTTTTCAGTCATTGCAATCCGCTTACAGCAAGCGGATTATGCCCGTAACAACCTGCGCGCTCTCCTTCTCGTCAAAAATCTTGATTCCCAATGATTCCCTGCGCGAAACGACACCTCCGTTGGACAGCGAAAGCAGCACGGTCATCTCCTTGGGACTGAATCCGCACTTTATCAGCAACGCGGCCTCGCGGTCAACACCGGTGATACGGTTCTGCGCCAGCAGTTCCAGATTGGCCATGAAATTCGGAGACGCCGAGAGCACCACCTGCTCCAGTTCATCCCAGACTTCCTCCGTCATCGGTTTCCCATCCTTCAACAATGACCGGATCCCGGAGTACACTTCCGATTCAAGGATGACAGGAGAAACGTCCTGCCGCCCCGATGCGTCGTACAGTTCCATCAGTTCCTGACGCAACCTTTGCCGGAGCGCCGTCTCCGTATGCCCACCCGTGACGTTGGCCTGACCGGTGTCTGCCAGACCGGCTTCCGCGTCAGCGGGAAGTGCCAGCTGGCGTCTCAGGACCTCAAG
>ENA-OYXU01000744-OYXU01000744.1-human-gut-metagenome-genome-assembly--contig:-NODE-744-length-12307-cov-6.397976_pt1 | contig 12307 bp, 10 predicted proteins | sample MGYA00243243_ERZ653435 | MGnify/ENA primary metagenome ERZ653435 (study PRJEB26926, sample SAMN06165113) | human gut metagenome | biome: ENVO:00009003; feature: ENVO:2100002; material: ENVO:00002003... | reverse complement strand
TCTTTTAGTCATTTTTTCAAATCGCTTTTGTTTCTCGTCGGGGGTAAGTTCGGGGGCAATGCTCTGAGTCTTTGAGGGCTTTCCGTCCCATGGCAGCGGTAACAACTGCCGCGGGGTGATTCGTCGTTTGACGTGTGGCTGGATGCAGATCGCGGCAACGGTACGCGTGCGGTCCCAAGCGTCGCGGCTGTGGCCTTCGGTCATGTCGCGCCATGCCCGGCAGATGCTTTCAAACTCTATGAACGTACATTTGCAGAAATCATCGTGCGACATGCCGATACAGCCGACGGCGAGGCCTAAGAGGTCGTAGATGCCTGCCGAAGTTTCTTCGGGCGACTTTTTTTTTCGTCGCCCGCGCCACCGTCACCGGCCGAAATGGCATTGCTCCACTCAGTCATGTCGTCGGGAGTCAGGCAGTCGGCAAAATCCATCAGGGACATATCAAACTGCTTGCCCTCGCGCTTAGCGGCAGACGCCACACAGCACCACAGATAGGTGCAGAGGTCGCTGAAACTCGACGGATCAATTTCTGTGATTTCACGCCCTGTCTCCTCCTTGAAACGCAGCATAGCCCCATAGTGGGGCTACAGGGGTATGCTGTGCCGTTTACGGTAATCTCGATGCGTTTCATACGGTCGGAGCTTCCTCGGTTAAACCGGTTTCGTCGAATGTCACTTCACCGTCGTTCTCGAGGCTGATGCTGTAAGTCGCATCGTCCTGAGCAGCGTCGCTGCGTTCGAGTGAGGCGATTACAAACTTGCAAATGGTAGGGGCGCAAAATTTTGCGCCCGCTATGAAGCTAAGCAATCCCCGATTGCGAGGACGCAAAGTATCGGACCAATGTAAAAAAGCGGTTGTTAAAAATTATGTAGGAACGTGCCGTTGGCACGTATTGTTTGGCCATCAGGCGATTATCGGCGAATTATACATGCCGCAGCTCCCGGCCGGTCGCTTTGGCATGTCCATACATAATTATATATGTCTTTTTAACATTTCAACCGGGTTTTACTGCTGAGCCAAAATATTCACCGCATTTTTGCGGTGAATAGCGGCAATATTCGCCGCATAATCTTATCGGATTAAGTCAGGTCGGTCAATCACAAAGCAGGTAGTTGACGCTACGGCCACCTTCACCGCTATTGCGAAGCATACCCTTATCAATCAAATCATTGATGTCTCTTAAGGCTGTATCCTGTGAGCAATGACATATTTTAGCCCATTTAGATGAAGTCAGCTTGCCGTCAAAACCGTCCCAGAGACGATTGATGATTTTTCGCTGACGCTCATTAACTTCAATATCTCTAAATTTATCCCAATATGCAGCTTTGCGCAACGTATTTTCAACAACACTGCTTGCTCTGTCAATTGCACTCTCAAGACAACCGAAAAACCACAATAACCATTCGGTAATATCAAGACCCCCTTTCTGTGTGCGTTCAAGTATATCATAATAAGACTTTTTACAGCGATTAATCTCGGCCGACATGCTGTAATACCGAGCATGTTCATCATCTAAGCGTGCGAGGAACATGTCTGCAAGCGTTCGGCCGATACGACCGTTGCCGTCATCAAAAGGATGTATGGTAACAAACCATAAATGGGCGACAGCAGCCATGATATAAGGTGAAATATCAGTCTCATTACACCATTTGATAAGTTTGTCCATTTCATCGGCAACCGAGTCTGAGGCGGGTGCTTCATAGTGAATCTTTTCATGTCCGAAAGCGCCCGATACAACTCTCATGGGCTCCTCCCCCTTACGCCAGTCAGCAACAGTGATTTCATACATGCCGCTTCGACCGGTCGGGAACAATGCCGCATGCCAGCCGAAGAGCCTCCTGTCACTCAACAGTTCGTGACAATCGCGCACAGCATCTATCATTACATCGACAAGCCCTTCGACATAATGATCTTCGAGAAGCATCCCGTCTGACACAATTCCGAGACGGCGGGCAAGACTGCTGCGCACAGAGTCATGATTAAGCGCTACGCCTTCAATTTCAGAAGAACAGATTAAATCATTACACATATTTGCGAGCAAAGACTCACTCTTCTCATTAAAGCCGAGCATTGACATGCGGCCGTTTAACAGACCATGAGCACGGCTTAGACGACCGAGCGGCTCAAGTAAAGCCGCAGAGTCCCATGTAAACTCCGGCCATTCACGGCACTGCCAGATGTAAAGCTTGTTATCCATCTGATTCACGAACGAATAAAAAAAAATGTTTCCATGGCAAAAATAAACTTTTAGCTGCAATTAAACAAATATTCACCGCAAATTTGCGGTGAATAGTGGCAATATTCGCCGCAAAAAGCTATCGGGCTATCTCACGACAGCCCGGTAACATATACACAATTATCTATAAAACAACTATTTTAATCTCGACAAGGTCCTTTACCGCATATACGAAAGAGGACGCATGATTTCTGCGGCGTGTCTGTCACGCCATGCGCGACAGGGCATACTGTAGCTTTAAAAGTCAAAATTGATTGTGGACAGAGGCTTTACAAACATAAAACATAATCGCCTTTAACTGTCCGATACTTAACTTTGGTCAGCTTTTTCCCTTAGCACCGCAAAATTAATATCAGCAATAGAAATTTTAACCAAATAGGTCGTTAAAAATTCCAAAATAGCTATATAAATCATTCTGCATGACACTCACACGGTTAACAAAACCATGATTGTGAACATTGAGCGGTAGACGAGGCTCGAACTCGCGACCCTGGGCTTGGGAAGCCCATGCTCTACCAACTGAGCTACTACCGCAACAAGGTCACATGCAGCGACATGGATTACCTGTCTGCACGTTGACGTCTGCAAAGATAGACATTTTTATCAAGCTACATAACAAACCGCCGTGATTTTTATTTTTTTCATCGAATAAATCAACCGCTCTACTGATTTTTTTGTTAATTTTGCCTCGAATCAAAAACGACATTTTACTTAATCATCTATATTATGGTAAGTCCTAAAATTCAAGACGCAATCAATGCGCAGATTAACGCAGAGTTCTGGTCGGCATATCTTTATCTGTCAATGGCCATGAACTTTGAGGCCGACGGCAAAGCCGGCATCGCCAACTGGTTCCGCATCCAGTTTAAAGAAGAGCAGGCTCACGCCGAAATCTTTATCAACTATCTCATCTCGCGCGGCGGACGTGTCGAGCTCAAAGCCATCGACGCCGTCGAGACAGAATGGCCCTCGCCGATTGCCGCATTTGAAGCCACACTCGAGCACGAGAAGAAAGTCACCGCTATGATCAACAACCTGTATGCACTCGCCGAGGCCGAGCATGATTATGCAACCCGCGGCAAGCTCGACTGGTTTGTATCAGAGCAGGTCGAGGAAGAGGAGACCGCTCTCAATCTCATCGACCGCCTCAAACTTATCGGCGACAACGGACTTGCGCTCTACATGCTCGACCAAGAGCTTGCTCAGCGCGTTTACAACGTGCCCGCACCTCTTGCAGCAAAGGCATAACGCCCGAGGCGTAACACATTTCACGGCCGCCGCAGCAAATTTATGTCCGCGGCGGTCGTCTTTTTACACGACAAAAACGTTATCTATACAATCAACTATATTTTTAACGTAACGGCCGCCGGATATGTCTGATATGCTACAATCAACAATAATTAAGCAACGGTTTATTTTTTTATTACGCTTTATTTCTGATTTTCAAGAAAATTACTAATTTTGCGTACCTGAAACCAAGCACACGGACGGCGAGAACCGGCCTCGGTCATAAAAAATAACAACAAAAAGCAATCTCTCAATAGATTTATACCATATTACTAAAAGTCACATCATTAACCCAAACTATCGTAAATCTCATCAACATCAACCACAAACATCGACAAACGATAATCAAAAATTACGTCACATCGCCGAGAGGCAGACGGCAAAAGAATCTTTAAAACGAATTAATTCAAAACTAACACCCTCTAAATCATTGCTCAGTCTATGGATACCAATTCCGACGAAAAAAAACCTAAACGTCCCCGCATAAGCCAGATGCCTGCAAGCAGCGGCGACAATCAGGACTTCAAACGTTATGAAAAAGTAAATTACGGCAACCGTCCCTCGGCCGACGAATCCGAAAATCAGACAGCCGACGACCAGTCGCTCCGTCACTCTTACCGCCCCTACAACCGTCAGGGAGGCTACCAGCAGCGCCAAGGCGGCTACAACAACCGTCAGGGAGGATTCAATAACCGTCAGGGAGGATACAACAACTATAACAACCACTACAACAACGGAGGCTACAACCGTCAGGGAGGCTATCAGCAGCGTCCGCGTCCCGACTACAACGCCGGCGCTCAGACCGAGCAAAACGGTGAGGCCGCTGCCACAGACAGTGCAGCCGAGCAACAGCCTCAGACAACATATCAGCCCCGCCAGCAGGGAGGCTATAACAAGCGTCCGGCATACAATCAGGGCGGCAATCGTCAGGGCGGTTACCAGCAGCGCCAAGGCGGTTACAACAACCGTCAGGAAGGCGGATTCAACAACCGTCAGGGAGGTTATAACAATCAGGGCGGCAACCGTCAGGGAGGCTATCAGCAGCGTCAGGGCGGCTACAATAACAACCGTCAGGGAGGATATAACAATCAGGGCGGAAACCGTCAGGGAGGATTCAACAACCGTCAGGGCGGCTACCAGCAGCGTCAGGGCGGCTACAATAATAACCGTCAGGGTGGCTACAACCGTCAGCAGTCAGATAACTTCCCCGGCCGCGGCAAGAGCTTCACACCGCGTCCCAAACGCATCGAGTATGAAGTGACCGTGCCCGATCCCGACGAGCAGATACGTCTCAACAAATATATGAGCAACGCCGGCCTGTGCTCGCGCCGCGAGGCCGACGAGTTCATCCAGCAGGGTCTCGTCAAAGTAAACGGTGTAACAGTCACGGAGCTCGGCACCAAAATCACCCACAGCGACGTCGTCGAGTACAACGACAAGGTCGTCACGCTCGAGAGCAAATGCTACATCCTACTCAATAAACCCAAGGACTGTGTCACCACAAGCGATGACCCCAACGGCCGACTGACCGTCATGGACCTCGTCAAAGGCGCCTGCCCCGAACGCATATACCCAGTCGGCCGTCTCGACCGCAACACTACCGGCGTGCTTCTGCTGACCAACGACGGCGACCTCGCGTCAAAGCTCACTCACCCCAAATACGTCAAGAAAAAAATCTATCACGTGTGGTGTGACCGCGACATCGCCGAGGAAGACATGCAGCGCATCGCCGACGGCATCGAGCTTGAGGACGGCCCCATCCACGCCGACGCCATAAGCTACGCCACCGAGACCGACCGCAATCAGGCCGGCATCGAGATTCACTCGGGCCGCAACCGCATCGTGCGTCGCATATTCGAGTCGCTCGGCTATCACGTGACAAAACTTGACCGCGTCTATTTCGCCGGTCTGACCAAAAAGAATCTGCCTCGCGGACGCTGGCGCTATCTGACTCAGGAAGAAGTCAACTTCCTCAAAATGGGCTCTTTCGAATAACCAATATTACACAGCAAGCAAATATAAGATGAAACGTACAAAAGTATGCGACATATTCGACCCCGCGCTGCTCGGACATGAAGTCTGCGTCAAAGGCTGGGTGCGCACACGTCGCGGCAACAAATATGTGCAGTTTGTCGCCCTCAACGACGGCTCGACAATCAAAAACATACAGATTGTCTTTGACATGACCAAGTTTGACGACGAACAGCTCAAACCGGTCACGACCGGTGCGTCAATCTGCGTCACGGGTCTGCTCGTGGAGTCGATGGGCAAAGGCCAGACATGTGAGATACAGGCCTCTACGCTTGAGGTCTACGGCACGGCCGACCCCGACACCTACCCTCTTCAGAAAAAAGGCCACACGCTCGAGTTCCTCCGCGAGAAGGCTCATCTGCGTCCCCGCACAAACACATTCGGCGCCGTGTTGCGCGTGCGCAGCACCTTGGCTTTCGCCATCCATAAATTCTTTCAGGAAAAAGGATTCTTCTATCTCAACACTCCGCTCATCACGGCCAGTGACTGCGAGGGCGCCGGAGCAATGTTCCAAGTGACCACCCTGCCCCTCAACGACCTGCCCAAGACCGACGACGGAGCCGTCGACTACTCAAAAGACTTTTTCGGCAAACCCACAGCGCTGACCGTCAGCGGCCAGCTCGAAGGCGAGCTCGGAGCCACGGCCCTCGGAGCCATCTACACCTTCGGCCCGACATTCCGCGCCGAGAACTCCAACACTCCGCGTCACCTGTCAGAGTTCTGGATGATTGAGCCGGAGATGGCCTTCTATGACATCACCGACAACATGGACCTCGCCGAAGAGTTTGTCAAATACTGCATCGGCTATGCTCTCGACCACTGTCGCGACGACATCGAGTTCCTCGCCGAGCATTTCGACAAAGGCCTCATCGAGCGTCTTGAATTTGTGCTCCACAATGATTTTGTGCGCCTGACCTACACCGAAGGCGTCAAGATACTCAAAGAGTCGGGCCACAAGTTCGAGTTCCCCGTCGAGTGGGGCATCGACCTGCAGAGCGAGCACGAGCGCTATCTCGTCGAGCAGCACTTCAAGAAGCCCGTCATCCTCACCGATTACCCTAAGGATATCAAGGCTTTCTACATGAAGCAGAACGACGACGGCCGCACCGTGCGCGCCATGGACGTCCTCTTCCCCAACATCGGCGAGATTATCGGCGGCTCTGAGCGCGAGGCAGACTATGACAAACTCTACAAGCGCATCGAGGAGCTCAACATCCCGATGAAAGACATGTGGTGGTATCTTGACACACGCCGCTTCGGCACAGTGCCTCACAGCGGTTTCGGTCTCGGATTCGAACGTCTGGTGCTCTTCGTCACCGGCATGACAAACATCCGCGACGTAATACCCTTCCCCCGCACACCCAACAACGCCGAGTTCTAAACCGACTCACCGCGTCACTACTCATAACGGCTCCGCAGCGTTTGTGCTGCGGAGCCGTTTGTTTATAGCAGGCAGCAGGAACAGGGGGCTTTCGTAATTAAGATTCAGGCAGCGCCGTTTTTTGTGTTAATAAACGCGATTACAGTCCAAATCACAAAAAAAGCGAAATGTTAAATTAATTTTCACCATACACTTATTCGTGTTAAATATAGCTAAATAATTGGGGGGGGTAATTTTATACTTATTTTTGCATGCGTTTACACAAAAACACGCAATTACTACTTTATCAATACTTTTAATTAATTAACCTGCACACATTTCTCACGCTATGTTAAAGAAATTTGTCTACACGCTCGCTGCAGCAGCCATGACATTCGGCTTCGCCGCATGCTCGAGCGACGAGCCCCTCGCAGGTGCTGCCGGTCAGGACGGTCTCGTAACCTTCACCGCACAGCTCCCCGCCGAGCTCGCCTCACGTGCCTTCGGCGAAGGCGAAAACGCCAAAAAACTCACTGTCTATGTCTATGAGAAAGACGTCAAAACTCTGATTGAGACCAAAACGGCCGAATTCCCCGCTGACGGTCTGACCACCACCGTCGAGCTCCAGCTCGTCAACGGCAAGTCTTACGACATCCTCTTCTGGGCCGACGCTTACGGCGCAACCGGCGCAAACACCCCCTTCAGCTACACGGCCTCGACTCAGACCGTAAAAGTCGACTACACAAAGATGGCTTCTAACGAGGACAAGGGCGACGCATTCTTCTTCGCCGAGAAAGGCCTCGAAGTCAAAGGCGCCATCAACAAGACGATTTATCTGACACGTCCGTTCGCCCAGATCAACTTCGGCACCGACGACCTCGATGCAGCCGCTGTCGTGAATGCATTCGGCATCACAGCCGACAATAAGTTCGGCACCGTAATGAGCAAGCTCGCTCTCACAGCCGCGATGCCCGATCAGCTCAACCTCTTTGACGGCACAGTCACAACTACCGACGGTGCGGCCGCTACAGCCTTCGCCGCCGTCGCTCCCACCAAGGAGGGCACTTTCCCCTATGGCACAGGCTACGACTACATGTCGATGAGCTATGTGCTCGTCGGCGCAGACCGTGACGTCGTCGACCTCAAGTACACCGTGCTCAACGGCGAGACGGAGTACAACACTCTCGAGATTGCAGCCGTGCCCGTGCAGCGCAACTACCGCACCAACATCTACGGCTCACTGCTGACCTCTAAAGTCAACTTCACGGTCGAGATTGACAACGAGTTTATCGGAGGAGAGAACATTCCTCTGCCTTGGGATGGTAAAAGCAAATCAGAGGTCAAACCTGTCGTTAAGACTATCGACGGCGCCGATGTTACGGTTATGCCGGTGAAGACCGCTGCAGAGTACGCTTGGATTGTCGACCAAGTCAATGGCAAAAGAGACGGCGCATCAGACCTGAATATCTATCTTGAAGATGATATAAATCTCGGCGGCAAGACTATTACGCCTATTGGTCTCTCGGATGCTGCTGATTTTACTGATGCAGAGGGAGCTATATTCGGTCAGAGTAAATACACCGGCAGTATCTATGGCAACGGGCATACAATTGAAAATGCCGTCATTAATGTTACTCATCATGGCTCCGCTCTCATCCATCAGGTGAGAGGTGCTAATAGTGTCGTAAGCGACTTACATGCTAAAAATATCACATTCAAGATTCCTGCTAACAGATCATTTGTCAAATGGATTGGGGGTCTTATCGGTTATGTAAATGCCGGCACATCTGACAAAGTTACTATAAAAGATTGCTCTGTGGAGAATGTAAAGATTGAAAGCGCAACAGCCGGTTTCTTCACTGCCGGCGGACTGATAGGTTATATATCTTCTGTCAATTGTGACGTTGTAAATTGCAAGGTTGACAATGTTATTGTAAAGGGAGTCGGTGGAAATCATTGCAGTGTATCGCCTCTGATTGGTAAAATCTATATGGGTAAGAATATCAATATTACTAATTGCAAAGTCAGCAATTCGACAACATATTATGTACATGATATCGCAAATATCAGTCTTGATGAAGGCTACGGTGACGGCGTTTACATTGGTAGTATCTATAATTATGGCAACGGAGCCGATATGAAAATCAATATCACCGGTTGTTCTTATACAAACTGGAAAGATATTGCCGTAAAAGACGGTAATGCCGATATCAGCGGCCGCAAGTTCGACTCAAACAAACTTTATCCTTATATCGGAACATTCGATTCATATAATTCAAACGGCTCATCTTCAATTATGCTTGACGGAACGCCACTCTTCCCGTTCAATTAATCAGAGAAACACATAAAAACATGCGCGCTCCGACCATCCGGCCGGAGCGTGTCGTGTATTAAAGGCCTCTTATTTACCTGTCTTCTCGTCGGACTTGTCTGATAGCCTGTAGATGATTACGAGCAGGGCGGCGGTGATGATGACGGAGGCGGCGTTGACGAGGAAATTGCCGTCGTAGCCGTTGATTGCACTTTCGTCAAGTCCCTGACGCGCGGCTGCCCACTCACTGCTGACATAGATTATATTGTTGAGGGCGTGGATGATAACGGGTATCCACAGGCAGCGCGTCCACACCACAAGATAGCCGAAGTAGGCGCCGAGCAACGTGCGCGGCACGAAACCGTAGAACTGGAGGTGTACGGCGCTGAATACTACGGCGACGGTCCATACAGCGATATGAGGATTGATGCGGCCTGTTGTCATCAGCCGAAGGAATGTGCCGCGGAAGAAAAGTTCTTCGCCCAAGCCGGCGAGTACACCGATTATAAGGATATTCATCACTAAGTCGCCGACTGACGTGCCGCCCTGCATCACGGCGATGGTTGCGGCGGCTTGCTCTTCCATTTGTTTAAGGCTCTGTTCCAACCATGCGAGTGAGTCGGGCAGAGTGACGGCCTCGTTGAGTGCAATTATACGGTTCATCATTGGCGTCGCGGTGATGAGAGCTGCTGCGGCGAGCAAGAGCAGTCGCAGGTCGATGCGGCGGTCAATGGCGAGGAATGTTGCCGGACGGCGTGTCACTATCATGGCCGTGGCTATGGCCGGCACGATGAGTTGAAAAAGCGATTGCATCACGGCGGCAATGCGCATGGCTGCCGTAGACTGCATGCCGAATTTTGCAATAATCAGGCTTGAGATAACACCCGAGATGAAAAATCCTACGAGTGCGATACAGATAAATAAGATAAAACGTTGTCTCAGTGTGAGAAGCATATCAGTCAGTTTATTTCAGGTAAAAATCTTGTGTTAGAAGGCGGAATTCGTCAGAGAGGCATCCGTCTGTGTCGCGAATGTCGAGATGCTCGTAGCAGATTGGCCCGTCGGTAGGCGACAGCTCCAGCATCACTCGCGAGGGGTCACGGCCGGCAACCGTCGACACGTGGCAGAGTCGGCGGAGCTTGATGTGGCGCATTTCGCCGAGCCATATAATGTCGTCAGCGCGCTCTGACGGTGCTATCAGCGCAAGTCGTCCTGACGGTTTCAGTCGCGCGGATGCAAAGTCAATGAGCGTGGAGAAATTGAGCGAGCCTTCGTGACGTGCTCCGGCACGTGCGGCGTCGGGGGCAGTCTCGCCGGTGGCAAAGAAGGGTGGGTTGCTGACAATCAGGTCGGCAGGTTTCGGCGGGTTATATGAGGCGAAATCGCCTTCGTACAAGCTCACGCGGTCAGCCCATGGCGAGGCTGCGATGTTGAGGCGACAGTCTTCGGCCGCGCTGCTGTCAATCTCAATGGCGGTCACATGTTTGACGCCGCGCTGAGCGAGCATCAGGCTTATGAGGCCCGACCCTGCGCCGACGTCTATTGCGTCAGTCACATCCTCAATCGAAGTCCACGAGCCGAGCGCCACGCCGTCAGTGCCGATTTTCATGCCGCAGCGGCTGTCGCACAGAGCAAAGCGTTTGAATGTAAAACTTATTTCGCGACTGTCATTTTTCATTACGATGCAAATTTACGCAAAAAACTCTTGCCGCGCCGGTCTGTTTTATTAATAGATGCAGTGAGTGAAAAATTATTTCTAACTTTGCGTCTCAGAACATAAAATGCAATACATACGATGATTATAAATACGGCACGATTTCTTATTTCAAGCCCTGACTGCTCTAAATGTCCCGAGGATCGACGGCATGAGTATGCTTTCATAGGTCGGTCAAATGTGGGCAAATCATCACTCATCAACATGCTGACCGGCCGCAAGGAGCTTGCCAAGACTTCGTCTACGCCCGGCAAGACGATGCTGATTAATCATTTTGACATCAACGGCGAGTGGTCGATTGTCGACCTGCCCGGTTACGGCTATGCTTCACGCAGCAAGGATGACCGCCTTAAATTAGAGAAGATGATCCGCGGCTATATCCTCGGTCGCGAGCAGATGACAAATCTGTTTGTCCTTGTCGACTCGCGGCATAAGCCCCAGAAAATAGACCTCGAATTTATGGACTGGCTCGGTGAGAACGGTGTGCCTTTCAGCATAGTCTTCACCAAATTGGACAAAATGACACCTACGGCCGGCAAAAAGGCTGTCGAGGCTTATCTTGCCGAATTGCTGAATCATTGGGAGGAATTGCCTCCTGTTTTTAAAACATCGAGCAAAGACCGCCGCGGACGCGACGCCATACTCGACTATATAGAGCAGATGAATAAACTGCCGTTACAATAGTATAATTCAGTATACAAAAGTATACAAATGGATATCAAGAACAATATACTCGAAGCCATAGGCTCGACGCCGATGGTAAGAATCAATCGGCTGAATCCTGTCGCCGATGTCAATATCTTCGCCAAGGTAGAGGGCCTGAATCCGTCGGGCAGCATCAAAGACCGTATAGCGCTCAAGATGATTGAGGACGCCGAACAGAGCGGACGTCTGCGCCCCGGCATGACCATCATCGAGCCTACATCGGGTAACACGGGCATCGGCCTCGCCATGATTGGCGTAGTCAAGGGCTACGATGTCGAGATTGTGATGTCTGAAGGTGTGTCAGAGGAGCGCCGCATCATCATTCGCTCTTATGGCGCCAAGGTGACGCTGACCCCCGCAGACCAAGGCACTGACGGAGCTATACGCCACGCGCGCCGACTCGTCAGTGAGAATCCTGACAAGTATTTTATGCCCGACCAGTTCGGCAACGCGTCAAACTATATAGCTCATTACGAGACTACTGCCCTCGAGATATGGACTCAGACAGGCGGAGCGATAGATTATCTCGTCTGCGCTCTCGGCACCTCGGGCACCATCATGGGCATAGCCCGTTTTCTCAAGGCCCTAAAGCCGTCGATAAAGATTGTCTGCGCACACCCCGTGCGCGGCCACTATATACCTGTCTCTTATACACATCTGACG
>ENA-OYXU01000742-OYXU01000742.1-human-gut-metagenome-genome-assembly--contig:-NODE-742-length-12333-cov-4.121355_pt1 | contig 12333 bp, 6 predicted proteins | sample MGYA00243243_ERZ653435 | MGnify/ENA primary metagenome ERZ653435 (study PRJEB26926, sample SAMN06165113) | human gut metagenome | biome: ENVO:00009003; feature: ENVO:2100002; material: ENVO:00002003... | reverse complement strand
GTCGTAGACCTGGCAAAAGCCCACGTGCTGGCCGTGGAGCGTATGCTCGGCGACCGCAGCGAGGCCCCTGTTGAAATCTTCAATCTCGGCACTGGCAACGGACTGTCTGTGCTTGAGCTTATCGACGTCTTCGAGAAAGCCACCGGCGTGAAGGTGCCTCACCGCATCGCCGGACGCCGCACAGGTGACATCGAGAAAGTGTGGGCCGACCCTACCTGCGCCAACACCGTGTTAGGCTGGAAAGCCGATACCCCCATAGCCGACACCATGCGTTCGGCCTGGGCCTGGCAGAAGCGCCTGCGCGAGCGCGGCATCATGTAAGCCGCCTAAACGAAAATCTCACGCGGAGGTCGTGTCTGTTGTGTGACACGGCCTCCGCGCTGTTTATTTAGCCTCCGCTGCGTCAGGCATATGAGTGGAGACCGCCCATCAGGAAGTTGACTCCGAAATAGGTTATGAGAACTGTTACGAAAGCCGCGAGCACAAATATGTTGAACACACGGTCTCGCCCGAGCGACGGGAGCAGGCGCGGATGAACGGCAAAAGCATAGACCAACATGGTTATGAGCGCCCAGGTTTCCTTCGGGTCCCAGCCCCAATAGCGGCCCCATGAGAGATAGGCCCAGACGGCTCCGATGAAGATTCCGGCGGTCAGCAGAGCCAGCGCCGGATAAAGCATAACGCGTCCGAGAGCCGCCATGCGGGCCTCCCTGCTACGTCTGAGGAGACCGAGCAGACCTGTCATAGCCATCATGAAAAAGAGCGCATAGGAGGCCATAACGACCACCACATGCATGCTCAACAGCGGCGAATCGAGCACCGGCATCAGTCCGCTGACTGAAGCCCCGGCGCCACTCATCGAGGCCACGCAGAGCGCCAGACCGGAGCCAAGCACAGCCATCGGACCGACAAGGCGTCCTGCAAACGACGCCGTAGCGAGACACCATGCCAGAAACATCATTGTCTCATAACCGTTGGATAACGGCACGTGGCCGCAGACAATCCATCGCATGACAATCAGCGCCGTGATCCACAGCCACAGCAACCCGCTGACGGTCAACAGAAGTCCGCGTCCGAAGGTGACGCCACTGGCTCCGGCAATAAACAACAACAACCCGGCGACAGCAACAGCCACACCGGGCCACCATTGCGACGCCACACGCGAATATAACTGCTCGAAAGCGAGACGAGAGCGTGTCGGCATCTTTCCGGATGTCTCGCGCTGCTGATAGCGCCCGAGGGCATCGAGCAGTTCGAGTTGCCCGGCCATGTCGCCCGCAACCACCCGCTCATTAAGCAGACCCAGAAACTTACGGATAAAAATCCACTGGTCATCGTCAGTCTCACCGGCAATCTTGTCTGCGGGTGAATACCAGGTGACGGAGCCGCCGTCACTCCTGACCGGAAAAAGTCGGAGCATAGAGCCGCGGACAAGCATACTGACTGCCTGAAATCGGCTAATGTCGGGGCCGAAGCGCCGAGCCGTCGCTGGGTCGTCAACATTGAGACGCCCCGAGCCTATGGCGTTAAGGAAGTCGTTGAAACTCGCCAGAGAGCCGTCAATGGCGAGAATCTCGCGCAAGGAGCGGTCTTTGACCTTTACAATCTTCTCGTCGGCCCAACGTCCAAAGTCAAAGAGCAGTCCCGAAGTGACGGTCATCGGGTCGCGCCGGCAGCCTATTGTCGTGGCGAAGTCCCGCGCCATAGACTCGAACGGAGCCACACGGCCATTGTGGAAAACCGCCACGCCTCCAAGCTCACTGACAAACTCCCGGGACAGGGCGGCTGCCGACACCCCCGGAGCAACTGTTACAAACAGCACAATGACCGACAGCGCCCTGAGGGCACGACGCCAGTCGGTGCCGGGCACAAAGAAATAACTTATTAGCGAAAGAGCCAACAGCGCATATCCGGCCCATGTCACTCCCAAGCCCCACGGGTCTGACGAGATGGTAAAGCTCGCTCCGCCGAAATCAGAATCATAGGAGCCGAGAATCAGCGTCCGTCCCCCCAGGTGACCGGGGTGATTCATCGAGACGCTGACGGCGCCTCCACGGTCGTCGGAAACAGAAGCTACGAAATCGCGCGGCGTCTGCGTCGCCTCATAGGTTACTACGCTAAAGTCGGTCAGTGTCAGGCCGTCGCGGGTCTCGCCCACACGCAGGTTCAGATTGTCGGACTTTCCGGTCAGCGACGTCAGCAGCGCACCGGCCAGGATGAGCAGGAACGCCAGATGGAGGCTGCAAACAACCGGACGACGCCAAAGACGTCGGCGGACACAGACAATGACAGCCGTCAGGACCGTAAGAGTCCACATCGCCACCATCACAGGTGAGGTATAAAGCGACATGTCGCCCCACACCGAGATGGCGGCCAATGAGGCCGCCATCAGTGAAAGAAGTCCGAATGAAATCTTCGCAAACATCAGATTGAATTTATGAAACGCACAACGGCGTCGCGCTGCTCCTTGTTGAGCTGACGGAAGTTCTCAACCGACTTGCGGGCGTCTGACGTCGCCGAACCGTGCCACATGATTGCCTCGACGACATTGCGGGCACGGCAGTCATGGAGACGGTCGCTGTGGCCCGAACAGATGGCCGAGAGACCGCGTCCCCAGAGAGGGGTCGTGCGACACCATCCGGTGCGGATATCGTTGACCATTTCGAGTCGGTGCTGCACCATGTCGCTGTAGGGCCATATCTTCTGATGGGGATAGCGCGGCAGGCGCTTGTCGCCGTCTGCAAAGAAACCGTTGGGGTCGGTGAAGATGTCGTCACCGGTTGTCCACGACGGACGGTGACAGGTGGCGCAGCCTATCTGAGTGAACAGCTCCTTGCCCATGATGACCTGCGGGTCGTCGAGGTCGCGGGCGGCCGGGACGGCGAGACCACGGTGCCAGACCATGAAGTCAACAAAATCCTCGTCGGTCATCTCTACGGGGAGATCTTTGGCCATCAGGAAATTGTAGATATCGTCATGAACATTGCCCGTCTTGTTGTATTCGGGGAAGAACTGATAAAAGCGCGCCTGCACATCGGGGTCGGCTGAGGCCACTTTGGCATAAGCCTCAGTCATGTAGTTATAGCGACGGTTTGAACGGGTCACATTTGTAATATTCCACAGAGCGTTGACTCCGGCGGCATCCTGAAGCGGACCACGCGACAGAGCGTAGGTGAAACGCTTGGGGTGAGTCGTGGCGCCATAGTATGAGGTCCACTCGCCATCCTTGAAGATTGCGGGATTGATGCGGGCGCCTGCCTTCTCCTCGAGCGCATACTGCGCTTTCAGGTCATCGTCGTCAATGGCGTCGAGCAGACCTGTGCCATAGATGCCGATAGTCGTTTCGAGACGCACAACCAGTTCGCTGTGGTCTATGGGCTTGCCACCGACCTCAAGGGGAACATAGAAAGCATCCTCGGGAATGGTCACCTCGGGATAGATAAGCGAATAAGTCTCGCCGTCAGGGAAGCGGTTGCCCCACTCGTCGGTGTAGCTGAGCCATTTGACGTCAATCTTCTCCTCGTCTATAGGGGCTTTGAAAGGCTCGACGGCCTTTGTCTGGGGCATGCCGGTGAGTGACGACAGATATGTGTCGTTTTTGTCGGTCAGCACCAGCAGATAGCCGTTGCCCCAGTCATTGGCGCGATAACGCTCCATGCGTTTGCCGTGACCGTAACCGGGGTGACAGGCCACACACGACGAGCGCACATAGAGCGGTCCGAGGCCGCTGAAAGGCTTTGTCGACTGGTTGAAGACGCGCTCGAAAAACATCTCGCCATACTTGAAGCTGGCTGTCATGCCGGCTTGTTCGACAGCGGGTGTTGGGTCCTCGAATGCCGATGCCGTTGTGTTGAATGTTGTGCCGAGGCGACCGCCTGAGTAGTATTCTTCGCTGAGTTCGGCAGGTTCTTCGCCATGGTTTTTGTCTGACGTTATGTCGTCGTCAGAGCAGGCAGTGAGGAGCGGCAAAACTGCTGCGGCCATAGCCGCAACAGTTACCCGACTCACAATAGTGAGGGATTTTTTCATATCAATGGAAAGTTATTTATGGCGTGATGATGATTATTTGGCAAGTTCATCCTTGACCTCCTGGAGCACATCGGCCAGAGCCTCGCAGGCATCCATGGCCTCGGCGGCAGATGCATCGCGATAGTTGAGCACGAAGGGAGCGGCCATCGACGCAATCTTGTCCTTAGCATTAGCGATAGCCTCTATCATGCGGGCATCGAGGTCGGGATTAACTGACTTGATATAGGCGTGAAGTGATTTGCTCTCGTCGCGGAGGTTTTCGATACCTCCCATATAGGCGTTCTCCACGCTAATCATGTTGTCGTGGAAGTCGGTGATTGACTTGTAGCTGTAGGGTGATTCGATATAGTTGACGTCCTCGCCGGTGTGGGGCTTGCCGATTTTCTGCGTGCCGACCTCGTCGGTGATATCCATACAGCCGTCGACTATGGCCTGCATGGCATTGGTCCATGTGCGGTAGGTTGACCCGGCCTGACCGGCGTTGAGCATATTCTCCTTATAGGATGTTCCGGCATTGGCGACCGTGTAGGGCCACTCAAGCTCGTCGGCCACCTTAGCGAGACGCGCGGCGGCGACATGGCTCTCTCCGGCCCATGAAAGCTCAAGCTGATAGGTCTTGTTGCGGAGGTCTCCGGCCACGGCGATGGCATAAATCAGCTCGTTGTCGGGAATATTGGCGGCAGCCTTGGGCTGACCGGCCTCGAAGATGATATATTCGATGCCATGGAAGCCGAGAAGTTCGGGACCGAGATGGGCTCCGGCCCAGACGTCGCCATCCTCGGCGGCAAGGGCCTCGATATGGCTCTGATTTGACATTTCGGCAACAAGACCTGCGCGGTCAAGAGGCCATGAGTCTATGTGAGGGTCAATGCCGAAGTCGGCGGCTGCGCCGAAGAGGAAAGCCTCGGAACGCTCCCACCACATGCGGGCTGTCAGGAATGTCTCGCAAGCCTTGGCGACATTGGCGTCGGTCTTCGATGACTGCACCGACTTGAGGTCCTCGACGAGTTTTTCGGCGTTGTCGGCCAGATTTCTGTAGGTAACAATGACAGTGTTGTCAAGATACTGTGACGCAATCTCTTTGTATGCCGCATCCTTGGTGTCGGGCTGCGGCACTACCGGACCGTCGTTTGAATCGTCGCTGCACGCTGTCAGGGTCAGCGCTGCCAGAGCGATTGAAAGTAATTTTTTGTTCATAAGGTTTTTATTTTTTTGTTTTTGAATATTGATTCAGAGGAAATAGCCGGCATAAGCCACACCTATGGAAACCGAGGGCTCGTTATTGTACTGACTGTGGAGAAAACGCTCCGAAAACTCGGCCTTGATGACAATCTCTTTCATGGGATAGTAGTTGAGACCGGCGGCGATACGGTGGCGTTCGGTCCAGTCATACGTCGGCGCCTGAGGTGTGGGGATATAGGCGTCATAATATTCATAGCGGCCGAAAAGATAGAGCTTTGAGTCGTCTGAGTGCTGTCCGGGGAAAAATCTCAGGAGGTCATATCCTGCCTCACATCCTGCTGCCCATGCGCCCTTACCCACATGTGTGCGCTTGTAAGGCGATGTCGACGACTGGCTGCGGTTATAGGCCGAGATGATGTCGGCGTCGCTCAGATGGCCGTAGTCGGCGTTGCCCCTGACTATCCATCCGTGTCCTTTATAGCGGAAACCGAACGAACCGATGGCCACGGCGCCTTTCACGTTCTTGTACTTGCCGCGGTCAGACATGATTGTGTTGTTGAACGAGTGGCCGTAATAGCCGCTGAGACTCAGCGTCAGGCCCGGGACGCTGTAGTTGTCAACACGGGCTGCCACGGCATATTTGTTGGCCGGAGAGAACTCAAAGGCCGAAGCCGCGCCGCCGTTTATCCAGCGGTCTTTTGAGAAGTTGAGTGAATTGAGTCCGGCGAGAAACATCGCCTCATATCGCCATGCGCCGGCGCGTCCCCAAAGTGAGATGCCGGTCTGATGCCATGTGCAGGGCATGATTTCATACTCGCCTTCGGGGCGATAGACAGTGAAAAACTCCGTCGGAAGGTGATGCTGGTTGGTCTCGCCCACGGGCACGACCATATGTCCGGCACGGATATTAATCTGAGATCTGAAGCTCTTCTGAATCCAGAACTGCTCGAGAGCTACCTCGCCGCCGCGCTCAATCTCTTTTTCAAACTCGCCCACCTCCTCGTTTTCGATTTCGACAGCAGACTCCACACCGCCATGCTCAAACTCGATTTCCGAGCCCATGGTCCAGCCCCGGCCGAAGTCAAAGCCGAGCATAACCACGACGTGGGGGATGTCGAAGCGCCCGTGTCCGGGAGCGTCACGATAGTCGGCGGCATGACTGTAACGGTTTACGTTGTCAGTGTAGAAGTTGCGGGTGTAGGCCACTTCACCGTAGCCGCCGAGGCTCAGGCGCGAGACAAAAGAGCGTCGCGGCGCCTTGGCCACAGCTGTCGTATCTCCGGTTTCAGCGGCAGTGGCCGTCACGGCCATGCATGCCGACAAAGTGGCGGAAACACACGTTTTAACTAAATTTTTGTTCATCAGTAGTCACTATTACTTTGTTTGCCGCAAAGTTAGCGTGACCCTGAAAACCGCGAAATACCGAAAAAATGTGAAAATAACAGCGCGGCGATACTCAAAAGTGAGTATCGCCGCGCACTCATTATTGGCGACGTGAGTCTATTTCACGTTTTATTCAGCGGGAGCGCCCTCGACAACGGTGGTGTTGGCATCCTTGACGATTTCGGCCGAAGTGTTTTCGCCGATGTAGATGGTGGTCAGATTGGGACAACCGGTGGCAACGCACTTTTTCAGCACGGTGGTCTTGCTCAGGTCAAGGGTCGGAATCTGAGTGTTGGCCACGTCGATATCCTCGAGCTGAGTCCAGCGGTTGGCCTCGTTGAGCTGGATGAAGGGGTTGTCGTTAAATTTGGCGTTGACGAGTTTCTTGAGCGACCAGAGAGTCATTTCGGTCAGCTGGTTGTGAGAAACGTCGAGGTCAGTCTGATTGTCATTGCCGAGAATCTGGGCCTGTGTCAGCTCATTATATGAAACGTCGACTTTCAGGAGTTTGCCGAAATAAGTGATTTTAACGTCTTTCAGTTTGTTATGCGAGAAGTCCATCTCGACATACTGACGGCCGGCGAAGCTCGAAAGTGTCGAGATTTCGTTGTGGCTGGCATAGAGATAAGCCATCTCTGACTGGCGCGAAACGTCGAGCGAGGTCAGCTTGTTGTTGTTGACGTTGAGAGTCTGTAGCTTCAGCATCGGCCAGAGTGCGACTGATGTCAGGTTGTTATTCGACAGGTCGAGAGTTACGATATTGTTGAAATACGTGAAGTCAACCTCGGTCAGATTCTTGCCTGAGCCATTGACTGTGGTGACTGCCAGAGCCTCATCTTTGGTTATCTTGCCGTCGCCGTCAGTGTCGGCGATAGAGAGCATCAGGTTGCGGAAAGCCTCGTTGGTCAGGGTCGAAGCGATATCCTCGGGATAAACGCGCTCCACATATTCGATGATGTCGCTTGACACGCCGAAAGTCGAACCGATAACCTGGCCTTCGGTCATGATGACCTTAGCGAGGTCCCAGCAGGAGTAGCACGACAGATAGTTGAGCTGCATGCTCTTGCTGACGTCGAGTGTGGTCAGGCTCTCGTTGTTATTGAGTGTCAGCGAAGCGAGATTCGGGTTGGCTGAAGTGTCGAATGTCTTGATTTTTGAACCGGTGAAGGTCAGGCTCTCAAGTTTCGGGAAAGCCGAGGTGTCAAGAGCATCCATCTTCGGCACGGTGTTGATCGAAAGGGTGACAAGGTTGTCACATCCCTTCAGGTCAAGAGACTCAAGGACTTCCGAACCGGCCGAGAAATAATTGAGAGACGTGCCGCTATAGGCAAACGAGGTGATTTTGGTCGATGAAATCGAAAGTTCTTCAACAACAGGAGCGCCGGAGAGATCAAGCTCGCTGATAGCGGTGTTCTGAGCGAAAAGGCCTTTCAGGGCAGGCTTCGAACCGAGCTTAAGTGTGGCCAGATTCGAGCTGAGTCCTACCTGAAGTATTTCGAGTTTCTCAAGACCCGCACTCAGGTCAACTTCTTTGAGCTTGCTGCAGCTGGCAAGGTCAAGTTCTTTCAGGTCGACAAGTTTTTCGATACCTGCCAGCGACTCAACGTCCGAGCTACTGAGGTTGATTTCGGTAATTTCAGCGATTTCAGCCTCGGATAGCTGTGCGTCTCCGTCCTTATCAAATGCGGCTACTGCCTCGCGGAGTACGGGGTCGGTGAAGTCCGTGAGGGGAACGTAGACCTCAGGCGGTGTGACAATGGTCTCGGCAAAAGCCATGCGCGAAATCTCTGACACGGGAAATTTGACAACCTCACCCGAATTGAGGGTGATGACCATCGACTGACCGAAGGCTGCAGCCGGAGCCAGAGCCAGGGCTGCTAATAAAATCTTTTTCATGTCTGTTTCGGGCGTTTAGCGGATAAATTTGATTGCCTTGTCGTTAACGAGGATGATGTAAACCTCGCCTTCGCGCAGGTCTGAGAGCTGATAGGTGATGACAGACTGACCCTGACGCATGTCGACGTTTGCACCGGCCACAGTGAATACACGCAGTGTGAGCTGCGTATCGGGCTGTGTGGCTGTCAGCAGACCGTTCTCAATCTTGATGTTGAGATTGTTTTCGAGCGCATAGTCAAAGACGCCCTCGATGCCGACAACGGTGGTGAAGACCATGTCGTCGATGTTGTCGATGTTGAAGTCGGTCACGGCGCCGTTGGCGTTCTTGACTTTCATCACACCGTCTTCAAACGTGATGTTCTGAATTTCAGAGATGTCAAATGCCTGCTCTTCGCCGTTGAGGACGTTTATCTTGAGCATTGTCTTTGTCTCGGCTGATGCATAAGATGCCACGAAGCCGAGCACAAGGAGAAAAAGAAGTTTTTTCATAGGATTTGGTGTTTTTTATTAAATGTGAGAATTAGTTGCGGCCGAGGCTTTCGACTTTTGAAGCGGAGGCTTTCTTGTTGCCGGCAGCGATTCGGGTGCCTTCGGCTTTGCGGAGAAGGCCGGGCATCTTGGGAGCGGTGATGTCTTTGACAGACCCGTCGGAATTCATTACGAGTATCTTTTCGGGCATACCTGAGGGTGTGCTCCAGAAGTCATAGGCGGGAGTGATGTTGTCGCCGGCAGTGGGAGTGAACTCAACATAGTGGAAGGGTCCGAACTTGCCGTCTTTGTCTTTGGCAAAGTAGCTGAGTGAATATGCCAGACCATAGTTGAGCGTGCGGTACATGCCGTTGGGACGGTTGACGATGCTGACATCGGGGTTCATGTCGAGGGTAATCAGATAAGCCTCCTCACCGACGTCGGCATAGTTTGACTTGGGCGCCCATACGCCGCCGCAATAGAAGTCGGCATCGGCATTGGGAGTGAACTGAAGTCTGATGACAACCATGCCGCTATAGTCTTTCCAGCGGTCATAGTCGAGCTTTGACAGTTCGGTTGCGTCAAAGAGTTCCCATTTGCAGTCTACGTCAGCCGAACTTTCGCCCAGACCGATTGACGGAGTGTGGACGTCATAGCGGAAGAAGCGGGTTGTGTTGCCGCCCGACCAGCCGCAGACAAGCATGGTGTAGTCACGTTCGGGAACCCAGCGGAACTGACGGGTTCTCTCGCCCTGCATGGTGTAGTAGTTGGGAGAGTCGTCATAGTAGTGCTCCATTTCCTCGCAGATGGCCACTTCGTTGAGGGTACCGTCGGGATTGGTGACATACTGCAGCTCGGAGGTCTCTACCAACAGGGGCAGATAGTATTCGTCGTTTTTCGACGGTTTGAAGGTGAAGCTGCCATACTGCCAGTCGCTCTGGTCGGGATTATAGACGATGTCGATGGTCATGTCTGACTCCGGAGCCTTGGGAGTGGTGACGGTTTTTGTGGCCACGGCGGTGGTACGTACACCCTGGGCGTTGACACCGAACACATAGATGTTATATGTGTGCTGTGGCGAGAATGTCCAGTCGAGATCCTGACGGCCCCAGACGGTCTGCTCGCCGGTCATGATAAACTTGGCGTTGCCCCAGTTGACTCCGTCACCATAGAAGCCCTGACCGAAGCGCTCGTTCTCCATATTGATGATACGGGTGGCCATCTGGTCGGCGTCATAGCCGAAGCAGGTGTTCTCGTCGATTGCAGCCACATAGTATCGCTCGGCGTTGTCGGTGGGTTTGACATGAATCTTGATATCCTTGTCGGTCACCTCGGGGCAGTCGACAGCGAAGGTGCACTCAGACAACAGGTCATCCTTGAGCGTGGTGAATGTGCCGATTTCAGAGGGTACGGTCGTGGGCGTGCCGCGGTTGTCCATACCCCAGCCGACGATATGATATTCTGTGCCGGCCCAGAGGCCCTTGACATCTTCTGAAGACGGACCTTTGTGGATGATGTTGTTGATGTCTGCACCGTGGTTGACAAGGTCCATGACATTGAGCACCATGTTGTCCATGATGAAGTTCAGGTCATATTTGGCCCAGTCCATGGCCGAAACATATGTCCAGAAGTAGGAGTTGTCGTTGTTTGAGGGAGTCACGTTGATTGTGGCCGTGTTTTTGGTGATGTCGGTCACATTGGATGTAAGCGACAGATTGACGCGGTCGACAAGAACCGTGCGGAACGACTTCTTATAGAACTCGGTAGTGACCTCGCCGTCAAGTGTCATGCCGTAGCAGTAGGCATAATACTCGGTGTCGGGGCTGAGGTCTGAATATGTGATGGTCACGGGTTTGCCGTCGCGGCCATAGAGGTTGGTCATGCGCGAGAGATATTCTGAGAGTGTAAGACCGGCGCTTTCAGCCTGTCTTTCAAAGAAGTCGAGATCACCCTCAATCCATCCGCTGATGTTGCCGGCATTGATATAACGGTCAACTACCTCGGCTTTAGCCACCAGGAAGACATAGTTGCCGGTGTAGCCGTTGGGAGTGAATGTCACCATTGCGGCATAGGGGGTCTGAATCTCGGTCTCAATCAGGAAGAGGTTACCCTCCTCAGAAGTCTTTGACGACTGGCGCACGGAGATGTCGATGGGACGGGCGCCGTCATATGACAGTGAGATACGGCCGTTGCGGTCCTCGACAGAGTTCTTAGAGACGATGAATCTCACCTCCGAACCGACAATTTTGATACCGGTCAGCCACTCGACGTTGGCCGAGAGCTGTATCTTAGAGGCGTCGGCGCCGTTGGCCAGAGTGAAAGGCACGCTGAACTGACCGCCCTCCGATTTAACCTCGACGAGCGATTTCGACAGGGTCACATACTGGTCGGTAGCGGGTGCCTGCGAGTCATACTCGAAGTGGACTGTACCGTCGATGGGAGCATATGCCGAGTTGACAAGCACATACTTGCCGTCAAGTTTCTCGGTGACATAGATGAGCAGACGACAGTTTTCGCGATTCCATCCCGAAGCAAGCGAGATGATCTGACTGGTATAGGCGGTTTCGCCGCGGCGAACCATGCCGACGTCGATGCCTGTGAATCCACCTTCAGAGTCGCGGCCGACAACAGTGCGGACCACATTGTTATGAATCGAGAAGTCAGCGTCGCCGGTGACATCTGTGTGAGAGTTCATCTGGTCGGCTTTGACACCGTCCTCAATCAGGAAGGCACCGACACGATATTCGCCCATCTCGCCGGCTTTCATCACCAGCGTGAGTTTGATGTCTGAACCGTCGAGGGTGGCTGTCGACGAAATGCCCGAGGGAGTGGTGTTCTCCATGGCTCCGTCGACAAGGTCACGCAGACGGTCGGTCTGCTGGGCGATATTTGTCGAAGCGCCCGTGCCCTCTTTCGAGAATCCGGGGTTGACAAAAGGCCAGCCGTTCATGCCGCGATAGACGTTCGAGACCTCGCGAACGATATCATTGCCCATGGGGTCTTCCTGATATGAGTGAAGAGCCGCGAGTGTGAAACGTGAGCCATAGGTCTCGTCGGCTGCGAGGTTGCGCAGACCGCTGATGACCAGCGGGCAGTGAACGCAGCGTGTGCCGGTATGCTGCATGAGCATGACGCGCTGTGTGAAATCGACGGCCGACGGATAGGGGTCGTCAGGCAACACGTCATCGTCTGCCATATCGAATTTGACCTCCTTGATTTGCTCAAGCGAGATGCGGGCTTCGCGTCCTGACTTGAGTTGCACAAGCAGGTCCTTTGCCATCAGTGACAGTACAATACACGCTGCCGACAGCATTAAAATTGGTTCATCCGAAAAATGGAGTGATGGCATGGTGTCGGCATAACAAATAAGGAAAC
>ENA-OYXU01000741-OYXU01000741.1-human-gut-metagenome-genome-assembly--contig:-NODE-741-length-12338-cov-3.963771_pt1 | contig 12338 bp, 8 predicted proteins | sample MGYA00243243_ERZ653435 | MGnify/ENA primary metagenome ERZ653435 (study PRJEB26926, sample SAMN06165113) | human gut metagenome | biome: ENVO:00009003; feature: ENVO:2100002; material: ENVO:00002003... | reverse complement strand
AGATGCAGCGTAGTCTCGTGGGCTCGGAGATGTGTATAAGAGACAGTTCAGAAACTACGCAGTAAATCATCTCGGCATGAACGGGCTCGCGCTCGATCAATATGCCTCTCACATCACCTCAAGCTATATCAACCCCACCATAATTGAAGAGCGTCAGCTCAATGTTGCCCAGATGGACGTTTTCTCGCGTCTTATGATGGACCGTATCATATTCCTCGGAACAGATGTCAATGATTACACGGCCAATGTCATTCAGGCACAGCTCCTCTATCTCGACTCGACTGACCCCGGTAAAGATATCAGCATTTACATCAATTCACCCGGCGGTTCCGTCTATGCCGGCCTCGGCATTTATGACACCATGCAGTATATTTCAAGTGATGTCAGCACAATATGCACCGGCATGGCCGCATCCATGGCAGCCGTTCTCCTCGTAGCGGGCGAAAAGGGGAAACGTTTCGCCCTGAACCATTCGAGGGTGATGATTCACCAGCCTATGGGCGGAGCACAGGGACAGGCCAGCGACATAGAGATCACCGCACGCGAGATTCAGAAGCTCAAGAAAGAGCTTTACACCATAATTGCAAATCATTCGGGACAACCTTTTGAAAAGGTTGAGCGTGACAGTGACCGCGACTACTGGATGACCGCACAGGAAGCCAAAGATTACGGAATGATCGACGACGTACTCATTAAGGCTAAACACTGACAGGATGGCTAAAAAAAGATCATCACAGGATTCCGGACAAACCGTCCGTTGTTCTTTCTGCGGCTGCCCGGCCGAAGGTGACAAAGTTTTTGTCCCGTCGGCCGACGGCTCCTCTTATATTTGCGAGGATTGCGTAAACACCATTGAGGAAGCGATCAAGGGATTTAAGAACTCGTCATCCATCCCAGCGGGAGGGACGACTCCGGATATGGATCTTGAAAAGATTCCCAAGCCGAAAGAGATATTCGATTTTCTGAACGGCTATGTCATTGGGCAGGAATCCGCTAAAAAATATCTCTCGGTTGCTGTCTATAACCACTATAAACGACTTGGGCAACCGAATGACGACGAAACGGATATTGAAAAAAGCAATATAATAATGGTTGGGCCTACCGGCACAGGAAAGACTCTTCTTGCCAAAACCATCGCACGCCTTCTCGATGTCCCCTTCACAATAGTTGACGCCACGGTTCTGACGCAGGCCGGTTACGTGGGCGAAGATATCGAAAGTCTTCTGACCCGTCTTCTTCAAGTTGCCGACTACGACGTGGCAAAGGCCGAAAGAGGCATAGTGTTCATCGACGAGATAGACAAAATCGCACGTAAAGGCGACAACCCGTCAATCACACGCGACGTAAGCGGAGAAGGCGTACAGCAAGGACTCCTCAAACTGCTTGAAGGATCTGTTGTCAATGTGCCTCCCCAAGGGGGCCGCAAGCATCCTGAACAACGGATGATTCCCGTTGACACCAAGAATATTCTCTTCATTTGCGGCGGAGCATTCGACGGAATCGAGCGGAAGATCGCCCAGAGGCTCAACTCTCATGTGGTCGGTTACAGCAACACGGCCCGCAAAGGTGTTGACCGTGACAACTTCCTGCAGTATGTCGCGCCTCAAGACCTTAAATCGTTCGGACTGATCCCGGAAATAATCGGACGACTGCCGATCCTGACCCATCTCGAACCTCTTGACCGTGACGCGCTCAGAAGAGTGCTGACCGAGCCTAAAAACGCCATCACCCGCCAATATGAGAAGCTGTTCAGGATGGATGGCGTAGAACTTGTATTCACGCCCGAAGCCCTTGATCTTATAGTTGACAAAGCTATTGAATATAAACTCGGAGCGCGCGGTTTGCGTTCAATTGTCGAGACTGTCATGATGGACGCCATGTTCGAGCTTCCGTCAGGCGAGGATAAACATTTTGAAGTGACTGCCGATTATGCTCTTAAAAAACTCGAAGAAGCCAATTTCGAACTGAACAGACAGGACTAAACACCAATCATCATACTTTCCACCTTATCCCCTTATCCATGGCTAATACCAAAGAACTAACAGCGGCTCTGAAACATTATTTCGGATTCGACACCTTCAAGGGCCATCAGGAAGCCATAATGCAAAGCCTTCTCAACGGTCACGACACATTTGTCCTTATGCCTACAGGCGGCGGCAAATCACTTTGCTATCAGCTTCCATCCTTAATGATGGAAGGCACGGCAATAGTGATTTCGCCCCTGATTGCCCTAATGAAGAACCAGGTGGACGCCATGAGAAATTTCAGCGAGGATGACGGTATAGCCCATTTCCTGAATTCATCGCTTAATAAATCGGCCGTTGACAAAGTAAAAGCCGATATCATCTCCGGCCGCACGAAACTTCTGTATGTGGCGCCTGAATCGCTGACAAAGGAGGAATACATCGATTTCCTTAAAACGATCAAGATTTCCTTCTATGCTGTTGACGAAGCTCATTGTATCTCAGAATGGGGGCATGATTTCCGTCCTGAATACCGCCGGATACGTCCTATAATCAATGAGATAGGCAACTGTCCGGTCATAGCGCTCACGGCTACGGCCACACCCAAAGTCCAGCATGACATACAGAAAAATCTCGGAATGCTTGGCGCGAATGTCTTCAAATCATCCTTCAATCGAGAGAATCTTTTCTACGAGATACGCCCGAAAACAGCCAATACCGACAAAGAGATAATCCGCTTCATTAAAGGGATGGAAGGGAAATCAGGTATCATTTACTGCCTGAGCCGTAAGAAAGTCGAAGAACTCGCCGAGATGCTTGTTGTCAATCAGATCAAAGCGCTCCCCTACCACGCCGGAATGGACGGCCCCACACGGTCGGCCAATCAGGATGCTTTCCTATATGAGAAAGTAGATGTTATCGTGGCTACGATAGCATTCGGAATGGGTATAGACAAACCTGATGTAAGGTTTGTCATTCACTATGACATGCCAAAATCGCTCGAAGGATACTATCAGGAAACTGGGAGGGCCGGCCGTGACGGAGGAGAAGGACGTTGCATTACATTCTATTCCGCCAAAGATCTGCAGAAAATGGAAAAATTCATCCAGAACAAACCCGTGGCAGAACAGGAAATAGGTCGGCAGCTCCTTCTTGAGACGGCATCCTATGCGGAATCTTGCGTATGCCGCCGACGGACTCTTCTTCACTATTTCGGAGAGGAATATCCCGAAGAAAATTGCGGCAACTGCGACAACTGTCTTAATCCGAAGAAAAAGGTGGAGGCCAAAGAGGATCTCTGTTCCATTCTGGAAGCCATTTCGATATTAAAGGAAAAATTCAGAGCCGATTACATTATTGATATTCTCCGCGGACGCAACACCAACGATGTCAAGAATTACCGACATGAAAATCTCGAGATTTTCGGAAGTTGCAGAAACATCGAGGCTCGACACCTGAACGCGGTTATCCGACAGGCTGTTATTGTCGGCTATATCGAACGCGACATAGAAAATTACGGACTCATGAAACTGACTCCGAAAGGAAAGGAGTTTCTGAACGACCCTGTTTCTTTCAAAATTGTCGAGGATGCTGTCTTCAATGACGAGGATTATGAAGCTGAATCCTTAAAGACAGCCGGAAGCTGCGCGGCCGACCAGGAATTGTTCGCCATCCTCAAGGACCTTCGCCGGCAGGTTGCCAGAAGAAACAATCTGCCACCCTATGTCATATTTCAGGATCCCTCTCTCGAAGCCATGGCCACAACCTACCCTATAACTGTTGAAGAACTTGCCAACATTTCAGGCGTAGGATCAGGGAAGGCCAGACGATATGGAAAGGAATTCGTAGATGTGATAAAGCAACACGTCGAAACCAACGAGATCGAACGGCCGGAGGACATGATTGTTCGCACGGTCGCAAACCGCAGCAAGGTGAAGATTTCCATAATTCAGGCTATCGACCGCAAAATCCCTCTTGACGAACTTGCCCGTTCAAAAGGAATGTCATTCGATGAACTCATGTCCGAGATTGAAGGAATCTTGAATTCCGGGACCAAAATAAATATAAGTTACTACATAGACGAACTTCTTGACGAAGAACAGCAGGACGATCTTTTCGACTATTTTCAGGAAAGCGAGGACGGTAATCTCGATAAAGCTTATGCGGAACTCGGCGACGAATATGGAGAAGATGAAATCAGACTGATGAAAATAAAATTCCTGTCTGACATGGGATATTAAACACAGACCTCATTTATATGGCACACCTCATAAAATATACCGACGTAGATATTCTCCGACAGGATATCAGAGTTTTGAAACGCGTCAATCTGGCCGTGGATCCTGGAGAGTTCATCTATATCACAGGAAAAGTAGGCAGTGGTAAAAGCTCTCTTCTCAAGACAATGTATGCCGAAGTGCCCGTTGCTGCCGGAACAGCTGAAGTAATGGGATATGATCTTGGAAATATAAAATCCGCCGAGATCCCTTTTCTGAGACGTCAGGTCGGTATTGTATTTCAGGATTTCCGTTTGCTGAATGACAGAAATATCTATGAGAACCTGAAGTTTGTACTCGATGCTACAGGCTGGAAAGACAAAAACAGCATGAAAGAACGCATTGAGACTACCCTCCGTCAGATGGGAATGCTCAATAAAGGTTACAAAATGCCTTATGAACTGTCGGGAGGCGAACAGCAACGCGTGGTCATAGCCAGAGCGATGCTTAATGATCCCCAATTACTCATTGCCGATGAACCTACAGGGAATCTCGATCCTGTAACGGCAGCCCAGATAATGAAACGTCTTCAGGAAATCCAGCAACAAGGAACCACCGTCATTGTCGCGACCCATAATCTCGGCCTCATAGACCAGTTCCCCGGACGCGTGCTGAAATGCGCCGACCGGAGCATATCTGAATAAATCTTAAACCAAAGCTTTTTGCAGTCCATTGGCTAAACTTTTTATATCTTGGTGCGTCTTAGAGTTAAATAATCCACTAAGAAACACAGTAAGAACCCATAAACACACTTCCGGATCATGAAAAGAAAATTAATCTCAATTTCGGCATTGCTCCTTTGCAGTATTTTCGCTCTCACTCCGGTTGCCGATGCCCAAGTCCGCAGAGGTAATTCAGATCAGACACGGAATCACTCCACCATAAGGCCAGGACGCGGAGGAAATAACAACTCCAACATACGCCCGGGACGCGGTGACGGCTTCCGTAACAATGACAACAAACAGCGACCCTCGCGGCCCGACAACAATTTCCGTCCCGGTAACAACGGAAACAATAACCGCCCTAACACCCCCGGCAATAACAACAATTTCCGTCCCGGTAACAACGGAAACAACAACCGTCCAAATCACCCCGGTAACAACAATAATTTCCGTCCCGGGAACAACAACGGAAACAACAACCGTCCAAATCACCCCGGTAACAACAACAATTTCCGTCCCGGCGACAACAATCACGGCAATCGTCCGCAATACCCGGGCAATAACCACTTTCGCCCGGGCAACAATCATAGGCCGAATCATCCTGAACCGATCTACCGTCCCGCTCCCTCTCGTCCCCTTCGTCCCGGCTACGGATACCGACCGGGTCCTAACCGTCCGGCATACATGAGACCGCCCATGCGTCCCGGCCGTCCTCCGATGAGGCCTTGGGTACGCCCCGTTCCGCCGCCCCATTGGCGTCCTTCCTACACCGGAAGTCTCATAGGCAATATACTCGGGCTCACCTTCGGAGTTGCAATAGGTTCAGCTCTTGACAACCTCTATTATAGCGGCTATAGCATAGACGGCTATATGAACAATCAGGTATATCTTACCGGGGTTAACCAATTTAACTCTTACTGGCCCGACGCGACACTCTATTTCGGAAACGGAGGTTTGATACGTTCCCAGTTCTTCAATCCTTCTTTTGGTTATGACACAAACCGATTTTACAGCGTATATTCGACTCTATGCGGAATGTACGGAGTGCCCGCCATTAACAACATGACCGGAACTGCTCTGAGTGCCACTTGGTTCGGACGCGGCGGTGATTATATCACCCTTCAGTATTCCCCTATGGTCTCCGGCAATTACAATTACTTCACGATTCTGACCATCGGTCGTTGACAACGGATCGAATCCCGCTTACTTAAAACAGAAAAAGCCCGATGTCGGGCTTTTTCTGTTTTACTTCCATTATAAACGGTCAGACGGTTACATCCAAATCCAATTAACTTCAACACTCTTTCATATCGTAAGACCAATACTCACAGGGATTCCATTGTCTCTTTAAGTTCCTGCTTGAGGAGCTTTTTGAATTCATTGCCTCTCCACCAGCTTGAGGACATCGAATCGACTGCTTTTTCAATGCGAGGCAGATAATCCCCGACAAGACCTGCATCATTTATATAAACGATTGTATCGCGCAGCAATCTTGCATAGCCGTTTTGTACAGAAGTTTTTATAATCTGGTCAGAGCCTACTTCACAAAAAGTCTCGACAGCGAAGGTCATGATCTCTGCTACAGGCTCCGCTCCAGGATTCAGAGAAGAAATATCCTTGATGAAACGACGTATTCTGGTTGAGCGGGATTTATTTCGGCCTTTGGAATTACGTGACATCTCCTTTTTTATTGACGAACGGCTTTTTTCGAGTTTCTTTTCTATATCGGGCGACACAAAGAAATCAAGATATTCCCTTGCTTCCGATCGGGCGGCATACAGATCGAGAACCATTTCGCTGATCTGTTCGGCACTCATTTGGGAAAGCAATTTTTTTAACTGAGTCTTTGACATTTTTGTGAGAAAAGTAAAAGCGGCTGAATCTGGTGGTCCAGCCGCTTTTTATAATTAGCTATTCATTTATTCTCATTATTTTACACTGTCAGTCGCAACCGAATCGGCCTTCACTACTGAAGCGTTTTCTTTTGCAGCCGCTTCTTTTGCCGCTTCACTGCCGGGAACCAGCCAGCGGTCAAGCCAGCGGAAGAACACACGCTGCCACATTACCGAGTTCTGAGGCTTGAGAATCCAATGGTTCTCGTCAGGGAAAATAAGCATTTCTGCAGGAACACCGCGAAGCACCGCAGCATTGAAAGCCATCATACCTTGCGAAGCAAGAATACGGAAATCATATTCTCCGTGAGTGATAAGAATCGGCGTATCCCATTTGTCCACGAATCGATGGGGTGAGTTGGCGTACGAACGCTGTGCGGCCTCATTGTCTTTAGCCCAGAACGGGCCACCTAAATCCCAGTCGGCAAACCACATTTCCTCCGTCTCGAGATACTGCGCCTCCGTGTTGAAAATACCCGCATGGGCTATGAAAGCCGCGAACCTGCCTTCATGGTGTCCGGCAAGCCAATAAACCGAAAATCCGCCATAACTTGCTCCGACAGCACCAATATGTTCAGCGTCGATATACGGCTCTTTCTTCATGTCATCTACGGCGCTGAAATAATCTCTCATATTCTGACCACCGTAATCTTTCGATATCTGTGCGTTCCATTCTGTGCCGAAGCCGGGAAGACCGCGACGGTTAGGAGCAATGACTATATATCCGTGTGACGCCATAAGCGCGAAGTTCCAGCGGAAACTCCAGAACTGGCTGACAGCCTGCTGAGGGCCTCCCTGACAGTAGAGAATTGCCGGATACTTCTTGGTCTTGTCGAATTTCGGAGGATACACGACCCAAGTCGTCATTAATTTTCCGTCGGTAGTGGGAACCATACGTTTTTCAACAGTCGGCATATCGAGAGATGCCAGCAATTCCGTATTGACATTTGATATTTGTTTTACCTCGTTGCCTTTGACGGCTACAACCTCGTTAGGCGCGATCATTGAGTGTCTCATCGAAAGCAATGTCGTTTCATCAACGGGGCATAATGACGCGTAGTCGCAGACTCCGTTGGCGACCTCCTTAACTTCTTTTGTGGCGATATCAACAGAGAAAATAGGAGTGACACCATCTTTCGGAGCTATGAAATATATCGATTTCCCGTTTGGATTCCATGCAATGGCATCGGCGGTGTAATCCCAGGCAGTTGTGAGATCGGTTTTGGTTCCATCAGCCACATTCATGATGAAAATACGGTTTTTGTCGCTTTCATAACCGTCATGCTCCATCGAAAGCCACGCCACATATTTTCCATCGGGAGAATACGTGGGATTTGTATCATAACCCATCATTCCCTCAGTCAGGTTAATAGTTTTTTTCGTAGCGATGTCATATTGATAAAGATCGGAATTCGTGGACTGGGCATAAGCTTTGCCTGTCTTCTTTCGCGACACATAGATTAGCTTTGAACCATCCGGTGACCATGCAAACGATTCGATTCCTCCAAAAGGTTTCATAGGAGCTTCGTAGGGCTCGTCAGCCATAATGTCGGTCACTCCGCTGACTTCCGAACCGTTGAAATCACCGACCAAGGGATGAGGAATCTCAGTAACCCATTCATCCCAGTGTTTATACATTATATCGTCGAAAACTCGGCCAGTAGCTTTGGGGAGATCTGGATAAATATCCTGTGCAGTGCGGTTGTATTTCACTGTGCCAATCATAACCACCTTCTTCTCGTCAGGCGAGAATAAAAATCCCTGAATTCCGTTCTCGACATTGCTGACCGCCTTACGTCCCGAGCCGTCGGCATTCATTATCCACATCTGAGGCTTCTCGTCAACAGGACTTATGAATGCAATCTTCTTGCCACCGTCGATCCATGTATAGCCGTTCTCACTGTCGGGCGTTTTTGTAATTCGTTTGTTGTCTGATCCGTCAAGATTCATGACATAGAGATCAAGATTGCTCTTGTTCTGCTCAACGCTTTCATAGCTGACACCATAGAGGATCTTGGTTCGGTCAGGAGAGATCTGAGGATCACTGACTCGCCCGAGTGCCTCAAGAGCTTCTACGGTGAATTCTCCGGTCTCGGACTTAAAATCAGGCTTATCTATAATATCCTGACTGTCAGAGCCTCCACTTGAGCACGCGCCTACCATTAAGGCCGATGAAATCATAAGTGCGGATTTTAGTTGATGTAACATATTGTTATGTGTTTGATAAATGATTGATTTACTACTCACAAAGTTAATATTTTTTCTTTCTACGCAAAGAATTATCCTGTCCTTTATTCGCATCGCGCCTATAAACCGGATATAGCTGAGAGATCAGATCGGCACGGTTCATGCGCTTGAGCGACGCTATTATATCCCTCCGGTTTTGGGGATCATACCAGAAAAAGTATTTTCTCTGAGCATTTTTTTCTTCAGGCGAAATTGCTGTAAATATGCGTTCGCCTGTATAGGGATGATAGCCGGTATAATATATTTCTGTCGCGACAGTCATGGGTGTCGGAGTAAAATCCTGCACCTGCTCGAGATGAAAATTCAGGTTCCTCGTAGTGACGGCCAGTTCCGCCATATCCTCCTCATGACAGCCGGGATGGCTTGATATAAAATATGGAATCAATTGCTGCTTCAATCCGCATTCACGGTTGACTTCATCAAATAATTTCTTGAAATCATAAAAAAGATTGAATGACGGTTTTCTCATTACCGTCAACACTTTATCGGATGTGTGTTCCGGCGCTACCTTCAGACGTCCCGAAACATGCTTCTCAATCAGCTCTCTGTTATACCGGCGGTTCGTACGGTCGATTTCAGAGTTGCCGGTCGGATGCATCGAAAGATCATAGCGCACACCGCTTCCGATGAACGATTTTTTAATTCCGGGAAGGGAGTCAACGGAATGATATATATCCAGCAAAGGGCCATGATCCGTATTCAGATTGGGACATGGCACAGGATGGAGACACGAAGGCTTCATACATTTCTTGCATATCTCCGTATTCTTTCCACACATGCCGTACATATTGGCGGAAGGACCTCCGAGATCGGAAATATATCCTTTAAAATCATCCATATTGGTTATCTGACGCACTTCTTTCAGAATCGACTCCCGACTGCGCGAAGCGATGAATTTACCCTGATGGGCGGAAATAGTACAGAAAGCGCAACCTCCGAAACAACCGCGATGCATATTGACTGAATGACGGATCATATCGTATGCGGGAATATGTTTCCCCTTGTAACGCGGATGAGGATAACGCATATAAGGAAGATCAAACGAAGCATCTATTTCTCCGGTCGTCATAGGCGGATGCATCGGATTGACTCTAACCGCCTTGTCTCCGTGACGTTGCCAAAGTACAGCACCCGCATAACGATTGCTTTGCTGTTCAATATGCTTGAAATTATGCGATTGCTTGCGTTTGTCTTCCAGACACTCCTCAAAGGGATGCAATATGATATTGTTCTCGTCTTCAACAGGGATCGCCGTAGCCGGTAACAGAGAGGCGACCTGCATAAGCGATCGCAGTTCATCGACAGATGCACCATCGGAGAGTCTGCGAGCTATTTCAACCATAGTCTTTTCCCCCATTCCGTAACTCAGAATATCCATCGGAGCATCAATGAGAATTGATGGTCTGAGCCTGTCTTCCCAATAATCGTAATGGGAAAGGCGTCTCAATGAAGCCTCTATACCGCCCGCCACAACAGGAGTACCGGGATAGAGTTCTTTCAGTATTCGGGAATAGACTATCGTAGGATAATCGGGTCGCGCCCCGTGTCGGCCGCCTGGAGTATATGCGTCATCGCTTCTCCGGCGCCGTGCGGCGGTATAATGGTTTACCATGGAATCCATGGCTCCGGCAGAGACTCCGAAGAAAAGACGCGGGGCTCCGAATTTTCTGAAATCGCGCAAATCGTCCTGCCAGTTCGGTTGGGGTACAATTGCGACGTTATAGCCCGCGGCCTGTAACGTCCGTCCTATCACGGCAGCCCCGAAAGAGGGATGATCAACATAAGCATCTCCGGAAAAAATCACGACATCCACATGATCCCATCCAAGTAACTTCATCTCTTTCACAGAAGTAGGCAGGAAGAGACGTGTATTGTATCTTTCAGGCAATCCCATCAGCTTATTTCCTTTAATCTTTCTTCAAGTTTCAAAACTTCGTCACGCAACTGGGCGGCTTCCATGAACTGCATTTTCTTAGCCGCCTCAACCATGGCCATGCGTCGGGCAGTAATCGTGCGCATCAGTTCATCCCTGTTCATATATGGAACGACCGGATCCGCCGCCAGATCGACTTTTGTGGAGAATTCATTATCATAGATGGCTGTAGTTTTCATCTCCCGGCGAGCCTCTCTGGTAGCTTTGACCGGCTTCTTAGCCGAGCCCTTGCGCACGGCTTCTTCCGTCGTTTCTTCGGAAGAATCGACTCCGATTATCCGGTTGCGGGCTTTCACGATGGCCTGAGGTGTGATTCCATGTTCCTCGTTGTAGGCCAACTGAATTGACCGACGGCGCTCAGTTTCGTCTATGGTAAGCTGCATGCTGTCGGTTATCTTATCGGCATACATGATTACCGTTCCGTTAAGATTTCGTGCGGCACGCCCGACAGTCTGCGTCAACGACCGGTGTGACCTCAGGAAACCTTCCTTATCCGCATCAAGTATCGCCACAAGCGATACTTCAGGAAGGTCAAGTCCTTCACGCAGAAGATTGACACCGATAAGGACGTCATAGACTCCGGCTCGCAGATCGTCGAGGATGCGTATTCTGTCCAGCGTCTCTACATCGCTGTGAATGTAGGCTGCCTTGATCCTGAGTTTTGTAAGATAATCGTTAAGTTCCTCGGCCATGCGTTTTGTGAGAGTGGTGACAAGCACTCTCTCGTCACGGTCAACCCTCAGAGCGATTTCTTCCATCAGATTGTCTATCTGATTTATCGAAGGACGCACCTCTATTTTTGGATCGAGAAGACCGGTGGGACGAATAATCTGTTCCACGACTACTCCCTCACTCCGTTGAAGTTCATAATCGGCGGGAGTCGCGCTGACATAAAGCACCTGAGGTGTCAGGCGTTCGAATTCCTCGAATTTCAGCGGACGGTTGTCGAGAGCCGCAGGCAAACGGAAACCGTATTCCACAAGATTCATCTTCCTTGAAAGGTCTCCGCCATACATCGCTCTTACCTGAGGAATGGTGACATGACTCTCGTCTATGATAAGCAAAAAGTCCTTCGGGAAATAATCAAGCAGACAGAATGGTCTCATTCCGGGCTGACGTCCGTCGAAATATCTGCTGTAGTTTTCTATTCCCGAGCAATGGCCCACCTCACGCATCATCTCAATATCGTATGTGACACGTTCCTGCAACCGGCGCGCCTCTAGTTCCCTGTCTTCCCGTTGGAAAAATTCGACCTGCTGGCCGAGATCGAGTTCTATCTGAGCCAGCCCTGAGGCCATGCGCTGCGGAGATGTGACAAAGATGTTAGCCGGAAAAATCTTGAATGCATCATGCTGGCCCAGCGT
>ENA-OYXU01000736-OYXU01000736.1-human-gut-metagenome-genome-assembly--contig:-NODE-736-length-12370-cov-5.409907_pt1 | contig 12370 bp, 10 predicted proteins | sample MGYA00243243_ERZ653435 | MGnify/ENA primary metagenome ERZ653435 (study PRJEB26926, sample SAMN06165113) | human gut metagenome | biome: ENVO:00009003; feature: ENVO:2100002; material: ENVO:00002003... | reverse complement strand
GACTGTCAACGGAGTCGTCAGCGTCAAGAGTTTCGCCACTCCCCGCCGCAACCGGCAGGCGCAGCAGGGCTACGGCAATCCGTTCAACGATCCTTTCTTTGAATTTTTCTTCGGGCAACCCGGAGGACGACGTGTGCGTCCCGAGCAGCAGCCCGAGGAGGAGACGCGCCCGCGGCAGATAGGGCTCGGCTCAGGCGTCATCATCAGCGCCGACGGCTATATAGTCACCAACAACCATGTGATAGCCGAGGCCGAGACTCTCGAAGTCACCCTCAACGACAACCGCAACTTTACGGCCACCGTGGTCGGCGCCGATCCCACCACCGACATCGCGCTGCTGAAAATCGACGCTCCCGCCGACCTGCACGTGATACCGATGGGCAACAGCGCACACCTCCACGTGGGCGAGTGGGTGCTCGCCGTGGGCAATCCCTTCGGATTTACCAGCACGGTCACCTCGGGCATCGTCAGCGCCAAGGCCCGCAACATATCCTCCAGCACCGGCATGCCCGCAACAGGAGGCATCGAGAGCTATATCCAGACCGACGCCGCCGTCAACAGCGGCAACTCCGGCGGCGCTCTCGTGAACCTGCGCGGAGAACTCGTCGGCATCAACACAGCGATCTATTCGCAGACGGGCGCCTATGCCGGATGCTCGTTCGCCATACCCACGAGCATCGTGCAGAAAGTGACGGCCGACCTCAAGAAGTACGGCACCGTGCAGCGCGCTCTTCTGGGTGTACGTTTCGTGGAGCTCAGCCCCGAGCTTGTGAAGGAAAAGGACATCAAGGGCGCTACTTCCGGTATATATGTAGCATCTGTCGAGGACCGTTCGGCCGCACGCGAGGCAGGCATACGCGAGGGCGACATCATCGTAGCCGTGAACGACTATCCTACGCTTTCAACCGCGCAGATGCAGGAAGCCATCACCAAGTTCAGCCCCGGCGACAAGGTGCGCGTGACCTTCATCCGCGACGGCAAGCGCCAGAGCGCCCAGGCCGTGCTGCGCAACGCACAGGGCACCACCGGCACCGTGCGCGCCGCATCGGGCGACCACCTCGGCGCCGAGTTCGCTGCCATCTCTCCCGAACGCCTTGAGGAACTTCAGATCAGCGCCGGCGTAGAAGTCACCAAGGTTGAGGACGGCGGTCCGTTTGCCCGTCAGGGAGTGCGTCCCGGATTCATAATCCTCTCCGTAAACTCGCAGCGTGTGGCATCGCCCGACCATCTCAAGGCCATAGCCCGCGAGGCTCTCAAGGCCGATGCCCGCGAGCGTGTGCTCTTCCTCTCTGGCTTCTATCCGGGCGGCCGCCAGGGCTTCTATGCCATTGATCTGAACGAATAGCAGGTTTGCATGAGAACATTTTGCGTGGTTATGGTGTTATCAATGGTACATAAACAAATAGCCAACACGTAAAACAGATTCGTTATGAAAACCACAAGCGTTATCCTTGCTGTAGCAGGCGCAGCCGTAGCAGGCGCAGCCACTGCTCTTCTGCTCGCCCCGCATTCGGGCCGCGTCACCCGTCGTGAAATCCGTCGTTTCATCGAGGACCACTGTCCCAAGTGTGCTTCCAAAATGGACGCAATAGCCGACGAGATCGCCGACGAAATCGCAACTAACGTCAAGAAATGAACAAGAAGCGCGTATTCGCAGCCGGCGCCCTGGCGGGCGCCGCTGCGGTGGCGCTGTTCACGACAGCACCGGGCTGGCTCCTGCGCAAGAAGCTGCGCGAGGCGCTGCGCAGCCGCGGACTTTATCCGCCGGTGCAGGAGTAAGCAAAAAAGCGGAAATATTTCCGCTTTTTTTCGTAACTTTGGCAGACGTACAACGCCACACATTCATCACCATCTCCATTACAATCCCTCATGAGCGACAAATACACACAAACCGAAGATTCCGTGCGCGGCATACTGTCCACGCTGTGGAGCATAGCACGCGGTATGGCCGACGGCATCAGGCTCTCGGCCGCCGAGCGCCTCACGCTGCTGCTCTCGGCGATTGCCGTGGCCGCCCTGGCCGTGATACTCGGCACGGCTGTGGTCCTGTTCCTGAGTCTTGGCGCGGCGCGCATGCTCTCGACTGTCACTCCTCATGGTGCGTATTTCATTGTGGCGGCGTTCTACGCTGTGCTGCTTGTGGTGCTGATAGTCATGCGCCGCCGGCTGATAACCGACCCCGTGTGCCGTCTGGTAACGCGCCTGCTTGTGGCTCCACCCGAAAAAACTTCCGAACATGACAAAGAATAGCACCGACTCCTGGCGCGGCTATACCCTCGACGAACTGCGCTACCGCCGAGCCGCCGCAGCGGCGCAGACCCAGGTCTCACGCATGATGCTTACGCGGCAGGCCGACGCCTTGCGCAGCGGCAACCCCATCACCCGCAGCTGGCAGTCGGCCCGCAATCTTCTGGCCGCCATCGGTTACGTCAACTCGGCCCTCATAGCCTTCCGCATCCTGCGTTCCCTACGCAGCGTGTTCCGCACGGCCCGCGGGCGATGATTTTATTTGCATATTTGCGGAAATGTTGCTACCTTTGCAGCCACAGAGGAAAAATTTGGCTGCTTGCAACCTCTTCAAAAAATGCTAAAACTGCAATTCCGAGCCGCGCAAATAGTATGCGGCCGTCAGCATATACCGCACAGCAGCCTCTCCGGGCCGCTGTTTTTTTATGCCCGTCCTCGGATTGAGAAACTTCTAAAACACAGTGAATATGCATTATCTTTTCACTTCTGAAAGCGTATCGGAGGGACATCCCGACAAAGTCGCCGACCAGATCAGCGACGCTATTCTCGACGAATTCCTTGCCCGCGACCCGCAGGCCAAAGTGGCGTGCGAGACCCTCGTCACTACCGGCCAGGTGGTGCTCGCCGGCGAAATCAAGAGCACGGCCTACGTAGACCTGCAGGAGGTGGTGCGCCGTGTCATCAGCGAAATAGGCTATAACGACAGCAGCCTCGGCTTTGACGCGCAGAGCTGCGGCATACTCTCCGCCATCCATGAGCAAAGCGGCGACATCAACCGCGGCGTCGAGCGCGAGCTGCCCGAGGAGCAGGGCGCCGGCGACCAGGGCATGATGTTCGGCTACGCCACCAACGAGACTCCGCTTGGCATACCTGTGACGCTCGCTCTGGCTCACGCTATACTCAAGGAACTGTCGGCCATCCGCCGCGAAGGCCGCTTCATGACCTATCTCCGTCCCGACAGCAAGAGCCAGGTGACGGTGGAGTATGACGAGCAGCATCGTCCGGTGGGTGTGCGCACCATCGTGGTGTCGACCCAGCACGACGAGTTCGTGAACGCCGGCGACGGCATGACGCAGCAGCAGGCCGACGAGGCCATGCACGCACGCATCGAGGCAGATGTGCGAGACATCCTCATGCCGCGTGTGCGCGCCGTGCTCCCTGAAGCCATGCGCGGCCTTCTCGACACAGAATACGAACTGCTGGTGAATCCTACGGGCAAGTTCGTCATCGGCGGCCCTCACGGCGACACCGGCCTTACCGGCCGCAAGATAATTGTGGACACCTACGGCGGCCGCGGCGCCCACGGCGGCGGCGCCTTCTCCGGCAAGGACCCCAGCAAGGTGGACCGTTCGGCTGCCTATGCCGCACGCCACATCGCCAAGAACATCGTGGCCGCCGGCATCGCCGACCGTGCCCTGGTGCAGGTGGCCTATGCCATAGGCCAGGCCCGCCCCGTCAGCCTGCTTGTAGACACGCAGGGAACGTCGCACGTTGCCATGAGCGACGCCGAAATCTCGGCCCGAGTGAGCGAGATCTTCGACATGCGTCCGCATGCCATCGAGCAGCGCTTCGGTCTACGCAAGCCCATCTATCGCGCCACCAGCACCTGGGGCCACGTGGGTCGCACTCCCCGCAAGGTGCAGCTTGAATTCGGCTCGCGCTATGACGCCGAACCCATACGTGTCGACGCCGAGCTGTTCGCGTGGGAGAAAACCGACTACGCCGAGCGTCTGTGCAAGGCCTTCGGACTTTAACGTAACCATATGAAAGCAGCATTTGTGCGTATGGGCAGCAGGGGATTTATAGCGGCTCTGATGGCTATAGTTGCTGTAACTGCCGGTGCACAGACCGTGCAGCGGCTTGAGCTTGAGCTGCGCTTGGGCCTTACTATGCCGCTGGAACCGTATCACCACAGCGACTATGTGATAGGCCCGGCTCTTGCCGTGGAGGGACGCTCCAATTTTCCTGAATCGGCATGGGATGTCGGTGTCACGCTCTGGGTGACAACTGCTGTGCATAAATTCGACCAGGAGTGGGAGCAGAGCAACCGTTCCATAGCGTTCGCCATCACCGGCGACTATAATTTCCGCAAAGGCAGCCGTATCAGTCCATTTGTAGGCGCCGTGGCCGGTGCGTCTTTCAGAGATGCACTGAACGATGTGCTGTATCCTTCATCCGGCACATCTCCGATATTTGCCCCTCGCGCCGGAATAGAATTCTGGAACCGGTGGCGCCTGACGTATACTCTTGGGTTCACACACAGAGGATTCAACAACCAGGAATTGTCGATAGGCTTTGTATTCGGTGGGCGACCGCGATAAGCGCTGTGCTTCCGTACGGACAAAAATGAATTGAAAAATGCGTGCCCGGCACGCATTTTTTGCATTATTGGCAGAATTTGCGTATCTTTGTGCGCTTATATCGAAAAAATAATAAACTACTCATAATATCAAATGGCAACATTAGAAAAAATCAGAAGCAAGTCAGTGCTGCTCTTCGTGATTATCATCGTGGCACTTCTTGCGTTCATTCTCGGCGACTTCCTTACCTCCGGCCGCACCTATTTCGGCTCCGGAACAACCGTGGCCGAGGCCGCCGGAGCCAAGGTGGACTACAACGATTATCAGGCACGCCTCTCGCAGCTCAGCGAGCAGTTCCAGGCTCAGGGTCGCCAGTTCGACAACGACCGCATGAGCCAGAGTGTCATTCAGGATCTTCTTGTCGAGAAGCTTCTTGAGCAGGAGTACGAGCGCCTGGGCATCACCGTTACGGATGCCGAGCTCACCGAAGCCATGACCGGTGCCGTTCCCCACATGATGGCTCAGCGCTTTATCGGCGCCCTGTCGCAGCAGATAGGCCTCAGCGCCCCCAACGGCGCAGCCGTCTACGACGCCATGAACAATCCCGCCAAATACGGCCTCACGCCCGAAATCGGCGAGCAGATAAAGACCGCATGGGCCGCTACCGAGGCCGACGTGGTAAAGACCATGAAGGATGAGAAGTTCAACCGCCTCGTGGCCGGCCTGTTCACCGCCAACAAGCTCGACGCGAAAGCTGTGTACGACGATGGTGCCGTCACCAGCAACATCGTCTATGCCTCCAAGCCCCTGAGCGCCGCTTCCGACGTCGACGTCACCGACCAGGACGTGCTCGCGCAGTGGCAGCAGGACAAGGAATCCTATCGTCTCAATGAGGAGACACGCGGCGTTGAGTATATCCTCGTCAGCATCGAGCCCTCGCAGGCCGACCGCCTCGCAGGTCAGAAGGAAGTCGAGGACGCCCTCCTCGCCCTCAACTCGCAGCCCGGCACTGACGGTGTAAGCTCCAACACCCGCTTCATCGTCAACCGTGTCGACGCTCCCGCATCGCAGATCACCGACCGTTCGCTGCGTGCTTTCGCCGATTCCGCCGCCGTAGGCAGCGCCGTCATCCTCAGCCACACCGGCGACAACTACACTCTTGCCAAACTCATAGACAAGAAGCAGAACATCGACTCCATCCAGGTCAGCTACATCATGGCCCAGGAAGCCGCCATGCTCGACAGCGTGCTCGTGAAGGTACAGGGCGGGGCTTCAATGGCATCGCTCAGCGACGGACAGACCATTCAGGGTGTCGACAGCGCCTGGACGGCTCTCGGCGGAGGCTTCCCCGAGAATCTGGCCGCACGCCTCACCGAGGCCAACATTGGCGAGGCATTCATCTATGTTGACTCCATCCAGGGCCAGCAGGCTGCCGGAATCTACCGTGTGGAACGCCGTCATGCTCCGGTGCCTTTCTATGACATCGCAGTCATGGACTACACCATCGACCCCTCCAACGAGACGATAGCCCAGCTCTCCACCGACCTCAACACATTCCTGGCCGCCAACTCTTCGGCCGACGAGTTCAGCAAGAATGCAGCCGAAAGCGGCTATACAGCCGTACCCGCTATGGTGAGCGCCTCCACTCCCCTCGTAGGCAATGTTTCCGACAGCCGCGGCGCAGTCAAGTGGGCCATGGACGCCCGTAAGGGTCAGGTATCGCCCTCTTTCCAGGACAACAAGCAGACATACCTCATGGCTGTAGCCGTAACCGACATTTACGACGGTGACTATCTGCCCCACACCGCACAGGCCATTAACGGCACCCTGCGTCAGCAGGCTCTTGCCAAGAAACGCGGCGAGGCTCTTGTAGCCAAGTATGCAGGCAAGGCTCAGAACGTGGCAGGCTATGCCAAGGCTATGGAGAGCAAGGTCGACACAGTCGCCGTTGTGTTCTCTCAGGCTATGGTGCCCGGCATCGGATTTAACGAGAGCGCTATCCAGGGCGCTGTGGCTTCCGCAGAGAAGGGCAAGCTCACAGGTCCCGTGGCCGGCAATAACGCCGTTATCGTATTCCAGGTTATCGACACCAAGAGCGAAGGCCGTCCCTACAATTTCGACGAGTATGCCGCACGCTTCAACCAGACGATGGGTCTGAACCACTTCATGCCCCTGCAGCTGCTGCTCGGCAAGGAGAAGGTAAAGAACCACTCGCTCAACTTCGTGCAGAGCGCTGTACAGCAATAAGAAATCTCTGACACTAAATACTCCTGCCGGCGGCCGCGGACAACTACCCGCAGCCGCCGGTATTCATAAACAAAATCCCCGTCCGCAGCGTTTAGTCAAAATAACCACAGATTCACCACGCTATGCAAAGAGCTCTTTTCAACAGCCATTACAACCTTACAGCCGGCGAGACCGACGCACAGTCGCTCATGCCGGTGACGCTGATTGTGGAACGCCTTATCGAAATTGCCACGCGCCATGCCAACAGTCTTGACATAGGCTATGACCGCCTGAGCACGGCAGGCATAGGGTGGGTGCTCAGCCGTCTGAGTCTTGAAGTGGACAGCTATCCGCGCATAAACGACGACTATGCGCTCAACACCTGGATCGAAGCCTACAATCGCCGTTTCAGCGAGCGCGATTTCGAGATGATGGATGCCGGAGGCAATATCCTTGGCCGCGCACGCTCCACATGGGTGGCTATAGACATGCGCACGCGCACAATGGCCGACCTTGCCGACTTCGAGCGCGACGCTTTCCCGTGCCTCGACCGTCCATGTCCGGTAGTGCCGGCACGCAGGCTTCAGCCGATGCCCGACGATGCCGTCGTCGTGCCGCTGAGCTTCGGATATTCCGACATCGATTTCAACCGCCATGTCAACACGGTACGCTATCTCGCCCGCGTGCTTGACTACTGGCCGATGGCCCACCACGACCGCTACGCCGTGCATCGGGTCGACATGGCCTTCAATCATGAAGTGCGCTACGGCGACGCCGCCACTCTCCGCGTACACACGTTGCCCGATGCCGCCGAGTGCGAGATACTGCTGCCAGACGGCCGCCGTGCCGCCGCACTGCGCATCGTCTGGCGTCTGCGCCGCGACATGGACGAATAGACTTCCATAATAGGGTAAAATTGCATATTTGCCATACAATACCAAGCATTTCAGCCCAATCATTCTCCATAATACATATGCCTGATATTACGTCTGTCAATTCGTCTTCAGAGAAAGGCAATTGGTGGTTGACAATAATCCCGTTAGCAGCTATTTTTATTGTTGCCACACTTCTTTCGTTCTATACGCCAACATTGTTCGACGATTGGCAATTTATGAGAATATACCTTGACTTCAATGATGATATGCATACGGTATCACTTGAAGCCCTGCGTAACTACATGCACAAAATTCGGTCATTCGACAATGGTCGTCTTTCTAACATTATGGCACCTTTGTTTGGTGTCGTGCCTTTTCTCCATTTTATTTTTCCGCTTCTTACAGGAGCAGTAGTGGCCTGCCTTGCTTATATGTTGCCACGTATTGGTCTTGGCCATCGTCCCGGGCCAAAATCGATGGCTATGTCAGCTGCGTTAGTGGTACTCATTTTACCATGGCGCGACGGATTGTTTGCAACCGACTACTCACTTAACTATCCGTATTCTGCTGTCCTGAATCTTTTCTTTATTGCGGTACTTCTGAAGGCGCTAAGAGATGGCTTTACATTGCAGCGTACACTTATGGCATTGTTGCTTGCTATTATTGTGGGTTGGTGGCATGAGGGGTTTTCACTTACAACAATAGCCGGAGGAGGCATCATAACAATCAAGAGGCGTTTCCATATTTCATGGCAATGGTATCTTATAGCTATTGTATGCCTGACATCTACCCTACTTGCACTTATTTGCCCGGGCATGATTGAACGTATGGGTTGGGGCGTAGGTGCTTCCGGACCTTTAGGGATGCTGCATATGGCCATTAACATGTCGCCGGTTCTATTTATGCTGATGATAAGCGTGTTAGGGTTATTGCTGCCACGCTTTAGAGCCCATACGGCAAATGCCATGAAAAGCGAGGTTTATCTTATGTTCGCATCGATAGCCATCTTCGGTACAATAATGAGCCTCTCAGTGCTTCATTCCGTCCGCACCTCGTTTTGGCCTGCGTGTGCATCTATGGCTGCGGTATGGAACTTATATGCCGGCGGTCTCAAACCAAGCATTAATTTAAGGCGCTTAATTTGCGCCGGAGCAGTAGTGATTGCTCTTGCCATAAGTCTTTCCGCTATTGTATGGCAACGTAGCTACTGGCTTGAATCTAAAGAAATAGACAAACTAATACAGCAATCTCCAGACGGGGTAGTGTATTATGATATTATTGGATTAGAGGCATGCCCTCCATATACATTATATATTCCTGTGCGCCATGGATGGCAAAGCCCCTGTAACATGATATTTCTTTCGCGTTATCTCGGCAGGACGACAGGAGTTGTGCCCACCGCATTACGTTCTTTTGATGTGAATGAGTCTGAGTTAATTGATGGAACAGCAAGAATGCGTCGTTATAAAAATAATCTTATATACATTCCATCAGGACCGGATGATGAAATACCTTATTTCCTTAGGTTTACGCTTGATGACGGAACCACAAGAGATCATCCGGAGTTTTATAATATGCGTTTTATAAACGCAGATAGTACGGAACTTGTATATCAAAAGGCATGGAAAATTACGCCAGATTGTGTTATACGTGTCGACCGAATGTAACAGCTTTGCGCATCGTCTGGCGTCTGCGCCGCGATATGGAGTGAAGATGGCGCGGCGGGCGCCGGAGGTATTTGCAAGTTACCGTTTTTTTTCGTAAGTTTGCACCCGCAATGCTCCGGTAGTTCAACGGATAGAATAGAAGTTTCCTAAACTTTTGATAGCAGTTCGATTCTGCTCCGGAGTACTAATTACAACTCTTACCTTATGAAACGATTCGCAGCGTGGGCCCGCAACTCTCAGGTGTGGGGCTTTTTTGTGTCTGTAGCGATAATGGCGGTTGTCTCCGTCGCGTTCTTTTATCCCGACAATTTCGACGGCTCCGGGCTGCGTCAGGCCGACCAGCAGCAGGGTCTTGCCAACGGACGTGAGGCACAGGCCTATGAGGAAGCAACGGGCGAAAAGGCATTGTGGACCAATGCGCTGTTCTCCGGTATGCCTACGTTCCAGATAGCTCCGGAGTATCCGTCCAACGCGCTGTTCTCGTGGCTGAACGACGTGTACGGGCTGTGGCTGCCTGCTCCCAGCAACCTGCTGTTCATGATGATGCTGGGTATGCTTATTCTGCTTTATGTGATGGGTGTGCGCTGGTATGTGGCGCTCCTCGGTGCCATAGCCTGGGGCTTCTCAAGCTATTTTGTCATTATCATAGGCGCCGGCCACATATGGAAATTCATGGCGCTGACCTATATTCCGCCCACAATCGGCGGCCTGATGCTGTGCTATCGCGGGCGCTATCTCGCGGGCGCGGCCATGACGGGCATCTTCGCCATGCTTCAGCTGGCCGCCAACCATCCGCAGATGAGCTACTACTTCTTCTTCGTGATGGCGGCGATGTCGCTGGCCTATCTGTGGCAGGCATGGCGCGTCGGCCGTATGCGCCGCTGGCTCACGGCTACGGCGGTGCTGGCCGGTGCCGGACTGCTGGCTGTGGGCGCCAATGCCCCGAGCCTGTACAATACCTATGAATACAGCAAAGAGACGAAGCGCAGCCAGAGCGAACTGACGACGGACGCCGCAGCACCGGCAGCCGCCGACCCGGACGCTCCGCGTCCCACGGGCGGTATGCCTTACGGGCAGATTGTGGGCTGGAGCTACGGCGGCGCCGAGAGCTTCTCGCTGCTGATCCCCGACATCAAGGGCGGCGCGTCGGCGCGTCCCGAGGGCGGCTCTATGGTTCACATGGGGCTGGACCGCCTGCCCGGGGCTTCGGCCTATTCCGGCCAGCCTGTGGCGCAGCTCTTGCCCTACATGACTCAATATTTCAATGACTCCGAAGGCACGAACGGCCCCGTGTACGTGGGCGCCATCGTGTGCGCGCTGTTCCTGCTGGGCTGCATCGTGGTGCGCGGCGCCATGAAGTGGGCGCTGCTCGGAGTGTCGGTGCTGGCGCTGCTGCTGGCTCTCGGCCGCAACTGCGAGTGGCTCACCGACCTGATGATATACCACTTCCCGCTTTACAATAAATTCCGCGCCGTCGAGAGTATTCTCGTCATTGTGGAGTTCACGATGCCCTTGCTCGCGGTTATGGGTCTGCAAAGGCTGCTGACGGCGTCTGACGCCGAGCGTCAGTCCATGATGCGTCCTTTGATTATCAGCTTCGGCCTACCTCTGCTTGTTTGCCTTGTGGCCGCCGCGGCCCCCTCGGTATTCGGCAGCGCCATCACCGAGCAGGACCGTGCCACATCCGAGGCCATCCAGCAACAGATTATTGAGATGGGACGGCAGTACGGCGCCACGTCGGCGCAGATTCAGGAGGCTGCTTACGGCTATTCGCTTTCCAATCCGGCCAATGTGGAGGCTGTGGAACAGCTCCGTTACGGCCTCGTGCGCGACGACGCCCTGCGCTCCGCCCTGTTTCTCGCTATCGGCTTCGGACTGCTGGCACTGATGATCCGCGGCCGTCTGCGCCAGGGCGTGGCCGTAGGCCTGTTGGGCACGGCTGTGCTTGTCGACCTCTACGGCGCCGACAAGCGCTACGTCAGCCATAGCAGTTTCTGCACGCCGGAGGTGGCCGCGGCCGACGCTTTCGAGCCGGACGCCATTGACCGGGCCATCCTCGCCGATACCACGGCAGGCTACCGCGTGATGGATATTCCCGGCTTCAATTCGCCGCAGCGTTCTTACCACCATCATATGCTCGGCGGTTACCATGCGGCCAAACTCAACCGCTACGAGGACCTCATTCAGCGCCGCCTCGTACCGGTGCAGCACTATGGATATGACCCCGCGTTGCGTTCCGACAGCGTACGCGCTCTGTACAGCGGCGACGAGCGCCATGTGGCCGACGCACTCGCCTCGTCCTACCGCACCCTCGACATGCTCAACGCCCGCTACATCATCACCGGCGACGCCGAGGCGCCTATTGTGGTGAACACCTCGGCTCTTGGCCCGGCATGGCTTGTGGGCGACATCTCCTACGTGGACGGTGCAAATGCCGAGATGGACGCACTCAATACGCTCGACCCGGCCCGTGAGGCAGTGGCCGACTCCCGCTTCCGCGACGTTCTTGGCGAGCGTTGCCCCGCACCGACTCCAGGCGACACCGTACGCCTCGTCAGCTATACGCCCAACCGCATCGCCTATGACGTGTCTGCCAAGGCCGACGCCATCGGCGTATTCTCGGAAATCTATTTCCCCTGGGGCTGGAAAGCCACTGTCGACGGACAGCCGGCGCCTCTGGCCCGGGTCAACTATGTGCTGCGTGCGATGCGTATACCGGCCGGACACCATGAGGTGGTGATGACTTTCGACCCCGACAGCCTGCGCTACAGCGGCGGTCTGGCCTATGGTTGCGTAAGTCTTATCTACCTGCTGGTGCTTGCGGCGCTGTTTGTGGCCTATACCCGCCGCGAGGACTCCGCGCCCGCCGAGAAGGAGGCCGGCCGATGAACACTCCCGGCCGCGGATGGTGGCAGCGGCTGCGCCATGGGCGCGGCTTCGGGGTACACTCTCCGTTCGCCTATCGCTTCATACGCGAGGTTCTGCGTGAGCGCTGCGCTTTCTATGCCCTGTCTCTTATACACATCTCCGAGCCCACGAGACTACGCTGCATCTC
>ENA-OYXU01000735-OYXU01000735.1-human-gut-metagenome-genome-assembly--contig:-NODE-735-length-12432-cov-4.388543_pt1 | contig 12432 bp, 1 predicted proteins | sample MGYA00243243_ERZ653435 | MGnify/ENA primary metagenome ERZ653435 (study PRJEB26926, sample SAMN06165113) | human gut metagenome | biome: ENVO:00009003; feature: ENVO:2100002; material: ENVO:00002003... | reverse complement strand
CTGACGGTCACATCGTGGGCGGGCATCGTCGCGGGGAGACCCTGCCAGCCCGAGAAGGTGTAACCCTCCTTGACCGGAGCGGCCTCGGGCGTGATGGTCGTGCCGAAAGGCACATCAACAGTTTTGTAGGGCTCCCCGTCGACACTATAAGAGAGCTTATAGGTGTTGACCTCGAAGACAGCAGACAGATTGATGTCGCGGTCCACGACGACGGTGCGCGGATTGTCGGTATTGCCGTCAGACCACTGCGCGAAGTGATAGCCCTCGGCCGCAGTGGCACGGAGCGTCAGCTCGGTACCCTCGGGGCGGCGTCCGCTCCCGAGGTTGATAGAGCCGCCGGCACCGGCGCTGAGATTCACGTCGAAATAACGCTGAATCTTAACGACAAAGGGGTCTGAGGGATAGCCTATGCGGCCGTTGGATTCAAACTGAAATGAGACGCCGTCAATCGGGCTGACGCGCTGAGTCTCCCTGTCATAGTATTTGAAAGTCATGGTCTCGCCCGACTCGCGGTTGCTGCGTGCACGCAGGTAGAGACATTCGCCGCCGTCGGGGAGCGAGAGCACTTCGGCCACACCGCGGCACTGGTCACCGCAGAACGCAGCCACATCATAGCGTGAGTAGTCCATCTTTTCAGCCGCGAACGTAACGTCAAGATAGAGACTCATATCATATCGGAAATCGCCCGGATTGACCGTCCACGGAGTCGAGGCCGAAGCTCCGACACCGTTAACGGCAATCATTATGAGAGCAATTATCGAGAAGCAGAGTTTGATAATTGGGTTCTTCATTGTTTTGAGTTTTATTCTTAACGTACTGCGATTTTGTGGTAGGTATACTCACCGTTTCCGCAGACAACCACCACGTAGACATCGGCCGAGAGGTTTGAAATCCTGACGCCCGAGGCGGAGATGTTTGTTTCGCGGATGAGTTTCCGGGCACTCATGTCATAGACTTCGACGAGGTCGATGTCGCGGGCGTCGATGCCGTTGATACGGAGCATGTCGCCTTCGACAGAGACGGTGATGTCGCCGCCGTAGGTCACGGCCGAGATGCCGTCCTGGCCGCTGTTGATGGCGATGACATAGGGGCTGAAGACGTTGCCCACAACAGTCTCGCCGAATCTCAGCGAGGCGGTGTTGGCATAGGCGGTCTCGCCTTCAAGGTCGGTGACGGTGAACGTGATGTTATCGTCCGTGTCGCCATAGACATTCATCATGACGAGACCACCGACAACACGGCCGATGCCGCGGCACTCGGAGCCACAGAACGCAGCCACCTGACAGTCGTCGTTTGACAGCCCCTGACGTCCGAGGTCGCTCACCGTGGCTATGACAGGCATAATCTTGCCATACTTGTGGATGTCGAGCACGAGGGGCGAATTGTCGGCAATGCCGGGCTGATATTTCGACGCAGCCGTCGAGACAATCGAGGTGTTGTAGACGACATTATTGCCGGTCTGACTCTGGTACATGTAGCCCATGCCGGGCGACATGGTTTCGAGTGTGCCGACCCAGTTCGTGCCGTCAAACTGCGCGAAGCCGTTCTGGCCGACCACGATGTCAAGAGTCTCGGCCTGAGTGTCGGCAAAGGCCTCGTCGACAGACATTGTCTGGCTCAGAGGATAGCCCAGCCAGTTCCAGCCCGAGGTGAGGGCGATGGGTGTGGCGGGATTCCAGGCGACGTCGCTCAGGCGGACGCGCGAGGTGGCCGACGAGGTCTGCACCTTGTAGCTTTCGGAAGCCGAGAGCTCGCGGAGCGTGCCGACCATGCCGAGCTGAGGGTCGCGGATGACTTCCTGAGTCTGGCTCAGGATACGCGAGACGTTGGCGTCACCGGCGATGGCGTCGGGCGTCAGCGCGGTCTCGAAGTTGTGAGACATCCAGGTCCAGCCTTCGTGCATCTGGAAGTCCATGTCGGAGCGTTTGAGCGTGTAGTTGAACTCAACGGTCTCGGAGATATCGTCGTCACCGTTGCCGACACTTGTCATGGCGATGATATGGGTGTCGTCGTTGATGACGATGGGCACGGTATACTTGCGGCGTGTGCCGTTTTCATCACAGGGGCATGAGCCGTCGGTGGTGAAGTAGATGGTGGCATTCTTCGAGTCGGTGGTGAGCTCAATCTTCGTGCCGCGGTAGACGGAGGTGCCGCTTGCGCGCGACGACTTGGGAGCCTCGGCGGTGATAATCTCGGTGACGACGTCGACGGCGCAGTCGCCGGTGACGGTCACATCGTCGATGGCAAACGAGAGCTGGGCGCGACCGGGCAGGGCGCCTCTGACTTTCAGGACGGCCTTGCCCTCGGCGTCGAGGGTCACTTCAGTGACGTCGACCGTGGCAATCATGTCAGACGAGGTGGCCACGCGGAGTTTGCGTCCCACGGCGGCGTCGAAGGGCAGCGCATAGACCGTCACCTCTTTTTCGCCGCCATAGAGCACCTTCACGTCATCGGCGGCGATGGCCTGAACTTCTTTCTCCACGTCAAGCGCCTGAGAGAAGGTCTCGGTCATCGGGATGCCGGCGTAGGAAAGGACGTTGCGGCTGATGGTCAGACGAATCTCGCCGGTGGTTGTGCTGAGCTTCTGCGCGGGCACGAAACGCACGCGCGAGGCGTAGCGGAGGGCGTCGGGGTCATCCTCACTCGCAAACTCGTCGGCAAGCGCTGAGTCGACCGTAAGGATTTCGCCGGTGAGCTTCTCGCCGTTGGCGGTCACGAAGATGTTGGAGGTGTTGAGGGTCGACGGGTCCATGAACTTGTCAAACTGCACCTCGATGCCCTCTTCATAAGCGCGGGCTTCGGTCACCTCGGGCTGCTTGTTCTGAACAATGGGGATGTTGACCTCGAGTTGTGGAGGAGGCACGGGGAGCCAGTCGCTGTAGGCGGTCAGATAGCCGTCCTTCTCAAACTTAACCTGCCAGAGGCCCTGGGGCACATCCCAGCGGTACATACCGTTTTCGTCAGTGAAGAGCGGGTTGCGCTGAGCATATTCCTCGGCGTTCCAGAGTATGACTTCTTCATAGGGGTCGCCATACATGTCTTCCTTGGTCTCCTTGTAGTAGATGGAAGCCTGAACGCCCTCGACGCGGTTGGCGGGAACAGCCTCATAGACAAATCCCGAGGGGTCAATCTGGACATTGTCGTCAGTAGAACCAGACTCGTAAGAGCCACCGCCGTTATTTCCGTCGCCATTATTACCATCTGACGGATTCGGATAGGGCTCAGGGCATTTCGGTTTTCCATCTTTCCCACAGTCCTTAAGACATTTAAGAGACATTGCCTCATTATAATGATCCCTCATTCTGTTTTGAAAGATATGTTCGTATGCCTTGCAGGCTACAAAATTAGCCACGGCCAAACCTACAGAAGCAGCGACAAGCGTAATAGAAGAACCACCAGAGGGCACGATAGCAGACACACCGCCAAATAAAGAACCGAGCTGAATCACGTCAGAAGCTAATTGAGCGGCATAATACACACCCGCACCAATACCGGTATTACGGATTTTTCCGCGCAAATTATCAGCTTTCGCCTGATCATCTTTACATGGATCAGGGATTGAAGAATACAGGCTCTTAATGTCGTTAAAATCATTTATAGCCTGATTTATAACGAGCCCGACGTCTACGAGCGCGAAAATGCCTCCTCCAAGTTTACCGACCCTCAATCCGTTTGGCGAAAGATTCTTGCGGAGCCAATCAGAGATAACCTTGTTCTGGGCTATATTCTTATTTACGCTCTTACGCTGTTTCGTCCATTCCTTCATGAGTTTAGGCCAGTCGCCCTTGTCTTTGTAAGGCTGTTGTTCAAGCCATTCAATCGCATAGTCCAACTGACTGAGCTTCTTTTTATTCGCTATCCATCGTGTGTCAACCTCTTCAATCACTTCTTCCACGAGACCGGCCACACGAGAGAAAATGTCTCTGAGGTTATCCCAGTACTTGTTTGTCTCCTGAAGATAGTCATTCATCGTCTCCAGGAAATCATCTTTAGACGATGCCTTCAACATGCTTGCCAACGGGGCCTGTGAACTGAGGTCAACTATCACATGTTTGTCAAGGTCGAAATCGACCATATGATACTCACTTTCAGTCGACAGCACGAAAACACTTCCGGCCGAAGTCTTCTGAATTTCGATATAACCCTCTGAAATCAGTTGATCTTTGGTCAAACCAGCACATGAGAGGACTGTAACGCCCTCCATTTGAGCGGCAATTTCATTCAATGACTCGGTAAAAGCCTTATCGAAGACTGTGCAATTGTCGTTTTCAATAATGGCATTGATTTCATCGGCTAACTTAGTGCAATAGGCATAAGCCTCTTCCTCCGTCGAGAAATTCATCTCATACTCATCCATAAAAGCACCCGCGCCAGAAATCATACGCGACTGCTCAAGAAGTTCCGAAAGTGATCCGGATGTATTCTCTCCTGAGAAATAAGCATCAATCTCCGCATCAATTCTGTCAAGTTCACTCTCAAGACTGAGGTTCTCTTCCCTGCTGACTTCTATGGACTGAACCGAATTATTGAATTCTGAAGAATCAATAGCCGGGGCTGCGATATAGTCGAAATCAACGGAGCAATTGACCGGATAGTATCCGTCAGAGGATGAACCCATATCAATTGCCGCACACCATAATTTCTTATCCACATCATATGATGCGGAGGCAGGAACAAACCGGCCATCAGCCGTGTGCACATAGAGAATGACATTCGTGATTCTCTCAGGATTATTGTCAGTAAACTCAATGGTGTAGGTAAATTGTTTTCTTGGATAATATACCGTCCACTGCGTTGCGGTTGTCTTGGGATTTAGGAAATCAAAGACAGATTCATAAGTCTTGTGCATCTCGGGGTTGTAGTGATACATCGTCACTTTGGAAACCTGAAGGGCATTCATATCATATGTGACAGTCTTGGTTTCAGACTTCAATGTATTACTATCAGGAGTGGTTATCTCAGCGAATACCTGATGAACAGACAGATTGTTGGAACTTGGCAATTCGCACTCAACATTCCACATGCCGGCAGCGTTTGCGGTACCATTGCCCAACAACGTTTCGCCTTCGTAGATATTGATTTCAGAACCACCCTTTGAGACACCCGAGGCTCTGAATGCAGTCCCGGCAATGACTGAGGGAACATGAATCGCAAGGTCCTTTATCGTGGCAACAGCCGAGCCTATGGGCTGGGTAATTGTCTTGCCATTGAACTCGAACACAACCGAAGCGGTTGCATTGAACGAGCCACCTGAAGTCGGGATTACGCAGAACCGAGTCTGATCAGTGTATTTATCTCCAAGAGGAACGGTCAAACGATTCCGGTCAATGGTGTAAGGCAGCAGGGCGCGTCCCAGAATAACCGAATTTTCAACAAAACTGCATGCTTCGGGGAGGTCTACGACGATGGTAATATTGGAGATGTTGTTTTTGTAAACGTTTTTGAAGTCAATGGAAGAACTAAGTGTCAGATAATTACCTGTAGTTATGCTACTCTTGTTGGCCGTGAAGCCGGTTGTCGAGGTGGTGTAACGGAACAGGCTCTCGTCAAAGGCGGGGACTTCCGAAATTCTGACTTCCGACAGTTTGCCGCTTTCGACTGTTACAAGATTCTTTACATAGTCCTTGCCCTCGGTCAGACCGATCTCTCCGAAATTCGACAGACGGAGAATCGAGTTCATCATGTCAGACTGGCCCATGGTGACAAGTGTATACTCACCATCTTCAAGTCCGGAGAACAGAGCTTTTGCTTCAGAATATGTCGTTTTCTTCTGCAGTTCGCCATTAGAACCATAGAGCATGGCGACAACAGCGGGGTTGTCGGTCATTTCGAACGACGCGGAGATGGCGCCCTTGCCGACGATGTCAAACGTAACCTCGCAGCGGCTGTCAGCGCCGACGGTCACATTTTTCACTACAGGATTGAACGCACCGGTCTTGGAGGTTGCCGTCAGTTTCAGCTCGTCGCCTACATTGATGTTCTCGTCGAGCACGACGAGCGTCGGATATTGAAGCGACAGCTCGTTGTGGGCGCGGTTTTGCGTGACGTTAAATACGCTAATAACCACATTCTGGTAGTCGGAATAATAATCCAGCACATCTTCAGAGCCGGCTTCACTGTAGGTGAACCCATATAAGACGCGCGCACCGACGATAGATTTCAGCGCCTTGCGTCCAAGATCCACCGAGGTGACACCAGCGTCAAAAGCGCCGACAGTATCATTGAGATTGACACACTCAGAGGCGGCATAGGTCATGCGCGTCTCGGGAGCGTCGAGGACAGACATCTTCCAGGCGCCGCTGCGGTCGGTTTTTGTAGTGAAAGTCTTTGTGAACTTTCCACCGAGAACCTGTGAAGCGGAGACTGACGCGCCTGAGATTGACGCACCGTCGCTGTCGACAACGGTTCCGGTCAGCTCAACAGAGCGGAACGGCACGAGGTTGACGGTGCAGACATTGTCAGAGGCGCCGACGGTGAAAGTGACATCGCCGGGAGTCGAATAGACAACGCCGAGACTGTTGTCGAGTCCAACGCGACACAAGAGCTGCTGCCCCTCGGGGACCTCGCCTAACGAAGTGGTCTTGCGCAGATATGTCAGGGTCTCGTCGGCGAGCGGTTTATACCATTCGACAGTCACCTGCGAGGTCACGTCGCGGCCCTCGCCGTCGAGGACCTCGGCATAGACAGTGTGGAGCGCTTTAAGGTTATCGAAAGTCACCTCAATGTCTCCGTCGGGAATAACGACATTCTCGATACGTCCAATTTCGAGACCTGCCTGTGAGAACATATATATGTTATATTGTTCATCTTTCTGCAGTCCGTTGAACGTGTAGATAGTGCGGTCAGTGATGACATACTTCTGACGGAGGCCCGAATTGATATTGACAACCTCGATGGTGTTGTTCTTATAGCGGCCGTCTGAGGCGTCAGCGGGGAGATTGACCTGAAGCACGTGTGCGTCATTGGTTATCGGCAGGATGGTGAAATCTTTCCATCCGGCAGCACTGCTGTAAAGCTCAAGGGCCGAGATCGGAACATAGAGCGTGCAGTTTGCCTTGTTTGAGAATCCGCTGAACGTTTCGCTATCGCACACGGGGGGTACCGGGGCATAGACGGTCAGAGACGACAGATTTGTGCACGCGTTAAAGGCCCGATATCCTATTTCCGATATGTCAGCCGGGAGCAGGATGCTCGAAGCTTTGCTTCCTTCAAATGCATATGAGGGAATCGTCTGAACACCGGCAGTGCGCGAAAAGTCGATAATCGAGGCACCGTTCAACACTCCGCTGATGCCGAAATCGTTCTCGCCCATCTGACCCTTGACAATCAGGCTACTGATTGTTGAGTAGCCGTCATCGCCCACAAGATCACGCATGGCCTGATACAGATTGCCCGGCGTAAAGTCGTCAACTATCATCTGGCCCGTCGAAGGGTTGAAGTAGTTTGCAGCAGGATTTGACGGGGAGTTGGGGTCAAAAGCGAAATAAGCGGCAATGTCGAGAGCTTTCTCACCCATGGTGATGTCGAGATAGCTGTTCGTTGTCTGCAGTTGCTCGCCGTTAATGGTCCAACCGACAAACTTCCAGCCATTGTTGGGATAGGCATAGACAGTGCGTGTCGTGTTTTCCTCCATCGCGAACGTTCCCGAAGGGCTCATTGAGGCTGCTCCTGCCGGAATGGCTCGAACCACAACAGGATGACTCACACGCTGGTCCTCGGGACTGGGGTTACCGGGGCTTGCAGGGTCAAAGACGAAATTGGCGACAACGGCCACGTCATATTCCGGCATTACATAATAGAAAGAACTCTCGGTCGAAACGACTGTTCCGTCTATAGTCCAGTTCTGAAAAACGAAACCAGGATTTGGATAGGTGTAGAGATAAACTCTGTTTCCTGCCGGATATTCGTTTTCGGTGTTATAGACGGAGCCTGCACCGGTGGGATTAACCACTACGGATAGATGATAGGTCTTTTCGACCGTCCCACCCTCTCCACCCGGGTTGCCGGGAGATTCGGGATTGTAGTCCTCGCCAATGCCGTGACGGGTACAGGTGTATTTTGCCTCTACCGTGCGGCTCCTGTTGCCCTCGCCGTCGACGGCAAAAGCCAGGAATGTAGTAGTGGCAGAGATTACAACCGGGCCGTTGTACTTACACTTGTCATCGACCTGAGGTGCGGAGCCATCGGTGGTATAATAGATTGTGCAGCCCTCGGCGGCACTTATCTCCACGCTGATAGGGTCAGTAAACTCCCGTACTTCAGGTTTGAAAACCGGCGCAGCGACTTTATCGACAGGTGAGCCTGACGAGAAGAAGTCTGCCGGAGTGTTGCCCTCGGTATATATCTCGAAGCCGATGATGTTCAGCTCACCCGACTCAACATAGAAGAAGATATTGTCAAAGTTGTAACCTGACTCCGGTTTCCAATATACAAATCCGTTTTCATAATCGGTTATTACGTTCGTATCCGTATAGTAGAAACCTCCGGATTCAGAACTGAAATCGTAATACAAGCATGGAATCGAGGCATTGTTGATTCGCGATTTGTCGAGAATAAGCTTGATTGCTTCGAGTGGAGCGCCTCCTTCCATCACTCTGAAATAGAAATATGGCTCTCCGTCAGACGTATTATATGTCAGAACGGTGCGGTCGGCCTCAAACGATTTTGAAGCCGGCGAAGCCCAGAACCAGCTGTGATACTGGCCCAGATAAACACCGCCATATTGATTATAAGTGTCCTCTTCAATATTATTACACATCATATAACCGCTTAGGCCGTTATCTGACTGTGCATTGGCGCGTGACCGCACCCTCTTTTTAGCCGGCGCAGCCTTGACATTTCCGACAGACGCAGTTCCCGGATATTTCCTCAGCGAAGGGGAAGCCGTCGCCGCCGTCTGACACAGCCCCAAAATGAGCAGTGTCAGAACGCAGCGCGAGAACATCGTCATCGAGAAATGTTTCGATGATCGTTTTATATTCATCGTAATATAGTGTGTTTCTTTGATTATTTGAGAATTGCCTTGCGCGAATCCTTGCCGTTCGAGATGACATAGATGCCGGCGGCGGGCACATTGATGTCTGCTGCACGACCGGTAAAGACAGTCACACCGTTAATGGCGGTGACGGTTACGTCAGATTCGGCGCCGAAGTCAGAGATGACGGAGTCGATGCCCGAGTTATTGCCGAGACGGAATTCAACCGAGAAGCGGCCGGCTGCGTCATCTTTAGAAGTGGTGAACTGATAGTCAGACTGAGTCAGGTCAACGCTGACACCGGTCACATTGTCGGTGACAATCACATGCCACTCAGAGCTGAAGCGGCCCGACAGAGAGAGCGTGCAGGTCTCCTCGCTGCGTGAGCGGACACCGAGAGTGGCAAAACCGTCGGCGACAGGACGCTCCGAAATGCTGTAGTTGACGTCGGCAGCCACATAAATCTGGGCAAAGTCAGTGTTGTCGCTGAAGAACTTGGAGGCGTCACGACCGACTTCATAATCCATCGCAGCGGCAGGATTCAGCACAATGCGGGCACGGTCCGAGCATTCACCGCTGCTGACAACGAAGTTGAACACATTGCGCTCCTCGGCCGAAACGGTCGAATTGTCCGTTGCGGGAGTCTTATAGAGAGGTCTGCCCTGATCGTGGTGGAGACGACCGGCCTCTTTGAATGTCATCTCGGTGGCGTCGAGAGGACACTGCACGAAGAAGGCTTCATAGGGAGCAAGAACGAGGTCATCGTCAACAGGCGAATATGCAACATAAGATTTACCATTCCAGACCGTAATCGGTGCGGTGAATTCCTCGTTAAGATAGTGCATGTCGAAATAGCAGGGATAAGGGTTGCCGATGAGGTTCCATGAACGGTTGTGGGCAAACTCGGCGGCGTACTCGGTCAGGGGCACAATCACGTCGGTCGAGCGGAACATATTGTTTTTGGTCAGACTGTTGCCCGATTTGAAAGCGAAGCGGGGATCATTCTCGCTATTGGCAGCCGAAATGATATATCCCTTGCCGGCTTCAAGAGTGTCGTCGTTGGTCAGGTTCACCCAGGTCTGAGCAGTCTCGCCGGCTGCACGAGCCTCGGAGTCATAGCGACGGATGACCCAGTAAGTATTATCCGACACCTCAATGTCAGAAACCTTCACATCAAACGGGATTGAGATGAATTTCCAGAGACTGGAATCGTAATTGTAAGAGTTATGATAATTCAGTGCCATGTCGAGAGTCACGTTGTCTGCACGCATCTTGTCGGCGTAGTTGATAAGCGTAGGACAGAACTGATTATTATTGTATCTACGATCAGTAACATAGGCTTCTACTTTCAGTTGCCCGGCCGAAAGGGTACCCTCGCCAATGGCAGTAAGCTGGCCTATTGTTGAAGACGAATAATCATTATAACCATTATTTCTAATATAGGTTGACAGAACTATTTCCGGATTGTTGGCCACGATATAGTTATCCTCCTCCTCGAGATTGATAGTCAGCGGGCGTTCAACACCGATATAGTCGACCTGTTCGTCAATAGAGCGCATGAGATAGAAGTCACTCCAGTATTGGGTATTGCGATAGAAGTCCTTGGAGAACGGAGGGACATAGAGATATGTGCGGGCCATATCCATTCCTTCGCCTATGAAAGTACCGTCTGCCGTCGGAGGTGCAGCGGCATAACATTTCAGCTGTTTGATAGCGGTATAGTTGAATGCATCCCGTCCTATTTCTCTGACCGTAGCCGGAATTGAAACCTCCTCTAATGATGCGCAACCGTTGAAGGCATTGGAGCCAATGACAGTCAGTCCGGTAGGCATCTCAACCTTTGTCAGTGACGAACAGTTGTTAAAAGCACATTCGCCTATGGCCGTCAATGATTTGGGAAGGACCACCGATGTCAATTTTTCACACTGAGAGAACGCCCATTCTCCCAAATTTGTCAGGCCCTCGGGTAATATGACATTCTCGATAGCCGTATTGCCAAATGTCTGACGTCCAATAAATACGAGATTATCTCCAAAGGTTACATCACGCAACGAATAGCAATTTTCAAACGTCTCCCCGTCGCTACGTATCTCGCCGTCAGAATCGCGAACATATCCGACAACAACAGCCGAGACAAGATTGGCTGTTTCCAGAGAGTGACAGTTAAAGAATGCACTGGCACCGAAATTCTCAACCGAAGAGAGATCAATATTTTTTAATGCGATGCAATCCTCGAATGCACAGCTGCCGATTGTTTTTGCGCCCGAGAGTTTGACATCTGTCAGCGATGAACATTCTGAGAAAACCGAACTTGTTAAAACTTTAACACCGGAAAGGTCAACGCTCTTAAGAGCTGAGCAAGCGCCAAATGCATGAGAGCCAATCTCGGTGACTCCGGAGAGATCAATTGTCTCGAGGCTCCGGCAATAAGCGAAAGCATTGACACCTATGGTTTTGAGCGTAGTGGGAAGTTTCACCTCGTTGATGAAGCGGTTTTCATACATGAACGACTCGGGCAGCGATGTGACCGATGTTTCGCTGAGATCAAGCTTGAGAAGACACGAGAGATTCTTCATTGCCCTAAGGTCAATGTCATTTATGTTGCCCGTCACCTTAAGGTATTGTGCGGCTGCCCAGTCATAATTGTTCTGCGTGAGATAGGTTTCGGCAAACTCACCCTGTTTTTCGACATTGACGGTGACATATTCAAAATCCCAACCGTAAGGCTGAACAGACACTTCCGAAAAACCTTCGCTGCCAATATAATTTCCATAATATCTCTTGTCGCAGACATATACCTTAGGACCACCTAATCTCATATTCATATAAGGTACATCCCCAAGCATATAAATAGACTCCAGATTAGACCAGAAGTAGTTATAACCGTTGAATGTGTTCACCGACGAGGGAATCGTCAGAGTTTTGACATTGGACGTAAATCCATCTTCAAGAGAGCTATTGCACTGTATGATGCACACCGGATAGGTCTGTCCGTCAATAGCGATAGCATCAGGAATAGTGACTGCCTCCTCGGTGGAGCTGAGAGCCGTGACGCCGGCGAAATTGAAACGGGCCGGGTTGCCCGAGTCATCAGTGTATTCCGTGTAATAGAGATTAAATCCGAAATAGGTAGCGTCAGACGTCTTGGCAATCAGATAGGTGTCATAAAACCCATTAAAGTTCAGGCCGGAGCCTTCGTAGAGCTGAGCTTCGACCGTGCCGATCGAGACGCCGTAGTTCTGTGCAGCAGCCGCGGCAAGCGGGGCTGCTGTGGGAGCCGGAGCCGTGGGCCGGACAGCCATTGCGACCGGATATTTTTCGGCTGATTTTAGGTTAAAGCCTTGCTCATGCACTGCTGAGGCAAAGGCGAGCGCACCGCAGACAACTGCCGAGCAGGCGCCAAACGTGATTAATGTTTTTTTCATAGTATGAAAACTGTCTCTTATACACATCTCCGA
>ENA-OYXU01000734-OYXU01000734.1-human-gut-metagenome-genome-assembly--contig:-NODE-734-length-12457-cov-6.702951_pt1 | contig 12457 bp, 22 predicted proteins | sample MGYA00243243_ERZ653435 | MGnify/ENA primary metagenome ERZ653435 (study PRJEB26926, sample SAMN06165113) | human gut metagenome | biome: ENVO:00009003; feature: ENVO:2100002; material: ENVO:00002003... | reverse complement strand
GAGATGCAGCGTAGTCTCGTGGGCTCGGAGATGTGTATAAGAGACAGGGATATGAATATACTTAAAGAAAATAACAGCCGAATCCGCTGTTAGCATTACGTTAGCAACCCAAAATAAATGGAAATGATTGAAGAAACTTTAAGAACTGAATTTGAAGCATTGAAAAACGACTTTGAAACCATCAGGCAACAAATAGAAAACGATGTTGTCAGAACTGAGTGGTATAAGGGCGAGTTTTATGAGCTTACCCCATATTCCTATCAGCGCAATGGTTTCAGACAAGGAAAACCTGTAAAGCGTCCTGAGACAATAAAAAGCACAAAAAATCTTTGTATCTACGGGTTTAATAATCAAAACCAAATAGTCGAAGTCAAGGTTGGCTGTTCGCTTGAAAATCAGTTCTACCACACTTTCCTATATTATACAGACAATCTTGTGAGAAGTCTTCTATATGATAATGGCAAACATTTGATGAATGTATGCCATTACTTTTTCGAAGGCGGAAAGTTGAAACGGTTACAGTCATGTGGTAGTCGTGGTAGCCGTGAAGAGAATTATATCTATAATGAAAATGCCTTGACACATATTGAAATCAAACAATATGATATTGATGGTAAAAGCGGTAGTGATTTAGTTCACATATTCCAATATCAGGACGATGGGACTTTAGAAACTATTACCAAATCATTTCCAAATGGATATTCTGAAATAATCTATAAAACGAAAAGAGGTTGCTAACAAGCGGTTTAATATCCCAATAGGTCGATTATCCGCCAGACATTATCGGTCTAATAATTAAAATAGAAATATGGATAGTAACATTCAATCATTTGCTAAAATCTTATTAAAAGAACAATATGATGAGTTCCAGAGAATGATTCAGTTGTTCAATGTTGATAAGAGAGCCTTTATTCTCAAACATAGGAAAATGTTTGAAAAAGGATGGTATGACATTGATTCTGAGGATAATGATTTGAATGAAATAGATATTATGCTTTGTTTTGCCATAGCTTCTCGTAGAATGGCTGTTATTGATTGGAGTGGCGAGGAATATCCCGGACAGGTTAAGCATTCTATTACAATGATGTTAAAACATTATGGAATAGAGCGTTTCTTATGGAACACTAAGAAATTTGAGGCGTCTTTGGATTGGGACAAAATTCACCGTGGCGACTATTTGCCTTTGTTATTCCGAGATATGAATATGCAACTTAACAAAGACGGATATTCCATTGCGTTTTGTGATACAAAATCGGATTGCTTTCGTTATGCCATATTACCAACTGCCGAGTTCGTTCAATTTGAAGATACAGAATTAGGGGATTATCTAAGTATTATTAGTCCCCAAATTTACAATATATATATTGTTGATAAAGGATATGAATTTCCTAAGATTATGTTGTATTTGAAAAAGAAATTTTCTGTTCCATTGAGTGAAATCAAGGATTTTTGTTCAAAAGATAAAATTCTACTTGGAATAGGAAACTCTATAGTCGTGGATGAATACCGAAAAGAAATTGAAAAATTTGGAGGAAAGATTGAAGCAGAAGAAATAGACCGATAACAAACAGCAACCCGACTGAATAAGGCGGAACGCTGCTGAACATTATACACGTCATGAGTCAAATGATATTATTTACATCTAAAAAGGCTAATAAACTATTCTGTAGAATAGATAATGATTTGTATCTAAAAGACCACGCAAAGGTTTTCTTTCATACAAATTGTACCGATGGAATATATACTATTCCTAATTTTGATAGTCTGTGTGTTTGCGCGCAGAAAAATATAGGCAATGGCATATCCATCACCCAAACAGATTTATTCAAAATCCTTCAATGGATTCAAGATGAAGAAATATATATGTGGTATGGGGCAGAGTGTGATGATCTGGATAGCATTGAAAATTTTGAAACTTTAGTCAGTGCAATAAGTAATGGATTATTAACTTCCTCTGGAGAGTTATATATCCATTACAAAAAATCCAATGAAAAATAACGTGTATAACAAGCATCTCAACCGCCCCCAAAGTCGGTTATCCGCCGGACATTATAGGCTCTAAAACAAAAAACGGGTAATGGCTCATCTGCAATTGTCCCAAAGCCACATCAGAAAAATTATAATGGCAATCGAGAGGATGAACAGCAGAACGGCAACGGCTTCGTGGAAACTATGCTTGGCATAGTGTTTCAGTACGGCTTTTCCGCGATGGCGGTATATCCTTTCAATCCAGTTATATCCGACCAAGGCGACAGCAAGCCATACGATAAGCTGTATCATCGCAGTATCAGTGGGAAACCAATCAGTGAAAAGCCAAGATGACAAGAACATCAAAGGCATAATAATCAGTGCCATAATGTAACAATACAACAAAAAGGAACCATCAACCCTTTCTGACCGCCTTTGTTTCCATTTCTCCCCCAACCACCAAAGATAGTCCCAGAGATAAAAACGATATTTATTCTTGCCATTTCCCATACTAATATCCTCAGTCATATTGTTATAAACCGTAAATATACGACTGCAAAAATAGCACTTTTGTTCCTAATATCCAAATATTTTGAAGAAAATCGCAAAAATAGTCGTAAACATTTTGTCAATTAAAATAAATGTCGTACTTTTGTAAAAGATAAGATACGTCTCGGCATAACATTTAAAGAATATGGAAAAAGGCATTAAAGATAAAGTTGAATACATAATAGCAGTTATCAGTGAATTTGCTGCAGTTCATTCACTTAATACGGTACAGGCTTACCGCTATCTGGAACGGTTCAAGGGGATTGACTTCGTGATTCGTTTCTATAATGTGGAGCATACATTCTCATTCGAGGATGTGATAGAAGACCTTACTGCCTATTGCCACAGAAAGGGAGGGGCTTTGGCATGATTTTGTATCACGGCTCCAATATGGAAATAAAGGAGATAGACCTTTCAGCATCAAAAGTGGGAAAGGATTTCGGATGCGGTTTCTATCTTTCGGCAAACAAGGAACAGGCGCTGGAACTTGCCGTTAGAAAGACGGAACAAATTGGAAGCGGAGTTCCTACGCTAAATGCTTTCAGCTTTGATGAAGCAGGATTCAAATCATCTGGTTTGTCACTGCTAAGATTTGATGAATATACTCCCGATTGGGCAGAATTTATATTAATGAATCGTCGTAACCGTACCAGAATATCCAATCATAATTATGATGTTGTGATAGGTCCAATTGCAAACGATGCTGTAGGATTTCAGATACGTCGTTTTACATCTGGTCTGATTGACAAACAGAAATTTCTTGAGGAATTGAAATACATGAAAGGTATAACATTTCAATATTTTTTCGGTACAAAAAATGCCATTCGTTTTTTAACAAAGATAGAGCTATGACAAAAGAAACATTCATGGTGGAAGATATTTCCAAGGACATAATACTGATACTGATGGAGGAGCGTAAGATGGATATGCATGAGGCATTGAGAACGCTTTATACTTCAGATACTTATTCACGGCTGATAAATCCTGCAACTGGACTGTATGCACAGAGTACGGCATACATCTATGAATATCTTGAAAAAGAATTGGAAACAGGAAAACTTGAAAAAAATAAGAGACATGGCTGAGGAGAAACTCAACTTTAAAAACTGTACCAAACAGCAGATACTCGATGTTATCAAGGCTGCAAGGGAGCGCAAACTTGCATGGGAAGAAAGGGTGCAAGAAGACATGAGAAGACGGCAGAAACTTAGGCACAAAGCCCAAGAGTCACAGTATTCTAAGGAAAAGAACGATATATTGACAAAATTCCAATAGGTTTATAACAAGCGGCTTAACCTCCCCTGAAAGGTCGGTTAGCCACCAAACATTATCGACTAAAAAATGATCTCAAATATAGAAGAATACATAAGACTTTGTGATAGCGATTGCCGAAAAGACAACCGGAGAACGGTTACGGAAGAATTGTCACAGGAAGTCGTTTCAGAAATTTTAAAGAATCACCCAGATAGATATGCTTGGCTTATACATAATAAACTAATCCCAGGTAATATATTGGAGGTTCTGATAGAAAACAACGATGAGGATATTCGTTGTACAATCGCGATGAAAAGATGTTGCAATAGGCTTACATTTGAAAAACTTGTTCATGACAAATCCGATGCCGTAAAACTAATCCTTGTGCGAAATCCGAAATTACCAATAGATTTATTGAAAAAACTAATCTCGGATAAGAATAAAGAAATTTCTAAAGAAGCTAAAAGCGAATTTCTAAAACGGCAATCACAAATAAGTCGATAACAAGCGGATTAATCTCCCGAAAGGTCGGTTATCCGCCGAACATTAGCAACCCTAAATAATCGAATAAGAAGATATGGCTATATTATTAGAAAGATTATGGAACAACCTTGATGGTGAAGGCAATCTTGTTTTGCTTAATCGTCCTCGTGTGTCAATAGAAATTGACAGGTATATTTGGAATATCATAGAGCAAAACATTGTATTACCTAAAAACATCATGCAAAGTAAAAGTTATGATTATAAACTGATCGTGTCATTAGGTAAATATAACCCAGAAAAACAAAAATATTTTAAATTCTCTCCATACAATGGTTCTTTGAAAGAATCGGTTTTGCTATCAACAAAGGATTTTTATTATAGCCGTGAAGATTTCGTTGATGGGATAGACAGGCAACGGTGGTTCTCCCCTGAAAAGTTTTGGACAAACAGTGGAGATAAAATAACATTGATTAGTGCTTATGCTGACAATGTTACAGAGAAAATAACTCCTTTGGAATATGCAGATCTTCTTTTTGACGCTTTTGGCGCATTCCTTCTATATAACTTTAAAAAGATTATAAAATCCGATTTGGATATGCTTAAAACAAAGATAGACAATGATATTGTTTGTGGATTTCCTTTTCCTGCTCCTTTTTCTGAACAACAGTATCAAGGAGACGATAGCTATTTTCGATTGACGCAATTAGAGAATGGAATAAAAACTGTTTTAATTGATATACCGAATGTATCAGTGTTTTACAAGCAACATTACAAAGAAGAATAGCGAGAGGTGGTTGCTAACAAGTAATAAATCACCCATAAAAAGTTGATTATCCACCGGACATTATGCGCTTAAAGACTAATACAATATGAGCATGAGATATTACCCAAAAGGATGGCATACTTACAAGTTCTTGGTTACACCGCAAGAATTGAAAGACATTTTGCGAGGGTTTCACATTGTGGAATACTCCAGTAGAGTGCCTGCAGATTATATAGAAAGCAATTTTGTAGATTTGGTAAGGGATTACGAAAATTTTTATCGTTTACTAACGTCCAGTGAAAGAATCGGACATATTATACTCGACAATTTGCTCAAAGGCTTTTCAAACAATCTGAGTAAGTGTGCCTATGGAGCTCCCTTTCAAGATTCAAATGATAAATTATGGTATAAAATAGCGGATTTCAGTGAGCCTTGTGTTGGGTTCAATATATTTGCTTTCTACCTTGATGAAGAACGTAAGTTACAAACCAAATTCAGTTACATAAATTTCCCGGAGAATATCATGGGTGTTCAATTAGAGTTTCCTAAGAAAATATATTCAATAGCGGAAAACAGAGAAAAACTATGTGGTGAGTTGGAAAATTATAATGCAGTGTACCTGGCAGTAGTAGAAAGGATAAAGCAATTATGCAGAAATCTGACGATTACAATAGATGGAAATGTGCATAGGACTAAGATAAAAATAAGTCCTACTGCATTAAAAGATATTGAAGGAAGTCATTTTATAAAAGAGAATAATTGTATTATTAAATAAAGCGCATAACAAGCGGATGAATCTCGCCGAAAGGTCGATTATCCGCCAGACATTAGCAACCTCAAAAGAAAAAATATGAGCAAGAAAAAGAAACTGGATGTATTCTTATACAAAAAGGAGATGCTTCAATTAGTGAATGAAGCTATTGAGAAAATGAAAACAGAAAAACAAGATTTTGAAGTCTTTACTATATGTATCTATACAGATTTCAATTCTTGTTATAGTGCTGTTTGTCTGGATAGCAAGGAACATTCTGACAAGTCTCTTTCAAAAAGTAGGAAGTGGGAAGAAGAACAGTATCAGAAATATTTGGCACAAGGGAATTTGGAACAGGCAGAATTATTCAAGCCCAATGATGAAGTCCGAGAAACTAATCCGAGTGAATTTGACCTTTCTGATTTTGCCAGTATAGAAAATGCTTCTTTCTCTGAAAACTACGAAGAAGACTACAGCGAAGAATGTTGGGAAACAGCAACACCCATCCTTCTTGAAGTAGCGCAAATCGCCTATAAGCAAGTAAAAGAAGAATTACGTACACATCCTCTTTTTGAACTTGCTATAAATGGAGAAGAAGACTGGTATTATCCGATAACCCCAAACGAATAGGTTGCTAACAAACAGATGAAACATTTAAGGTGGTTTATCTGCCGAACATTATCAATAATAATGCAAAAATATGGAAAAATATAAAAAACAAATCCAGTCAATCCAAACAGTATTGAAAGAATTAGATAATGCTTCTGAATATAATGAGGATAAATATGTAGCATTACAGAATAGCTTAATTTCAATTATACAACAAGCATTAACTGATAGTACATTGCAACAAGTAGATAAAGAAAGCGTGTTTTCAGAAGCCGGCAGTTTGTTAGAAAACTATATCGGATGCGTTGAAGATGTAGAAAGATATTATCCACAAATTGAAGCCTTATATTCAAAAGGCTTAATCACGGCGGAACAATTAGATTTCTTTGATAGCAATATGAATATAGGACGTTGGAGATAAATATTGATAACAAGCGAATGAGTTGCCTAACAGTCAGCTATTCGCATCCTCATGAGGCGCAAAATAGTGATACAAAAAAATATTATGTTATGGATTTCTTAAAGTGCATGAACAATTTTCCGTGGAATAGATTTGCCACGGTATATGAAAACAATTCAGTCGGCTTAAAAGGCATCTTTATAAAGATGTTCAACAATACAGCTGAAATGTCGGATTATAAATATGTGATTGATAGGCTTGAATGTCAGGAAACACTATATAGAATCACCCCTTGGGGACTTAAATTCTATATTTGTTTACTTATGGAAAACAAATCGAATCAAGACATATTATTACAAAACATAAACGTGCTTTTTGAAGCTGCAAATTATAATATACAGGTCGATATCGCAACCGATTATAATCCGACCAAAGGTAATCTGATGAAATATGAGAAAATTAAATCAAAACTCTTTGATAGAGATTTTGACGGAACAATGGATGCCGATTACATAAAAACATTCAAATCCATAGACCGAAATTTCATGCAGAGAAGTACAATAGATTTAATTCAACAGAATATTTCTTTGTTTGAAGATTTAGCAAAGTCAACGAATAGCAATATTGCCCAAAGTGCTTCTTTGCTTGTTAATTCAATTCATAATCCTAAAAAGTATAACTTTGGTAAATCGTGATTAAATAATCGCCTAACAAGCATCTGTTCTGCCTAAACGGAGGCAAGCTGCCGGACAACAATAGATGGAAATGTGCATAGGACTAAGATAAAAATAAGTCCTACTGTTCTTTGATTGTACAAAAATGTTCCCATTAACAGATTATCTTTAAAGAAAAGTTGTTAAATAAGGATAATTATGGTGCCATATCTATAAAAAAGACCGATTTTGTTGTCAGATAAGGAAAATTTTACTACCTTTGCACTCGTGAAACAAGAACGAAGAATAATAGCATATAAGCACTACTTTGCAGAGTTCATGGAGTCATTGACTCCGGCAGAGCAGAAAAAAGTAGTATATGTGCTCGATATGCTGAAAAGTCAGCAACGTATCAACGCAAAATTTGTTAAGCTGATACGTGACGGGCTGTATGAGCTGAGAGTTGAAAGCGGTGGAAACATCTACCGTGTTTTTTTCATATTCGACGACGGCAACATCGTAATTCTGTTTAACGGTTTTCAGAAAAAGACGCAGAAGACACCGGAAAGTGAAATAAACAAGGCAATGAACTTAAAAAAAGAATATTATGGAACTAAAGGAGATAGGCAATAACCTCTACAGCGTAGATGAATGGATTGACGGGAAGTATGGCAAGGTGGGAACACCAGAGCGTGAGGAATTCCGCAGAGAGGCATCAGCATACTGCGTGGGACAGATTATCAGCGATGCAAGAAAGCGGGAGAAGGTGACACAGTGTGAGCTTGCAAAAATGGTAGGGACAAACAAATCTTACATTTCCAAGATTGAGCACGGAGTAGTTGAGCCCGGAGTCTGTATGTTTCTCCGCATAATAGATGCACTCGGTCTTAAATTCGACATTGTAAAGCCAGTGATGTAACGGACAATCATTTGAACCATATAAACTCCCGAAATCAACAAGAGATTTCGGGAGTTATTATATAACGTAATTAACAATCATATACTTGTTTCTTGTCGACAGGACAGAGCAGCTTTGCCAGGCTTCGCTTACATAATCCGCTTAAAGCAGGTTGTATAATAAGTTGAACAGTAGTAAAACATTATAACAAATTAGCTCAGGAGAATCGCTTAAAATCATCCAACGTATCTTTGGTTTCAAATACGCGAAATTTTCAGATGTTTATATCGCATTGTGAATCAGGTCGTTAAGATGATAATGTGTTTTTTCTTCATAAATAAGCATCGAAAAAACGGTATTTTTGCCTGTTTTTGAGGCAAAATGAACCTATGTTCGTTGCCAAAGTAAGTTAACTTCGTTGGCAAAGTAAGTTAACTTCGATGGCAAAGTAAGTTAACTTCATTGGCAAAGTCACCTATATTCGTGGAAATTTCCATTTATTATGGAGCTAAACATCATGAAACCGCCATTTGTTTTTCTATTTCAAGAAAAATTTAAGCGGTTATTTTTCAGAATATTTATTACATAATGTGACCTGTAGCATTCTGCTTTTTTATGTTGAATGGCTTTTTATTTCATTGATTTTTCAATGTGAATGTAAATATTCCGTCAAATCTTTGGCAGTGTCGGAAAAAAGTATTAACTTTGCCGACATAACAAAATACTAAAAAAAATAACAGCCAAATCCGCTGTTAGCATTACGTTATTCACATGAATGGAAAAGGTATTTGAAGACATAAAAAAGATATTTAAGTCATATCGAAAAAAATATAATGACTTAAATGTTAGTGTTGAATACGATGCGGAAGTCTGGGCTTCCGGATTGTATTTCAACTTATATCCGTTTCAGGTTGAGCTATCCAAGGGTGAACGTGGTCGCCTTTATAAACGTACTCCACAAAATCCAAGAAACAAAATTCGTTTCTTCTTTCGCAACAATGAAATTGTAAGAGTTGAATTCTATAATAGCTTTGGCGAAATTTGTTTGGAGTATTTTATGGAGTATGACAAAAAGGAAGTCACTGTATTTGGATTTTACGAGAAGACTTTGGATCGCTGTTATAAAATTAACTATGATGATAACAAAACTCCAATTAGTACAATTTGCTATAATGTGAGACAGGATGAAGAAATGATGTCTTCGTTATTGTATGAGTATTCCAATGGTCATGTGCATCGTGTTATCGAAAAGGGTTTTATCATACATAACAATGGAATTCCCGCAATAATTGATGTAAAATACGCCTTCATTTATAATGAATTGAATGAATTGATGGAAATAATAGGAGAAATGTTCAACCATAAAAACGGGTGTATCGTAAAGGAGAATGTATATAAAAGAAAAAATAATATGTGAATAACAAGCGGATTAATCACCCTTAAAGGGTGATTATCCGCCGGACATTAGCATCGAAAAATAGATAAATATAAGTAACCCAACATGAAAGCAAAAACAGGAGATATCTATACCATATACAATAATCGTTTAAGGCTTTATACAGCCTGTCAGATTACAAACGTAATAGAGGATAAAGGTAACGCAACTTGTCTTTATCTGAACTGGACTGGAAAAACGCCCCTTCGTTCAGTACAGATGGAAAATCTACAACCTCTTTATATGGATCTTATGTATTGGGAGCGGCAATTGTGTATGGCAAATGTCGATGTAGACATTCCGGATTATTTCATATTTGTAGGCAATATTCCTCCTATTACAACCGAGGAAAAATCATCTTTTGGTACAGGAAATTATGGGTATGATGTATATAGGCAAATTAGATGGCTGCAAATTTTTGAAGAAAGGAGAATGGCGTTTAAGAATGCAATAAAAAGCGAGGAAACAGTATGGCTTAATGGAACTGAATATAAATTAAGTTTGCACTATATAGATGACACTTATTGCCCATTCTTCAAAGCAGATGAATTAAAGATATTCCCATGTCTTTCTACACTCGTTCTTAAAGAATATCATCAGGGGCTCATAGAATATTTGAATGATACACCATTTATTACTGAACTGACATATAGGGGAAAAGAACAGAGAAGTCTTGATTTTCGTGGCACAAGCCTACAAAAACTTCTCATAGATTTGAATGGAATTGATGAACTATGGTTGAATGATGAAATGGAACAGCTATATCTTTTGAATGATATAAAGAGTCCATGCGTCATTCATTCAAGAGATAACGGAGCTAACCTCTTTTTGCAATACCGCAAAATATTCCACCCCTATCTTGAATTATCCAATCTCAACAGTCTTCATGGCATAGAAATTAATGAGGTGGATATGAACGATATATTCTCCGCTTACCCTAATCTGAAAGAACTCGGGTTATGGGGAAAGCCCGGGTATATCAGAAATTTCTCAGTGCTCGAGAGTTTCAGAAACATTGAAGTTTTCACAACAAGGAATCTTTTTGGCTTCAGCTCTCAGGATATTCCTGTACCAGAACGGATGGAACACCTTAACTCGTTTTGGATGACAAGTTTACCGGAGGATGCTGCAAAAATGGCAAAAAAATTATACAAGAAGCGGAGACGCGAAGGAATGTATCTCTCCATTACGCAGGCAAGAAGCCCAGAATGGGTAAGAGAAAATATGGATAATCCATTTAGAGATTGGGATGATAGTGACTATATTTCATCTTCCTCCGCAAAAAGGGCTTCTACCCAGTATAGGAAAACACGAAATGAGTTATTCGCCCTAAATGCTCAAAATGATCCGGAAGCTCAAACTAAAGCAATAGCTGCGGTAGAGGAATATACAAAAACCTTTAACCGAATGAGAGATATTGAAACTGATGGCCGGGATCTGATATACGAGGTATTGTGTTCAATCATTGACAATATGAATGATTCTATAATTGATAAGTCAAGATTGCTGGATAGATTCGAAGAATTACGAGATTTTTGAGAAACAGGTAAAAAATTGTAATAAAAAACTATGCTAACAAACAGCCAACCGACTGAATAAGCTGAACGCTGCCGGACATTATCAATAATTAAACAGAAACGCAATGACAAAAGAAGAAGCATACGTTTTATTAAGTTTCCATTCTTGTAGAAACAATGATATAGAAAATGAGAAATGGGAAAATGGATTTCTTGGTTCACTCCGTCCATTTCAAGGAAAACTATATGAGTGAAATTTTATTGAGATAATGGAATGTCTTAAAGTTCTTGCAGATGATTTTATGAAGCCAACAATCAATCAAACTCTACTAAGTGATGTATATAGCATAATACATTTAGGCAGGAGGTGGATTAACGGAGCTGATTTTGTTACACAAGAGCAGCAAAAGCAAATCATAGAATGGGTTGATATGATACAAGATTGTTTCTACTACCTATTAGAAGGAGATATTGATACTGCGTTTCTTGAATATGAAGAATATAAAATTGATAACAAGGAAAGATAACTCCTAAACGGCGTTCCTTTCCAAGCCATTACCAACCAATAAAATGAAATAACATGGAAAAAGAATGTACTTCTTTTGAATTGACTTTGAACGATGATGAATATTTAGCATCAGTGTTTTTTGAGTTTAGTGATGGATATTTTACTTGTTGTCGTAATATTCTTGAAGATGATATAATATACTACGAAATGAATGACCAAGCAAACTCAATTTACAGCAACGATTGCCAATATTGCATTGATAATAATTCTATACGCTTCAACTTTGCAGAACTTGATAGTAATGAATTAAAATGCGATGCTGTATTGATAATACGTTATAAAATGTCAGAGCAGGAAAAAGAACTATTAAATAAGTGTTTAACTGAAATCTTTTCTTGTGTAGGGGAAAAGGTTGGTAACAAGCGGATTAATCTCCCCGAAAGGTGATTACCCGCCGGTCATTATCGCTAAATTAATTACAAACTAAAAAATATTGAATATGGAACTTTACATAAAAAAATGGTGGGGCAATTATGTCGGGGGATGCGATGGCTCCTTTCTATTGCTGGACTATTTCGGAAATCAGAAACAAAGTAGCTTGGAGTTAAGCAAAATCATTAGTGTCCCGTTAAAATTGGGACGAGTTAAATATTAATCAAATATCCCCGG
>ENA-OYXU01000731-OYXU01000731.1-human-gut-metagenome-genome-assembly--contig:-NODE-731-length-12502-cov-4.298867_pt1 | contig 12502 bp, 11 predicted proteins | sample MGYA00243243_ERZ653435 | MGnify/ENA primary metagenome ERZ653435 (study PRJEB26926, sample SAMN06165113) | human gut metagenome | biome: ENVO:00009003; feature: ENVO:2100002; material: ENVO:00002003... | reverse complement strand
TCAAGTTTACCAACCTATTTTATCAGTTTAGGCTTGCACAAATCATAAAAATATGAAAGAAGCGCTGGATACATGTCTCAGGTCCGGTGTCAGCGAGGCCGGGTGTGATGAGGCGGGACGCGGCTGTCTGGCCGGTCCGGTCTATGCCGCGGCCGTGATACTGCCCGACGGATACCGCAACGCGCTGCTCGACGACTCGAAGAAACTGACCGAACGGCGCCGCTATGAGCTGCGTCCGGTTATCGAGCGCGACGCCATTGCGTGGGCGCTCGGCGTGGTCACGGCGGCCGAGATAGACGAAATCAACATCCTGAACGCTTCAATCCTGGCGATGCACCGCGCTCTTGACGCTTTGGCCGCTCAGGGGTTCACCCCGGGCCACATAGCCGTCGACGGCAACCGCTTCAAGCCGTGGCTCCCTGAAGTGGAATATACGACGGTAGTCCACGGCGACGGACGTCTGGCCAATATCGCAGCGGCGTCGGTGCTGGCCAAGACGGCGCGTGACGACGAGATGACGCGTCTCCATGAGCTATATCCCGTCTATGGCTGGAATGTCCACAAGGGCTATCCCACCAGAGCCCACCGCGAGGCCATAGCGAAATACGGGCCCTCCCCGCTTCACCGATTAACCTTCAAACTGTTTCCCGACAAATGAAATATGTCACACTGCCCGACGCCGACCCACGGCGCGGAGTCCCTTTCTATCTGGCTATGGAGGAGGTTGTGGCCCGGCGATATGCGGCCGGGACCGACAGTGACTTCTTCTTCATGTGGCAGGTTGCGCCCTCGGTCATCTGCGGGCGCCATCAATGGATTGACACCGAGGTCGACCTCGACTATTGTGCCGCCAACAACATCATGGTGCGCCGGCGGCGCAGCGGCGGCGGCGCCGTGTTTGCCGACCTGTCGAACATCATGTTCAGCTATGTCACGCCGGGCGACGAGGTTGTCACCACCTTTGGGCGTTATACCTCCATGGTGGCCGCCTTTCTGCGCTCATTGGGGCTCGACTCGTCGGCCACCACGCGCAACGACATCATGATAGGCGACCGCAAGGTCTCCGGCTCCGCCTTCTATCATGTGGCCGGAGCGTCGATAGCCCACGGGACGATGCTCTATGACACCGACCCGACCCATATGTCGAAGGCGCTGACGCCGTCGCGTGCCAAGCTCGAATCTAAAGGGGTCAAATCTGTCACCTCGCGCATAACCACCATACGCAGCCATCGGCCCGACCTGTCTATTGAGGAGTTCATGAGGCTCGCACGCATGTCGATGTGCGGCGACGAGGAGTTGAGGCTGACTCAGGACGATGTCGACGAAATCAGACGCATCGAGGCCACATATCTTGACCCGGCCTGGATTGCGCCGCGCCGCGCCCATGGCGCCGGGCTGAGACGTCAGCGTGTCGAGGGCGTCGGCGAGTTTGCGGCCGATGTGGTCATGGCTCCCGGCGGAGATGTGATTGCAGGCGTGACGCTCAGTGGCGACTTTTTCGAGACCGCAGACACTGTGCCCCTTCTGGCGCGCCTCGAGGGCGTCAGGGCCGACCGCGATGCCATCATCGCGGCCCTTGGCGACACCGCGGGGGTCATTCCCGGCATGACGCCCGAAACCTTGGCGGAGATTATCCTCGCTGGCATTAAACAAGACAACAGTTCACACCTTAAATAATAACCTTTAAACAACAATGAAAAAACTCGTTTTCATCGCCGCGGCCGCAGCCGTCATCAGTGCTGCGCTGACCGCCTGCGGTGGCAGCAAACAGAAGGCAGGTGCCACTGACTCGACAGAGCGCGACTCGTCTTACACAACCGTCAACCATCCCGAATGGAGCCGCAACGCCGTCATCTATGAGGTCAACCTGCGTCAGTACACTGACTCCGGCACAATCGCCGCTTTTGCCGAGCAGCTGCCGCGCCTCAAGGACCTCGGCGTCGACATCCTTTGGTTCATGCCTATCAATCCCATCAGCGAGAAAGACCGCAAGGGCACGCTCGGCTCATACTACGCCGTTCGCGACTACAAGGCCTTCAATCCCGAATTCGGCACAATCGAACAATTCAAGGACGTTGTCAGGAAGGCCCACGAAATGGGCATGAAAGTGATACTCGACTGGGTGCCAAACCATAGCGGCCGCGACAACAAGTGGGTGACCGAACACCCCGACTGGTATGAGCGCGACTCGGCCGGCAATATGAAGGGCGTCTATGACTGGACCGACGTCTATGTGTTTGACTATTCCAACCCTGAGATGCGCAAGGGCATGATTGATGCCATGTCATTCTGGGTTAAGGAAGTCGATGTCGACGGTTTCCGCTGCGACGTCGCCATGGAGGTGCCCACCGACTTCTGGAACGAAGCCCGTCCGCAGCTCGAGGCCCTCAAACCCGGCAACTTCTTTATGCTCGCCGAAGCCAGCGTGCCCGAACTTGAGCAGCACGCCTTCGACATGGCCTATAACTGGCCGATGAAAGACGTCTTCAACGCCATAGCCGCCACCGCCGGTCAGAACACCTACAAAGATAAAGAGGGCAAGATGCGCGAATATCCACGCATGACCGCCACAGCCATCGACTCGCTGCTCGACGAGCAGGCCTCGACCTATCCCAAAGACTCCTACATGATGAACATGGTGACCAACCACGACCTCAACTCATGGGAGGGCACCGAGTTTGACCGCCTGGGCAACCTGACCGACGCCTTCGCCGTGCTGTCCTACACGTTGCCCGGCATGCCGCTTATCTACACCGGTCAGGAGACAGGCATGAACCGTGCCTTTGAGTTCTTTGAAAAGGACAAAGCCCCCGAGTGGGAGCCGCGCAACAAATACTTCACATTCTATCAGAAGCTCAACGCCCTGAAACATAACCAGAAGGCTCTGCTCGCAGGTCTCAGCGGCGGCGACATGACCCGCTACAAGACCCTTAGCGACGACCTCTATATATTCTCTCGCGAGAAAGACGGCTCGAAGGTGATGGTTATGGTCAACCTCGGTGCCAAACCTGCCGAGACCAAGTTTGCCGAAGGCGTCAGCGTTCCCGTAGTTTCGGGTATGGTTGACTACTTCTCAGGCTCTGACGCCGAGATTCCCGGCACACTCGAGCCGGGCGCCTATCGTGTCTTCGTCAACAAATAATCCCCTTTAGAATAAGCAAACAACGAGGCCGTGTCAGATTCGCTCTGACACGGCCTCGTTAAGGTTTTTGTCCCGGCAGACGTCCTTCAGGGCGTCCCCCAAGCGTGGGTTATTTCAGCGACCACTCGAAGCCCGACTTGGTGTCCTTGACCTCAAATCCGGCCTGGGCCAGACGGTCGCGAATCATGTCGGAGGTGGCCCAGTCCTTCTCGGCCTTGGCTTTGGAGCGCAGCTCGAGGAGCAGGTCCACGGCCTTCTCGAACGGCTGGAGCGACGAGCCGGGGGCGCCGCCCTGTTCGTCGGCGACGAGGTCGGTGCGGATGCCGAGGATGTCGACGAGATAGGTGTCAAAGAGCTTGCGGAGGCGTTCGATTGCCTCGGGGCCGATCGGCTCTTCGCCGGCGGCGGCGCGGTTGGCCATACGCAGGGCGTCGAAAAGCACGGCGATGACCACCGGAGTGTTCAGGTCGTCGTCCATCGCCTCGGCGGCGCGCCGCTCAAAGTCGGCCACGGCCTGAAGACCCTCGTCGCCCTGGGCTGTCGGCTTCAGGTCGCGCTGTATGCGGCGATATCCGTCGAGCATACGTGCCAGCGCCTTCTCGGCGCCCTGAAGAGCGGCGTTTGAGAAGTCGAGGGTGCCGCGGTAGTGGGCCTGGAGGATGAAGAAGCGGATCGTCATGGGTGAGTAGGCCTGGGTCAGCAGTGGGTGTGTGCCCGTGAAAAACTGCTCCAGGGTGATGAAATTGCCCAGTGACTTGCCCATCTTGCGGCCGTCGATGGTGATCATGTTGTTGTGCATCCAGTAGCGCACGGTCTCGTGACCGTTGTGGGCCACCGACTGGGCTATCTCACACTCGTGGTGAGGGAACATCAGGTCCATGCCGCCGCCGTGGATGTCAAACTCCTCGCCGAGATATTTCTGTCCCATGGTGGAGCACTCGAGGTGCCAGCCGGGGAAGCCTTCGCTCCAGGGCGAGGGCCAGTGCATGATATGTTCGGGCGCGGCTTTCTTCCAGAGGGCGAAGTCGGCGGGGTTGTGTTTCTCGTTCTGGCCGTCGAGGGCGCGTGTGGTTGCGAGAAGCTCGTCGATGTTTCGTCCCGAGAGTTTGCCGTAGCGGTGGTCGCGGTTATATTTGGGCACGTCAAAATAGACCGAGCCGTCGCTGACATAGGCATATCCGGCTTCGAGAATCTTCTTGACATATTCAATCTGCTCGATGATGTGGCCCGAGGCGTGAGGCTCGATCGACGGGGGCAGGACGTTGAGCGCGTCCATGGCCTTGTGGTAGCGGTTGAGATAATATTGCACCACCTCCATCGGCTCGAGCTGTTCGAGCCGGGCCTTCTTGGCCACCTTGTCCTCGCCCTCGTCGGCGTCGTGCTCGAGATGGCCGACGTCGGTGATGTTGCGGACATAACGCACCTTATAGCCCAGATGGCGCAGATAGCGGAAGAGGATGTCAAACGTGATGGCCGGGCGGGTGTGTCCCAGATGTGGATCGCCGTAGACCGTCGGGCCGCAGACATACATGCCCACGCGCCCCGGGTTGAGGGGCTTGAAGGGCTGTTTGGTGCGCGTCAGCGTGTTATAGATTTCAAGAGCCATATGTGTCGTCTTGTCGCGCTGAGGGATTATGCTTTGCCGCCGCTGAGGAAGGGGTTGGGTATTTCGCCGGTTTTCGGGCCCTGGTTGCGGGGCACTTTGTGCTCGATTACGCCGAACGTGGCCTCATACTTCTTGATGTTGTCGATCAGGGCGCCCATGAGGTTCTTGGCGTTCTCGGGGGTCATGATGATGCGGCTCTGTACCTTTGCCTGGGGCATGTTGGGCGCCACGGCTATGAAGTCGAGGAAGAATTCGTTGGGTGAGTGTGAGATGACGGCGAGGTTTGAGTAGTGGCCGTTGGCTACTTCGGGTGTCAGCTCGATTTTTATCTCTTGTTTTTTCTGATTGTTGTCCATGTCTTTTTTTTGTTTTGATGTTGGGTGTTATTTTGTTGGTTTATTGTTTCTTTTTGAATGTCAATGTCTTTAGGCCTGTCAGGTTTGAGTTGTCGACCTCGACTGTGAAGGATGTCACCGCGGGGTCGCTGACGATTGCCGAGACGTCAAACGACGAGTAGGTCGTGGCCATCCATGTCGAGTCGGCGCTGACGCCCTTTGGGAGGCGGTGCAGAAGCCTCAGGCGAGGGGTGGGGGAGCCGAGGGTGGCCGAGTCGGCCGTCAGCTGCCATATGCGCGGCTTCTCAGAGTGACTGAGGCGGGCGCGGACGTTTAGCCACGGGCCGGTGCGCCACATGGCCATGAGGTAGACCGGGTCGCCGCGGAATGTGTCGAGGAGCCGGGCGTCGGCGAGGCTCAGAGGCCCGGTGTAGATGGGAGTGGCGCCGCGAAACGACGCGAGGTCGCCCGTGGTTTCGGCCCAGGTCAGTATCATGCGGTCGCCGGGAACAATCGCCGAGGTGTCTACCGAGGCCCGGGCGTGGATTGTGCGTTCGCCTGAGTCGTCCGGTCCTATGAGCACAAAAGAGGCTATGCCGTCTGCGGCTCCCCCGTAGGTGACCACGTCATAGCGCGTCATGGTGACATCGCCGTCGATGGTGTCGTCGTTGACCGAGCATGACCACATGGCCGACATGGCGGTGGCCGCCACGATGGTGGCGAGGAGTCGCGTCATAAAAATCATCGGGATGTTACGGCGTGGTTTCACGGAGTTGTGTTTTCGCATGAGATTGCAGACCACAAATATAGTGAAATTCCGCGAAACACGAAAAACGCTCCGAATAGACGGCCCGTCAGATATGTCCGTCGCTGAGGCGTATGACGCGGTCGGCGTCGGCTGCCAGCGACTCGTCGTGGGTCACGATGACAAACGTGTGGCCCATGTCGCGTCTGAGGTCGAAAAAGAGGCGGTGTAGCTCCAGACGGTTGTGGGAGTCGAGTGACCCTGTGGGCTCGTCGGCAAAGACCACGCGCGGGTTGTTGATCAGCGCGCGGGCCACGGCGGCGCGCTGACGCTCGCCGCCCGAGAGCTGCGAGGGGCGGTGTGTGCGCCGGTCGGTCAGCCCCAGATAGTCGATGAGCTTGGCCGCGCGGGTGTGGGCGTCGTTGCGGCTGTCGCCGCCTATGAGGGCCGGCATCATGACATTCTCCTCGAGGGTGAACTCGGGCAGGAGCTGATGAAACTGGAAGATGAAGCCTATGTTGCGGTTGCGAAACCGCGCGAGCCGTTTCTCGTTCATGGCCGTGACCGGCTCGCCGTCATAGACAACTGTGCCCGAGTCGGGGCGGTCGAGCGTGCCGATAATCTGGAGCAGGGTGGTCTTGCCGGCGCCGCTGGGGCCTGTGACGGCCACCACCTCCGAGCGCCCGATGTCGAGGCTGACGCCGTCGAGCACGCGGAGGCGGTCAAAGCTCTTGACGATGTCGCGGACTTCAATCATATCGAGAGCCGGCGCAGGGTGTCGAGCAGTTCGCGGTTGATCGGTTTGTCGTTCTTGATGGCCTTTGAGAAGGGCACGTAGACGATCTCGTCGTTGCGTATGCCGATCATGACGTTGCGCTGGTCTTCGGTGATGGCGTCGATGGCTGCGGCGCCCATGCGCGAGGCCAGGATGCGGTCATGAGCCGTGGGCGAGCCGCCGCGTTGCAGATGGCCGAGTATCGAGACACGCACGTCATAGTTGGGATATTCCTTCTCGACGCGCTCGGCCAGAGCCATGGCTCCGCCGGTGACGGGGCTTTCGGCCACGAGGACAATCGACGAGTTCTTCGACTTGCGAAATCCGTTCTGTATCAGCTCGGCCAGCTGGTCGACCTTTGTCGAAATCTCGGGGATGATGGCGGCCTCTGCACCCGAAGCGATAGCGCCGTTCAGGGCCAGGAAGCCGGCGTCGCGGCCCATGACCTCGATGAAGAAGAGGCGCTCGTGAGATGTGGCCGTGTCGCGGATTTTGTCGACACACTCCATGATGGTGTTCAGGGCCGTGTCATAGCCGATGGTGGTGTCGGTGCCGTAGAGGTCGTTGTCGATCGTGCCGGGGAGGCCGATGATGGGGAAGTCAAACTCGTTGGCAAAAATGCGTGCGCCGGTGAGCGAACCGTCGCCGCCGATGACCACGAGGGCGTCTATCTCGTGGCGGCGCAGGTTGTCGAAGGCGAGCTGGCGTCCCTCGGGAGTCTCAAACTCGTGACAGCGCGCGGTCTTCAGAATCGTGCCGCCTCGGTTGATGATGTTCGAGACGTTCTGGGTTTTGAATTCGACGATTTCGTCGGTGATGAGGCCTTTGTAGCCTCTGTAGATGCCTTTGACTTTCAGGCCGTTGAAAATGGCCGAACGGGTGACGGCGCGGATTGCGGCGTTCATGCCGGGCGCGTCACCTCCTGATGTAAGTATGCCTATAGTCTTAATCTGCGACATGTGTAATAGAATGGAGGTTCAGGCTACAAATATAAATAAAAAACCTGACACCCCGAAAAATCCATCCCGGTATTCCCAATCCTTGTCCCGGTCAGAGGACCGCTGCTATCTTGCGGATATTGGCGAGGCGGTCCATGAATGAGGAGTTTGATTTTGCAACCTGCATGTTATAAGCGTTTTGCAGATTCAGAAACAGTTCCGCTTCGATTCCCAACGCGGCTTCGAGCAATAGAGCCATCTCGGTGTTAACCGCGCGTTTTCCGTTTATGACTTCATTGAGAAGCGAGGGAGACACACCGATCCGGCTCGCCAGTTTTGCCTGAGAAAGTTCGCGCGCTTCGAGCTCATCGCGGATAAGCTCTCCGGGATGTGTCGGCTCAAAAGGAGTGAGGTTGTTTGCAATCATATTCGGATCAATATTTGGTAGGCTAATCATGTCAGTCGTAGTGATTTGAAAGTTCTACAATGTTGCAGATTGTCAGGCGGGGTTCTTTAGCCGATTCGTTAAGAGTAAACTCAATTCGGTATTTATCATTGACGCGTATTGAGAACAATCCGCTCTTATCGCCCGTCAGAGCTTCGAACCGCAAAGAATTGATCGGGAAGAGAGCTTCTTTCGACGAGGCCCACTTGAGATAGTCGATACAGCGTTTATATCGTCTAACTATCTCGGGCTGAAAGCGATGTTTCTTGTCGTTGGTTTTCCCGCTTTCATATAGCTCCTTTAAATAATCTTTGTCGAAGGTGACTATCATATCAACCGCAAAGATAATAAATTAATCTTCACTTCACAAATTTGTGAATAAAAGGTTGCTTGGGCATTATGCATTGGGCATTACGCATTATGCATTACGCATTTGAGCGGTTTTCGGGCACGACTTCACCCGCGCGGTGGTGTCAGGGGTGTAACTTTGCCGCAAAGAAAAGATTCATGGAAAATAAGTGTTTATTTGTGTGTAAAGCTGAAAAATCCGGAGCCGGGCGGCGGCTTTTTGGATTTTCGGGCTTAATGTGTAATTTTGTGGTGTCGGCGGCGTCACCACGTGTCCGGCGTGTCGGCCCTGACCAATCTTATCATGATAAAACTCCGAAGTGTCTGTCTGTCTTTTGTCCTGTCGGTTGCCGCGGTTTTAGCCGTGGTGGCCCTGAGCGGCTGCGGACGTCATGGAGGAGGGAGCGGCATCCACGACGACGAGATAGAGGCGCTGGCGACGCGTCTCGACACCATGCTGACACATACCGACGAGTATATGGCTGCGCGTGAACGTAATATCGCACGGTTGCGCAAGGCCTACGGGCAGGCTACGGACGTCGAACACCGATATTGGCTGGCCGCTGACATCTTTGACGAGTATGGGGCCTATGACTCCGATTCGGCGCTGGCGTGGGTGGAGCGGTGCATGAAGCTCTCAGACGCCATGGGTCGTCCGGACCTGACCACCGACATGCTTCTCAACAAGTCGTATATCTACACGGCGACGGGGCTGCTCGATCAGGCCCGCGTTGCTATAGAGTCGGTCGACAGCGCAGGGCTGACCCCGGCCCAGGAGCTGAAATATTGTGACCGGGTGGTCTTTTTGTCAAACCATCTCGACCAGTATCTCGGTGTGGAGCACGGCAATGACATGTATTCGCAGCGTATCGACTCGCTGCTTCAGTCGGTGATGAACAGCGTCACGCCCGACAATCCGGCCTATGGCTGGCTGATGGGATGGCGGAGTCTGCGTACTCCCGACCAGGCGCGTCAGGCCATCCCGGTGATGAAGGCCATCGTTGAGCGTGACGACACGACCACGCGCAAAGCGGCCATGCACGCCTGGATGCTCTCCAAGCTCTATGAGCGCACGTCGGATCGGCGCAACCGGCTCAAGTATCTGATTGTCTCGGCGATGGACGATGTGCGCAGCGCTACCCGCGAGGTGGCCTCGCTCGAGGAGTTGGCCTCCGAGATGCTCGAGCTGGGCGACCTTGAGCGCGCCAGCCGCTATGCCAACAGGGCCAACACGCTGGCCAACGAATATAAAAACCGCGTCAGACTCGGCAATATAGCCGACCTCCAGAACCGCGCTCTCACGGCCATCCAGATGCGCCAGGAGCGTCAGGCGGGATTCAACCGTCTGAGTCTGCTGTTTATGGCGGTGATGCTCGTGCTGCTTTGTGTGGCCATTGTCTACACCCAGCGCCGCAACCGTCTGTTGCGCCGCAAGCGCGTGGAGCTCAACCGGGCCAACAGCGAGTTGCGTGAGCGCGTGGGCGAGCTTCAGCAGATGCGCGAGCAGCTTCACGAGTCAAACGGGCGCCTCTCGGCGGCAGTCGACGAGGCGAGGGCGAGCGCCCGTGAGCTGTCGGCCATCAATGACTCCAGGGAGGAGTATATCACCAACGTTTTTGCGCTCTGCAGCAACTACATCACCAAACAGGAGGAATTTCGCACACGCATCTACACCCTGCTGAAGGACGGCCGCTTCGACGAGGCGTTGCGCGCGGTCATGTCGCCCGAGATGTCATATGACGATATCCGCGAGCTTCACGCCAACTTCGACAGTATTGTCCTGCGCGCCTATCCCGAGTTTGTCAGAGACTTCAACGGGCTGTTGCGTCCCGACTCGCAGATTGTGCCCAAGGAGGAGGGGAGTCTCAACACGGCGCTGCGCATCTATGCGCTCGTCAGGCTCGGACTGAGCGACAGCGTCAGGATTGCGCGTTTTCTCCACTGTTCGGTTCAGACGGTCTACAACACACGCCAGAAAACGAGGGCTCTCTCAGACCTCCCGCGCGACGAGTTTGACGAGCGTGTGCGCTCGCTGGGCAAGCCGGTTCTCTAAAAACGTTGTGGTAAAAACACCATGGAATGATGGTCCGAAATCCATGCTTCGTATGGTTAAAAAAATTAGAACTTATCAATCAAACGTTAATAAAAGGCTACCGCGGGTTTACCGATTGGTCTGTTGTCCTATGATTGATTTTGCTGAATCACAGATGATTGTATTTTTTATGAATTTACCACTTAGGTTCAGCTTTTGGATTGTTTGAAGAAATTAACTTATATTTGCACAATCCATACTTCTATAATCTAACATCATGTTCAATGGAAAAAACTAATCTAAAATGTCTTGTGGCATTCGCCGGCATGTCTGTGTTGGGCGCATTAAGCGCGTGGGCAGACATCACCGTGAATGGTGTCATCACTGACTCTCAGGGCGAACCCCTGGTCGGCGCAACCGTCCTCGAGAAGGGTACATCAAAAGGTACCTCCTCAGACCTGGACGGTAACTTCAAACTGACCGTAGCTGACAACGCCATGCTGGTCTTCAGCTATGTCGGCTGCGACTCACAGACTCTGAAAGCACAGCCCCAGATGACGGTTGTGCTGATGGAAAACTCAACTCTTCTTGACGAGGTCGTGGCCATCGGTTACGGCACACAGAAGAAGAGTGTCGTGACGGCCTCGATCGCCAAGATTGACGAGAAGCAGCTCGAACTCTCGTCGCCCGTCAGAATGGACAACGCCCTGCAGGGTCTCGCCTCAGGTGTGACAGTCACCTCAAACTCGGGTCAGCCCGGCGCCGCAGCCCGTGTGCGTGTGCGTGGTGTGGGTACGATCAACAACTCTGACCCTCTCTACATTGTCGACGGCATGCCTATCGAGGGCGGTCTCGACTACCTTAACCCCTCTGATATCGCCAACATCGAGGTGCTGAAAGACGCAGCCTCCGGCGCCGTTTACGGTGCCCGCGCCGCCAACGGCGTTGTGCTCGTCACAACCAAGAGCGGACGCGAAGGACGCACCCACGTCACCTATGACTTCAACTATGGCTGGCAGAGCATCGCCAAGAAGCGCAAAGTGCTCAACGCCCAGGAGTATGCCATGATGATGAACGAGGGTAACATCAACGCCGGTCTCGCACCCGTCTACGACAATCCCGCACAGTATGGCGCAGGCACAGACTGGCAGGAGGAAATCTTCAACAACGGCGCTCCCATGATGAACCACGACGTCAGCGTCAGCGGCGGCTCGCAGAACATCAACTACCGTATGTCATTCGGCTATCTGGAGCAGGAAGGTGTCATCGGCGGTAACTTTGACCGTTCTGACTATCAGCGCATGACACTGCGCTCGAACCTGAACGCCAACCTCTTTGACAAGTCGAAAGAGCGCACATGGCTCAACAGCGCCATGATTCAGACCAACCTCGCCTATACCCGCATCAAGAGCCGCGGCATCGAAGCCAACTCGACATGGGGTTCGCCCCTGGGTTCGGCCCTGGCCATGTCGCCTATCCTGACCCCGTATCTCGAAGCCGGCAGCGCCGACGAGCAGCATCAGCTCGCCTACCTGGCCGACCAGGCAGCATACGTGCCCATGTACGGTGCCGACGGCCGTCTGGTGATGGTTCCCTCGGCTTTCGGTAACTTCCAGGAGATGAACAACCCGATCGCCTCGATGTCACTGCCCGGCGGCAAGAACTGGAGCCACAAATTCGTAGGCAACTTCGTGGGCGACCTCCAGATCTGGGACAACATCCACTATCGCATCAGCTACGGCGCCGACCTCTCGTTCTGGGGCACCGAGAGCTGGACTCCCATCTACTATCTGCGCGACGGCGGCTATGTCGACCACTCGTCGGCCAGCTCGAGCAGCGAGCGCGGCCTCGTATGGCAGATTGAAAACCTTCTGACCTATGACAAGACCTTCGGTCTCCACCAGGTGAGCGCCGTCCTCGGCCAGTCGGCCAAGGAGAGCCGCGGCTGGAGCCTCAGCGGCGGTCGCAACCAGCTCGTCAGCTACACACGTCCCTATATCGACGCAGCTATCGGCCAGGCAGCCGACGGTGACATGTGGGTATCGGGCGGCCCGCACGTAAAAGCCACCCTGGCCTCTTACTTCTTCCGCGGCAGCTACAACTATGACCAGCGCTACATGCTCCAGTTCACCGTCC
>ENA-OYXU01000729-OYXU01000729.1-human-gut-metagenome-genome-assembly--contig:-NODE-729-length-12527-cov-5.538486_pt1 | contig 12527 bp, 7 predicted proteins | sample MGYA00243243_ERZ653435 | MGnify/ENA primary metagenome ERZ653435 (study PRJEB26926, sample SAMN06165113) | human gut metagenome | biome: ENVO:00009003; feature: ENVO:2100002; material: ENVO:00002003... | reverse complement strand
GAGCCTTATCGTCGGCAGCGTCAGATGTGTATAAGAGACAGACAACGCGCGGAAGTATTCCGAGACGTTCATACAGGTGGTGGTGAGAGTTGACGGTGACCGTCTTGAAATGCGGTTTATCAACGACGGAGGGAAGATACCGGTGGAAAAGGCCGAAGAAATATTCAAGCCGTTCACCCAACTTGACAACACCCACGTACTGCCCGGCTCCGGACTCGGTCTGCCCATGGCGCGCGCGCTGGCCGAAATGCACGGCGGACGTCTTGTGCTGAACACGGCCTCGGAGTACAATGAGTTTGTGCTTACGCTGCCGCTCACGCAAGAGAACGTGATAGAGACGATAACGGCCCCCGACTCTTTCATTGACGACGGCATAAAGGATGACACCATTGCCGACTATTCTGCCGGCACACGCGGTGGCGGCAAGGAGTATACCGTGCTTGTGGTGGAGGACAACGAGGAGGTGGTGCAGATGGTGGCGGACAACCTGAAGGAGGCTTACAATGTGCTGACGGCAAAGAACGGGCGCATGGGGCTTGAGCTTGTGCGCAACGAGCATGTGGATATCGTCATCAGCGACGTGATGATGCCTGTGATGGACGGACAGGAGATGTGCCGCCGTATAAAGAACGAAATCGAGCTGAGTCATATACCGGTGATTCTGCTCACGGCACGCCAGACACTCGAAAACCGCATCGACGGTTTGAAGGCCGGTGCCGATGCATATATCGAAAAACCCTTCTCGATGGGTTATCTCAAGGTGCAGGTTGACACGCTGCTGACCAACCGGCGCCGCGAGCGTGAGAGCTTTATACACAAACCGTATCTTCCGGTGCAGAGCTCGGCTGTCAACAAGCAGGAGGAAGAGTTCATGAGCCGTATCAGCGAACTGATAATAAAGAACATAAAGCAGCCTGAATTCAATGTCGAACAGCTGGCGGCGGAGATGTGCATGAGCCGTTCGAGTCTTCACCGTAAGATAAAGGAGGTGTCCAATCTCACCCCCATCGACTTCATACGTATCATACGTCTGAAGAAGGCCGCCGAACTCATCAAGGAACACGGCTACCGTTCGTCGGAGGTTTGCGAGATGGTGGGCATCAGTTCGCCGTCGTATTTCATCAAGCTCTTCCAGAAACAGTTTGGCATGACGCCCAAACAGTTTGCCGCAAAGAAGGAAGGGTGAGGCTGTGAAGCCGGATGCTGAAGGCGCGGAAGTGGAGATTTGAAAATCGGAATGGAGAACCGTGGACTTTATAATTGGGAAATGAGAATGGGGAGAATGGATAATTGAGAGTTGGGAACGTTCACTTGGCAGGGAGTTAAGGAGTTAAAGGGAGTTATGGAGTTAAGCCAAATGTCACGGCAATAGTTTATGCTCATAATGCTATCGGCTTAACTCCCTTTTACTCCTTAACTCCCTTTAACTCCTTGAGTTGGGCATTTTCGAAACTTCAGTTATATATAATATATGTAGCAAAACATGGCATAACAGTATGATTTGCACGTATGTTGGGACATTATTGACAGATAATGATATGAATGTTTGCGGTGTTTCTTTTTATTATTATGTAACTTTGTGACAGCAAACAAATTTATTACTACAATGAATATAACAAAGACAGCAGCTTATGCACTCCTTTCCGTAACCTTGGCCGGGTGTGGACAGTCTGACAAGGTGTCGTTTACCGATTGGACTTTGTCTTATGACGGAGGGGTGCACATAGCCCGCGGCAATGTCTCTCTGGCCGAAGGGCTGACAGCCGAATATGAAATCGGGGGCAGGATAGTGAACAGCGGAATGTATAAGAACCGCAAATTCAAGAACAACAGCATTTCCGATGAATTTGGAAAAGGACGTAAGTGGACCATCATTTATCAGGGCGACAGCCTGCCCAGGCTCGAACATACATTCTATATCTATCCCGAATACGTTCTCACCGACATAGCCATAGAGGCTGATGACAGTGTGCGTACGGGGTATATGGCACCTGTTGTGATGAAGAAAGTGCCCGAAGTCATCGGAGGGCGTGGCAAACGCTCGCTCTTCGTGCCTTTTGACAACGATGCCTGGATACGTTACCGGTCGGTGGACAAGCCGTCAGACACGTTGCGCAGCTATGAGGTGACGGCGGTGTACGATGCACGCAGCCGGCATGGTGTGGTCATAGGGGCGGTCGATCACGACCGGTGGAAGAACGCCGTAGAGCTTACCGGCGGCGCAAAGAGCCTGAAGGCATATAGCGGTGTGGCCGACAACCTGACGCGCGACCGCATCCGCCATGGCTCTGTCGGCGGACGGCGGGTAAGTTCGGCGCGTGTCATGATGGGGTGTTTTGACGATTGGCGCAAGGGTCTGGAGACTTTTGCCGATGTCAACGCCACGGTGGCCCGTCCGCGAAAATGGGATAAGGCCGTTCCCGTGGGATGGAACAGCTGGGGCGCTTTGGCCTTCCGTGTCAATCACAGAAACTCTACCGAGATATCCGATTTCTTTGCCGACAGTCTGCAGAACCGTTCGTTCTGCAATCCGGAAGGCATTCTTTACACCGGCCTTGACTCCGGATGGAACAGCTTCAGCGACGAAGAGCTGAAAGACTTTGCCGACCGTTGCCGCCGCAACAATCAGGTGCCGTGCATATATTGGACGCCATTCACTGATTGGGGAAAGAATCCCGACCGTGAGGTTCCGTGCCGCGGAAAATACAAATACAGTGATATCTATCTTTATGCCGACGGCAAGCCGCAGGAGCTGGACGGCGCTTATGCCATCGACCCGACGCATCCGGCGGTGAAGATGATGATGGAGGAGACGGCGGAGAAGTTCCGCAAGTGCGGATATAAGTTTGTGAAGATGGACTTTATGACCCACGGACGCATGGAGGCCGACCGCTGGTACCGCTCCGACATCACTACCGGAACCGAGGCTTACAACTACGGCATGCACCTGCTCGACAGCATTTTCTCGGATATGTACCTCAATCTGTCCATCTCGCCCATATTCCCCGCACAGTACGCGCAGAGCCGGCGCATAGCCTGCGACGCATGGAACAAGATGAAAGACACGGAGTACACGCTCAACGCCCTGTCGTACGGCTGGTGGATAGACCGTATCTACTCGTTCAACGATGCCGACCATGTGGTGCTGCGTGATGCCACCGAAGGCGAGAACCGGGCGCGTGTGACATCGGCTGTAATTACGGGTATGTTCATAACCGGCGACGATTTCAGCATCGAGGGTGACAGTATGGCCAAGGCCCGCGCCATGCTTTACCTGACCAACGCCGACATCAACCGTATCGCCACGGGGCGTTCGTTCCGTCCGCTTGACGGCAATGACGAGAACTCGGAGCACATTTTCGTGCGTCATGAGGACAACGGCGATGCCTATATGGCCGTGTTCAATTATACGGACAACGACATATCCTTCACGCCCGACCCCGCTCGCATGGGGCTTGAAGCCACTGCCGGATATGCCGTCGACGAACTTTGGGAGCACCGCAGCGTAGATGCCGCCAGCCGCCAGACCGTTCCGGCTAAGGATGTGAGGGTGTTCAGATTCAGAAAAAGACAGTAAACCGATTTTAATAACAACTTCTTTATAATCAGACTATATGAGGAAAATATTCCTGATGGCGGCTGCCGCGGTGTTGGCGGTGCCGTCTACAGCACAGAACTTCGGCAACGCCAGGTGGAATGTCGTGCTTGACAAGGAGGCCGGACAGATAACACTGACGCACGACGGGACAACCGTGATGGCGGGAGTGGAGGCCAAGGCCGACTGCGGCGGCACGCTGCTCGAGTCGCACGACGCCCGTACAGTAATGGCGCAGGAGACCGGCGTGACCGACATCTTCGGCACGGGAAAGCGTCTCGACATAACATATACGATGGACGGCGGACTGAAGATGATACAGACCGTGACACTGTACGATGACCGTGAGTACCTCACCACACAGCTGATGCTGACGCGCGGTGACGGCACGGAAGTGAAGTCGGGGCGACTCGTGCCCATGAGCGCGACGCAGGAGACGGCGCCCATGTCTTCCGACGGCAAGAACAGGATGATTTTTGTGCCGTGGGACAACGACGGATTCATCAGCTACGAGTCGAACGCCCTCAACAAAGACATGTATTCGTATGCCGTTACGGCCCTCTACAACACCGGCAGCCGATATGGGATAGTGGCCGGAGCCGTTGACCACGATACGTGGAAGAGCGCCATACATGTGGATGCCGCCGACAAATACAAGGTGAGACGGATGGAGCTGATATCGGGATATACCGACGAACACTCGCACGACTCAATACTGTATGAGGGGAGAATGATGCCCCACGGCTCTGTCGTGGCCGACACGGTGCGCTCGAGCCGCTTCATCGTGGGGTGTTTCGACGATTGGCGCAATGGCATGGAGACCTTCGGCGAGGCTTGCGCCATTGTTGCCCCGAGGCGTGAGTGGGCCGGCGGCGTGCCTTACGGATGGAGCAGCTGGGGAGTGATGCAGACTCTCATATCTTATGACGGCATTATCGACTGCGGCGACTTTATCCGCGATAACCTGATGCCGCGCGGCTTCCACGACGCTTCCGGAAAGGTGGTGCTCAGTCTTGACGCATGGTGGAACGACAATCTCTCCGACACGCAGGTGAAGAATTTCGTGGCCTACTGCAAGGCCAACAATATGATTCCCGGTCTTTATTACGGCCCTTTCTGCGATTTCGGCGGCAATGCCGAGGCTTATGTGCCGGGCACGAACAACAAGTATAAATATAAGGATGTGTGGCTGAAGCAGAACGGATACTACAAGAAGATTGACGGAGCCTACTGTATGGACCCCACGCACCCCGGAACCAAGATGTTCATGATGCGCGACATAAAGCGCTTCCGCGACTGGGGCGTCGAATACATCAAGTGTGACTTCATGTCGAACGGCGCCATCGAGGCCGACAGCTGGTACAACAAGAAGTGCTACACCGGCGTGCAGGCGTACAACGAGGGCATGGCCTTCATGCTCGGCAAGGCGGGTGACAATATGTATATAGACCTTTCCATAGCCCCCATCTTCCCGTATCACTATGCCCACGGACGGCGCATAAGCTGCGACGCGTGGGGTACGATTGGCCATACGAAGTATGTGATGAACAACACTTCGTACGGATGGTGGCTCAACAAGCTTTATTTCGCCAACGACCCCGACCATCTTGTCATGAAGATGCGCGACGGCGGAGGCCGCGAGAGCGACGGCGTCAATAGGGCGCGCCTCACGTCGGGAGCCATTACGGGAGCGTATCTCACGGGCGACAACTTCAGCGACAATGTGGCGGCGGGCTTCCCCGACAAGTCAAGGGAGAGCGCGCTGAAGCTCCTCACCAACGAAGATGTGAACGAGATACCGCGCACGTGCGGCTCGTTCCGCCCGCTGTACGGCAATGCCAACGTGGGGTCCAACGCCGAGACGCTGCTGTCGTACGAGAATGATGCCTATGTTTATCTGGCCGTATTCTCATACACCCTGCTTAAACCTACCACGGGCACCATGACGTTTGCCGACCTCGGAGTGGACGAGGCCAACGTTGCGGCGATAAAGGAACTGTGGACTGGGGAGAGCGTGACGCCGTCGGACGGCGGGTTCACGTACAACTGCCCCTACTATGATGCGCGCATCTACCGCATCAGCAAGAAGTCGGCATCGGGAATTGTCGACGCCACAACCGGCGGCATCGCCGTGAATGGCGACATGATAGAGTCGTCGGGAGCCGCAATAAGGAGCGTCGACGTGTATGACATGGCGGGAAAGTGTGTGGGTCATGCGGCCTGCCACTCACATTCGGCGCGCATACCCGTGTCGGGCAAGGGTGTCTTTGTGGTTAAGGTTGCAACGGATAATGCAGTGCAAATAATGAAGATAAGCAAATGAAACACTTTTTATCAACTGTCATAATTATGGTATGGGCTGCGGTGGCCGGTGCAACGCCGGTGCTGTCGCCGTTGTTTTCGGATAACATGGTTCTGCAACAGCAGGCCGAAGCCCCTATATGGGGAACGGCAAAGCCGGGAAAGACCGTCACCGTGACTGCCTCGTGGGGAGGCGGCCCGGTGACGGTGAAGGCCGGAGCCGACGGCCGCTGGCGGGCGGTGCTCGCCACTTCGAAAGCCGGAGGGCCGTACACGATTACCGTGAGCGACGGCAAGAAGGTTACGCTGAACAATGTGATGACGGGCGAGGTGTGGCTGTGTTCCGGTCAGTCGAACATGGAATATCCCATGAAGGGATGGACATCGGTGCTCAACGCCGACGAGGAACTGGCCAACTCGTCATATCCTGACATACGGTTGCTGCAGGTTCACAAGGTGGCGGCCGAACAGCCGCAGAACGATGTCGTGGCAAACTCGCCCACGTGGCAGGTGTGCGGTGCCGGAACGCTGCCGGAATTTTCGGCCGTGGCCTACTTCTTCGCGCGCCTGCTCCACAAGGAGCTGGGTGTGCCCGTGGCTGTGATTGACGCCACGTGGGGCGGTTCGAACATCGAGTCGTGGATAAGCGGCGGGGCCCTCTCCACCATTCCGGAGTATGCCGACAGCATAGCCCGCAGTGAGAAGGGGCGCTGGCGCAACTCGCCGTCGGCTCTTTACAACGGTATGATTCATCCGCTGGTGCCCTTCGCCATGCGCGGTTTCTGCTGGTATCAGGGCGAGCAGAACGAGCTGCGCGGATGGCAGTACCGCGATCTCTTCACCATGCTCATACGCGACTGGCGCCATTGCTGGCAGAGAGATGACATGCCGTTTTACTATGTGCAGCTGGCCAACTTCCACGAGCGTCACTCTGAGCCGGTGGAGGCACCGTGGGCAGAGTTGCGCGAGGCGCAGGACATGGCTTTGCGGCTGCCGCACACGGGTATGGCCGTCACTGCCGATGTGGGTCTCGGGCACGATGTGCATTATCCCAACAAGCAGGAGGTGGGGCGCCGCCTCGGGCTGTTGGCCCTGTCGGGTACGTACGGACGTAATGTCGTGTGCAACGGCCCGCGCTATGAGTCGTACACCATCGAGGACAACCGTATCGCCATCAAGTTCTCCAACGCCGACGGCGGACTGGTGCAGCGCGGCGAACGCCTCACTGAATTTGCCATTGCCGGCACGGACCATAAGTATCGCAACGCCAATGCCCGTATAGAAGGCGACCGCGTGGTGGTGTGGAGCGACGATGTGGAATATCCTGTTGCGGTGCGCTACGCATGGCAGGACAATCCGGAGATTACATTATATAATGGTGTGGGGCTGCCCGCCGCGCCGTTCCGTACGGATGACTGGCCGCTGACATCATTCGGCAAGACACGTGCAAACTCTGATTACTAAGTGAAACAATCGAACAGAAAGCAGATGAAAAAGACATTTATATTATCGTTTCTCGCTCTGGCCGCGTCTGTCTCGGCGGGAAAATACACCCGGTACGTGAATCCGTTCATCGGTACAGGGGCCGTGGAGAACAGTCTTTCGGGCAACTGCTATCCGGGGGCGACAATGCCTTTCGGTATGGTGCAGCTCAGCCCCGACACGCAACAGGCACCCGATTGGGACAAGGCTTCGGGGTACGACTACAACGACAATACGATATTCGGCTTCAGCCATACGCGCCTAAGCGGAACGGGGGCGAGCGACCTCATCGACATTCTCCTTATGCCCACCACCGACGGAAGCGTGCAGAGTGCGTTTTCGCATGCCAACGAAGAGGCGGCACCGGGATATTACAGGGTGAGGCTGGCCGACTCGGACATCGACGCCGAGCTTACGGCCACCGTGCACACGGGCATCCACCGTTACACATATCCGGAGGGAAAGCCGCGGCAGATATGGCTCGACATGGACCACTCGGCGCAGAAGGGCAGCTGGAACCGCCGCATTATACAGTCGCAGATACGTGTGGTCAGTCCTACGGTAATCGAGGGCTACCGCATAATAACAGGATGGGCCAAGCTGCGCCGCGTATATTTCCACATGGAGTTGTCGCAGCCCATGGCGTCTTATGTGCTGCGTGACGGCGACCGCGAGGCGCAGACCGTCATCAACGGCACCAACTTGAAGGCGCTGCTCACATTCGACGGCAGTGTGAAGGATGTGGTGTGCAAGGTGGCGCTGTCTGCGGTATCGGTGGAAAACGCGCGCCTTAACATGGAGGCAGAGGCACGGGGATGGAACTTCGATGAGTACAGAACCAAGGCCGATGCAGCATGGGACAGGCAGCTGGAAAGCATTGAGGCTGAGGCCGACAGCACCAAGAAGCAGATATTCTACACGGCCATGTATCATGCCCTGATACAGCCCAATCAGGTGAGCGACGTAAACGGAGATTACACGGCCACCGATTACACCACGCGGCGCATGCCCGACGGCGAAAAGTATTACACCACTTTCTCCCTTTGGGACACTTACCGCGCCGCACACCCTCTGTATACGATTATCGCGCCGGAGCAGAACAGGGCTTTTGTGGCCTCAATGCTCGCACACTACGACACCTATGGCTACCTGCCGATATGGGACTTGTGGGGACAGGACAACTATTGCATGATAGGCAACCATGCCGTTCCTGTCATCGTCGATGCGTATCTCAAAGGGCAGCTGCCGGAGGCTTGGGGCGAACGTATACTCAAAGCTGTGGAGCTGTCGCTCACCGTGAGTCATCCGGGGTCGCCTTTCGATGTGTGGGAGAAATACGGATATATGCCGGAAAACGTGCAGTCGCAGTCGGTGAGCATCACGCTCGAGCAGTCATTCGATGACTGGTGTGGGGCTCAGCTGGCCAGGCGTCTCGGTCGTGACGACCTGTATGAGAGACTGATGAAGCGCAGCCGCAACTTCCGCAACCTGCATAATGCCGCGTCGGGATTCTTTCAGGCTAAGGACGACCGCGGCAACTGGCTCGAACCTTTCGACCCGCTGCAGTACGGGGCCAATGGCGGCAATCCCTTCACCGAGGGCAACGCCTGGCAGTATTACTGGTATGTGCCGCACGATATCGACGGGCTTGTGGAGCTTACCGGCGGAAGGAAGAAGTTTGTGGAGCGTCTCAACACGTTCTTTACGCTCGACGCACGCAGCGGTGAGAAGAACGACAATGCCAGCGGATTCATAGGCCAGTATGTTCATGGCAACGAGCCGAGTCATCATGTGGCTTACCTTTACGACTATGCGGGAGAGCCGCGACGTACACAGGAACTTGTACAGCGGATTATGCGTGAGATGTACAACACGTCGTCGAGCGGATATGCCGGTAACGATGACTGTGGCGAGATGTCCACGTGGTACGTTTTCTCAGCCATGGGCTTTTATCCCGTGAATCCCGCTTCGGGCGAGTATGCCATAGGCAGTCCGGCACTCGACCGTGCGACAATAAACCTGCCCAATGGCCGCAAGTTTACAGTTGAGGTGAAGCGTAAATCTCCCCGGTCGGTATACGTACGCTCGATGAAGCTCAATGGCAAGCCGTATAAAAAGTATACGCTGAGCCATGCCGACATTGAGGCCGGCGGGGTGCTGGCGTTCGAACTGACCGACAAGTGAAGACAAGCACGGCTCTTTCATCTGGCTTTTGTTACACGGCCTACGTAACATCGTTATCCGGGTCACGTAACACTGTTACTTGAGCCTTGTAATATTGTTACTTGAGCCTTGTAACACTGTTACCTGAGCCACGTAACATCGTTATCAGGACCTTGCAACAAAAGTTAAATGAAAGAGCCGTGGAAGAAAGTGACATTATAACGATTTAATTTGCACGGACGGGAATAAATCCATATATTTGCAACTGCGTATGGCGACATACCGCAGTTGCAAATATTTTTTTATCACAACCGGAACAAAACAATGAAGAGTAGCATCAAGACCATCATTCTCATTCTCGTAATGGCCGGCACTGCCATTGGTGCCATGGCACAGTTCTCAAAACCGCGCCGCACATATCTGGAGTATATCATAACCACCGACCATGCCGACCGCAACTATACCACCGGCGAACAGGCCCGGGTGAACATCGAGGCATACAAGGGTGGGGTGCCCGTAGACGGTGTGACCGTATACTACAGTGTGGGTGACGAGATGATGAAGCCCGCGGCTACCGACTCCGTTACGCTGCGCAACGGCCGTGCCGCCATACCTGTGGGCACACGCACACAACCGGGCTTCCGCACGTGCAACCTCCACTTCACCGTTTACGATAAGACGGTGAAGGACATGGTGAAGGTGGCTTACAGTCCGGACAGGATAAAGTCGTATACGGTGATGCCCGATGACTTCGACCGCTTCTGGCAGAAGACACTGAAGACGGCTGCCAAAACCGACATCGCTCCCGAAATAACCCCGTTGCCGCGGTATTCCACCGATAGCGTCGAGGTGTCGCTCGTGAAGCTGAACGTGGGGCCTGGCGGCCGCCACATGTACGGGTATCTCACCAAGCCGCGCGACGGCCGCCGCCATCCGGTGCTGTTCTGTCCGCCCGGTGCGGGGGCGTCGAAGATTTCTCCCACCACCTATTACAGTGAGCGGGGATTCATATATCTGAACATCAACATCCACGACGGTTGCAATCCGGAACTTGACGATGCGGCATACGCCGGGCAGAAGGCCAAGACCGAAGGCTACAACCGGCGCGGCATAAGCAGCAGGGAGACATTCTACTACCGCGATGTTTATGCGGGGTGCTCGCGCTGCATAGACTTTCTGTGCTCGCTGCCCGAATGGGACGGCAGCAATGTCGGTGTGACGGGAGGCAGTCAGGGTGGCGCGCTCTCCATCGTTACGGCGGCACTCAACCCGAAGGTGACGTTCTGCTCGCCGTTCTATCCTGCCTTGTGCGACCTTATGGGATTTCTCCACCACCGCGCCGGCGGCTGGCCTAAATACTTTGAGAAACAGCGGGAGGAGGCAGGAGCGGAAGAAACTCTGGCCTATTACGACGTGGTGAATTTTGCCCGCCGTTTGAAGTGTCCCGTCTTCTTCTCTTTCGGTTACAATGACGAGACCTGTTCGCCCACGTCAACATTCGCCGCATACAATGAAATAACGGCACCGAAGACTCTTTCCGTCACTCCCACAAGCGGCCACTGGCGATTCACCGAGACCAACGACGAGTCGGTGGAGTGGATGAAGAAGAATGTAATACGGTAAGAGGGTGTGTCTTTTAGGAACATAGAGGCACAGAAACACAGAGGTTTTATTTAAACGCAAAGACGCTGAGGCGCAAAGATTTTTTTAGGAACACAGAGGCACAGAGACACAGAGGCTTTATTTAAACGCAAAGACGCTGAGGCGCAAAGATTATTGCTTTGAAAAGAAAAATCTCAGTGTCTCTGTATCTCTGTGCCTCTGCAATCTAAAAAATCTTTGCGTCTCAGCGTCTTGGCGTTTAGAATTATCCCTTGTGTCTCACCAAACACTCCTTTGCCCCTTTATGTCAAGAGAAAATTGGCAGTGTGTTATAAAAGCAAAAGTTAAAACAAATTAAAACACAACTATTTAACTTAATAATCATTAATTTTTCGGGGGGGGGTAATTTTTGAATCAAAACATTAGATAAATTTGCATTATTATACCTATTTTTTAATAGTGCATTAGTGGAATTTAAACGAATTGTTGATAATATGAGACGCATAGGTGTTTTGCTTTTTCTTATACTGGCTGTAATGGATATTCCGGCTCAGAAGGTAGCAGTAAAGACAAACGTCCTTTCCGATGCATTTACCAATGTGAATGTAGGGGCTGAAGTGGGGCTGGCACCCCGCTGGACGTTTGACGCCATAGGCGAGTTTAATGCCTGGAGCCTGTCACACGACCGTCGTTGGAAACACTGGTCGGTGCAGCCCGGAGTGCGCCGCTGGCTGTGCGACCGTTTCTCCGGCCATTTCGTCGGCGCACATCTTCACGGCGGACAATTCAATATGGGAGGAATAGACAATGGCATCTCTTTTTTAGGGACAGATTTTTCCAAGCTTTCCGATGAACGTTTTCAGGGCTGGTTTGTAGGTGGCGGCGTGTCTTACGGATATGCCTGGATACTTGACAAACACTGGAATCTGGAGGGAGAGATAGGTCTCGGATATTCATACACAAATTACGACCGTTTCAAGTGTGCCGGTTGCGGCAGAAAGATGGAGACAGGCAAGTCGCACCACTATGTCGGCCCTACTAAGTTGGCTATAAACGTTGTATATCTGTTTTAAGGGAGCGGCGGCAATATTATATATTAATGTGAAGAACGTATGAGAAAGACAATAATCATATTGACGGTTTTGATGGCCGGATGCCTGCAGCCGGCGGTGGCACAGAACGGCATGGAGGTGGTGCGCGGCGATTCGGCGCACCACGACAGGGTGGCCGTGGCCGGTGTGGGCTTCGAACGTAACGGCGACTATATAGAGGTGGACTTCGATATAGACATGTCGCGCCTCGACATCAAGAGCACGGGTGCCGTTCTGCTCACCCCGCGTATGGTCAAGGGCGACAAGGCCTGTCTCTTATACACATCTGACGC
>ENA-OYXU01000726-OYXU01000726.1-human-gut-metagenome-genome-assembly--contig:-NODE-726-length-12585-cov-5.259058_pt1 | contig 12585 bp, 14 predicted proteins | sample MGYA00243243_ERZ653435 | MGnify/ENA primary metagenome ERZ653435 (study PRJEB26926, sample SAMN06165113) | human gut metagenome | biome: ENVO:00009003; feature: ENVO:2100002; material: ENVO:00002003... | reverse complement strand
TCGGCAGCGTCAGATGTGTATAAGAGACAGTTATAATATAGGGTGAAAAATTATTTAAGATATCCGGGCTTCATTAGATTCGTAAATACGTTTTTTTTTACACTAAAACATAAATCAATATGACTTCGATTAAAGTGAAATTCAGACCCTCGTCTGTCGCGGGACAAGAGGGTACAATCTATTATCAGATTATCCATGAGCGGAAGGTGCGACAGCTTCTCTCGGATTACCGCATATTCATGACGGAATGGGACGAAAGACGCTCGATGGTGACTTCGGTCCCTCAAAGCGGACGGCGGACGTTTATTCTCTCTATACGCGAGTGCATACGTCGTGATTTGGAGCGATTGAACAAAATTGATCGCAAATTGGATGCCGGCGGACTTTCTTACACCGCCTCGGATGTGATAGACGAGTTTAACCGTTATGTGCACGAATACTCTCTTTTCAACTTTATGGAGAGGTTAATCGCAAAACTCAGACAGAACGGTAGGGTAAGAACGTCCGAGACATATAAAGTCACACTTAACAGTTTTAAAAAATTCAGGCACGACGAAGATATAATGCTCGATTGTCTTACCTCGGAAGTGATGGAAGCATATGAGGCATGGCACAAGAGCCGTGGCATTGTGCCAAATACCATATCGTTTTATACACGTGTTCTCAGGGCCGTCTACAATCGGGCGGTCGAGGCCGATGCGGTCGAGAATCTGCGCCCGTTCAGACACGTATATACGGGTATTGACAAAACGATCAAACGGGCTTTGCCTTTAGCGGTCATTAAAAAAATCAAGAAACTGGACTTATCACATTCGCCGGCTCTCGATTTTGCGCGCGATATGTTTATGATGAGTTTTTATTTCAGGGGAATGAGTTTTATCGACATGGCTTTTCTCAAAAAGACAGATTTAACGGACGGGTATATGCATATCGCCGCCGCAAGACCGGTCAGCAGCTTGTGATCGAATGGACAGATGACATGCAGTCAATCCTTGACAAATATCCTGAAAACCGAAGTGATTATCTGCTGCCGATTATCCGCAGACCCGGCACAAACGAGCGGTGGACCTACCGTAATGTAGGCTACAATATAAACCACAGTCTGAAAAATATAGCCGGCATGGTCGGCGTGACAATTCCGCTGACACTGTATGTGGCCCGCCACAGCTGGGCCTCGGCGGCCAAGGCAAAGGGGATACCGTTAGCGGTCATCAGCGAGGGAATGGGACATGACAGCGAGGCTACGACACAAATTTATCTCGCAGGTCTTGATACATCGGTTGTCGATAAAGCCAACTCCATAATCCTTAAATCATTGTAACAAAAGCGAAATGTAAATCCCGAAACGCAGCCATCAAACGGGAGTTATGTAACCGTCAGTTTAGCGGTGCGTCAGGCGAAGGCCGGATATGCCAAGGTCTCTTATTTGCCGAATGTCAGACGCAGACCTAAGTTAAGATTGAAATTCAGAGGTTTCTCTTTATAGATGGTCTCGACAGGCGAATTGTCATCAAAGTAGTAGCTCATGCCCGGCTCAACATATAGTCCCACTCTGTGTGTCAGACTGTACTGGATGCCGGCGCCGATATTGGCCGAGAACTGGAACGGATGCGAGGCAATCGTTTCTTTCTCGGTCTTCTCGGTATTATTCTGCAACACATAATTTTTATCAATTTTTCCGGCCACTCGCTTCTCTGTCAATACGCCGGCAGAGGCATATAGGTCTAACTTTTTCCACGAGAATACTTTATATCTGACGTTGAGCGGTATGCCGATGTAGTGGAGGGTCTGATTGCCGGTGTAGTAATTGTTTTTGCTTCCTTCTTTAATATCTGACATCAGGATTGTATAGGTCAGTCCCGACTCTAAGCTGAGGCGGCTGTTTAAGCCGTAAGCAAAGGTCAGCCCGAATCTGACAGGCAGTTTGTGTTTTATCTGTGTTTCGATTTCCGCCCCTTGGTTAAACAGGAGTATGCCGAGCATCGGGTTGTCATTCCAAGTCTTGCCGTCTGCTCCGATGCTTGCGACCGGCGTCGCAGAAGATTTGCCGTAAAGCGACGCGCTCATGCCGCCTGCCGAAAACATGCCGACCGATACGTGGCGGCTGCCGCCTTTTTTTGAGCGGTCGGTCACCGCATAATATGTATTGCCCTCGGCGGCGGGATATGTATGTTCTTGCTTATTCCGCTTGGTGTCCGGCGATTGTGTCTGCGTATTGGTCTGATTGTCAGTTACGGGAGCCTCGGTTGTCGCGGCCGTTGCTGCCGTTTCGGTTACGGTCTGCGGCTCGATGACTTCGGAGTGTTTGGGTGTGACATTGTCAGTGCTGACTGTTTCGGCAGATTGTTGACGGGGAGGGGTGACGACCGGGGTGATATCATCGGCGTGGTTGTCGGTGACGGCGGCAATCAGTGTCGTATTTTCTTCGTTGACAGTGTCTGTGTCGGTCTCCGTGTGTAGCCCGACTGTTATCATCGCGATTATGGCCGCTGCAGCCGCCGCCGTGGCACATGTGCGTTTAATCCACAGCCATACTGCGGCCTTTCGGTCTCGGTGGGTGTCGTTCGGTCGTGACAGATCAGCTTGTATATCCTCCCATAGTCCGTCCGGCTCGTTTATTTCGTAGTCGGCCATCCGGTCATGTATATCTTTTAGCCATTTGTCTTTCATAGTGATGCGTTGTTATATTTTCGATAATGATTTATCTTCGCCGCCAGCATAGTCTTGGCACGGTGAAGTTGTGAGGCCGAGCTGTTTTCTTTGATGTTGAGCAGGGCGGCGATTTCCTTGTGGCTTTTACCTTCGATTACATATAGGTTAAACACGACGCGGTAGCCGTCGGGCAAATCCCGTATCATGTTGTAGATGACGCCTGACGGTATGTCCTCGGTCTCCGGCTCATCGTCGGCTGTGTCGATGTTGTCAGGAGTGAGTTCGGTCAGCTGCAGACGTCCGCTGTTGCGGATGTGTCTGAGCGTCTCGTTAAGTACAATCTTTGACATCCAACCTTTCAGTGAGCCGTCGCCGCGGTATGTGAACTTCGTGACTGCCGAGAAAATTTTCAGGAAACTTTCCTGCAATACATCCTTGATGTCCTCGTCGTTGGTGATATAACGCGAGACTATGGCCGAGAGATACCTGACATAGTGGCTATAGACAGCCCGTGATGCCGTCGCGTCGCCGCTCTGCATCCTTCTGAGCAGCTGCTCCTCGCTGTCTGTCGCTATGCCGGTAGAAGCCATAGTCTCTATACAATCAATTTACCGGCACGGTTATTTTACAAGTCGGTTGTATGCAATCTTTTCGGCGTCGCCGATTTGCTGTGACTCACGGAAATTAAGATTGAATTCGGCCGATTTCCGTCCGTCAAATGACTGCCAGTTCAGTTTTATTGTCACTTCCTGTCCGTCCTCGCGCGGCAGATTGTTGAGATTGAAGGCGATTAATGCATCTCCCATATTGTCGCACGCATCGTCGTTGGCGTCATGACGTAATTCAAACTCATAGGGGTTGTCGGGATTTACGCCGCTTAAAAGGTTTATGTAATGCTTTGTATTGCCCAAGCCCCACTCTGTGCGGATGCGTAAGGTAAGATAGCCGTCTTCGGCTATTGTCACCCAGTCTTTTACGATTTCGATAGGGTCGTTGCCGTATCGTTCGTCGTTCTCATCGCCGAGGTCGGGCACGGGCATCTTGGTGCGGATGCTGTCAATCCAGTTGATATGCACGTCGCGTGACGCTCCGCGTGCCGACGTTTCGGTATAATTTACCAATGCTCTGACCTCTTTGTCGCCGAATGGCGATTTCTCGAGATTTACGGGATTAAGGACTGTTGACTCATCCAATTGCAGGACAAAGTCGCCGTCAGAAAGCGGACGTACGGTGACCAAGGCTGTCGGACGGTATAAATCCATGGAGTCGTCTCCGTCGGTGCAAGACTGCATTGCAAAGAGTGATGTGGCAAGTGTTAATGCGCACAATGTGGTTTTTAAGGTTTTCATTGTGATTTCGTTTAAATGTTTCATCACATTAAATCACATCCGGCCATAAATCTTGCATGCGCTTGGTCTTTTTTGCAATTATTTACAGATACTGTAGATTTCTTTTTGTAACAGGTCGAGGAAACGCGCGGCATGGGCGCCGTCCATCTGTGTGTGGTGAAACTGAAATGACACAGTCAGCCGTGTTTTCAACAGACCGCGGCGATAGCGTCCCCAGATTAGAAACGGGTTGTTGAAAATGCCGCTATACATGCCGACTGCGCCGTCGATATCATATTGCGCTAATGCCGAGGTGCCGATGATCATGCTGTCGGTGATGTCATGATTCTTGCATGATTGGGCTACTTGCCGTGTCAGCCGCAGATAGTCGGCGTTGAAAGTCTCGAGGTCGTCTGAAAAGGGCACGTCGCACGAACTTACCTCGCCCTCGCGGTTCATGACTATGGTGTTGACAGCTATTGTGTCATAGCGGATAAGCCTGTCTCCGACCGGCAGCATGTAAAACTCCTTGACCTGCGATGCGGCGCGGCCTATGCACAGACACATCAGCATATTGAATTTCAGCCCCCGCCGACGGCTGAGTCGTCTCAGCCGCGTTACATCAAGCGTCCGCAGCAATGTCACCATCGGCATCGGCGCCTTCATCCATGTCTCAAAAGCATACGCGCGGGTAGTCTCCGCCGGATTAACTTCGTGCATCATTATATTATCTTTTGTTTTATCTTTTGGTCGCCAAAAAGCGGCTAACTCCCATTGCGCAATATCCTATGACAAGATAGACAGCGGCATATACGATAAACCACAGTTCCTTGATGTCAAACCATAGCCACGTCCCGGCAAGAAATGCTACGGCTGAAATCAAGGGAAGATTCCACATCTTGCGTAAATCTCTGCCGCAACGAAATCCGAGTATGACGGAGAAGGCGGGATTGACAATCAGAAAGAGCATCATGCACAATGCCATTCCCGAACATTCCGAGGCAAGTCGCGCCACAGCACCCGGCAAGGCGAGCATTATCACTAATGTGACCGCGAGCCAAATATAAGCAGACCGTTTTTTCTCAGACATTATGTTTATCTTCAGTCAGTGTGACCTTTGATGCAAAGATAATATTTTTCAGAAAAATATCGAGAGAGCTTCAAGCCCGGTTTTTTTCGTACGTGAATGTTAATCTAATCTGAATGTCTTTTAACGGTCAGCCAAGATAAATCTCGGTGGCGAATCTCGGCGCCGAATCTCCTTTATCGCTGATTGACAGACAGTATATATCCTTTTTTCTTTATGGATATGATTGACACAGCCGGATCGGTAAGCAATCGGCGGATATATGTGATTTGCACATTCAAGGCGAGCGAGTTGGAGTAGCTCGCATCTCCCCATATTTTGTCGAGTATCAAATCGCGTTCGACCGGCTTGCCGATATTCTCCGCGAGCATCTGGAGGATTTCGGTCTGACGCACTGATAGCGAATGTGTCTCTCCGGCGTAAGTGACGGATGAAAGATTAGGCCGGAAGACGATATTGCCCAACTTATATTCGACAGCCTGATTAACGGTCATGCTCTCAAACCGTTCGCCGATTTTGGCAATCAGCTCCTCGGGATAAAACGGCTTCGGGATATAATCGTTGCCTTTTAATGAAAAGCCGTGCAGACGGTCGACCTTGTCGGTCCGGTCTGTCAGGAAGAAAATTATTACCCGCTTGTCGGTCTGCCTTATGATACGTGCCATTTCAAATCCGTTTAGCTCGGGCATGTTGATGTCAAGCAAAATCAGATCGGGATGCGTTTCGCGATACATCTCTAATCCCGTTTTACCGTTGTCTGCATATATCACTTCATACCCCTCGGTCTCGATGAAACGTTTGAGGAGCATCGAATTTTTAAGGTCGTCATCAACGAGTAGTATTTTAACGGCTTTCATTACTGAGGTAATCTTAATATGAAACATGAGCCTCGTCCTTCGCAGCTCTCCACAGCGACGTCTCCGCCATGAGCTTCAATCAGCAGTCTGACATAGGCAAGACCAAGGCCTATGCCGGGTTGTTCGCCGGCGGATGCTTTTCCGCGATAGAAACGTTTGAATATATGTTTTAAGTCGCCTGAAGGGATGCCGTTGCCCGTGTCGCATATCCGTATTTCAGCAGTTTCGTCGGTCAAAGTGGCCGAGGCAGTGATTTCCACTGTCTGACCGGAGTATTTGACGGCATTCTCCACGAGATTGTTGAGGACATTGTAGAGATGCGAACGGTCGGCCGAGATTATCGCGTCATCCGGTATATCATTTTTTATAACAACTGTTTTCCCGGAAGGTACTACGGTTGCCGAGGCGACATTTTCAAACAGGTCACGGAGGTTTGCGCTCTGTATATTAAGAGGTATCTGCTCGACGTTGTTAAACGTTATGTCTCTCAGTTTAGAGAAATAAGCCGAGAGGTTGTCAAGTGCGTTGCGTGTCTCTGTCAGCAACTCCTTTCTGACGGCCTTGTCTTCGTACATACGCTCGTTATCCAAGCCGGAGATACACATCTTTAATGTGGAGATAGGGCGTTTAAGCTCGTGTATCATTGTGGTTATAAAGCTGTTGCGCATCCTGTCGAGACGTGAGAATTTCAGCACGGTCGAAAACTGCAGTATGAGGCAGACGATAAGCAGTGTCGATACGATGACAGTGATGATAAGTGTCTGCCACATGCCGGGCAGGACAGCCGACGGATTTATAGTGCAGGTAATGCTGACAGCCCGGCCCTCTAATTGAGAGTAGGGTATTGTGACTGACAATGTCGGCGTTAATGTAGACTTGTGATAGGCGATTGTCTGATGCCACACCATGCTGTCTGATTCTGTCAGATTTACCTGAGCCTTGATGCCGGCTTTGTTTAATACGGAGTCGATGCCATTGACTGTAAAAGGACACTTTTGCTCTGTCTGAACGTTTCTTGTGGCAGTCCATGCTTCATTTTCGTCCTTGGCGCCGGACGCATCAAAGACGACAGAGTCTGCCGCCGTTGACAACTGCGCCTGAGCCAGCGCCATGGCTTTGTTCTGTTGCTCTTCGGTGAGCGGAGTTCCGGGCTTTATGCCGAGGAGTTCATAGGCTGAAAACTGATAAGTGAAAATTTTAACGGTGCGGGTGGTCCTGACCGTGTCGCCATATTTTTGTTCTAATGAAAATTTGGGGACGGTCAGTATCTTTTGTGCCTCCGGGATAGTGTCTGATGCGCGGCTGCGGATATCGTTATAGTCGTCAACACATTTGGCAATCTTTACGCTGAGATTACGCTCATATTCTTTAAGCGAAAACTCATAACGGTTGTAAAGCCAGTATGCCTGCATCGCGAGGAACGAGAGTATCGCGATTATTGTGATTATATACAGTGTTTTTATTCGGGTTTCCATAACGCAAAATTACAAAGATACTGACATTGGATTGCCCTTTAAATCAATCGATTTATACGGCAGTAATAATTTAGTAATAATTTCATAATGTTTGAGTAATGATTATTTTCGGCGTCAGAGCGACGGCAGAGGTAATTTCGCAGAGTGAAATTAATCATAAAAAACACAGATATGAAAAAGCCAATTTTAATCATTGCCGTCGCCGCAATCGTCGCGGCCGTCGCATCCGGTAAGGTCGTGCGCCGTCAGCTCGGCATCTTTCAGCCGTCAGTACCTGAGACCGAAACCATCGCCGGCGAAAGTATGGAGTTTGTTTATGACTACCGCTGTTGTGTTGACACCACCGGCACGCTTGACGAGAACATTTCGGCCGACAATATGCTTTTGCAGATCGGCCATGACGGACTGTCCAAGTTCTCGAGCTATAAGAATCTCACCGTTGACTCTATCATCATGCGCTCGACTCAGGAACAGATTGTAGAAGCGGCCATCGACGGCAAGCTCAGTAACGGTGAGTTTATGACCATATACAAGAATTATCCCTCAGGGAGACTGACACACACTGAAAAAATCTGTCAGGACTGGTTTCGCTACGACGAAATGATGCCGCAGTTTGACTGGGAGCTGACAGACTCTGTCGCAACAGTCCTCGGCTATGAGTGTCAGAGCGCCCGCTGCCGTTTCCGTGGCCGTGAATGGACCGTATTCTACACCGAAGACATACCGCTCAGCGACGGCCCGTGGAAATTTTACGGTCTGCCGGGACTTATAATGAAGGCGGCGGACGATAAGGGTCATTATACGTTCGAATGTATCGGTATAAAATCTAAAGCCGACCGCCCGATAACGATATATAAAGTTCCGTTCAACAACGTCAGCCGCCGTGACTATTATGACACGAAACATCGTTACGAGGTCAATCCGTATGCCTATTTTGAAGCGACTACCGGCGGGAAAATCACAGTGACTGACGAGTCCGGCAATCCGACGCTTGATGCTTTCGACCCGATAGAGCTGCCGTATGATTATCTCGAACTTGACTGGAAGGAATAATGAGATACAGCTTTTTAATACTTTGCGTTTTCCTCGGACTGTCGCCGGTTGCGGCGGTAGTCCGAGGCGAACTGCACGGCTCAGTCGTCGATGCTGACACCGGTGAGCCTGTAGTCGGATGTATCGTCAAAACAAAAGGTGCGTTTACATCAACGGATAAGGACGGCCGCTTTGTGGTTAAGCCTCGTGAGGCCGCAGACTCCGTATCATTTCGATGCATGGGCTACGAATCACGCTCGCTGCCTGTGACCGCCTACTTCTCGGATGTGCGTTTGATCCCTAAAGCCACGCAACTCAATGATGTCATAGTCGAGGCTCCCGATATATATGCACGGGGTGATACACTGGTGTTTAATGTCGCGCGCTATGCCAATGCCAAGGATGATGCCATTATCGACGTCATCAGACGGCTGCCGGGCATCAAGGTTGAGGAAGACGGCACAATAAAGTATCAGGGCAAGCCCATCAACAAGTTTTATATCGACGGAAATGACTTCATCGGCGGCCGGTACGGTCTTGCGACCGACAACATCTCGCATAAGGATGTGGCATCGGTCGAGGTGATGGAGAATCATCAGCCGGTCAAGGCGTTAGAGGGCATTGAGTTCCCTGAGGAGGCCGGCATCAATCTCCGGCTCAAGGAGGATACACGCCGTCGTTGGGTAGGTGTCGCGCAGGGGGCGGCCGGAGTTCAGCCGTTTCTTTACGACGGCTCGCTCTACGTGATGCGTATAGCTCCGAAAAACCAGAATATCGTCACTCTCAAGGCCGACAACACCGGATGGAATCCTGCAAATGAGATTCGTGAGCATGATTTCGACGATATGTTCTCGACAGACTATGTCTCAGCTCTTTGGCCGGAATATATCTCGGCCGACATCGTCAGCACTCCGTTGACGGAGAAACGCACACGTGATAATCTTTCATGGCTGGCAAATGCCATAACGGCATGGCGTTCCGGCGATACGTCGATGCGGCTTAATCTCGGTTATACGGGTGACCGCCTCGATTATAACTCGGGTGTGACGACTGACTATTTCAGCGCGCAGATTCCACGGTTTGTGCAGAATAATTCGCAGCGCACGCAGTCTCACGATTTATCGGCGCAGTTTTACAGTCAGATAAACAAGCGCGGCTATTATCTGAAGGAGATGTTTTCAGCAGAGGGAACTCTGAACAATTCAAACTCGGCAATTTCAGGCTCGTTTGATCTATCGCAGCGTGTGAGACGTAAGAGCCTCACGGCCAACAATGATTTGAAGTTAGTCAAGCGTAACGAGAAAAAGCTCTTCACGCTTATCTCGCGCAACACATTCAGACTTTGTCCCGACCGTCTGTTTGTGGCCGGCGACGAAGAGGCGTCGCAGCGTCTCGCGTCAACTGATTTCCGCAGCACGACCGAAACTAAATTCGGGCGTATGGCCCGTTTTTGGAAATATTATGTGACCGGCGGACTTGATCTCGACTATCACCGCATCAACAGCTCTCTTTCGGGCCTTGGTGAATTTGACAATTCCGGCGTTCACGAGGTGTTCCTGTCTAATCTTTACGCCACTCCGCAAGTGGATTTCGAGCGCAACGGCTGGCGCGTATCGATGCGTATGCCGCTTAAATGGCTTCATTACTCTGTCGTGGGCCGACATGACTATATCAATGCCGACCCGCGTCTGAATGTGAGGCGTCAGCTGACTGCCAAATCAGATATTTCGGGCTCGGTGGCTTATAGTCTCGGCTCGCCGCAGGCATATCTTAATATCACGATGCCGGTTATGTCAGACTATCGCAATCTTTTTATTGCGGGTAATCCCGGCAAGTATTCACAAAAAGTGGAGACCGCGTTCACATATCGTTATCGTAATCCCGTGAAATCTCTTTTTTTCAACATCTCGGCTGCCTATAATCATAGCCGCAGTTCAATAATGTCAAACCAACTGTTTGTCGGAGACTTTATCATATCGACTTATGCCGCCCGTCTTGCTGAAAACAACTCGTGGTCGATTAAAGGCGGCTTCAGCAAGGGCCTCGGTCACAGCAAGATGGTGGCGGGACTGGATTTAAACGCCACGGTCTCATCAGCATCATCTATGCGCGATGACGCAGTGATACCCTATCGTCAGACTGCAGCCGGCCTGAAACCCTACGTCAAAGGCAGTATCATGCGATGGCTATCGGCTGACTATGAGGCTGACTATACGTTTTCGAAACTGAAAATTGACGAAGAGACAAATAACTGTTATAGTTTCAGACAGACTTTATTCGGCACCATTATACCCGATGATCGTGTGCAGTTTACCGTCGGGGCAGAGCACTATCTGACTCGTTTCCCCGAAGGCAACACTGCTAACCTTGTGCTGATTGACGCCTCGGCCGTGTGGCGCGTCAGCAACAAAGTGAGGCTGTCGCTTACCGCCCGAAACCTGCTCAACCGCCGTGACTACCGATATGTCAACTACGGCACGCTCTCACGCTCGGAGCATTATTACCGCATCCGCGGTCGCAACATCCTCGCCTCACTCCAGTACCGTTTCTGAAATGACGATGCCCGCATCAGGCTTTATATTTTGATAAAATGCTATGAAACAGGTTGTTAAATGGGTATCAGCGGGGGAGCACCGCGCCCTATGTAGGGGCGCAAAATTTTGCGCCCGCGATGTCTAAAAAAAGACTATGACGCGACTTAATAATCTTTTGAAGATGTATTGGCAGGCAGAAAAAGGGTGTCCTCCAAGAGTCGACCGCAATCGTGCCGGTCGCCTATAATTTCGTCCCGTCCCATTAATGGACACTAACGGTTTTAACTCTCAAGTGATGCGCTAATAAGTGCGTCGGAATGTATTTTGACCGTATCTAAACAAGGTAAAGGCGACGTATCGTCTGAGAGGATAAGTGGCAGTTCGGTGCATCCGAGGATTAAGGCATCCGCTTGCTCTTCTGATTTAAGACGGCTTATGATCTTTATAAAATCCTGACGGGTAGAGTCTTTTACGACACCCATTTCCAATTCGGAGACTATTCGGTTATCTATAAACTTGCGCTCCTCAGGCTCGGGAATGACTATTTCTATCCCTTCACGGATGAAAGGTTTCTTGTAAAAATCACGTTCCATCGTAAAATTAGTCCCCAAAAGAACTACTTTGCTATAACCGCGCAGTTTAGCTTCAGCACATGTCGATTCGACAATGCTGACAAGCGGTAGCGGAGAACGTTTGATAAGTTCATCAAATACGATGTGTGCCGTGTTTGCCGTCAGTGCAGCTATTTCGCACCCCGAATTTTTAAGATTTCCGATGGCATAAAGAAAAAGCTCAAGCACCTTATCGTATTTTCCCGCTCCTATCAGCCGGAGAATCTCGAAAACATTCAGGCTTTCAATGGTAAGATTCGGAAAGAAATCGGGGGCGACCTTTTCACGCATGCCATATACTATATTCATGTAATACGGAACGGTAGACTGCGGCCCCATCCCTCCAACCAATCCTAACTTTTTCATTATAAACTTACTTTTGATATTTCCAATACTTCTTATATCCCCCAAAGATAATGAAAAACACGGACAATCTGCATGCGACACCACTAATCTCCGCGGAGACAGCCGACAAAATCGCGACAAATCGCCCCATGCCGTAGGTAATGATATGTAGTAAAATAGCAAGCCACTCCAAAAAACAGGCATAAATGTCACTTTTTTGGAGTAGCAGTGTTTCCGTCATTGCGTGAGCTTCCGTTAATTCCGATTACTTTCATAGCTCTTTGTGCTGTTCCATCTCAATACATTTCCATGTTTCGCCAAGACACTGATAGCTTTCTGCCTCAGGTATTGAAACGCGATGAAATCCCGCTGCCTCATAGCAATGGATGGCGGACGGATTATTTTCAAAGACACCGAGTGACACTTTCGCTGCTCCAAGCGTTTCAAAAGCATATTTGACTGCCATTGTAACAAGAGCTTTTCCTAAGCCGCGACCACGTTTTGAATCATCGACAATAACGAATCCCAACCGCTGCTCAGCCGTATTATCGGCCGGAGTGCGCAAGGTGATGTACCCGACAATTTCGTTGCCATCCGTCATTGTCAGAGCGCGAGAGTATTGTCCCTGTCTCTTATACACATCTGACGCTGCCGACGATAAGGC
>ENA-OYXU01000723-OYXU01000723.1-human-gut-metagenome-genome-assembly--contig:-NODE-723-length-12638-cov-5.692442_pt1 | contig 12638 bp, 10 predicted proteins | sample MGYA00243243_ERZ653435 | MGnify/ENA primary metagenome ERZ653435 (study PRJEB26926, sample SAMN06165113) | human gut metagenome | biome: ENVO:00009003; feature: ENVO:2100002; material: ENVO:00002003... | reverse complement strand
GAGCCTTATCGTCGGCAGCGTCAGATGTGTATAAGAGACAGAATGATTCCTGGCCGGACGGCACCGTGAAGCTGACGGTCGGCACGAATACGCCGACCGACGCCGCAACGCTGACGCTGACCCGCCTGCCGCGCTACTGGTTCGACAAGGATACAGGCGCAAGCGGCGAATGGTACTACTACGTCAAGGAAGTGGACGCGGAAGGCAACGAAGTCCATTCAGCTTCTGCCCCGACGAACGGCGAACGGCCGGAAATCAACCTGAACGTCAAGACACTCACCGTCACCAACACCCTGACCGACGTCAGTGCCCGCAAGGTCTGGACGTCGCTGGACAATCAGTTCACACTGAATCCCGCGAACCTCCCGGACATCACGCTGACGCTCAAGCAGACCATCGCGGAAGCGGCGGCGGACGGCGACAAGATCATCGCGACCGTTACCCTTGGCTGGGACGCGGAAGCGGGGAAGGTCGTCACGAAGAATCTGGATGGCTGGCAGTTTGGCGAAGTGGTTGAATACACCGCGCCGGAAGGCAGCAAGAACATCTGGTGGGGCTACAAGTGGTACAATCTCCCGGCGTATGACGCGGAGGGCAACATCTACCGCTACTACGCCAAAGAGCAGACCCCGGTGGGCAGCGGCTGGCAGCTGGTGACGGACGACCCGAACGCCACGAACACCGCGCCGATTCCCGCGAACAGCGAAAATCGCGTCTTCCAGATTACGAACACACCCATTACCTACACGCTGCCCGAGACGGGCGGCATCGGTACACTGCCGTACACGGCGGGCGGTCTGCTGCTGATGGCAGCGGCGGCATTGCTGCTGGGGCAGGAAATCAAACGCCGGAGGGAAGGCTGCTGAGCAGTCGGCAGCCCCCTTCCGGGGGATTCTCAATCCGTATACGCGGGCGAAAGCCCTTGTATAAACATGGGGAAGAAAACGACGGGAGGAGGAATGAAAAAAGCATAGCAGCTATACGTCAGGAGACCTCCCGACGTAGGCAACCCCGGTAATCCCCGAAAAACGTTTCCCAATGAATGAAAAACGACAACGAAAAGGAGAAAAACCATGAAAAAGTTTTGGGCAATTCTGCTGGCCATGATGCTCGTGCTGAGCATGGTCACTGTCGCAGGCGCAACGGAAGTGGAAAATCCGTCTACTGACGCGGAAGGCTTTACGATTACGGTAAACCCGAAGGACGATGTGGATCACGAATACCAAGTGTACCAGATTTTCACTGCTGATGTTGAAACAAATGCAGGAGTAAAGGTGCTGACGAGCGTCAAGTGGGGCACAAATGCCAAGAACGATACTGATGCGGTCAGGACTGGCGACCCTGTTCCGGACGCTGTTCTGGATGCTCTGAAAGCTGTTTCGGGCACGAATCAGGAAAAGCTGGCTGAAATCACGAAGTACTGGAATGCTGACTCCACTCCGGTTGATACGTTCGCTTCCACCAAAGCAGCCCCCGGCACGAGCAAGAAGCTGACCCCCGGCTATTACCTTGTGCGGGACAATCAGGCAAAGCTGGAAGGCAAGGACGGCGCTGCCACGCTGCTGATTGTGAAGGTGCTGGATCAGGACATCGTTGCGACTGCAAAGTCTGAAAAGCCCTCTGTGGACAAGCAGGTGCAGGACGAAGTTGGCGATGCCGAAAAGAACGGCGGAGAAGTGAATCCGGAAGGCTGGGGCGAGAGTGCCGACCATGCGCTGTTTGAGAACTTCAAGTTCCGTCTGGTCGCAACCATTCCGGTCAATGCGGATTATAATGACTATCCGACGTACAAGCTGGTCTTCAACGACACCATGTCCAAGGGCATTACCTTCGTTCAGATTGATTCTGTGAAGGTGAACGGCATCGCACTGAAAGATACCGATTATGTTTGCACTGCAACGGCTGGTCAGAAGGGCGCAGGCAAGGTTGGTGAAAATCAGGATAAGCCGTCTTGGACGCTCACAATCGAAGACCTGAAAAAGGTGATGAAAGAAAACACCAGCATCCTTGTTACGGACAAGATTACGGTTGAGGTCGTTTACACGGCGTATCTGAACGAAGAAGCGCAGGTCTTCAACGCGAGCGCCAACAGCACGGACAACAAGAACAGCGTCGATTTGGAATACTCCAACAACCCCAATGCTGATGGCATGGGCAAAACGCCGGAAGACCATGTGTGGCTCTTCACCTATGTTGTGAACAACACGAAGTATGCGAACACGGCTGAGGCAGGCAACGAACTGGAAGGCGCTGGCTTCACGCTTTATGATCAAAATGACCGTGTTGTTCCGCTGTGGAAGGATGCCGATGGCAATTACATTGTCGCAGGCACCACGAAGCCGAATGATACCTATGTGGATGTCAAAAACAATGAAATGATTACGACAGCCAATGGTACGTTCAACATCATCGGTCTGGATCACGGCACGTACACGCTGAAGGAAACCACGGTTCCTGCTACCTATAATCCGCTGGATCCTGTCACCATCACGATTTCGGCAGACCACAAGGAAGCTGCTGGCGGTGCAAGTGCATCCATGGAACTCACGGCGGCTTCTACGATGAACAACAAGCTCGTCAACAAGTCCGGTGCGACCCTGCCTGAGACCGGCGGCATCGGCACGACCATCTTCTACGTGCTGGGCGGCATGATGTTCGTGGGCGCGGCGCTCATCCTCATCGTTCGCCGCAAGGCCGAAGCGGACGAAATCTGATTTCTCTCCCGCAATTCGTTGAACATCCCCATGTTCTGATGAAACCCCTGCCGGGCGGTGCGCGCAATGCCGCCGCCCGGCATTCCCAAATGGGAAAATGAAGCATGTTTGCAGAAAGGAGGCGGCTCATGAAGCGCAATATGACAACCATTTTGCTGTTTGTGGTGCTGTTTGTGGGTCTGGCGCTCCTTCTGTACCCGTCCGTGTCGGATTTCTACAATTCCTTCCACCAGTCGCGTGCCGTAGCCACCTACAACACGGTGGTGGAGCAGGAGTCCAAGAAGGATTACGAGGCGGATTGGGCGGCGGCAAACGCTTATAACGAAAAACTCCGCGCACAGTCCACCGTTGATCGCTTGATCATGACCGACGAGGAGCGCGAGGAGTACGACGCGGTGATGAATGTCGGCGGTTCGGGCATCATCGGGGTGATTGAGATCCCGCAGATTGCCGTGACGCTGCCGCTGTATCACTCGACGAACGCCAACGTGCTTCAGGTCGCCGTCGGTCACATTGAGGGCACAAGCCTGCCGACCGGCGAACCGGGAACGCATTCCGCCTTTTCGGCGCATCGAGGGCTGCCCTCCGCCAAGCTCTTTACCAACCTTGACCAGCTCACCTACGGCGATACCTTCACCCTCCGCGTGCTGGACAAGGTGCTGACTTACGAAATCGACCAGATTCTCATTGTCGAGCCGCACGACGTCAGCGCACTGCAAATCTATGACGGCATGGATTTGTGCACGCTCGTCACCTGCACGCCCTACGGCATTAACTCGCACCGGCTGCTTGTCCGTGGACACCGGGTCGAAACGTCGCTTGCGCAGCTATCCGTGCGCATCTCCGCGGACGCACTCGTGATTGACCCCTACATCGTCGCGCCGATTGTTGCCGCGCCGATGCTGCTGATTCTCCTCATTCTCATGCTGGTAACGACCAGCCCGAAACACAAGAAGCGGAAAGGAGCTGAGCGGTCGTGATGAGCCGCAAACCCTCGCGCCTGCTGGCGCTTGTCCTGCTGACAGCATTGTGCTGCCTTCTGCTTGCGCCCTGCGCGCTTGCCTTTGAACGGGTGGATTTGACGCACCCCTTGACGTTCGCCATTCAGGCGGATGACAACGAGGATGATGCGCACCTGCCCGGCGTGACCTTCCAGCTGTATCAGGTGGCGGACATGGATGCGGACGCTCGGTTCGCCCTGCGCAGCCCGTACAGCACTCTGAATATCGACATTAACGCGCTGAAGAATGCGGCGGACTGGGCAGCCGCGTCCGAAGCGATGAAAGCCCTCACCGCGTCCGAAACGCCTGATTTCACCGGCACGACGGACGAAAACGGTCGAGTTGCCTTCGCGGGACTCAACCCCGGTCTGTACCTTGTTTCCGGCACGCCGGTTATCATCGGCGGCTGGGCGTACAGCTTCCAATCCTTCCTGACCTCTGTGCCGACGCGCAATGTGGACGACGAGTGGCAGTACGATGTCCTCTCCACCATCAAGCTTGAACGTTCACCCGCGCTGATTGACCTTGAGTGCGTCAAGGTGTGGGACGACGACAACCGCGGCACATATCGCCCTGTGCAGATTGAAATTCATCTGATGCAGGACGGTCAGCATATCGACACGGTGATTCTGAACAGCGAAAACAACTGGCACCATATCTTCAAGGATTTGCCGGCTGACCATGTGTACACCCTCAACGAGGTTCTGGGGGCTGATGTGTACTATGAGCCGGAATATTCCATCGAAAACGGCGTGTATGTGATTACCAACCGCCGCACGGTCACGCCGACCCCGACCGCCCCGATTCCCGAAACGGGGCAGCTGTGGTGGCCGGTGCCGATTCTGGCGGGTGCGGGCATGATTCTGTTTGTCATTGGCTGGATTCTGCACCGGAAATGGAGCCAAGAGCATGAAGAACCGTAAGGGCAATTTGCTGATGACGCTGGGGCTGGTGCTGATTTTGGCGGCACTGGCGCTGGTGGGCTACAACCAGTGGGATGCCAGCCGCGCGCAGCAGGAGTCGGATGATGCGCTGATGGCGCTGGAGCAGATTCGCATTCAGCGGCAGATGGAATCGCAGCAAACCGCTGCACCGCCCGTAGTCACCGCGACGATGATGCCGACGGACGCACCCGCGACGGATGCGCCGATAACCGACGCGCCGACGGCGGATGCCACTGCAGCGGATACCCCGGCAGCATCCACGCCCTCCGTAACTGACGCACTGACGACCGACATTCCGCGTGATGACGTAACCGCCACGAACACCCCTGCGACGGATGCGCCCGCAACGGCGAATCCTGCGACGAATCCGCCGAAGCCGACAAACGCGCCGACGGCAGGGACTGCGACGAATCCGCCGAAGCCGACGAGCACGCCGGATGCCGCGCAGACATCAAATCCGACGAGCACGCCGGAAATCACCGAAACGCCCATGCCGACGGAATCACCCGAACCGACCGAAACGCCTGAACCGACACCGTCCCCCGAACCCACGCCGACACCCACGCCCGCGCCGACGGGCAAGCTCTACGAGCGCGTGCCGGGAATCGAAATGCCGGGCGAGAAGGTCAATGGGCATGAGTATATCGGCACGCTGTCCATCCCGTCGCTGGGGCTGAAAGTGCCGGTGCAGCGCAACTGGTCGTACGAGAACCTGAGCGTCTCGCCGTGCCGCTATTCCGGCAGCGCCTACGCGGACAACCTCGCCATTATTGCGCACACCTACCACTTTGGCAAGCTGAGCAGCTTGGCGCTGGACGCAACCGTTACCTTCACGGACATGGAGAATAACGTTTTCCGCTACGTTGTGCGGGAGAAAAACACGATTTCCCCCAACGATGCGAACGAAATTGCCCATTCCGGCTATGAACTGACGCTTGTGACCTGCACCCTCAGCGGTACAAAACGCGTGGCGGTGTACTGCGAGCGCGTGAAATAATCCAACAAAAGGACTGTCTGCAACGGGCAGCCCTTTTTTCGTGAAATCCATGCAACACGGCAGGAATTGACGGTGTGGAGCGCGAAATAAACAAGCGCGGCGTAACTTTCGCCGCAGGAAGGGAAAGCAAACTTGAACTGGAAAATACACCTTTATCGTGCTATCCTCTGGCTGATTACGCTGTCCCTGCTGCTGGTGATGTTCGGCTTCTCGGCGCAGGAAGGCGTGCAGTCCGGCAGCATCAGCGGTAAAATTGCCCGTCCAATTACGGATTCTCTGGCGCAGCGGCAGGGACTGACGGGGCAGGCGTACTGGAAGCTGTATGCACAGGTGGATTTTGCCGTGCGGAAAACGGCGCATTTCTTGGAGTATACGCTCTTGGGAATGCTGCTGACGCTGCTGCTGGACAGCTACCGCGCCCGCTGGCACTGGCTGTCATGGGCGGGATGTACGCTCTATGCCGCGACGGACGAAATCCATCAGCTTTTCGTTGCCGGGCGTACGGGCAAGTGGCAGGATGTGCTGCTGGACTCATCAGGTGCGCTGGCGGGGCTGCTGCTGGCGATGTTCATGCTCTGGCTGATTCGGCGGCGCAGGGCGAAAAAGCAATCAACATAATAAATAGGAGGCAGATTATGCTGACAATCGAACAGCTTTACGACCTTAACCACACTTTGGCGGCGGATTACCTGCGGCAGTTTACCTATCCGTGGGAGGCGCTTGCGGGCATCAAGGCGGAAATCCTGCGCATCGGCGCGGCGCTTGACCCGGCGGAATACACCGAAATCAGCGAGCATGTCTGGGTGCACAAAACCGCGACGGTTGCGCCGACGGCGTATCTGGGTGCGCCCTGCATCATCGGCGCGCGGACGGAAGTGCGGCATTGCGCGTTCATCCGCGGCAGTGCGCTGGTGGGGGCAGACTGCGTGGTCGGCAACTCTGTGGAGCTGAAGAATGTGATTCTTTTTGACCATGTACAGACGCCGCACTACAACTACGTCGGCGACAGCATCCTCGGTTATTGCAGCCACATGGGGGCAGGGTCGATTACCAGCAACGTGAAGAGCGACAAGACGCTGGTGACAATTCGCGGCGCAGGCGAAAGCATGGCAACCGGCTTGAAGAAAATGGGCGCAATGCTTGGCGACTATGTGGAAGTCGGCTGCAACAGCGTGCTGAACCCCGGCACGGTTATCGGGCGGGAGAGCCAAATCTACCCGCTGAGCTGCGTGCGTGGTGAAGTGCCCGAAAGAAGCATCTGGAAAACTGGCGGCGTGGTGGTGAAGAAGCAATGATTCAGCCGATTGTGAGAGATGTGATGTTCCTGTCCTGCAAGAGTCAGATGGCGACGGCGGAGGATCTGCCCGTTGCGCGTGACCTCGCGGATACCCTGCGCGCCCATGCGCACGAGTGCGTCGGCATGGCGGCGAACATGATTGGCGTCCGCAAGCGCATCATTGCGGTGATGGCGGGGAAAACCGTGCTGGTGATGCTCAACCCGGTCATCACGGATCGCCAGATTCCCTTCGCAGCGCAGGAGGGGTGCTTGTCGCTGGACGGCGAGCGCCCGTGTTTGCGGTATCAGCAGATTTTGATGGAATATCAGGATGAGCAGCTGCAGCGGCATGTGCAGCGGTTCTCTGGTTTCACCGCGCAGGTGATTCAGCACGAGGTGGATCATTTGGAAGGCATCATTATTTGAGGTGAGGACATGACTATCACACAAACGCTCTGTCAGGAGTTCCAAACCGCCCCGTGGCAAATCGACGCCGTCATTCGCCTGCTTGACGAGGGCTGCACGCTGCCGTTTATCGCGCGTTACCGTAAGGAACAGCACGGGTCGCTGGATGACCAGAAGCTGCGTGAAATCAGCGAACGGCTGACGGCGCTGCGGGCGCTCGAAGCGCGTCGGCAGGAAATCAGTGAAAGCCTGCAAAAGTTAGATGTCTGGACGGAGAAGCTGCAAAGCGACCTCGATGCTGCCGCGACATTGGCGCAATTGGAGGATATCTATCGCCCGTACCGCCCGAAGCGCCGTACCCGCGCGTCGATTGCCAAGGAGAAGGGGCTGGAGCCGCTCGCGAACGCGCTGATGCTCCAGCAGCGGAACATGATGGCGCCGGAAACCGTCGCCCTGCGCTATGTGAACGCGGAGAAGGGCGTCGAAACGGCGGAGGATGCCCTGCAAGGCGCGATGGATATTATCGCCGAGGTCGTCAGCGACGATGCCGCCGTCCGCACGAAGCTCAAAACGTACTACCATCAAACGGCGATGGTCGCGACGGCCGCAGCGAAGGACGAGGACAGCACCTACCGCATGTACTACGACCACCGTGAGCCGCTGCGCCTGATGCCGTCACACCGGGTGCTGGCGATGAACCGCGGGGAGAAGGAGGGCTTCCTCAAAGTCGCGCTGGACGTGGACAAGGAGAAGGCACAGCAGCTCGTGCGCTACGGCTTCGTGCAGCAGACGGGCAGCCCGGCGTGCAAGTACGTCGCGCAGGCGTGCGACGACGCGTATACGCGGCTGATTGCGCCGTCGCTGGACACGGAACTGCGCGCGGAATTGACCGACAAAGCGAGTGCAGCGGCGATTCGCGTGTTCGCGCTGAACCTGCGCCCGCTGCTGATGCAGCCGCCGGTGCGCGGGAAGGTCGCGATGGGGCTTGACCCCGGCATCCGAACGGGCTGCAAGGTCGCGGTTGTGGACGAAACCGGGCGTGTGCTGGATACGGGCGTCATTTTCCCGCTGCCCAGCCACGGCAAGGTTGCGCAGGCGAAGGAAACCGTCAAGCGCATGATCCAGAAGCACCACGTCGGCATCGTCGCCATTGGCAACGGCACGGCGGGGCGCGAGACAGAGCAGTTCTTCGTCGAGGTGATGAAGGAGCTGGCGCTGGGCGACGCGCTCAAATACATGGTCGTCAGCGAGGCGGGCGCGTCGGTGTATTCCGCGTCGAAGCTTGCGGCGGAGGAGTTCCCGCAGTTTGATGTCAGTCTGCGTTCGGCGGTGTCGATTGCGCGGCGGCTGCAGGATCCGCTGGCGGAGCTGGTCAAAATCGATCCGAAGGCGATTGGCGTAGGACAGTATCAGCATGACCTGAAAGCAGCGGAACTGGACGCGGCGCTGGGCGGCGTGGTCGAGGACTGTGTGAACAGCGTCGGTGTGGACGTGAATACGGCGAGCGTGTCGCTGCTGAGTTACGTCGCGGGCATCAACACGACCGTCGCGAAGAACATCGTGGCGTACCGCGAGGAAAATGGAGCGTTCACGACCCGTGCGCAGCTGAAGAAAGTGCCGCGCCTTGGCCCCAAAGCCTTCGAACAGTGCGCAGGCTTCCTGCGCATCCCCGGCGGCAAGGACTTGATGGAGAACACAGGCGTTCACCCGGAAAGCTACGACGCGGCGCGCGCCCTTTTGAAGCACTTTTCGCTCACCCCGGCGGAGGCGGTCGGCAAGCTGATGACCTTGGCGGACGCGGAGGGGTTCGCGGCGCTGGCGAAGCAGCTGAATGTGGGTGAACCGACCCTGCGCGACATTGCGGCGGAGCTGTCCCGACCCGGCCGCGACCCGCGTGATGAGCTGCCGCAGGTGCTGATGCGCAGCGACGTGATGGATTTGAAGGACTTGCAGCCAGGCATGGAGCTTCGCGGCACGGTGCGCAACGTGACCGACTTCGGCGCGTTTGTGGATATCGGCGTTCACCGCGACGGCTTGGTGCATATCAGCCAGATGGCGCAGCGCCGCGTGAATCATCCGAGCGAAGTCGTCCGAGTCGGCGACATCGTGACCGTGTGGGTGCTGGAAGCGGATGCGAAAACGAACCGCATCAGCCTGACGATGCGTCCGCCAGCGAAACAATAAAGCAATTTCTGGATAAACTGCGGTTGACTGATACCGTGGCTTAGAAGAACAACAGTACAGTAACTATAAGTAGTTTCGATATAATTCAAGAAACTTAGATGCGAACCGAAGGGGTCGAGGGGGCGAACGGAAAGCCCCCTCGTCGCTCCCGCAGGAGCGAAATCCCTGCGTAACAATCCAATCCTATAAGCAATAGGAGGAAAATTCATGCAAAACATGCGAAAATGGATTGCGCTATTCTTGACCATGCTGCTGCCGGTGCTTCCGGCAGCCGCCGAGGAGGAATCAACCATGCTGACAGGCAAAACAGCGACGGAAATCGTTGAGATGATGGGTTTCGGGTGGAATCTGGGCAATACGCTGGACGCAACCGGCGGCAATACCGCGGATGTGACCGCGCAGGAGCAGTCGTGGGGGAACGCGAAAATCACCCCGGAACTGATGGTGCGCGTGAAGGAAGCGGGCTTTGACACCATCCGCATTCCCGTGACTTGGTACCGCTATACCTTGGACGATGGGACGTACACCATCCGCGAGGACTTCCTCCAGCATGTCCATGAAGTGGTCGAATGGGCGCGAGAGGCGGATTTGTTCGTCATCCTCAATGTGCACCACGAAGCGTGGATTAACGAGCCGAATTTCGCGGCGGACGCGGAGAAAATCGGCGAGCAGCTGACGGCAATGTGGCGGCAGATTGCGGACACCTTCGCCGACTTTGACCAGCATGTGATTTTCGAGGGCATGAACGAGCCGCGCGCGCAGGGTACGAACTATGAGTGGGGCGGCAACGCGGCGTGCTACGCTGCCGTCAACTACCTCAACCAAGTGTTTGTGAACACCATCCGCAAGGACGCCAAGGGCTGCAACGCCGAGCGCTGCCTGATGATTCCGGGCTACGCGGCGACCAGCTCCCCGGGGGGCACGGCGGCGATTGCCCTGCCGACGGTGGATGGCGAAGCGGCGGCAAACATCATCGTGTCCGTGCATTCGTATGATCCGCAGACCTTCTGCCTGCAGGATACGCAGACGACGTTCGACCCAGAGAAGGATGGCGCGAAAATCAACCGCGTGTTCGAGAACATCAAGGAAACCTTCCTTGACCGGGGGATTCCGGTCGTGATGGGCGAAACGGGTGCGACGAACACGAATGGCAATCACGACGAGCGCGCGAAGTGGGCGTACTGTGTCGCACAGAATGCCCAGCGCTACGGCGTGCCGATTGTCATCTGGGACAATGGGAACAATCAGACGTCCGGCGGTGAGTGCCACGCCTGGATTCGCCGCGCAGTGAACCCGAAGCTGCGCAGTCAGGCGACGAGCGTGGTGTACCCGCAGGTGCTGGACGCGCTGTGGGAAGGCAAGAACAGCACGGCATGGGGCAGTGCGCTGACGGAAGTGCGCGCGGAGGCGGACGAGAGCATCCTCTGGGCGAACGCCGACGGCTTGACGAGCCAGAAGGAATGGGATTCCTCCTACATCCAGCTCGAAGCGAAAATGGAGTGGTTCGCGGACGGCGCGCGCATTGGCATTCGCTATTCCGGCGCGGGTACGCCCAAAATCGTGCTGGACAGCGCGGAAAAGAGCGTCTGGTGGATTCTGGTGGATGCGGCGGAGATACAGAAGAATGATGACGGCACGAAAACCGCGTGGTTCACGAGCGAAATCCTGCTGGCGGAAATGCGCAAAAACGGCGTTGATAGCCCTGCACAGCTGCAAAATTGTTATGTCATCGCGACGAACGGGAAGATTACCGCTTACCGCATCAATGTGGAGGGCATGGCGACGGCGCAGACAACCTACCATGTGAACGGCAGCGCGATTCATCAGGCGGATTTGCCGGATGCCCCGACCTACCCGCACATGACCTTCTGCGGCTGGTACACCACGCCGGATTATCAGCCCGGCACGGAAGTCACGGGCGCAAGCGGCGCTTCGGACGCATGGGCGAAGATGGCGCTGGACATGAGCGTCATTAAGTAACAAAGGAGTCAATAGCGTTGGACTTTGAATACTTGCTGTTTTTGCAGAACCTCCGGGCGGAAGCGCCGAACTTCATCAACAGCATGCTGCTCTTCATTTCGGAATTTGCCGCCGGGTCGCTGCCGGTTGTCATTATTGTCGTATTCTACTGGTGCATCGACAAGCGCACCGGGCAGCGGATGGGGCTGTGCTTCGCGGGCGCAACGATGGTGACGCAGCTTATCAAGAATATCGCGTGCGTCTATCGCCCGTGGAAGCAGGATGCGCGGCTGCAAATCGCTCCGGAAGCGGCGGCAACGGCAACAGGCTACTCGTTTCCCAGCGGACATGCGACACTGGCAGCGTCCTTTTACGGAAACCTCGCGGCATACCTGAAAAAGTACAGCAAATGGTGGATTCTGCCGTGCGTGCTGCTGACGCTGCTGACGGCGTTTGCCCGCAACTGGCTCGGCGCGCACACGCCGCAGGACGTGCTGGTTGGGATGATGATCGCGCTGGTCGTGCTGCTGCTGTCAAAATACTTGCTGAACTGGGCGGACGGCGGCAAGAACCGCGACTGGCTGCTGGCGACTATCGGCGTCATCCTGTCTGCCGCGATGCTGATTTACACCAGCGTGAAGCCGTATCCGATGGATATGCTGCCGGATGGAACGCTGCTGGTTGACCCGTGGGACATGGTGACGGACTGCTACAAGGCGGCGGGGGCGATGATGGGCTTCTGCCTTGGCTGGGTGCTGGAGAGGCACTTTGTCGGTTTTGATGCAAAGGGTGCGGGCAAGGCGCGCATGATTCGCGGCGTGGTCGGTGTGGCGCTGCTGCTGGCGGTACAGAAGGGGCTGAAGGCGGCGGGTAATCTGTTGCTGGATGCGCACTGGCGGGGCTTTGCAGAGATGTTCGGGCTGATGCTGTTTGCGATTGTGCTGTATCCGGCACTGTTTCAGTGGGCGGAGAGAAGGAAAAGCAAATCGTGAAATTGGGCGCTTCGGGCGAAAATGGCTCGGAGCGCCTTTTTGTGGTTCTTCACGGAAAGTTGGGGGAGCAAACAAGGGATTAGGTGAAGCCCCAAAAGCTGCACGCGGAAGGAGCATGAAAGCTGTCTCTTATACACATCTCCGAGCCCACGAGACTACGCTGCAT
>ENA-OYXU01000719-OYXU01000719.1-human-gut-metagenome-genome-assembly--contig:-NODE-719-length-12688-cov-8.948864_pt1 | contig 12688 bp, 8 predicted proteins | sample MGYA00243243_ERZ653435 | MGnify/ENA primary metagenome ERZ653435 (study PRJEB26926, sample SAMN06165113) | human gut metagenome | biome: ENVO:00009003; feature: ENVO:2100002; material: ENVO:00002003... | reverse complement strand
TTGTCACTTCTTTTTGAGCTCCGAAAGTGACAACTTTTTCTAGTATAAGTCACATGCTTCCCAAATGGCTTCTGGCATCTACCCAACAACCTTTTGCCTGCTACCAAACGAGATTTTGCCTATTATTACAATAAATTTCACCAACCGCTACAATAAATTTCATCGGTTAACCGCCAAAAACTCACGAATTGTTATATTTGTAAATTATTATCCGGTTTTTGCGTTACGTTTCCACCACCACCACCAACCTTGCGGAAGTTGCGGAATTGGTGGAAACTCAAATTTTATTTCTTTTTCATATACTGTAAAATGTACTATATTTATTTGATTAGTAGATATTTATGTAGTGATTTAATAAGCGGCTCGTAGAAGGTAATTGTTGCATGTTTTTTTTGTACCTGTCCAATCCCTGTGTTAATAAATTTCATAGATGGCTATTCAGCTCTTTCCACTGGGTGCAGAAGAAAAAAACGCGTGTGGTTTTGTTAAACCTTATCATCCTATTCTCTTCTTGAATTTTGCCTTAAGTTTTTCCCACAGCCGTGTCTTTTTCCTGAGAATGTTTAGAGATGCGGCGGTGCTAACGGCAATGACGGCACAGCCAAATATCCAGTACAGCCATGGTGTGGCGGAGAGCGTAACAAGATATGCCGCCAGTCCTAATGGCAGCTGTTGCAGCATTACGGTGATGGCGCCTGACGATGGACGGTAGCCGTATTTCCAGCGCATATAGCATACAAGAATGCAAACCTCCACACATGCCGAAACAAGAATGCCGAGACCTGTTCCCGTAAGTTCGTAGGCATACCAGCCTGTGATTACGAAAAGAACGATAGTGGCAGACGAGGCTCCCTCCATGAACAGGAACGACCATGAGTCGCCCTTTGACAGCGGCAGATAGGCTATGGGCAGGATTATTGCACGCAGGTACATGGCGAGCACAGCCGCCTGAGTCATTGGCAGCACTTCGATGAACTGCCCCGTGTAGAGCAACGGGAGAATTACAGGCATGCCTATCATGAAGCACGCCAGCATTGGCGATGCAAGGAGAAGCGACACCTCAATCTGCCTGTTTACACAGTCGTTAAGCGCTTTGCCTGTGCCGTGGATAGCTGAGAGCCGTGGAAAATAGTCGGTCTCCATTGCCGAGAATATCATTCCGGCGTATGTCATTGTCATCACATATCCGGCATTGTAGAGCCCCAATGTTGGCAAATCGGCGTTGATGTTGAGAAAAGTGCGTATCACGAACTCGGCACCGCTGCTCATAATGCCTGCAAGGGTGAATGCTATGCCAAGCCTCACCATGCCCATTCCTTCGCCAAGCGATGATTTTGAAAAGGAATAGCGCAGCGGAAAGAGCCGCGACGTGAGTCGCACGGTGATGCCCCATTGCATCATGGCAAGCAGCACCAGTGACGGTACGATGGCTGCCTCGCCCCAGACATAATAGAGCGGCACGGAGAATACAAACAGACCGAGTACGGTGAGCAGCGATGTGCTTGCCAGCCTGCGCAGTTCGCGCATACCTTTTAATATAGCCAGCTCGCCGCCGCCCAATGCCGTAAACAGTATTGCCGGTGAGAGCAGTGCAAAGTGCAGGGTGTGGTCGCCCCATGTGAATATCCATTTGTTGAGCAGGGGAGAGAGCAGCAGCATTATCCACATTCCTGCCAGTCCGGTGAGCAGGCTCCATGACCGTATCATTGCCACTGTGCGCTCTTTGTGTTGCTGGTCATGGTGCGCTTCGTCATGAGAGAGATTTTTCACTGCCGATACGGGGATGCCCAGCGATGTGGAGTCGCTAATAAGCTTTACCGTGGCAGAAAACAGGGAGATAAGCCCCATTCCGTCAGGTCCAAGAATCATTGCCACCAGTTTGTTCCTTATTATATTTATAAGGATGTTCAGCCCTTGCACTCCGCCAAACAGCCCGGTGTATTTCAGTATATGTGAATATGTGTCTTGTTTGCTCATTTTCTACAGCCTGCCGCATTATGGCATACTCTATATTAACGGCAAAGGTAGCGAAATATTTATTATTTACCAAACATTATGTGAGAAAAACCTTTGATTTATGGTTAAAAAAGATAAAAAGAAAAGCATTCTCTTGTTGTATTCAAAAAAAATGCCTAATTTTGTAAACTACAAACGTAGATTTACGAAAACATAAAACAAGACATTCAAGAACAAATAATAAAACTATAAAAAACTATGGAGAATAAAGCAGAACTTATTGCCCAGTGTGAGGCAAAGGCAAAGCAGTGGCTCTCGCCGGCATTCGACGAGGATACACGCAAGCAGGTAGAGGCAATGTTGAATAATGAGGATAAGACAGAGCTCATTGACTGTTTCTATCAGGATTTGGAATTTGGTACCGGTGGTCTGCGCGGCATCATGGGTGCAGGCTCAAACCGTATGAACGTGTATGTGGTGGGTATGGCGACACAAGGCTTTGCCAACTATATCAACAAGGCTTTCCCGGGACGCAACGACCTCAGTGTGGTGGTGGGTCATGACTGCCGCAACAACAGCCGTCTGTTTGCTGAGACTGTGGCAAATATTTTCAGTGCCAACGGCATCAAGGCTTATCTTTTCGAGAGTCTTCGCCCTACGCCTGAAATCAGCTTCGCCATCCGTCAGCTTGGCGCACAGGCTGGTGTGAACGTGACGGCAAGCCACAACCCGCGCGAGTATAATGGCTACAAGGCTTACTGGGCTGCCGGCGCACAGGTGCTGGCTCCACACGACACAGGCATCATCGACGAGGTGAACAAGGTGAAGATTGACGATGTGAAGTTTGAGGGTAATCCCGACCTTATTAAGATTATCGGCGGTGAGATGGACTACGACTACATGATGGCAGTGAAAGAGGCGCTCATCGACCAGGAAGTAATCAACCGCCAGAAGGACCTCAACATCGTTTACAGCGCCATGCACGGAACAGGTCGCGTGATTGTGCCTCTGTGTCTGCGCAGCTGGGGATTCCAGAACATCAACGTGGTGCCTGAGCAGATGGTTGTCGACGGTAACTTCCCGACCGTTGTAAGTCCTAACCCGGAGAATGCTGAGGCAATGACTCTTGGCATGAAGCTCGGAACAAAGCTCAATGCCGACCTTGTGGTGGCAACCGACCCCGATGCTGACCGTCTTGCCATCGTTTGCCGCGACCCGAAGGGTGAGTGGGTGATTATCAACGGCAACCAGACTGCCATGATGTTCTGCTACTATATCATTAAGAACAAGATTGCGCTCGGACAGCTCAAGCCTACTGACTTCCTCGTGAAGACTATCGTCACCACAGAGGTTATCGCAGAGATTGCAAAGAAGAACAACGTGGAGCTGCGCGACTGCTACACAGGTTTCAAGTGGATTGCACGCGAGATTGCTCTCAGCGAGGGCAAGCAGAAGTATATCGGCGGCGGCGAGGAGAGCTTCGGCTTCTTGCCTTACGACAAGGTGCGCGACAAGGATGCTCCGGCATCAATCTGTCTTATCTGCGAGATTGCGGCATGGGCAAAGGATCAGGGCATGACTCTCTATGACCTGCTGATGGAGATTTACCGCGAGTATGGTTTCAGCCGCGAGTTCACGGTGAACGTGGTTAAGCCTGGCAAGACCGGTGCCGACGAGATTAAGCAGATGATGGCAGACTTCCGCGCTAATCCTCCAAAGGAGCTTGGCGGCTCAACCATCACTCTCTGGAAAGACTATCAGACACTGGAGGCTACTCATGCCGATGGCTCAAAGACAAAGCTCGACATGCCTACCACAAGCAACGTGCTGCAGTGGTTCTGCGAGGACGGCACAAAGATCAGCGTGCGTCCTTCGGGCACAGAGCCTAAGATTAAGTTCTACATGGAGGTTAAGGATCCGTCGTTCAAGTGCGCCGGCTGCTACGACCGCTGCATGGAGAACGCAACAGCCAAGATTGAGGCTATCAAGAAGAGTCTCGGATTGTAATTGCAAAACAGAAATTAGCTAAAACCAAATAAAAATCCGCGGAACCGTAATGCTTCGGTTCCGCGGATTTTTTATTTTTCTTCATACCGTGTGGGCTGTAACAATCTCCACCATTTTCCGGTGATTCTCAAGATTGTTTGCCGCCACTATTCCTGTTGGCTTATTGAAGTTCAGGTTACTGCCGTCAGCTGATGTGATTACTCCGCCAGCCTCGGTGACAATAAGCGATGCCGCGGCAAAATCCCATGGACTAAGCAGATATTCAAAATAAAGCTCACACCTTCCCATGGCAATATAGCACAGTTCAGGGGCGCATGCTCCAAAACGCCGCAAGTCGTTGCATTGCCTGAACGCATCCAGAATTATGGCAGAGCACACTTCGGCATATTCCTTGTGATAAACCGGTAATGCCGTGCATAGTACTGCATTGCCAAAAGGGCGGTCGGACACGTGTATCCTCTTTCCGTTAAGATATGCTCCCTTGCCCTTTTCGGCATGAAACATCTCATTGGTACGTGGCAGGTAAACCACGCCTGCCTCCATCTCGCCCTTATGGCACAGTCCCACGCAAATGGCGCATTGGTCTATGCCGCGGCTGTAATTGGCTGTTCCGTCAATCGGATCTATAATCCATGTGTAGTCATGAGGAGCATCCCATACATCCTTTTCCTCACACAAAAAACCGCTTCCCGGCAGCAGATTTCCAAGACGGCTACACAAAAAATCCTGTACTGCCACATCCGATGATGTCACAATATTCTCATAGCCGCCTTTTTCCGTTATCTCAAAATTATCGGCTGCCATCAGTGCCGATGCCTCTCTCACTATATCAATTACTCTCTTTATTGTTATCATAAAATTCTGTTATTTTATCCATAAATGTTTGCGTTGCATAGACTGTCTGTGACGACAATATGCCTTAACGGCTGCAAAAATACGAATAATTTTTGAAACGTCCATTCGTAAAAAATGATTTTTTGTTGTTTTTACAAATATTTTGGATCTATTTTTTGAAAAACTCTTGAATATGATATTATTGTATTTGCAGATTTTATTCTTTGTGTTAAATAATATGATAATGTGCGCAAAAAATGCGGCATTTTGGAAAAAATAGTGTAACTTTGCGGTTGAATAAGGCAATATATGGTAAAACTAAATTAAAAACATAATCTTTTTTGAAATATGGAAAGAACATGGAGATGGTTTGGCAAGAACGACAAGATAACACTTGCCATGCTGCGTGAGATAGGTGTGGAGGGCATTGTCACTGCTCTGCACGATGTGCCATTGGGCGAGGTGTGGACACGTGAGAAGATCCGTGAGCTGCGTGAGTATATCGAGAGTTACGGAATGCGCTGGAGCGTGGTTGAGTCGCTGCCGGTGGTGGAGACAATCAAATATGGCGGTCCCGACCGTGACCATCAGATTGAGGTATACAAGGAGAGCCTGCGCAATCTGTCGGCTGAGGGCATACATACTATTTGCTACAACTTCATGCCAGTGCTCGACTGGGCACGCACCGACTTGATGCACGCTAATCCCAACGGTTCTACAAACCTCTATTTCAACTATGCCGAGTTTGCATACTTCGACATATATATATTGAAGCGCGAGGGAGCACGTGAGGAGTGGGCTGCATTCCGTTTCCCTGACGGGGTGGGCGAGGACCGTGATGTTTTGGCTGAATGCGACGAGCTGGCAAAGACCATGACCCCGGAGAAAGACCACCAACTGGTGGAGAACATAGTAATCAAGACTCAGGGTTTTGTGAGCGGCAATTTCAGTGAGAACGACGAGGCACCGGTTCAGAAATTCCGCGAGTTCCTTGATTTATATAAGGGTATAGACAAAAAACAGCTGCGTGAGAATATGAAGTACTTCCTTGAGGCAATCATGCCTGTTTGCGAGGAGTGTGACATGAACATGTGTGTGCATCCCGATGACCCGCCAATTGAGATTCTCGGACTGCCGCGCATTGTGCGTACAGAGGAAGACATACAGTGGTTCCTTGATGCTGTGCCCAACAAGCACAACGGCTTGACATTCTGTGCAGGGTCGCTGTCGGCAGGTGCCTATAACGATGTGGTGGAGATGGCACGCAAGTTTGCCCCGCGTACTCATTTCGTTCATCTGCGCTCTTGCCATATCTTCCCCAACGGCGACTTTACGGAGGCAAGCCATCTTGGCGGACGTGCCGACCTGGTGGAGCTGGCGAGAATATTCGAGAAAGAGAACCCGCAGCTGCCGATGCGTGTTGACCATGGGATGACTTTCACCGACAAGCCTGGCGGCATTATGGATGAGTCGAGTCACGGACACAATGCCGGATATACTTTCCTTGGAAGAATGTTCGCAATGGGACAGGTGCAGGGAATACTTGCCACTGTGGACAGGGAGCTTGGCATTGAGTATAAGCAGCCGGGATTCTTTGAGTAAATGAAGAATGAAGAGTGAAGAATGAAGAATCGTTCTCGCTTCGCTGCGATGAAGAAACAACGTTCGACAAAGTCAATTTTGAATTAAAAAATATAGGATTATGAATAATTTGTTTGACATACGTGATTACGTGGTTGTAATCACAGGCGGAACAGGCGTTTTGGGTCGTTCCATAGCAAAGTATCTGGCGCTTGAGGGTGCCAAAGTTGTGATTCTTGGCCGTAAGGCAGAAGTAGGCGAGAAGATAGCCGCCGACATCTGCGCCGAGGGCGGTGTGTGTGAGTTTATGCAGACTGATGTGATGAATCAGGAGGTGGTGCAGAAGAACTGCGATGACATCATAGCCAAGTATGGAAAGATAGACACCCTGCTCAATGCTGCCGGCGGAAACATGGCAGGTGCAGTCATCTCTCCCGACCAGACATTCTTCGACCTGAAGACAGAGGAGTTCCAGAAGGTGCTTAACCTCAACCTCACCGGCACGGTGATTCCTACACAGGTGTTCCTCAAGCCAATGGCTGAGGCAGGTAAGGGCTCAATCATCAACTTCTCGTCGATGGCTGCCTTCCGTCCCATGACCCGTGTGTGCGGATATGCCGCCGCAAAGGCAGGTATCAGCAACTTCACTGCCTTTATGGCTACTGAGTGTGCCAAGAAGTTTGGCGAGGGTATCCGTGTGAACGCCATTGCACCAGGTTTCTTCATCACCGAGCAGAACCGCGCGCTGCTCACCAATCCAGACGGCACATATACACAGCGTGGACAGGACGTGATACGCCAGACGCCTTTCGGCCGTATGGGCGATCCCGATGAGCTGTGTGGCACTATCCACTATCTCATGAGCGATGCCGCCAAGTTTGTCACCGGCACAGTGGCAGTTGTCGACGGTGGTTTCAACGCCTTTGCAATGTAAGCGCTCTGCACACGGAATAGGAGATAATGGGAGAGGCAGTCCGAAAAGCTTGTCACTTCTTATATTGTGTCACGATTTTAGGCACGGATTACACGGATTTCACTGATAAGATAAATAAGAAAACCGTGAAATCTGTGTAATCCGTGCCTAAAAGAAAGTAGAAGGTTGGTTTTGACACACCTCCTTTTTATTTTCTTCCTGTATCTTGTTAATATGGTCCCCAATTTGTGTGGCGGATTCTATACGAAGTATGTTCATTTAAAGCACTTCTTTGTTTAAATCGCATGCTGGGAGCAGTAGAAACTCAATCTGGCGAACAATATATGTTTTCCATGCTTGCAGTTTCTCCTCGAAGCTGGCATTGCCGTAGAAGACAATTTCAGCCAGTGGTCTAGAAAGGAACGGAAAGACTATCAGTCCGTAAAATGTATAGAAAATGAATTCTATGGGTGTTTCCTTTATTTTACCGTTTTTCATTTCCGTTTGCAACATTTCTTTTATCTGGGCGGCATAACGGTCAATTTCCAGATTACTTACGGTGTTGAGCAGATGAGTGACATCGCGCTGTATCTCTCTGACTATGAATACCGGAAATAGAGGTTCTTTTTTGAATACTTCAAAATATACATCGACTATTTCGGCTATTCGGTCGTGAATCGGTTTGTCCTGTAATATGATATTATGTATGGACGGAATGAACGACAGGACTATATCTGTAAATATAGCCTCGAACATTTTTTCTTTCGTGCGGAAATAGTAGTGCAGCCCCGAGCGGTTGATGCCGACAACTGCGGCTATGTCGCCCATGCCTGTTTCCGCATACCCTTTTTCGATGAATACTTGTTTTGCAGCCTGTATGATCCGCTGCTCCATGTTAATATTTTCTGTAGCTCCCATTGTTATTTGTTTTGAAGGTTATTAATGAACAACAGTAGTCGGTTGGTTATGTTCACCTCGCTTATGCTGCTGTCGAAATCCAATGATAATATATTTAATTTGGGGTAAAGCGACTTAAGTCTGTTCTCTATCCCTTTTTCTACGATGTGGTTGGCAATGCACCCGAACGGTTGCAGGCTTATGATGTGGCTGATGCCTTGTCTGGCAAGCATGGCCACTTCTCCTGCAATAAGCCATCCCTCGCCGAATTGTGCGCTCAGTGAGATTGCCTTGCCCGCCTGTTCTGCTTTTTCAAAGATATTGTCGAATGGTATGAAATATCTGAATTCACTGCCGTGTGCGTTTATTTTGTCTAATTGCCTTTGTACTTTTTTGTAGAAGAAATCAATGATGAAGTCCGGTAAGAATCTGTTGCCGATGTTACTCCTCTTGTTGTATTTGGCATTGACGAAGCTTTGCATGAAAAAGTCCGCCAGTGACGGATATACCACTTCTATTCCCTGTGCCGCAAGCCAGTTGGTCACATGCTTTTGGGCAAAGGGATGGTATTTCAGAAATATCTCCCCTACGATTCCCACTTTGGGGTGTTCCTCATTGCGGCATATACTGTTGAACTCGGCAGCAGCGCATGAAAGGTGTACGGACAGTTCGTCCGGTCTGTTGTTTCCGATGGAGACTTTTGCTGCGTCAAGATACTTTTCACGCAAGCGGTCTGTTGCCCCTTGTGTCTTTTCCCTGACTAATGCTGCATAATAGAATCTGGCGATACAGTCACTGTAAAGTATGGCATTTAGCGTGACAGGCAGCATCTTCAGCCAGTTGACTTTGAATCCCGGCTGCCCGTTCTTTATCCCACTGTCAAACGTGGCGGAAATCACGGGCGTATCCGTATATCCCTCTTCGATGAGAGCTTTGCGTATCAGTGGAATGTAGTTGCTTGCCCTGCATTGTCCCCCTGTCTGTGTCATTGCCACGCATGTTGTGTCGGGATTGTAGACTCCGCTTTTGAATGCCTTGATTATATCGCCTATGATTAAGGTTGCAGGATAGCATATTTCATTGTTTGAGAATTTCAGTCCCCAGTCACATGACGTATTGTCGCTCATTGGAAGAATGTCCGTGTCATATCCCGCCAATTTCATGATAGATGGTATCAGCGGAGATATGAACGGCGTGAAGAATGGCACAATTATTTTCCGTTTAAAATAACTTTTTGTGAATGGCGGCAATGATATAGCGTCAGGCTTGTGCTCTGTCTTTTCCTGTACCGTTGTGCGCAGGCTCTCAATCAGCGAGCGCACACGGAGTTTCAGCGAACCGATGTTATTCACGTCGTCTATTTTGAGAAGAGTAAGGGTCTTGCCGTGATTTCTTAAGATGGTCTGCACTTCGTCCATAATAAAGGCATCCGGTCCGCATCCAAACGAAGTAAGTTGAATATATTGTATATTCTGCTTCTCTTCTGCAACCCATGTCGCAGATTTCATGATGCGATTTGGATATGACCATTGTGAGAGGTAATTGACACCTGATAGCGATACTTCTTTATCGCGCATCAAATCGTCAGTAAGTACATATACCCCCTGTGCAGCAATCATTTCCGATATTTTATGCTGTATGAGGGCATCAGTGTGATAAGGACGTCCGGCAAGCATTATTGTCAGTATCCCTTTCTTTTGGGCTTCTGCGAGGACCGACTCATTATACTCCTTTATTTCCTGTTCGTAATGTTCCTGCATGTGACATGCCTTTCTTATGGCACTACGTGCTGCTGATGCCTGCACGCCTATCCCGGTGAGATATTTCTCGCATTGCCGATATAAGGCTTTGGGGTCTTTGAAAGAAATAGCAGGTGTATCAATAGGGATGTCTCCTGCCTGCACGCTCTTTATCACTTGTGAATATCCGGAAACAATAGGGCAGTTATAGCTGTTCTGCATTTTGCCGTCTTTTTTTTCAAACACGACAAACGGCATGAAAATCCTGTCCACGCCCTGATGTTGCAAATATTCTATATGACTGTGTACCAGTTTTGCCGGGAAACAAATATTGTCTGACATTACCTTATTGGCACATTGCTCATAATGAGTGAAATTTGAAACTTCTGACAGGCATACCTGCAGGTTGCATTCTGTAAAGAGTGTGTGCCAGAACGGGAATTCCTCGTACATGTTAAGACAACGCGGAATGCCGATGACCATCAAAGGTTGCGATAACTCTTTGCTTCGGTCGAAAAGTAGATTGCGTTTCTTTTCATATACATTGATACCGTGTGCTTTCCTGCTGCCGGCGTTGGTGAAAATTTTTTCGCATCTGTTGCCAGAGAAAAAGACATTGTCGTTTTCGAAACGGTAGCGTGTCACTGCACATTGGTTCTCACATCCCCGACAATGTAATGTGCTTGCTTTGTATGTGGCTTTGGAAAGCATGCTTTCCAAAGATACGGGAGTTGCCATTTGTAATTGCATGGCATAGATGGCACAGCCCAATGCTCCCATCAATTCCGGAGCATCACTGCGCAACACGTGCTTGCCAGTAAGTTTTTCCAATGCTCTGACCACTGAGTCGTTGTGCATGGTTCCTCCCTGTACTGCAATGTGCTCGCCCAATGATGTAGTGTCTTTAAGACGCAACACTTTATAAAGGCAGTTCTTAACGACAGAGTAGGATAGTCCGGCGGCGATGTCGGAAACGGATGCTCCATCACGCAATACCTGTTTCACTTTTGAATTCATAAACACGGTACATCGTGTACCCAAGTCACATGGAGAGGGGGCGAGGCAAGCCAGTTGGGCAAAATCCTCTACAGTGATATTCAGTGACTTGGCAAATGTAGCGATAAATGAGCCGCAGCCGGACGAACAAGCCTCGTTTACTTCGATGCGTGTAATCATTCCGTTGTCCACAAACATGGCTTTTATGTCCTGTCCGCCTATGTCTAATATAAATGAGACACGCTTGTCCATATTTCTTGCCGCCATGTAGTGAGCCATAGTCTCCACAATTCCTGCGTTTAGCGAAAAAGCCGCTTTTATCAGGTCTTCACCATATCCGGTGGAGCAGGCTCCGGCAACCTGTAGGGTTGTGCCATGCAGCCTGCTCCGTTCTGACAGCTCTTTTAATCCCTCTTCTACCGCCTTTACAGGATTCCCGTTGTTGTCTCTGTAATGCGAGAAAAACATTCTTCCTCCCGCATCGAGTGCCACAATCTTTGTTGTGGTGGAGCCTAAGTCAATGCCGATAAATGCTTTAGCCATGCCTGTTGGCCATGATGATTTTACAATGACGTGATGCGACATTTTTTCCTTCCATTTATCGTACTCGTCTTTGCTTTTGAAGATTGGAGAGTAACGGTATGCTTCTGCCTGTACGTTCTTGACTGTTTTTTCCTTCATACGCAGAAGCAGTTCCGATATTGTCAGCGTCCGTCCTTGCCCGCTAAGTGCGGCTCCCCATGCAGGTATGAGATTAGCTTTATGTGGCAGAATGAAGTTATCGGTAGATATATTAAGGTATTCGGCAAATGCTTTCCGTAATGCCTGGATGAACGTCAGCGGTCCGCCACAAAGCAATATGGGCGTTTTTATTTCATGTCCGTGCGCTAATGTGGTAACTGTCTGTACTGCCACGGCGTGGAATATAGATGCGGCAATGTCTGCACGTGAAGCATTGCGTGCAATCAAATTCTGGATGTCAGTCTTGCAGAATACGCCACAGCGTGATGCTATCGGGTAAGTCTGTGCTGCGCTTTCTGCCAATGTCCCTAATTCTTCTGGAGTGATGTTGAGGAGAATAGCCATTTGGTCTATAAAAGCTCCTGTTCCTCCTGCACAGTTGCCGTTCATCCGCAGGTCAGAGGGCTGTCCTTGTGAGAAAAACACCATTTTTGCATCCTCTCCGCCTATGTCTACCATTGTTGAGACATTCGGATAATACATCTTTGTATAATGAGCAGCTGCAACAACTTCCTGTATAAAAGGAAGCGACCAGCGTTCTGCAATACCCATTCCTACAGAGCCGGTCAGGCATACTGACAATTCTGCCTCTCCGAATTTATCTTGTATGGCTTGTAGGCACTCTTGCAGACACTCCTTGACTTTTGTCTGATGTCTTTGATAAGTGTTCAGCACGATTTGTCCGTTTTCTTGGGCAACAATAACTGTTTTCAGGGTGGTTGAGCCAATGTCTATACCGATGTTGTATTTGTTCATTTATGTATGTTTAATTATTATGTTTGACACATGTGTTAAACTTTAATGCAAAGGTATAGATTTTATTTGAAATGGACAAATTTTTTTGAAGAAAAATTTTCTTAGAGTAAAAATTTGCTGTAATTTTGCAGATTTTGCGTAATGTTCAGAGTCCGGTTTTCAGAAAAATACAAATACGGTAGAAATAATATTTTTTATTTTCAACTTACTAAAATATCATAAATATACCTGTCTCTTATACACATCTGACGCTGCCGACGATAAGGCT
>ENA-OYXU01000716-OYXU01000716.1-human-gut-metagenome-genome-assembly--contig:-NODE-716-length-12711-cov-5.167351_pt1 | contig 12711 bp, 15 predicted proteins | sample MGYA00243243_ERZ653435 | MGnify/ENA primary metagenome ERZ653435 (study PRJEB26926, sample SAMN06165113) | human gut metagenome | biome: ENVO:00009003; feature: ENVO:2100002; material: ENVO:00002003... | reverse complement strand
GTTCAGCGGCACCTCCCTCCCATGCGTCGATAAACGGCGACAGGTAGTTTTCCAATTCCGGATATGATGTAAGTATCGGAAAGATGTCTTCATATCTGCGACAAAGGAACTCAATGGCATGGGGAAAGGTACAGTATTTGCCGTCCTGATATATTTTCAGGAAGTATATGATAGCGGCAAACAACACAATCGGAGATTCAACGAAGAAATCGCCCTGCTTTTGAATCCACGTGCGGTTAAGGTTCATCATGATAGTATATGCTGATTCATAAGCATCTGCAATGTCAGTCATGAATTTGGGATGTATCGGATTACAGCGATGTGAGTGTTCCGGATCATCGAAGTTGATGACATAGAAATCTGGTTTGGCGCCCTGGTATCCATCTGAATGTCTGGTCATGTGATTGTACGCAATTGTCGATAAATCAGGGTATTTGTAATCGTAGATATAGAGGCCAAAGCCCTTCTCTATCTGCTGTTTAATGAAATTATTTACAACTGCGTAGGACTTGCCGGAACCCGGAGTGCCAAGCACGATTGTGGCTCTAAACGGGTTTACCACATTGATCCAGCCATTACGCCATTTCTTTTTGTAAAAGAAACGAGTGGGCAGATTAACAGAGTATTCGTTGTCCATAAGTTTTGTTTCTTGCTGAAAGGACTCGTTTTCATTATTGAAACGGTCATCCATATTGTTGAACTTCAGCATACGTCCCATATAGACTCCGGCAATCAAAAGCACAATGTAGCCTATGATTGAGGTTGCAATATACATAATCGCGTACCCCTGTGACGGCATCCACCAGTTTAAGAAAAACAATGCAGAGCCAATAGACAGTAGAATCCATATTTGTTTCCACTGTATTTTGGGGTCTTTGAGACCTCTTGTTCCGAAGCATGAAATGGCAAGCAGCAACACTGCCCACCACTTGGCGGCCCAGACGTTGGCAAACAGGCCTCCGGCTTCATTGAGATTCTGAAGTATTTTTATTGTCTGAGGATGGAACTCCCATCCTGACACAAGTTGTGGCGAAAACCAGTATAGGTTAGCCACTACGAGAATAAAACCTATGCCACGGGTTAAATCCATGACTTTAGCTAATCCTCTTAAATCGTCTTCTTGTTGTGACATATATTTTGGGGGGATTAAATTGAAAATTAAAGTTTGGGACCACGGCGTTTCTTCTTTTTTCGCCGTTGCATTTCATGATAGAATGCCTCTTCCTGTGCATCATAACCCGGACCAACACTGAACAATCCGCCAAGGCCATCGAATAGATTGGAGTCATTATCATAACCGTTTGAATGAGTATGACCGCTCTGATTCTGATAGTTGGATTGGCTCGATGCTTGAGTGTGTCCGCTTTGCGAGTGTCCGCTTTGAGTCTGACTGTTGCCATTGTGATGCGACTGATGAGTATCGGCATTGTGGGCGTGGGTACTTCCAGTAGTGATAATCGTAGGCTTTTCAGTCGGATTATTAAACCATCTTTCAAGGCTGTTGGCAGAGAAGTCTTTGCCGAGTCTGGAACCATTGAGAACGGTCTTTGAGGTATGATCGATATACGTAGCTCCATAGATGCGACCGTCCTCAGTGTATCGCAGAACGAGGTCAATGTTCTTATCTTTGAGTCTCGAAATGAAATCATCCTTGTCTGATGATTGTGCCATAACTTCGGCAACTGTTCTTTTCGTTGGTCCAACATCAATCTTGTCAGCCGCTTTCTCAAACCGGCTGTCAATAGCGGTACGACTGGCGAACTTGCCCAGCCTTGAAGCTTTGAATGGAGAGGCAATCACATTGCCGTTATCATCTGTGGCGAAATACACCAGACCATGATACTCACGTCCGTTAACTCGACCGTCGGTTTGCTCACACTTGATATTATACAATCCGAGGATAGCATTGTACTCGCCCATAGTCTGGAACTTATATCGCATTCCCACCATTTTGACTGTATTGGCGACCTGTCGCTTTATGTCGCCATTGGGATCAACCTTGGTAATCGGCATATCGGGAGTTAACTTCTGATGCTCGGCGGTATGCAGCCCATACTTCCGTTCAAGTTCACGGGTAATCTCCTTACTGCGATAATAGTTGTTCTTGGTGGAAATGGCAGTTCCATCCTGCCTGACGCGGAGTGCCACTATATGTATATGGTGGCGGTCAATATCTTCGTGCTTCACTATTAGGTATGGCATATCTCCGAATCCCATCTTCTCCATATACTCATGAGCGAGCTGCGTATATTGAGCCTCGCTCAGTTTATCATCGGGATGTGGATTGAGGGAAATGTGCATCATTGTCTTTTCCGCCTTACAGGATTGTGGCATCCAGAGTTTGAAGTCCTCGAATGCCCGGCGGATGTCAATGTTGCCGGAGCCGTCATTATAGATTTTATTGGTGTCAAGCACCCGACCTTTCTCCTTGTTTATCTTTTCGGCGTTGTATGCCAATGCACCATATACAGAGGAACCTACTGAGATTTTAGCGACCATCGCTCATCGAACATCTTTGCGAGAGCGACAATCTCGCGGTTGGTTTTAACAAGTTCAATCGTATGTGCCTCCAGTTTGGCAAGCACTGCCATCGCTTTCTTTTCAGTGAAATTCTCGCGCAGCGTCTTCAACAGAAGGTCATAGTCTATGGCTACAGTCCGATAATGGGAGTTGAGAGACGATAGTTTGTCGATGAAAATACGGGTATTCTCATCAACCACGAACACCTTGAAAGGCTTACCAAAAATCTGCATTTTTATAAAAGCAGATAATGAGGCGATGCCTGATTTATCGTGCATTGACAAGAGCAATGCTTGTTCCGATGCCGAGAAGTTCACGGAACATCGGAAGGCCGTGGGGTCAATCTTAGGGTGACGCCCGGATTTCTTAAAATTCTGTTTCATAAAAAAACGGGGATTAAGTGGTTTTTGAAAAAAATGGTGTATGACTGCACCGCAGGTTTTCTTTGGCGATTACGACTTTGGAGTAATCGCAGGCTCCATGCACATGGCAAGGGTTTTCTGCTGCAAATCTTATTTCATGCAGCGGAAAACATACCTTGCTATGTTCATGTGAACATCTCTATGATATTGAGGAAAATGACAGCGGGAACAATCCGGTTATGACGGATGAATATATGGAACCATCGGAGTAATTCATGGCTGACCGCGCCGGTACTGACGGTCGGGGCATATTATTTCGGCACTGTCTGACATCTTTGTCGTGTGCCGGGGCTGATTCCTGCGGTTCGCTGTCACCGCATTTATAACAATGTATCCCTGCGCCCCGGTTTTCCGCCGACCGAAAAGTAACGCAAAGTAGCGCAATCGTTACGCAAAGTAACGCAAAATCAGAGGGTTGTAAATCTTTTTGTGATTTGTCCTCGTTTAACTTGCACAGAGGCTCGAATGACAGAGACGATGCAGGAACGATAATCGGGACACTGATTCTTTCCTCGATACAATCATTGATTTCTTCATTCTCTGTCGTGAGTTTTCTGCCACAGGCATTGCAACCTTATCCGTCATGCCCTCACCTGCACGCAGGTGTGTATGAGTGATAAAGTGAGTTTGTTGTCCCATGTGTGAAAGTGTGAAATAATGATTGAATGACAACACACTCCTGCACGCAAGGCATAGCGGGAATGAAACGGTTGCAACCCACAATACAGACGCCATGCACCGCTGACCATATTATAACAAGACCGGTCCTGTGAGTCAGCGAATGTGCCTTCCGCCCGGACACGGCTATCAAGCCGGGGGAATTTCCATTCGGAAATGGCAAGAAAATCTACCCGAATCATTAACATTAATACGCGAAAATTATGAGCGAACCAGTTTTCGTTGCCTTTGCCACGCAGAAAGGTGGCGCGGGCAAATCAACCCTCACAGCTCTTACGGCGAGTTACCTCTATTATCTGGAAGGCGTCGATGTGATTGTCATTGATTGCGACGACAGGCAGCACTCCCAGAAAGACTACCGCGAGAACGACCTCAATGTCACCGGAGAGAATCCATACCTTAAAAGGGTAATGCATAACTTCTACCGCAATTTCGGCAAGAAGGCATACGAGATAATTCTCTCCAATCCGGCAGAGGCCGCGAAAGTCGCCGTTGAGAGGCTCGACGAGGGCGCCAATCCGCAAGTGGTGTTTTTCGACATCACAGGTACGGTGAACGATATAGAAATCGTAAAACTCCTGTCCGTGATGGACTATCTTTTCGTGCCGATAACCACCGACACCGCCGACATGAAAAGCTCAATACGTTTCGCCAGCCATGTGGTGAACAACATGATTACCACAGGCAAAACGAAAATCAAAGATGTGAACCTTGTATGGAACCGTGTGCCGTCAAAGGCCAAAACCCGTCTGTGCGGCATCATCGACAACTATCTTGACGAGCTTGGGCTGCACTCTCTCGATACGGTGCTTGCAAACAGCTCCAGATTCTTCAAGGACGGGGCAGCCGTCGGAAAAGTCGGAATGTTCAGATCAACTATGTTGCCTCCCGACAAGCGTCTGCTAAAAGGGAGCAATCTGCCGGAGCTTGTTGCCGAGATCCGCAAGATAATAAATGTCTGAACCGTATGGCGAAAAAGGATATAACCAGCGGCTTCGACACACAGGACGCGCAGGATTTCCTTGACGGTTACCGTGAGGACGCGATGCCGTCCTACCGTAAAGCCAAGAGGGAGCCGGCCGCCACTGAATCGCCGCCAGTCGAGGTGAAAGATGAGTTGGCGAGAAAGCCCGTCACACCCGACCGCACGAAAGAGGAAGATGAATATCTGCGCACATTCGTTGAAGGATGCCCCATAGACGCCTTCAACAAGAAAGGCCGTCAGGTCATGGTGGTAAACGAGTTCCGGCACAAGATTCTGAAGATACAGGCATTGTTCAATGAAGACCTGTCAATCGCCCAGTATGTGCATAATGTACTCGCAGAACACTTCCGGGAAGTCGAGCCGATATTGCAGAGCCTGTATCAAAAAAGTAAACAATTCTAAAATGATGAAATCAACATGAACAATCCGAAATACTGTGATTTGCGCGTCTGCGCAAAAGCGTCGGAAGAAGTCGGAACAGACTTCCATGACGAGGCAGCGGTCAAAGCGTACCGCTCCGAGTTCCTCGCCCCCTATACCGTCGGGGCGCGAAAAGGAATATTCGTTCCCCGTGAGCTTGTCAACAAACTCGCAAAGACGGTGGCCCTGTTCGACGACAGAGACCTGACAATCGGGGCATACGTTACCAATATCATAATCTCTCACCTTGTAGCCAACAGGGATGTCATCAACGAACTGACAGACCGTGGCTCTAAAACTGTAACGCTATGAGTGATACCGTATTCATCATCTTCATATTCTCGTTAATTGCAGCCAATATCGTTTTCTGCATCTGGGTTTTATCCGGCGACAAAAGAGACAAGAAAGATGTCGGAACCATTCTCAAAGCCAGTAATGACATGATTACAGGGCTTGAGCGTTTCATGGACAGCTTTCCGAAAATGACAGAAGAGTTTGTCTCTGATGTTACACCCGCGATTGACCGTTACATCAAGGAGCGTGTCGAGGCCTACATTCAAGCAAGTGCGGTAGTCATGCCGACCGTAACTGATATTCAGGAGCTGGATTCAATCCGAGAGTCGGTTGACAATTTCGGCACAGATATAGTACCACGCGGCGATGAATCTGCTCCGGACTATAAGCCGCTGACAGAAGGAGTGGCTTTTGAAGAAATAGAAGCTGCCATCGAAAATGCGTGTGCCCCGGAACTATACAAGGATACTTTTCTCCACGAGCCTGAAAAAGCGTTCAGAGCATCAACGGGTAAACAGGTCAATATCAGACCGGAATATCATCGGAACATATTGCTGATTCTTGAAGCGGCAGGATGTGACTGCGCTACATTAACGGGATTCCTTGACAATGTGCTGACTCACCATTTCAAGAATTACGACTGCAATATTGGAAAGATAATAAATTCCCGTTTCACCAATCCTGAAAGCCTATGACCGGATTTGAAATATTCGTAGTAGGAGGCATACTGGCGTGTAATGCTGTCCTTGTCGGTTATCTGGTTATGGATAAGCGCAGACCCAAGTCCACCGAGAAGAAAGAGAACGACGTTGCCCCAGACAATTCGGGGCAACAGCCAGAGGCGGTGCCGGAGACTGAAAACAGATCTCTGGTAGGCGCAAGTTCATTCGATATCGACAGTCTGGAGGCAAGGATGATGAAAGTCATAACCGACACTGTTACCGAGACTTTACCCCAAGTGGTTAAAAGTATGATTGGCGACGTGAATTTCAAGGATGTCGAATTTGCCGAAGAAACACCCCATATGCCGGAACAGCAGACAACGCTCTCTCCAAAATTCACACCTCTGTCGGCTGCCGAGACTGATACGGCATTTGATGTTGACATCCGCGATGTTGAGGATTCCGGTCCCTCCGCGCCTACGGCGACAGGGATACCTCTCGATGAACTGGAGGAAAAAATCAATACCGCCATGAATCCCGACGCGACACCCGAACAACAGGCAGAGGCCGGTAAAATCCTATCTGACCTACGGGATACGGAGTTGATGGAGCGTCTTACATCGACTAACGATGATATAGACCGCCGCGTAAACCTCTGCATCCGAATGAGCATACAGGCTGAAATAAGGGAGAAGAATTCCGCTGCCGGATTACCTCGACCTGTCAAAAAAGTGTCGGCGGTCAAAACCGTTACCGTCAAGCCGGAAGATTTCAATCCCGCTGATATGCTGCCATAAGGCGCAAAAACCACTAATCCGCGTCCGAAAGGGCAAAAATCCCAAACACAATTTCCTTAACCCGAAGTGTGGGCGGCTCCCGGCTGTGGAGCGGTCGGGGGCTGTCTGTGCTTCAAAAAAATGAAACAAAAAGCATGAAAGAAACAATCAAGAATCTTAAAAACAGGTATCTGATTTTCAAATGCCGCCTCATGGTGGCGATCCTCGCCGGATTTCTCGGCGGACTGAGGGCTGCCGCCGCCGGCAACGGCATGGCGGGTATCAACGAGGCGACATCAATGGTAACCTCGTATTTCGACCCAGGGACGAAATTGATATACGCCATCGGTGCCGTTGTGGGTCTTATCGGAGGCATCAAGGTCTATTCCAAGTGGTCGAGCGGTGACCCTGATACCAGCAAGACCGCCGCTTCGTGGTTCGGAGCGTGCATCTTCCTGATTGTCGCCGCCACAATCCTACGCTCGTTCTTCCTCTAATCATCTGAGCCAATGGCCGAATATGCTGTCAACAAGGGCATAGGACGGTCGGTGGAATACAAGGGTCTGAAGGCGCAGTACCTGTTCATCTTCGCAGGGGGACTGCTCGCCCTGTTCGTGGTGTTCGTCATCATGTATATCGCGGGCATATCGCAATGGATCTGCATCGGGTTCGGCGTTACTGCCGCCTCAGCCCTTGTATGGCTCACCTTCCATCTTAATGCCAAATACGGCGAACACGGTCTGATGAAACTTTCGGCTGTGAAATATCACCCGCGCTATATCATCAACCGTCTGCGCCTCAAACGACTGATTAAAGGAGGAAAAAAATGAGAAATACACTTAAAGCCACGACACTGGAGACAAAGCTGCCGATTCTCGCCGTGGAACACGGCTGCATCATCAGCAAGGACGCCGACATTACAGTCGCCTTCGAGGTAGCCCTGCCGGAACTGTTCACTGTTACCTCTGCCGAATACGAAGCCATGCACGCCGCATGGTGCAAAGCTATAAAGGTTCTGCCGCATTATTCAGTGGTGCATAAACAGGACTGGTTCATCAGTGAACGCTATAAGCCGGAACTGCAAAAAGATGATCTGTCTTTTCTTGACAGGAGCTTTGAACGCCATTTCAACGAGCGTCCGTACCTGTCTCACAGATGCTATCTGTTCCTGACAAAAACGACAAAAGAACGTGCGCGTCAGCAGAGCAACTTCTCGACGCTCTGCCGAGGACGGTTGACACCGAAAGAACTGAATCACGAAGTGGTGGTGAAGTTCTTGGAAAGTGTCGAGCAGTTTGAAAGAATCATCAACGACACCGGCTATATCAGACTGCGCAGCCTGACAGATGATGAACTGGTCGGCACCGAAAAAGAGTCCGGGCTGATTGAAAAGTATATGTCGCTCACTATGGACAATGTAAATTGTCTGGAAGACATTGACCTATCCGCACGACAGATGCGCATCGGCGACAAAATGCTGTGTCTGCACACGTTATCGGACACAGATGATCTTCCTGCAAAAGTCAGCACCGACAACCGATATGAGCGTTTATCGACTGACCGGAGCGACTGCCGCCTTTCGTTTGCGTCGCCAGTCGGGTTGCTGTTGCCATGCAACCACATCTACAATCAGTACATCCTGATTGACGACCACGACGAGAACTTGGCAAAGTTCGAGAAAACAGCCCGCAATATGAACTCGTTGAGCCGCTATTCCCGCTCAAACGCTATTAACAAGGAGTGGATTGACCGCTATCTCAACGAAGCTCATTCCTACGGACTGACCTCTGTTCGTGCCCATTTCAATGTTATGGCATGGAGTGACGATAGCGAAGAACTGCGCCGGATCAAGAACGATGTCGGCGGTCAGTTGGCGACAATGGGTTGTATGCCCAGGCACAACACCATCGACTGTCCGACACTGTTCTGGTCGGCAATGCCGGGTAACGAGGCTGATTTCCCTGCCGAAGAATCGTTCTATACGTTCATCGAGCCTGCGGCGTGTTTCTTCACGGCCGAGACAAATTCTGTCTCTTATCTGTCACCATTCGGGATAAAGATGGTCGATAGACTGACCGGGAAGCCTCTCCACCTCGACATATCAGACGAACCTATGAAGCGTGGTATCACTACCAACCGCAACAAGTTCATACTCGGACCGTCCGGTAGCGGTAAGTCATTCTTTACCAACCACCTCGTCAGGCAATACTATGAGCAAGGAACCCATGTGCTGTTGATTGACACCGGCAATTCCTACGAAGGACTATGCAATCTGATTCACAACCGTACCCACGGCGAGGATGGTATCTATTACACCTACACGGAGGATAACCCGATATCCTTCAATCCGTTCTATACTGATGACGGGGTGTTTGATGTCGAAAAGAAGGATTCAATCAAGACCTTACTGCTGACGCTCTGGAAATCAGAGGATGACAGGGTGACTAAAACGGAAAGCGGCGAACTTGGCTCGGCGTTGTCTATGTTCCTTGACAGGATGAGGGCGGATAAGGATATAGAGCCGTGTTTCAACTCGTTCTACGAGTTTATGCGCGACGAGTACCGTGCTGAAATGGCGCAGCGTCCCATACCTATCTACAAGCAGGATTTTGATATAGATAACTTCCTGACGACCTTGCGCCAGTATTACCACGGAGGCCGATATAATTTTCTGCTTAATTCCAAAGAAAACATCGACCTGCTCAACAAGCGGTTTGTGGTCTTTGAAATTGACGCGGTGAAGGATAACAAAGAATTATTCCCTGTGGTCACTATCATCATTATGGAGGCTTTCATCAATAAAATGAGACGGTTGAAGGGTATCCGCAAAATGATGGTGGTGGAAGAAGCGTGGAAGGCTCTTTCTTCGGCGAATATGGCTGAGTATCTGAAATATATGTTCAAGACCGTCCGCAAATATTTCGGCGAGGCAGTCGTGGTAACGCAGGAAGTGGATGATATAATCTCCAGCCCGATTGTGAAGGAGACCATCATCAACAACTCCGACTGCAAGATACTTCTCGACCAGAGAAAGTATATGAACCGCTTTGACCAGATACAGGAGCTGCTGGGTCTGACCGACAAGGAGAAAAGCCAAATACTCAGTATAAATCTCTCCAATAATCCGAACCGATTATATAAAGAGGTGTGGATTGGACTTGGTGGCACACAGTCCGCTGTCTATGCCACGGAGGTATCAACCGAAGAATATCTCTGCTACACCACCGAGGAAACGGAGAAAATTCAGGTACTGAACAAAGCCGCCCAGCTCGGTGGCAGCGTAGAGGCGGCGATAAAGATGCTCGCCAACGAGAGAAGGGAGTATGCCGTATGAAGATTCCAAAAGTGTTTCACCCGATACTCGGAGTGCTGACAGGCACAATCCTCTTTCTCGCCGGAATAGCTATTCTATCTGCCGTATTCGTAGGGACTTACAAAGCTGTCCAGTATGCCAGACCCTTTGTGGCGGATGTGATTACAAACATTCTCAACCACCTCTCCCAATGGATGCCGCTATGAAAGTTCTCTATGTCCTGTGGGTGATATTGGCCGGCCTGTTCATCGGACTTGCCGCCCTTATCACCGCCCCGTTGCTCCTGCTATACGCCGGAGTGAAAATAATCGGAGGCATGGCCTCCAAAATTCGATAACCATTAACAAAAACAGTATGACAATTTCATTTTCATATTACGAAACGCTGGTGTTCATACACCGGCATCTCGTCGAGATTATCTCCTTCCTGTCATTGGGGGTAATCATCATGGCAATCATATTGATTGTCAATTCCTACCACAAAAGAAAAGCAAGCATATCAGCGAAAAAGATACAGGGATACAAAATATTCTCTCCGCAAGAGTGGGATATATTTGTAAAAAGAGTATCCAAGAATGCCGCTGAAAGCATCGTCAAAACTTATGATGTGTCGCCTAAAAGTGATGATTTCAAAAGGAAACTTTGCGGCACATGGTGTAATCCGGATGATACGAGGCGATACTATATCTCAAACCGGGGTGGATTCTTTGTCCTGATGATTGAAGAACGTGTAACGGGACTAAGACATCAGACTACCTACGTTCTGAGAAATTCAATATTACCTACCGACAAAAATATATTCTATGCCGAGGGTGATACTTGGCTGGCATTCGGTTACAGTCCCGATGAAGACATAATCTTCAATCCGGCTTATAATGAAGAACTGGAACGGTATGAGGAATATATCCGTCATAATATGGCTGATGTAAATCCTATAACCGAGGATAAGATATCGCTCACACCCGATATTGTTGATTTCCCGTTAAAGTCATTCATCGAGGACAATGTTGCCGGTTTGGAATAATTCATTAACCACAAAATCCAACGTAAAAAATGAGACAATTAAAATTTCTATTTCCCCTCATTGCCCTGTGCCTCATGTTAGGCACGGGCAGAGCTTCCGCCCAGTGGACAGTAATCGACCCGTCCAACATCGCACAGAGCATCGTAAATTCTTCAAAGTCACTCGTTCAGGAGTCAACGACCGCCACGAATATGGTCAACAACTTCAAGGAGACGGTAAAGATTTACCAGCAGGCGAAGAAGTATTACGACGCTCTCCAGTCGGTCAACAATCTCGTCCGCGATGCCCGCAAGGTGCAGCAGACAGTCCTGATGCTCGGCGACATCTCCGGCTACTACGTAAACAACTTCAAGAAGATGCTGACCGACCCCAATTTCACAAGTGCGGAGTTGTCGGCAATCGCCTCCGGCTATACGAGGATACTCGAAGAAGCCAACGGCGTACTCGGTGATCTGAAACAGGTGGTCAATATCACGACACTCTCCATGACCGACAAGGACAGAATGGATGTGGTCGATGACTGCTACAGGGAGATGAAGCGTCTGAAGAACCTGACGGCTTATTTCACCAACAAGAACATCTCGGTGTCGTATCTCCGCGCCAAGAAGAAGGCGGACACACAGCGTGTTGTCAAACTCTATGGTGACGGCTCCGAAAAATACTGGTAAGCCATGCTTTGCGCGATAGATTTCTCAAACCTCCACTCCATACTGCGGTCGCTTTACGACGAGATGATGCCTCTTTGCGGCGACATGGCTGGAGTGGCCCAGGGCATAGCCGGTCTCGGCGCCCTGTTCTACGTGGCTTACCGCATCTGGCAGTCGCTAGCGAGAGCCGAACCCATCGATGTCTTCCCACTGCTACGTCCCTTCGTGATAGGTTTCTGCATAATGTTTTTCCCAAGCATCGTGTTAGGCACCATCAACTCCGTAATGTCTCCGATTGTGCAGGGCACCGCCTCGATGCTCGAAGGGCAGACGCTCGATATGCAGAAATACCGGGAGGAAAAGGACAGGCTGGAATACGAGCAGATGATGAACGACCCGTCCACCGCCTACCTCGTTGATGATGCCGAATTTGACCGTCAGATTGATGAACTCGGTGTGACAGAGATTGGGACAGCCGCTGGAATGTATATCGAAAGGGGTATGTATAAGGTCAAAAAAGCTATCCAGAACTTCTTCCGTGAATTATTGGAGATGCTCTTTCAAGCCGCATCCCTTACGATAGACACTATAAGGACATTTTTCCTGATAGTGCTGGCGATATTGGGGCCGATAGCCTTTGCAATCTCCGTCTGGGACGGATTCCAGAACACCCTTGTGCAATGGATATGCCGATACATTCAGACCTATCTGTGGTTGCCTGTGGCTGATTTATTCTCCACAATCCTTGCAAAAATCCAAGTCCTTATGTTGCAGAATGACATTTCGGAACTGACTAATAATCCGAATGTTGACCTCGACGGGAGCAACACAGCTTACACGATTTTCATGATAATCGGCATTATCGGCTACTTCACAATCCCAACCGTCGCAGGCTGGATTATTCAGGCAGGCGGCATGGGCAGCTACAACCGCTCCATCAATAACACCGCCATGACCGGAGGCTCATGGGT
>ENA-OYXU01000713-OYXU01000713.1-human-gut-metagenome-genome-assembly--contig:-NODE-713-length-12747-cov-4.864088_pt1 | contig 12747 bp, 10 predicted proteins | sample MGYA00243243_ERZ653435 | MGnify/ENA primary metagenome ERZ653435 (study PRJEB26926, sample SAMN06165113) | human gut metagenome | biome: ENVO:00009003; feature: ENVO:2100002; material: ENVO:00002003... | reverse complement strand
GTCTTTAACTACTGAGCGACCGCAGGAAGCGATAACTCCTTTAACTCCTCTAACTCCTAAAACTACTCCTAAAACTGAACACATTATAGTCTATGTTCCTGTCATACGCGTCTTCGCCCTCATAGCGTTTGGTGAAGCGAACAACACGGATGGTTATCGGCAGGATGATTATTTCGTAAAGCGTCTTGAGTACCACTTGGGATATTATCAGCGACGGCAACTCGGCAATGGGCAACACGCCGAGAAAGGCCAGCGGGAAGAAGAGAAGCGAGTCGGCGGTTTCGCCGAACACCGTACTGAGAATGGCACGCACGGAGAAGTTGCGGCCTGCCGACGCCACCTTCATGCGACTCATCACGTAGGCATTGATGAACGACCCGACAAGAAAAGCCACAAAAGATGCGGCGGCAATGCGCGGGGCGAGTCCGAAAACAGCGTGAAAACCCTCATCGCCATTCCAATACGGTGCACCGGGAATGGCATCGGCCACAGCTCCGAAGAGCACGAAAAGGAAGTTCATGGCAAATCCCGTCCATATCAGCATCCGTGCACGGCCATAGCCCCACACTTCGCAGACGCAATCGTTGATGATATAAGACACTGGAAATACCAACAAGCCGCCGGTGATGTTCACCGGCCCCAATGCTATTTGCTTGGTTTCAAGCACGTTTGCCGTAATCAGGCAGACACAGAACAGTATGCCGAATAGCATGAACAGCACACTGACCTGACGGTTGTCATGTTTCATAATTCTTGTTTTGTTAAAGGAGGTTAGTCAAGCACTCCATTGTCATTGCGCCCCGCCGAAGCCACCTATGCAAAAGCAATCATCGCCATAAAGACGTGGCCACGCGCAGAAAGCGGCTGCAAAGTTACACAAATTTATCGGGATACGCACATAAATACATATCTTTTGTTTGGCCATGTCAGCCTTTTGGCGTATATTTGCAGGAGATACAATGTTCTTGACAAATTCTCCTTGCAAAACAATGACTTCTATAACAAACAAATCTACAATCCACTACAAACAAATCATGAACAGAATAAGGAAATATATGTCGGTAGCGGCAATGTTAGTAGCGTGCTGGCCGATGGCAGCCGGCGCACAAACGCCATACAAAGACGGTTTTCTCAACCCCACAGACGAGAACCGCCCGCTCATCATCTGGCAATGGATGGACGGACTCGTAACAAAGGAAGGCATCACCAAAGACCTTGAGGCGTTTAAGGCCGCGGGACTGGCGGGCGTGCAGAACTTCCAAATAGGTGGCGACATGCAGAGCCTTGTGGGCGACCCTACATGCGCCATCGGCAGCGGGAAGTGGAAGACGATGATGCGATGGGCGATGGAGGAGTGCCGGCGGCTGGGACTGAGCTTCGGCACACACAACTGTCCGGGATGGTCGTCGAGCGCCTACGGCAACGTCACACCGGAGTATTCGATGCAGAAACTCGTATTCTCCGAAATACGACTGAAGGCTGAGGATATTCTAAAAATAAAAAAAGGAAAGACGAAAGGAAAAGGAGGATTTACTGTCATGCTCCCCAAACCTGAGGTCGACCCGAAATACAATTACTATGAAGACATTGCCGTTTTGGCCATGCCCGCCGACTCCACCGTAAGCAAGGATGACATCATCGACATTACGCAATATATGGCGGCCGACGGCACCCTGACCGTTCCCCGACAGATGGCGGATATGTTGAATACCCATCCCGCGGTGCTGCGCTTCGGCCACACCACCAACGGAAAGACCAACGAGGCACAGTCGCCGGTGTCGGGACAGGGACTGGAATGTGACAAAATGCGCCGCGAAGCCGTGAAACACTTTTGGGACGGCTATCCGCAGATGCTCATAGACTTGGCTGGAGACATGGCCGGCAAAACGTTCAACCGAATTGAGATAGACAGCTACGAGGCGGGCGGACAGGACTGGAGCGTAGTTCTGCCCGACGAGTTCCATTCGCGCAAGGGCTACAACCTAATGCCATATCTGCCATCTATCGTCGGGCGTGCCGTCATCGGCAGCAAGGAAGAGGACGCCCGATTCAAAAAGGACTTCACCGACGTGCTGACATCGCTTTTCGCCGAAAACTACTACGGCTATATGGCAGAGCTGGCCGAACGGACACCGGGCATGCAGCTGCTCATCCAACCCTATGGCACAGGCGGACAGAAGCCGTTCCGCGTGCTCGACATTTACAAAATTCTGAAAGAATCGCCCAATGCCATCGCTGCCACCGAGTTTTGGGTGAAGCCCGACTGGGGATGGAAGGACATGAGAGGACACGAGAAGGTGATGCGCAACACGCAGCGCCGCATGCTCGTGGCCGAAGCCTTCACGTGCTGGCCGCTGCACGCATGGCAGGATGACCCGCAGTCGCTCAAACCCGTGTGCGACCGTGCATTCTGCACCGGCGTAAACCGCATGATGCTCCACGCCGGCGCCGCCAATCCATGGCCGGACATTGAGCCGGGAATGTCGTTCGGCAAATGGGGAACGCAGTTTGTGCCCGGGCAGACATGGTGGAAGGCGGGCGGTGCACGCGCTCTGTTCGACTATATGGCGCGCTGCCAGTCGCTCCTGCAGCGCGGAGTGCCGGCCAAAGACCAGCTCAGTCTGACAGACCGCTTCAAGACCTATCGCCGCACCGATGGTGCCAACGACATCATCTTCCTCTGTAACCCGACGGACCGCACGGTGGCCGACACTCTCAGCATGGCCGCCTTCGCCGGAGAGCGCAGCGTGGAACTGTGGGACCCCTACTCCGTAACGATGGACGCACAGCAGCAGAAAGACAGCATCGTCATTTCGATTGAACCTAACGGTTCGCGTTTCCTCGTCATCTGCGGACCGCAACCCATGACACCGACAGCCTATATGTATGCCGCCGGAGCCAATCCGTCTGAAAACGCCCTGCTCACACGGCACGGCGACGCTCCCGCTGCATCCGTAGATATCAGTAAGGGCTGGACTATCTCCTTCCCGATATCGGCCGACGGTCCGACGACCGTCACGACCGATACGCTCTTCGACTGGACGACATCGGCAACGGACGAACTCCGCTATTTCTCCGGCACAGCCACCTACACCCGCACCGTGACGCTGAAGAAAAAGCAGCTGAACGGCCGACGCGCCGTGCTCAGTCTCGGAGACGTCAAGAACATGGCGGCCGTGCGCGTCAACGGAAAAGCGTTCCCTGTCATGTGGAAAGCCCCGTTCCTGCTCGACATCACGCCGACCCTGCACAAGGGGGACAACACGATAGAGATAGATGTGACCAACCTGTGGCCCAACCGGATGATAGGAGACGAACGTGAGCCTGATGATATAGAATGGTCGGAGCCGTTCCATTATTCATACGCACCGGGAAATCCCGTTGCCGGACGCTTCATGAAGTCCATACCCGACTGGCTGCGCAACGGCACGCCGCGTCCGTCGAAAGGCCGCAAGACAGTGGGCTGTTTCAAGTTCTTCACCGCCGACTCACCATTGCTCCCGTCGGGACTGCTCGGCCCCGTTGAGCTGACTTTTGAATAAACGGAGGCAGAATTGCCTGTACATTCTTTATATATAGCAACATGAATTTTGAAGCATTAATACAACATATCGGCACGATACAGAACACGCTGCAGACACAAGCTGCACACGCCGTAAACCTTGCCCTCACATCCCGTAACTGGCTTATGGGCTACTATATCGTGGAATTTGAACAAAACGGAGAAGATCGTGCCGCATACGGGGAGCATATGTTAAAGAAACTTGAACAGCGGTTGAAAATAAAGGGACTGAACGAACGCAGGTTCCGTGAGTTCAGGCGGTTCTATATTGTTTATCCTCAGCTCAAAGAACCTGTTATACAATACACCATATCGCAAATTCAAAAATATGGTGAACTCATAGAGCCAAATCGGCGGATGGCATCCGCCGATTTGGCAATGGACATCCGGCGGACGTCATCCGCCGATTTGGCAACAGCAACGGAATGGATGATTCCGGCGGACAAACTCTTTAACAGGCTTACATACTCCAACTTCATGCTGATTTCTGCAATAGACAATCCCGTAAAACGTGCGTTCTATGAAATGGAAACCATTCGCGGATGCTGGTCATATAAAGAATTGGAGCGACAAATAGCGTCCTTGTATTACGAACGTTGCGGACTATCCAAGAACAAAGACACTTTATCCTCATTGGTCAGGCAGCAAGCCACAGTATTGCAACCCAAAGATGTTGTAAACACTCCTGTCACATTGGAATTCTTGGGACTGAATGACCGCGCATTGATGACAGAAAACGGTTTGGAACAATCCATTCTTGACAACCTGCAACACTTTCTGTTGGAAATGGGACATGGTTTCTGCTTTGAGGCGCGACAAAAACGCATATTGATTGATGAAGATTATTTCTTTGCCGACCTCGTGTTTTATCACCGTATATTGAAATGTCATATTATCATAGAATTAAAGATAGACAAGTTCCGCCACGAATATGCTTCACAACTAAACATGTATCTTAACTATTTCAAGTCTGAAGTGATGCAGCCGGACGATAATCCGCCCATAGGCATCCTTTTGTGCACTGAAAAGGGAGATACTTTAGTCAAATATGCAACAGCAGGATTAGACCCTAACATCTTTGTACAGAAGTATATGATAGAACTTCCAACCGAAGAGGAAATAAAAGAATTCATATCTTGCCAAAACTATTAAAAAGAAAAAAGGAGCATTTATCCTTATAATGCCTATTATAATAGGAACGACAATGTTTTTCACAACGGACAGTATTTATAAAATAAAAAATAATGATGATTAAGTTCAAAATCAAATCTTTCCGCCTGACCGCTGTCACAGCCTTATTAATTACCGCGACAACAGCCACGGCACAGGAATATCAGGTGAAAGTGAGCGAGGCGCAGGAGCCGATGGACAAGGGACAGTACGAACCGACATGGGAGTCGCTGCGCCAATACGAGACGCCAGAGTGGTTCCGCAACACAAAGTTCGGCATTTGGGCACATTGGGGGCCTCAGTGCGTGGAGGGTTCGGGCGACTGGATGGCCCGCGAAATGTACATGGAAGGTACGGGCAAGTATAACCACCATCTCAAGCACTACGGTCACCCGTCGGAGTTCGGCTTCAAGGACGTGCTGCCGCTGTTCAAGGCGGAGAAGTGGGAACCGGAGAAACTCGTGCAGTTCTACAAGGAAGTAGGCGCGGAGTATTTCTTCGTGCTCGGCAACCATCACGACAACTTCGACCTTTGGGACAGCCGGTATCAAGAATGGAACTCCGTGAACATCGGACCGCGGCGCGACATCCTCGCCGGATGGGCGGCAGCGGCAAAGAAGGCGGGACTGCCCTTCGGCATATCGTTCCACGCCGACCATGCCTGGATGTGGTATGAGCCGGCGCGACGTTTCGACCTGAAAGGAGAGAAACGCGGTGTGAAATACGACGGATGGCTGACGAAGGAAGACGGCTACCGCCCAAACGCCGACGGAACGGAGAAGTGGTGGAAGGGGCTCGACCCGCAGAAACTCTACGCACAGAACCACGACATGAGCGACAAAATGTGGGACAACGGCGGTATACACAGTCAGTGGGGATGGGGCAACGGTGCCGTGATACCGACAGAGGAATACATCACCAACTTCTACAACCGCACGCTCGACGCCATCAACCGCTATTCGCCCGACCTTATCTACTTTGACGTAACCGTACTGCCGTTCTACCCCGTAAGCGATGCGGGAATGAAGATTACGGCGCACATGTACAACCACCATCTGAAGACAAAGACCGCCACGCGGACACGCAACGGTGGCAAGGCCGACCCGGGAGTGGTGTTCGGCAAAATACTCACCGACGAGCAGAAGCAGGCGCTTGTATGGGACGTGGAGCGCGGAGCGCCGAACAAAATTATGGAACAGCCGTGGCAGTGCTGCAACTGCCTCGGCGACTGGCACTACAACACCAGCACGTACGAGCGCGGACGCTATAAATCGGCCGCTACGGTGGTGAAGCTGCTCGTCGACATAGTGAGCAAGAACGGCAACATGCTGCTCAACGTTCCGCTCCGCGCCGACGGCACATTCGACGAAAAAGAGGAGGCCATCCTCCGCGAACTCGGCGCATGGATGAAGGTGAACAAGGAGAGCATCGTCGGCACCCGCCCGTGGCGTGTCTTCGGCGAGGGTCCCATCGCCGACAGCGACATCGCCATCAATGCGCAGGGCTTCAACGACGGCCAATACACCAAGGCCGGCGCCGACGAAATCCGCTTCACCGCCAAAGGCAACGTCATATATGCCACGGCTCTTGCATGGCCCGACGACATGACGGTAAGCATCCGCAGCCTTGCCGCCGAAAAAATAAAATCAATAGAACTGCTCGGTTACGGCAAAGTGAAGTTCTCGCAGGCCGGAGGCAAGCTCACCGTCACACTGCCGGAGAAAGTCAACACGATTGCTCCGGTGCTGAAGATAAAGCAATAAAAGGAAATAATATTCCACATAAAGTAGGGACATATTCTTGTATTTGTCCGTTTATAACATGCGTAGAATTTCGGCATATTACAGGCGGACAAATACAAGAATATGTCCCTACTTTGTGAATATTTAGGTTTCTTCCCGATAAATTTATATTTTACCTGCCATTTCTCCCGCTATTTCCTCCGCCCGCTTCCTCGCCGGTTTGCCCGTCTCCGTCATCGGAATGGCGGCAACGGGCAGATAATGCTTCGGTTGCCAGTAGCGGGGCAGCACGCGGCGGCATGCCTCGCGCGCCATGTCCACATCATCCGACTGCATGAGCATCACGACGGCCTCGCCGAACTTGGCGTCACGGCACCGCGTTATGACATAAGGGAACGGCAGATGCGGATTCAGTGCACGCTCAACCTCTTCTATCTGTATCTTCACCCCACCACTGCAAATAACATTGTCACGGCGACCGAGGATGCGGAAACGCCGCCCATCGGGTGCTATCTCGGCACGGTCGTTGGTCTCCAACACGGCGGGACAGACTTCCGGAGCATCTATAACAAGACATCCTTCTGCGTTCAGACCGACCGTCACCGTGTCGAACGGAGTGTACCACTCGCTGGCATCCGGTCCGCTGAGCCGGCGCAGGGCAATGTGCGACAGCGTTTCGGTCATGCCGTAAGTGCTCCATACGGCATTGGGAAACGTTCGGAGTTCCGCCGCCATGGTGTCGTCGATTGCCCCGCCGCCAATTATCAGATGGCGCACTTGCATCAGCCGCCCACGCTCTTCAGGCACCTGCAAAGTGTTGTAAACCTGCATGGGAACCATGGCAACAAGAGAAAGTGAAGAATGAAAAGTGAAGAATGAAGAATCAAATGGGTGGCCGGAGGGTTCGACTGTGACGAGACGAAGCCCGCACGTCAGCGCACGCACAACCATCATCTTGCCGGCAATATAGTCAAGCGGCATGCACAGCAAAGCCGTGTCGCCGGGCTTCAATCCGAGAAAAGAACACGTAATGCGGGCCGAAGCCTCCATGCGGCGCTTCTCCACCCACAGAGGTTTCGGCTCGCCGGTTGAGCCGCTCGTATGCACAAGCAAACGGTCGGAACCGTTATGCCATTCGTTCAAGAACTCCTCTAAATCCATTACACATTACAAATACAAAAGCCACAAAATCGTAAAGACCTTTATTCAACAGCGTACCACAGCTTCTCGCCCCTCACCTCAAGCGGCAGCGGAATGTTGTCTGTGAACAGTTGTCCCGTGCCGAGACCTTGTGGAACGCGGATGTTGCGGCCATAGACATGGGCTGTCAGCTGGGCAATGGCGTTCAGTCCGACATTGCTTTCGAGCGCGCTCGTTATCCATGTTCCGATGTCCTTGGCCCGTCCGGCGGCTATCCACTCCTCCGTTCCGCGCATACCACCGTGCAGCGACGGCTTCAGAACAATATATGCCGGCTTTATTATGTTAAGGATGTGAGCCTTCATCTCCGGCTGGTTCACCCCGATAAGTTCCTCATCGAGAGCTATCGGCAGCGGCGACTCACGGCACAGTTCGGCCATGTTGCCCCATTGGCGTGCCGCAATGGGCTGCTCGATGGAGTGCACGGCATACTGTGAGAGCAGTTCCAACTTATACAGAGCTTCATCAAAACGGAACGCTCCGTTGGCATCGAGACGTATCGTCATCTCCCGATGGGAGAAGCGTTCGCGGATGCGGCGCAGCAGGTCAAGCTCGCTGTCGAAGTCTATTGCGCCAATCTTCAACTTGATGCATCGGAAGCCCTGCTCTATCTTGGCCTCCATACGGCTGAGCATCTCGTCGTAACTGCCCATCCACACAAGCCCGTTGATGGGTATTCCCTCTTCTCCACGGCTGAATGGTGTGTCGAAGAACGCCGTCGTACCGGCCTCGAAATGGCGCAGTGCCGTCTCCAAACCGAAGAGCATCGACGGATAAGGCCGCATCACGGCATAGTCTATCACGCCTTCCTGCTCGAACTTGTCGCACAGTGCACGCAGCGTCTTGCCGTATTCCGGTATGTCATCGCAGCTCAACGACGGTAGCGGGGCACACTCCCCCACTCCGCTCCGCCCAGGCATCTCGGGCGAAGTAAGCTCTAAAAACCACGACTTGCGGGTGGTATAAATGCCGCGCGACGTTCCCGCCGGCTGCTTGAAGTGGAGCACACGCTCCGTTATATCTATCTTGTATTTCATGTTTTTTTCAAGTTATGAGGGTGTATCAAAATGGATACACTCGCTTCACTCTTACTTCTTCACTTAAACTACGGCATCTTAGGGTATTTCTTGAAGTCCGGCTTGCGCTTTTCGAGGAACGCGCGGCCACCCTCCTGAGCCTCATCAAGGAAATAATAAAGCATGGTGGCGTCGCCGGCCAGTTCCTGAATACCCGCCTGTCCGTCGAGTTCGGCATTAAGTCCGGCCTTTATCATACGCAGGGCCAACGGACTACGCTCCATCATCGTCTCCGCCCACTCCACACACTCGTCTTCAAGACGGTCGAAGGGCACCACCTTGTTCACCATTCCCATACGTTCGGCCTCCTCCGCACTGTACTGGCGGCAGAGGAACCATATCTCGCGTGCCTTCTTCTGACCGACAATGCGGGCAAGATACGACGCACCGAAACCGGCATCGAACGAACCTACCTTCGGCCCTGTCTGTCCGAAGATGGCATTGTCGCTGGCGATGGTGAGGTCGCAGACAAGATGAAGCACATGACCGCCACCGATGGCATAGCCGTTGACCATTGCAATGACAGGCTTCGGCAGACGGCGTATCTGCATCTGCACGTCAAGCACGCTGAGCCGCGGCACACCGTCGCCGTCAATATATCCGCCGCGCCCCTTCACGTTCATGTCGCCACCGGAGCAGAAAGCCTTGTCGCCCGCACCGGTCAGCAGCACGACACTGATGTCCTGCATCTCGCGGCAAAGCGAGAACGCCTGCGACAGCTCCCACGTCGTCTTCGGCGTGAAGGCATTGCGATAGCGCGGGCGGTTGATTGTTATCTTTGCTATTCCGTTATATTCCTCAAACAGGATTTCCTCGAAATCCCTGATCTTTTTCCATTCTCTTTTCATCGTTTTCAAACATTTAATATCTAAAGACTTAACGCTGCCAAATACTCTTTTATTGCCCCGGCATCCTCTTCCGCATCCGTAAACACTTCAAAAACCAATGGGCGGCGGGTACCGCTGTAGAGGAACGTCTCCATATTGCGGGCCAGTTCGCCGGCATCGTGAGCCGCAAGATAGCCTACATCATGGGCATCACAGATACCGTGGGCACTGGCATGATGCCCGGCGGCTATGCAACTGTCGCGCACCGGCGACGCCTCAAGTCCCGGCAGTTGGTGGAAGATGCCGCCACAACAGTTGTTGAGCAACAGAATACGGAGATTTCCGCGAAGATTCTGATTCCAAAGGGCATTGCTGTCATAGAAGAAACTGAGGTCGCCAATGACACAGAACGTCATGTCCGGACACACCACAGAGAAACCTGCGGCAGTGGACAACGACCCCTCGATGCCGTTTACCCCACGGTTCACATATATATAATGGTCAGCATAAATATTGCCGAGCCGCACGGCTGAACTGTTGGCATAATGCACGCTCCAGCCGTAATCGAGTTCGTCAAGCATCTCCTCAAACCGCTTTACGGCCATCATCTGTGAATAACGCGGCATGTAGGAAGCGGCATGATTTGCGGCAGACAAAAGTGCTGCCGCCCAACGGTCGGTAAAGGCATGGTCACATTTTGATTTCCTGCCGGCGATGTACGCAGCCACACCGCTCATGACAGCAACGGCCGGCAAGTTGATGACCGCCGTCTGATTGTTGAACGTATCATGAATTTCACCGTCGGCACTCACTGCCCATGTCTCCGCACCGACCGCGGCACGCAGGAATTTCCTCAAGCGCTTGCTCACAACAGTGTCGCCGGCATACAGGATGAAATCGGGTTCGTAATCAGGATTTTGCCCTACTACATACAGCACTTCGTCAAAATGCGAAATACCACGACCGGGGCAAAGAGGCTCACGCAACACAACCGCATGTCCGGCTAAAGCCGAAAGAGCCGAAGCCAGCTCCGTGCTGTCGGCATGCTGTCCGACAACGACCATCGGACGGGCGGCGGACAACAGCCGTTCGGCAACCTGCCCAACCAACGCATCCGTACAACCGGACGGTCCCAACAGCCTTACGGCACGTACATCGGGCAGACTACCGACAGAGAAATCAAACAGCGGCTCACTTAACGGTACATTGATATGCACCGGACAACCGCCCGAACGTTGCGACGCTATAAGGGCTTCGTTGACCAAACGGGAACAATACCGCCGGGTGTCATCAAAACCATGAGATTCCTCCGTCATCACATCTGCCGGCTCGGGCAACGTGACACTGCGGGCGACAAAACACCCAAAGGCACCCGGCTGCGGCAATGTCTGCCCGTCAAGCTGCCCTATCCATGCCTGCGGACGGTCGGCCGATATTACGACAAGCGGTATATGCCTATAGAACGCCTCAGCCACGGCAGGTGCCAGATTGAGCAACGCCGTACCCGACGTGACGCATACGGCCACGGCTTTGCCCGAAGCCAAGGCCATGCCAAGAGCGTAGAACCCCGCCGAACGTTCGTCCGTGACAGGAAAACACTCCAATTCGGGACATTCACTGAAATTATGTACTATCGGAGCATTGCGCGAACCGGGACACACTACCACCCTGTCCACGCCGTGCCTGACAAGCAATGCCGTCAGTATGTTTACGTTATCCTTATTGCTATACATTGTTTTTAATCGTTCGTTCCTTTATTCGGTTGCGGTCAGCAGCCGCTTCATGGTCTCCATCTTTGCTTCCGTCTCACACCACTCCTGAGCTTCGATGCTGTCTTTGAGCAAGCCACCGCCCGCAAACAGACGATAGTGACGTGAGTCAACTATCTGCATGCAGCGCAACGACACATAAAGACGCGTATAACCATCATGATTCAACGGTCCCATAAAGCCACTGTAATAACTGCGGCGGGTATGCTCGTTGGTCACTATATGACGGAATGTTGCGTCTTTCGGCAAGCCGCATACGGCCGGAGTGGGATGCAACGTCTCTATCAGACTGCCTGTATGCAAACCGTCGGCAAGGGTAAATGTGAAGTCACTGCGCAAATGCACAAGATTGCCGGCACGCGCCGTCCGCGGTCCCTCCTCATGACAATCGGTAGAGAAGCGGGCCAGCCTGTCGGCTATATACGTTGCCACATAGCGCTGCTCCTTTATGTTCTTGGTGCTCCACGATATTCCGTCTGCAGAACTGTCACCCTGCCGCAACGGCGGATTGTCGAACCCCATCTGACTGTCTTTCAGCTCCATCGTGCCGGCAAGGGCTATCGTATGCCACCTGCCGCCGCCGCTTTCAAGCAACACCTCGGGCGTGGCGGCAAGCCAGGTACCGCAAACCGGTGTGGAAACGAGCACGACAAACATACGCGGATACATACGGCAGGCACGCAAGAACAGGGCTCCGGCATCAACGCCTTCCACCGTCTCAACATCTTCACTGCGCGCAAGCACTATCTTTCGGAACTCTCCTGAAGCCAGACGTGAATGGCAGTCGGCAAAATCTTCCGAATATGATTCCCTGTCGGCATGCACCCGCAACACGTTCGATGCCGCGGTACCGGCCTGACCGCCTGCCACATCTGCACCAGCTGTCCGGCAGACATCCTCCGGCACAGACCGGCACTCAATCCTGTCAGGACGAATAAGCAGCACGGGGCAATCTGCCGACACGGCAAACGGAGCCACCACAAAACCGCTGCGTCCGTCAAGTCCGGCACACGAGTCCACCCGTTCCGGTTCACCCGATGTCTGCTCCATCACGGTATAACGGTCATCGTATGGCAACCTGTAATATGCGTAAGATGCCATAATCACACCTCCCTCGGCTTTATGGACACGGCATAGTTGGTCACACTGACTGTAGATATTATCTCGCCGGCCGTGTTCCTCACTTCCACATTCCATACATGAAACCTGCGTCCGCGATGCACTATACGGGCCAATGCGGTAATCGTGTCACCCTCCTTTACGGCCTTTACGTGGCTGCCACTCACGTTCACACCCACATACTTCTCGCCCGGACACAACGCCAGAGAGCCCAGTCCGGCCAACGTCTCGGCCTGTCTCTTATACACATCTCCGAGCCCACGAGACTACGCTGCATCTCGT
>ENA-OYXU01000709-OYXU01000709.1-human-gut-metagenome-genome-assembly--contig:-NODE-709-length-12766-cov-5.109905_pt1 | contig 12766 bp, 8 predicted proteins | sample MGYA00243243_ERZ653435 | MGnify/ENA primary metagenome ERZ653435 (study PRJEB26926, sample SAMN06165113) | human gut metagenome | biome: ENVO:00009003; feature: ENVO:2100002; material: ENVO:00002003... | reverse complement strand
CAAGAGCAATTAACCTACGCTCATTTCCAATAAATTACACTCTTTTCGTAACTTCCGGGGCGCAAAGATACTAAAAAAATATCCGCCATCGTCATAAGATTCAAAAAACGATGGCGGATATGTTGTTTGTGGTTACGGTTAGTTGCGTTCGGTGGGCTGAGGCTCGGCGTTTTCAGCCGTGTCAGCCGGTACGCCGGTGCTGTCGGCATTGGCATAATCATCAGCAGCGGCGATGATGCGTGTACGCAACGTGTCGGCCTCCTTGTCGTAGCTGACCTCGATTTCGTTGCCCGGCATAACCGAGGCGGTGATAATCAGCTCGGCTAATTCGTCCTCGAGATACTTCTGGATGGCGCGTTTGAGCGGGCGTGCGCCGAACTGCACGTCATAGCCCTTGTTGGCAATGAAATTTTTGGCCTCGTCAGACAGATGTAGCTTGTAGCCGAGCGACTCCAAGCGGCGGCTGAAGCCCGAGAGCTCGATGTCTATAATCTTAAACAGCGAGTCCTTGTCAAGCGAGTCAAACATGATGATGTCGTCGATACGGTTGAGGAATTCGGGGGCAAAAGCTTTGTTGAGCGCCTTCTGGAGTACGCCGTGAGTAAACTCCTTGTTGACCTCGCGGGTGGTGAAACCTACGCCCGAGCCGAAGTCCTTGAGTTGACGCGTACCGATATTCGATGTCATTATGATAATCGTATTCTTGAAGTCGATGCGACGGCCGAGGCTATCGGTCAGACGGCCTTCGTCCATGACTTGCAGCAGCAGGTTGAACACATCGGGATGTGCTTTCTCGATTTCGTCAAGCAGAACGACAGAGTAGGGATGACGGCGCACTTTCTCTGTCAGCTGGCCGCCCTCCTCGTAACCGACGTAGCCCGGAGGCGCTCCGACAAGGCGCGAGACGGTAAACTTCTCCATGTATTCGCTCATGTCGATGCGTATCAGGGTGTCGGGCGAGTCAAACAGATACTCGGCGAGTTTCTTGGCCAGATGGGTCTTTCCGACGCCGGTCGGGCCGAGGAACATGAATGTGCCGATGGGCTTGTTGGGATCCTTGAGACCGATGCGGTTGCGGTGGATGGCTTTGACAATCTTTGTCACTGCCTCATCCTGCCCGATAATGGCTTTTTTGAGCGTCGGAGCCATTTCCAAGAGTCTGACACCCTCAGCCTGCGCGATACGCTGCACAGGGACGCCTGTCATCATTGCGACAACCTCGGCTATCTGGTCCTCGTCGACGGTCTGACGGCTGTCGGCGAGCTGTTTCTCCCATGCGGCAGTGGCGTCATCAAGTTTCTCGCTCAGCTCCTGAGCTTTGTTGCGCCACTCGGCGGCGGCGTTATAGTTTGACGACTGTGCGGCCATCTTCTTATTGCGCGTAGCCTCCTCGATCTGTTTCTCCAACTCCTCGATTTCGGCGGGCACGCTGACATTGGTTATATGAACGCGTGAACCTGCTTCGTCAAGCGCGTCAATGGCCTTGTCGGGGAAATTGCGATCACTGATATATCTGTCGGTGAGTTTGACGCAGGCGTCAAGAGCGGCGTCAGTGTAAGTGACGTTATGATGAGCCTCGTACTGGCCTTTGATGTTATTGAGAATCTGCAGAGTCTCCTCGGGTGTGGTCGGCTCTACCATCACTTTCTGGAATCGACGCTCGAGCGCGCCATCCTTCTCGATGTTCTTACGATACTCGTCAAGGGTGGTGGCGCCGATACACTGCAGCTCGCCGCGGGCAAGCGCCGGTTTGAGCATGTTGGCGGCATCCATTGAGCCCTGCGAGTTGCCGGCTCCGACGATGGTGTGAATCTCGTCGATGAAAAGTATGACGTTAGGATTCTTTGACAGCTCGGTCAGAATAGCCTTGATGCGCTCCTCAAACTCGCCGCGGTATTTTGTACCGGCGACTATGGCGGCCATGTCAAGTGAGACTACGCGTTTGCCGAAAAGAATGCGCGAGACCTTGCGCTGTATAATTCGCAGGGCGAGACCTTCGACAATGGCTGATTTGCCGACTCCCGGCTCGCCGATGAGCACGGGATTGTTCTTCTTGCGGCGGCTGAGAATCTGGGCGAGACGTTCGATCTCGACTTCGCGGCCTACGACGGGATCGAGGCGTCCTTCCTCGGCTGCGCGGGTCATGTCATGACCGAATTTGTCGAGTACCGGCGTGTCTGTCGAGCCTGAGCGTGCGCGTTTGGCGCGAGTGCCCGAAGAGGAGCTTTCCGACGCATGACGCTGCGAATTACTATCTTCGCCCGGAGCGTCCATGCTGTCATCGTCATCTGCAAGGTCGGCGCCGGCGGTAGGCTGAGAGGTCATATCTCCGGCGAGTCTGTAAAGATTCTCGTAGGTGATGCCTGCGGTTGTAAATGGCTGTATATATTTCATATTTTGTACTTCATAATTGTGAAACAGTGCGAGAAGTATGTGCACCGTATCGACAATATCTGCTTTAAGAAGGCGAGCCTCAAGCACACTGAGCTTTACGATGCGGTTTGTCAAATCACTCACTGACAATTCTTTTACCGGACCGTCTGATTCGTTGAACAGATATTCGTCAAGTTGCTGTTTGAGTTCGTAGGACGACGTGGAGTCAGACGCCCGCTCAATCATACGGGCAGGGAGTCCGTCTAAGTCGGCAAGCATTGCGAGCAGTAGATGTGCCGGGGTTATTGTGCTGTTATTGTGGCGCAGAGCTTCCTTTTTGCTGCGTTCGAGCAGCCGCTGGATGTCTGCAGAAAACTTATTTTCCATTGTTGGCTTAATCTGAAAAAATGTGTAACCTTTCTATTTAAGTATATAAGCAATAACTGTGCCAAGTTTAGAAAACTACAGTTTATAATAGCTAAAATAAAAAATTCAATATGATTGTTCAAAATTACTGTTTTTCGGGAAAAAAACCTTACCTTTGTATGCTAATTTTGCATAAATACGGGCGGGACGAGAGTCATACAGCAAAACGTTCCGCTAACAGATTAATAAACAACTAAAAGCATGTTGGAAGAAGATCGCATATTCAAAATCAATATTGAAAATGAGATGAAATCGGCCTACATCGACTACTCTATGTCGGTGATTGTGTCGAGAGCTTTGCCCGATGTACGAGACGGCATGAAACCTGTTCAGCGCCGCGTGCTGTTCGGCATGAACGAGATGGGCAACAACAGCGACAAGCCTCATAAAAAGTCGGCTAACTGTGTGGGCGACGTCATGGGTAAGTATCACCCCCACGGCGATTCGTCAATCTATGGCACTGTGGTCCGCATGGCGCAAGACTGGTCGCTCAGATATACATTGGTCGACGGTCACGGCAACTTCGGCTCTGTCGACGGTGACCCCCCTGCCGCAATGCGTTACACTGAGGTGCGCCTCTCCCGCATCGGAGAGGAGATGCTTGCCGATATCGATGCCGATACTGTAGATTTCCAGCCTAACTATGACAATACACGCATGGAGCCGCTTGTGCTGCCTTCGCGTTTCCCCAATCTGCTTGTCAACGGCACCACCGGTATTGCTGTCGGCATGGCTACCAATATGCCGCCTCACAATCTCACGGAGTCAATCAACGGTGCTATTGCCGTACTGGAGAATCCCGACATCGAGATTTCCGACCTGATGAAAATCATCACGGCTCCCGATTTCCCGACAGGAGGTACAATCTATGGCTACAACGGAGTCAAAGAGGCATACGAGACCGGTCGTGGCCGCATCGTCATCCGCGCAAAAGCCGAGATTGAGAGCGAAGCAAACCATGAGTCGATTATCGTGCATGAGATACCTTATGGCGTCAACAAGGCCGAACTCATTAAATATATTGCCGATCTTGTCAACGAGAAGAAACTTGACGGCATCGCCGACATCAACGACGAGACCGACTACAAGGGCATGCGCATCGTCATCAAGCTCAAGAGCGACGCAAACGCGAATGTCGTGCTTAACAAGCTCTACAAGATGACACAGATGCAGGCATCGTTCTCTGTCAACAATGTCGCTCTCGTTAACGGCCGCCCCAAGACGTTGAATCTTAAAGAGATACTCGGCGCATTTGTCGACCACCGTCACGACGTTGTCATCCGTCGCACCAAGTTTAGACTCGGCAAAGCTCAGGAGCGTGCACACATCCTCGAAGGTCTGATTATCGCCTCGCAGAATATTGACGAAGTGATTTCAATCATCCGTTCGTCCGGCGATACGGATGAGGCCCGCACTCGACTCAGCGAGCGCTTCAACCTCACTGACCCGCAGACGCAGGCCATCGTCGAGATGAGACTTCGCAATCTCACCGCTCTCGAGCAGAACAAACTCGAGGATGACTATCGCAAGCTCGAGGAGGAGATTGCTTTCCTCGAGTCTATACTCAACGATCCCGCTGTCTGCCGCGGCGTCATCCGCGACGAGCTCATCGAGATCCGCGAGACTTACGGTGACGAGCGTCGCACAGACATCGACTATACGGCCGGCGATTTCAATGCAGAAGATTTCTACGCCGATGACGATATGATTATCACTATATCTCATCTCGGATATATCAAACGCACACCGCTGAGCGAGTTCCGTGCTCAGAATCGCGGCGGAGTAGGGGCCAAGGGCTCCGACACTCGCGACACCGACTTCATCGAGCATATCTACACGGCATCGATGCACAATACCATGCTCTTCTTCACCGACCGCGGTCTCGTCTACAAGCTTAAAGTTTACGAGCTACCCGAGGGCGCCAAGAACAGCAAGGGACGTGCGTTGCAGAATCTGCTTAATATCGAGCCGGGAGATCAGGTTAACGCCTACATCGCCTGCAAGCAGCTTGATGACGCGGAGTTTATTAACAGTCACTATCTCGTTTTCGCCACCAAGAACGGTATTGTCAAGAAAACTTTGCTCGCAGAGTATGCACGTGTCCTCGCCAAAGGCAAGAAGGCCATCATCATACGCGACGACGACAAACTTATCGGTGTCGAACTCACTGACGGCAACTCGCAGATACTTCTCGCCAATGCCCATGGCCGTGCTATACGTTTCGACGAATCGAAACTTCGCACGATGGGCCGAGTTTCGACCGGTGTCCGCGGCATGAAGCTCGACGGAGGCGACGATCAGGTCGTAGGTCTTATCTCGACTCAGGCTGACTCTGAGGACACTGTCATGGTAATTACTCAGGAGGGCTTCGGCAAACGTTCGGTCCTCGACTCTTACCGCACTACCAACCGCGGAGCCAAGGGCGTTAAGACTATGAACGTCACCGAGAAAACCGGCGAACTCGTAGCCTTCAAGATGGTCAATGACAACAATGACCTTGTCATCATCAACAAATCAGGCATCACCCTGCGCATCCATGTGGCCGACATCCGTGTCATGGGCCGTGTCACACAGGGAGTGCGCCTGATAAACCTTGACAAGCGTAATGACGTTATAGCTTCAGTATGTTGCGTAGAGTCTGACCCGGAGGAAGAGGTCGAGGAAGTAATCGAAGGAGAGGAGCTCCCCGAGATGACCGATACAGATCTTAACGAAGCCGATGCAGATGCAGACGAAACTGATGCAGATGACGAAAATATCGAATCTTAAATAACCTAATATACACCTCTAACTAACAACTTATGAAAAAAATTGGTCTCTTAGCGATTGCCATCCTTACAGGTGCCACCGCTTTCGCCCAGCAAAGTGTACTCAAGGAGGCTGAGCGTGCCATGAAAGACAAAGCAGGTATTGACAAAGTTGTGTCAATCATCACTCCTGCCTTTACAAATCCCGAGACTGAAAAACTCGCGCAGACCTACTACATTCCCGGCAAAGCCGCTTATGATCAGTTTGACGAGCTTTTCAAACTCAAGGCTTTCAACAAACTCCCTGAGAATGGTGTAGCAACCATGGGTAAAGACCTTATCGAAGGCTATGATTTCTTTATGAAAGCTCTACCGTTAGACAGTCTGCCCGATGCAAAAGGAAAAGTAAAACCCAAATATTCTAAAGATATCCTCTCGACTATCGGCGGCCATTACAGCGACTACAACAACACCGCCATCGATCTCTGGGGCATCAAGGACTTCAAGAGCGCCTACAAATGCTGGGATATCTATCTCGACATCACCAAAGATGCTTCGCGCTACAAAGGTATCGTCGTTCCTCACGACACTCTGCTTTGCGAAATCATGTATAATCAGGCTCTCGCAGCATGGCAGGCTGACGAACTCAAAAATGCGCTTAACTCGTTCATGAACGCTAAAGCCCACGGCTATACAAAAAAGAATCTGTATGACTATGCAATCTCTGTAGCCGCTCAGGCCGAGGATACGGTAGCAGTACTCGAGCTTGCCCGCGAGGCACTCCCGATGTACGGCAGCGAGGATGCTCTCTACATCCGTTATATCATCAACGATTATCTGATTAAGAAAGATTTCCCCAACGCTCTGCAGGCCATCAATCAGGCTATCGCCAATGATCCGCAGAACGCCCAGTATTATGTTGTGCTCGGTGTCATCTATGACAACGACAACAAACGTGCCGATGCAAAAGACGCCTACAAGAAAGCCATCGAGCTCAAGCCCGACGACAGCATGGCTCTCTTCTATTATGGCAAGGACCTCTGCGAAGATGCTTACGAGCTGAGCGACAAGGGCCCGTCTGACCCCGCGCTGCTTGACGCATATTTCAATGATAAAATTCGTCCCGTGCTGCTTGAGGCAGCTGAATATCTCGAGAAAGCTTACGCTGCTGATAACGAGAACTTAGACGCTCTCAAATATCTTGAGAATGTTTACTACAACCTTAAGGACGAAGTAAATCTCGAGAAGACCCAGCAGCGTCTCCAGAACTGATAACATACGGTAAAGCCCCTTTTGATTTACCGTGGTAAATACGGCGCCGGCCTCTCGCAATTGAGAGGCCGGCGCTTGTCTTTACTGATTTTGTCAGTTTGGCATTATTTGTTACTTTTGCACAAGACATTTACTAACCATATGGCATCAGAAGACACAAACAGTCAGTTTGACAAAGCTCTCGCGCTCTGCCGCGACATATTTATCAAGAAATTAAAGGATTACGGCCCGTCATGGCGCATATTGCGTCCGGCCGCCCTTACTGATCAGATTTATATCAAGGCCAAGCGCATCCGCTCGCTGCAGATCAAGGGCCACACCGAGGTGGGAGAGGGCATACTGCCTGAGTTTATAGCAATTGTCAATTACGGCATAATCGGCATCATACAATTGCAACTCGGATTCGCTGATACAAAGGACATCGACAACGATGAGGCACTCAGGCTTTATGATGAAATCGCAGCTAAAGCCCGCGCTCTGATGATTGCTAAAAATCATGACTATGACGAGGCGTGGCGTATGATGAGAGTACTGTCGTATGTCGATTTTATTCTCACCAAAGTGCAGCGCACTAAGGAAATCGAGAATCATAACGGAGCTACATTAGTGTCCGAAGGCATTGATGCCAATTATCTTGACATGATAAACTATGCCGTGTTCGGCATTATTAAACTGACTGATGAGTGACATCCGTCTTAAACGGCTTCATCTGCTTAAAGCGACGATTATTATCGCAAGGCTTTTGGTCGGTTTTACTTTTATCATCTCCGGGTGGTCAAAGGCTATTGACCCTTGGGGATTCGTCTTTAAGATTGACGATTATCTCAATGTCTGGGGCTGGGAAGTCGCCCGAGAGATTTCTCTGACAGGGGCGATTGCTCTGAGCTGCATCGAGTTTCTTACCGGCGTACTTATAGCCACCGGTTGCTTGAGACGCTTGTCTGTGTGGTTTGGCGCGCTGATGATGGCGTTTATGTTGCCTTTGACTGTGTATATATATGTAGCTGACCCGGTGTCAGATTGCGGTTGTTTCGGCGATTTCATCGTGCTGTCAAATGCAGCGACACTTATTAAGAATATAGTCCTCAGCGCTCTATTGGTTTTCCTGATAATGTACGGAGCGAAAATCAAGGGCATATTTTCGCCATATATACAGTGGCTCGTGATTGTAGTGTCGCTCGTCTATCCGTTCACGCTCGCTTTCATCGGCTATCGTTCGCAGCCGCTGATTGATTTCCGCCCGTATCCTGTCGGCACTGATTTTAATGCGCTGGTTAACGCTGACACAAATGATGAGCAGCCGGTGTTTGTCTACACAAAAGAGGACAGGGAAGAGACGTTTGCATTGGACGAACTGCCTGACAGCACGTGGACGTTTGTACGCTCTGTCGAGTCTGATGATATGTCGGCGGGTATGTCGTGGCCTGCGGTCTATGACGGCGAAGAAGATATAAGCGCCGATATATTTACGGTCGATGGCGAGCATATGTTTCTTGTCGTTACAGACCCGGGATTCCACTATCTGACCCGTGCGAGATTAGCCAATGAAGTTGCAGATCTTATGAAAAAACGCGGCGGTCACATGGATGGTCTTATTGCCGCTGACGGAGAGAATCTGGAGCGGTGGAGTGAGCTTGCGCTGCCCGCATTTGACGTATACTCGGCGGAAGACACCTCACTCAAAGAGTTGGTGAGAGGCGATGCAGCATTGGTTTTCTTGCGTGATGGTGTTATAGAGTGGAAACGCTCATTAGCGGCCATCGAGCCGGATGCGCTCACCGAATGTGACAGCACTGACGAAATGATTGAGAATCTGCGCCCCTCAGACGGCGAACGCATGCATCTCGAGATTACTCTTATCTATGTACTCTCGATGATAGTGATATATTTGCTTAATTTCCCTCCGAAAATATTGAAGTCGATTTTAAATCGCAAAGTCTCAAAAAAGTCGTAACTTTGCACCCGTAAAAAAGAATTATCGTTTAAACCAATTTTATAATATGAGAAAGAACATTGTTGCCGGCAACTGGAAAATGAACACCACTCTTCAGGAGGGTGTTGCTCTTGCCGAGGAAGTAAACGCCGCTCTTAAAGGCGCAAAAACTAACTGTGACGTTATCATCTGCGTCCCCTTCACACATCTCGCATCAATCAACGCCGTAACAGACCGTGCCATCCTCGGTCTCGGCGCCGAAAACTGCGCTGACCATGCCAAAGGCGCTTACACCGGTGAGGTTTCGGCTGCTATGGTAGCTTCGACAGGCGCTACTTATGTTATCCTCGGTCACTCTGAGCGCCGTCAGTACTACGGCGAGACTTCAGAGACACTCCGCGAGAAAGTTGCCCTCGCTCTCGAGAACAAACTGACTCCCATCTTCTGCATCGGTGAGGTGCTCGAGGAGCGTGAGAACGGTACATTCAACGAGGTCGTAAGCCGTCAGATTGAGGAAGGCCTCTTCAACCTGTCAGCCGAAGACTTCGGCAAAATCATCCTCGCTTACGAGCCCGTCTGGGCTATCGGCACAGGCAAGACCGCCACAGCTGATCAGGCCGAGGACATGCACGCCCACATACGCAGCGTCATTGCCGGCAAATATGGCAAAGAGGTCGCAGAGAAAACATCGATTCTCTACGGCGGCAGTTGCAAGCCTTCTAACGCCCGCGAACTCTTCGCCAAACCTGACGTTGACGGCGGTCTGATTGGCGGTGCTTCGCTCAAATGTGCCGATTTCATGGGCATTGTCGAGGCTTTCAACTGATTTGCAGGCTGACAAATAGCTAAATAAGCATAAAAATTAGGCCGCGGAGTTACTTTTTTGTAACTTTGTGGCCTATTTATATCTATTGACTACGGGAAATAGCATAATACTAACATTACAAGGCATGAAACTCAGACTAACGGCATCTGTCATATTAGTGTCAATTTGCGCTTCGGCGGCTTTTGCTGACGACGCTGACTCCACTACTATAGTTTCCCACTTCAATGAGCCTCAGAGCACTGTCAGGGTCATCGTGCCGGAGTCAATGTTGGCTCGCCTTCGTCATGCCGTAGCGGAGAGTGCCGCAATCGAATCTGACGAAGATGAAGCATCGGAGCCGCGTGTCGCACATCGTGTCAAGGCCGGATACCGTATTCAGGTCTTCGATGATAATAATGTGCGCACTGCCAAACAGGAGGCACGCAACCGCCAGCATCAGATAGAGATGCGTTTCCCCGAGTTTAAGACTTACGTGAGTTTCAATTCGCCTTACTGGCGTGTAAAGGTCGGTGATTTCCGCAGCCGCGGCGAGGCCGAGTCGGCCATGGCCGAGATTAAACATGCATTTCCCGCTCTGGCCCGTCAGATAAGAATAGTCAGAGACCGCATCAATATAAACTGAAAATGATGACATCAAACGACGATGCACAACAGCGCATCGAGCTGATTTCGCAACATATCAAAGAAATTATTACCCTGCTCGGCGAAGACCCCGAACGCGAAGGCCTTGTCAAAACGCCCGTCCGCGCTGCTAAGGCCCTGTATTATCTAACGCAGGGCTACCGCGTCGACCCTTCGCAGCTTATGCAGCAGGCTCTCTTCGCCCATGACGGCTCACAGATGGTGATTGTCAAGGACATCGAGTTCTATTCGATGTGCGAGCATCACATACTCCCGTTTTTCGGTCGCATTTCCATCGGCTACATACCTGACGGTAAGATTATCGGGCTAAGCAAAGTAGCTCGCGTAGTCAATGTCTTCGCACGTCGTCTTCAGGTGCAGGAGCGTCTTACAGCCCAGATTTGCGACGAAATTATGCGCACGGCCGGAGCCAAGGGCGTCATCGCCGTCTGCAATGCCCAGCATCTTTGCATGAAGATGCGCGGCGTCGAGAAACAGGACTCGTCGACAACCACACTCGACTATTGCGGAGCTTTTGCTGAAAATCATCTGCTCAGAGACGAATTTATGCGCAGTTTGAGTTTTTAAAATTTAAATAATTTTGTATCTTTGCCGCTGACTTTCGTCAACATGGCCTGATGACAGGCCTTGATGCTGATAATAAACATATTAACTCATGATAAACATTACATTTCCTGATAATAGCGTAAAGCGGTTTGAGGCTGGTGTTACGCCCCTTCAGATTGCCGAGTCTATTAGCCCGCGTCTCGCTCAGGACGTTCTTGCCGCTTCGGTCAATGACGAGGAGTGGGATCTCACGCGTCCTATCGACAGCGATGCGAGCCTTAAACTTTTCAAATGGGACGATGCAGAGGGTAAACACGCCTTCTGGCACAGCTCGGCTCACCTTCTGGCCGAGGCCCTTCAGCAACTCTATCCCGGTGTGAAATTCGGCATCGGTCCGGCTGTTGAGAATGGTTTTTACTACGACATCGACCCGGGCGAGAATCAGATTACTTCTGCCGACTTCGCCAAGATTGAGAAAAAAATGATTGAGTTGGCTCAGCAGAAAAATGAGATTGTCAGAAAAGACATCTCAAAGGCTGACGCTCTTAAACTATTCGGCGACCGTGGCGAGGAGTATAAATGCGAACTCATCTCAGAGCTCGAAGACGGCCACATCACAACATATACACAGGGCTCGTTTACAGACTTGTGCCGTGGTCCGCATATCCCTACTACCGCCCCCATCAAGGCTGTCAAAATCACATCGCTCGCAGGCGCATACTGGCGCGGCGATGAGAAACGCAATCAGCTCGTACGTGTCTACGGCATCTCTTTCCCCAAGAAGAAGATGCTCGATGAGTATCTCGTCATGCTTGAGGAGGCAAAGAAACGTGACCACCGCAAACTCGGTAAGGAGATGGAGCTCTTCGCATTCTCTCAGAATGTCGGCGCAGGTCTGCCTCTTTGGCTCCCGAAGGGTGCCGCTCTGCGTGATCGTCTCGAGCAGTTCCTCCGCAAGATTCAGAAACAATATGGTTACCAGCAGGTAATCACTCCCCATATCGGCAACAAGATGCTCTATGTCACCTCGGGTCACTATGCCAAGTACGGCAAGGACTCGTTCCAGCCCATCCATACCCCCGAGGAAGGCGAGGAGTATCTGCTTAAACCGATGAACTGCCCTCACCACTGTGAGATATTCCGCGCCTTCCCCCGTTCATACCGTGACCTGCCTCTGCGTCTCGCCGAGTTCGGCACCGTCTATCGTTACGAGCAGAGCGGCGAGCTCCACGGACTGACACGTGTGCGCGGTTTTACGCAGGACGACGCTCACATCTTCTGTGCCCCTGACCAGATCAAGACCGAGTTCCTCAAAGTTATGGATATCATCTTCTATATCTTCAAGGCTCTTAAATTTGACAACTTCGAGGCTCAGATTTCGCTCCGCGACCCCAACAACAAAGAGAAATATATCGGTAGCGACGAGAACTGGCATCTTGCCGAGCAGGCTATCATTGAGGCTTGCGAGGAGAAAGGTCTTAAAGCCCGCAAGGAGCTTGGCGAAGCTGCGTTCTACGGTCCCAAGCTCGACTTCATGGTTAAGGATGCTATCGGCCGCCGCTGGCAGCTCGGCACCATTCAGGTCGACTATAACCTGCCCGAACGTTTCCAGCTCGAATACACCGGTGCTGACAACCAGAAGCACCGGCCGGTGATGATTCACCGTGCGCCTTTCGGCTCAATGGAGCGCTTCGTCGCCGTACTTCTTGAGCACACGGCCGGTCGTTTCCCGCTTTGGCTCGCTCCCGATCAGGCAGTAGTGCTGCCAATCAGCGAGAAGTTCAACGACTATGCTTTCGAAGTCGCCAAGCAGCTCAACGCAGCTGATGTGCGCACTATCGTCGACGACCGCAATGAGAAAATCGGCAAGAAAATCCGTGACAACGAGCTCAAACGTATCCCTTATCTGCTCATTGTAGGCGAAAAAGAAGCCGAAAATGGTGAAGTTTCTGTAAGAAAACAGGGCGAAGGTGATAAAGGTACGATGAAAATTGCTACCTT
>ENA-OYXU01000708-OYXU01000708.1-human-gut-metagenome-genome-assembly--contig:-NODE-708-length-12772-cov-7.205788_pt1 | contig 12772 bp, 15 predicted proteins | sample MGYA00243243_ERZ653435 | MGnify/ENA primary metagenome ERZ653435 (study PRJEB26926, sample SAMN06165113) | human gut metagenome | biome: ENVO:00009003; feature: ENVO:2100002; material: ENVO:00002003... | reverse complement strand
AAGACCGCAATTTCACCGGAACGGTGTATAATTGCGCCCTTTATTCTAAAGGGTTCGGAACGCTGCGGCTCTCGTGCAGGTCGTGAATCATCTTTGCAAGAGCCAGCGCAACTTCTGGTTGACGGAATGCAATTTTCAGCAGCTCCATCACCTGATCGTTGGTGAGATCTTCTGGTGCAATCAGAAAACTTTCCAGCATTCCGGCACGGGTACACAGACGATGCACACGGGCTTTTCGGGTCAACTCCGGTATCTGATGTTCCAGAATTTTCTCACGGTGCTTGTAGTAGCGCAGCTGCTGTTCTGCTTTGGCTTTCTCGCTGCGGAGGTAGGCAAGGTCAGTTTTGGGTTGAGTCATGGCATCACGCTCCTTTACAATATTAGTGGTATTCGACATTTTTATTGGTTCGTGGTACACTACACACAATCAATGTAGATAGAGGTGATTGCGTTGCTTGCGTTATATCTAAGTGTGCTTGATGATCGAAGCTTTGAAGAAGAGTTTACCGAGGTATACAATACATACAAACGGCTGGTTTACCATACCGCTTACAAAATCATGGATGATTCGTATTTGGCAGAGGACGTGCTACAAGAGGTGTTTTTGTACGTTGCAAAAAATTTTTCTAAAATTCATCGAGAAAACTGTCACGAACTCGCTGCCTATCTCGTTAGTTGTAGTAGAAGCCGTGCGTATGATCAGCTTCGCAAGCGGCGCGAAGAATCGCTGGAAGAAATCCCAGATATTGAGGATAATGCGCCAGTGCCAGATGATGCAATAATCAGTGTTGACAATATCGAGAGGTTGACAGAACTGATTGGACAAATGAAACCGAAATATCGTGACCCATTACGCCTTTTGGCAATGGGATATACAAATCGTGAGATTGCGAAATCGCTGGGATTAACGGACGAAGTGGTACGAACACGGCTCTTTCGAGGGAGAAAACTATTATGGAAGGAGTTGAGTAACCATGAGTGAGCAGACAAACATTTCATTTGAAGCGGCCTTGATGATTGCACTTCGTGCAGATGCACAAAAGGAACTGGATACACTGCCAACACCAGAACAACTTGAAGAACTTTACCCGGATACTTCTCAATGGGATGAACGAATGGCAGTGGCATTACGGAGGAAAAAACACCGTCCGATGTTGAAACGGGTGTTGGTTGCAGCCTTGACGCTGGTGGTGCTGACCCTTGGCGCACTTGCGGTCATCGCAGACTTCCGCAAGGCAGTCTACACGATGATTCAAAAGTTTCTGCCCATTGAGATGCAGCTGACTTATCAGGTGGATGGCGAACCGCTGGAGTGGCTCCCGGATGGATACAGCGACCATTATGTGCCGAACGGCTTTGAAATGGACGATGTGCAGAAATTTGAGCGAGCAGAAAACTTTTTACATGTTTACTCGTCAAAAGAAACAGAGGAAAGCTACACAGTCCGTTGCTCAATTATCCAGCCAGGGCAGCAGTCCCTGTTTGATAATGAGCATACAGTGTACGAAACCGTAAAGGTCGGAGAAGCAGATGGTGTACTTGGAACCAGTACGGATGAACATGGAAAGAATGTTTATACTCTAAGTTGGGAACATCGGGGGATTACACATACCGTTATGGGAAACATTCCATACGATGAGATTATGAAAATTGCAAAAGGCATCCGATAAGAAAGCCGGGCACTTGTGAGAGTTCACAAATGTCCGGTTTTCTTTTTGTCTGAACTTACAAAGATGGAAAATTTGAAAAAATTTCTCCTGAAAATTGAAACGAAGCGGATGCGAATTACGTTGATTATACAAAGGCTCTTGATAGGAGCGAAAAAACGGAGGTGTATGTCTATGTCGAAAAAGCGTTTGTTGTCCATTGTTATTTCAGCGGTGATTCTCTTGAGTTTTGCTTGCACCGCAATGGCCGTTGAAAAGTCTGAGCGGTATGTAGGCGATAGTACGGTCAACGGATCTATTTACCAAACATACTATCAAGTTGATGCCCAGACACGAACTGGAGTAAAGAAAATCAGCGTTTCAGGCGTTCTCTATGAAAAGGGAACAATTGGAACATGGCAAAAAGTAAGCAGCTGCTCAAACAGCAGCACGACCTCAACCTGCGTGGGGAGCGGTAACTTTAACACTAAGCCTGGAAAATCTTACAGGCTGGAGTATTCTGCAACCTTTAGCTATTCCGATGGGCGGAGTGAAACCATTACTGGAAGTACCAGTAGATAAGTGAAGCTTGTTATATATTTCAGCAAGTTAGAAAGGTGTGAGGTAATTATAAAGGCGAGATCAACGCACGTTATCCGATACCTAGCTATAGTCGCACTGTGCTTGCTTTTGGGCTTTATGCTTGGAAGAAAAAGCAAATATGAAAAACGAGATTATTTGAAACAATTCAAAATTGGAAAAGCAACATACTCTGAATCGTTGATATATGAGGCTTATGGCGGATTGCAAAATGATGGGATAATGTTAGCGGTATACTACGATGTGGATGCAACCAAGATTGTTCATCAACTCGATTCATGGGAGAAAATTAATGATTCCCCAACTATATCTTCTATATTAAAAAATGTGTCGTCATATTTTGGATTGGATTTTAAGATTCCTGAAATTGCAAGTGGAAATTTTTTTCTTTATGATAATAGTCAACATAAGGAACTATGCTCGGAAGCCGAAATGAATACATTGCTTTTACATTCTGAAGATGTGAATTTTAGTCTCGTTGTCTGGGATGATGAGAAGCACACAATTTATATAGTAGAGTACAGAATTTAAGGAGGTTCGTTATGAAGAGGTTCGTATCATTAGTTCTTTCGGTGTGTTTTTTGTTTTCGATAAATACTGTGTCTTATGCTGCTAATACAAGCAGCCGTAAAGCTAGCAATCCTGTTATTCAAAGCATGAATGATAAGTATCATGTTGATTTTTCGGGAATGTCGATAGATGAATTAAATAAGTTTATCGATAAGATGAAAGATGAAGATCAAACACGTGCATCTGGAAATTTGTTAAATAATACACAGCTTGCATGGTTGGCAGCTGCGCAAATTGCACGGGATAAGGGATATGAATGTGCGGCTCTTATGGTTGAATTCTCTGTATATAATATTGACTATTCTGAGAGTGTGACGGACTCTTCGACGCCATTGCTTGACAAGTTAAACACGACAACAGTTTTTAATAATTATAAAAACAAAGTACTTAATAGTGGCTTGAAAGATTTTAGCGGAGGAAGTTGGTCTTTTACAATTCAAAAGTCTGATAATGCAGATTTATTCTATGCATTGCATAGGGTAAGCACCTCTGGAACAGGCTTCATGATTGGTAATTCTATAATGTATTATTTGATTACCGTTCATGACACATTTGATTTTGCATATGACAACAACTATGACGACTTGTTTACTACTACAGTGAACAATTGGGCTTGGTTGTGCCAGCAGACGCATGTGTTGAATCCCATAGAGATAAATCTTAGCACGGCTATTGGATAAAAAATCAGTGGTATTTATTTTTTACGAAAGTAAAAGTTGAAACCTAAAATAAGGATGGCTCTAACGTATGAAAAATTTTACGGAGGCGTTTCCAATGCAGAGCAACTGATGTATAAGAAATCTTGTGTATACTCTAAAAGTAAAGAAGGAAAATTAAAATGGCTAGTGAAAAAATATCTCGTAGAATTTTTTTTGAAAGCAAGTGGGATTGTGGCTCTTTCTTCAATGGAGCTTAACTCTGGGCTGACTGCTTTTGCAGATAATCAAAGTGATGGAAGAAAATCTCATATCGAGAGATACCATAGATACGATTTTGATACAAAAGAAGAATCTATAGAGGAAATTATAGTTGAAACCAATTCCTTCACGGATGGAGAGACAACTGCAGGCTATTTTCCAAATGGAAAGATTTCGGATATTGATCTATCCGATCTGTATGCGATTATCGGAAGCAATGATATCACTGTTGTTGATAATCCAACGGCAACACCATATTGTAGTACGGTATGCCTACAGATAACGACCAATAATGGAGGGACAAATTATGGTTCTGGATTTATGATTGGGCCTAATGCACTTGCAACAGCAGCACATAATCTATACAGTATAAAGGAAAAAGCCTACGTTAAGTCGGTAAATGTCGCACCTGCTCGATCTGATAATAGTAAACCTTTTGGAAGCGAAAATGTATCGGCAAGTTCGATGATTGTTAGTGATTCTTATCTTGCTGGAACAAGTTCGGAGGATTGGGCGATTATTACGCTCAAGAATAATTTAGGAACGAAAACGGGATGGCTTGGGTTACATTGGCAGTCTAGCAATTATTCATCATCACAGTTGGTGTATGCTTATGGCTATCCGAGCCAAATAAATGGTGCCGATGCGAGATATCGGATGTGTAAATCTTCTGGGTATATTAGAAGTCAGACTTCAAAATATCTCAAGGGCGATTGGGATTTGACAGGTGGCTTTAGTGGTGGTCCTCTTGTAGAATATATTTCTGGAGCTGGGTATGTAGCTATCGGAATCCATAAAGATGGAAGCACAATTGATGGTTCTTCATATCCAACTTCTTATACAGGGGCATTGAGAATAACACAATCGCTTTATACGCTGTTCCTTTCATACAGAGGTTGATAAAATGAAATGCAAACGGAAGATTATGGTTGGCATAGCATTTGTGGCAGTGGTTCTCTGCATTCTATTTCAATCGAATACATTCGGAAGAAAAAAATCGGAACTTATAATTGAAGAAGTTGACCTGAAGAACAATTGTATTTATGCGACTGCAAAAAATCAATTATATGATACGGATGACAATTATATAATTTATGGCGTATCAAACTACTTGAAAGGAAATCTTCAGTTGTCGTATCTTAAAGAAGGCGAAAGCATTCTTGTGATATCAAACGGTAAGGTGTTGCTATCAGATCCGTATCAATTTGATAAAATATACAGTATTCAACTGTTGCAATAGCGTTTCATTTTCTCAATAAATAATATAAGCTATTTACAGCTGCCTCCTCTGTTAAGTGGTGGTGCAGTGCTTATTCTCAATAACGATGCGATTGATGAAAATGATAGACCTTTTTGGAATTTAGAATTTTCTCAATAATCAAGCCCCCAAAATGGCAAACTTGAAATCATCGAGAGATACATAAAATATAGGGTTAAATCGACTTTCGTGTCGAAAAAACAAGTGCTAGAAATAGCAAAATCCATTGAATTTTAGAATGACATTTATAAGAAACCAGTAGATTTGCCTGATATTTGTGATTTCTTTGACCGTTGGGCCATTGATTTTGCACTACATTGATTTTGCACTACTATGAGCAAAGGAAAAACTTAAAATAAGCAAACAACCCGCCATTTGCAGCGACTGCAAGTAGCGGGTTGTTTGGCCTATTTAGAGGTTAGTCTTTCAGTTTGCCATGGTCACAGCCAAGTGAGAGATAATGCTCAATCTCACCACTCAGCACAAGCTGGACGCACTCCAAGGGCTTGTTGTATAGTAGCCAATCAAGTTCAGCTCGCTGTGCCGGGGTATTGCCGTATTCGTCCTCGATGGCAAGGCAGTCAATGGCAATGGCAGAGCCATCAGCGAACTGGGCTTCCGCTCGGTTGGTGTCCATATTATAGTGCCAAGAACGTGCTTTTTGAGAACTATTCTGGTCAAAAATTCGATTTTGTTTCATTTGAATGCCCTCTTTGATGCTTTTATGATTTAGTTTTTTGACGAGATGAGGTCTCTTTTTCCTCTCTTAAGTCACCTAACCGCACTACCCTGCATCGCAACTGTTCACGATGCTGTCTACGTCCGGGCGATTCATCAGCTTTTGCAGGATACCGAACTGCTTTTTGGTGGACGCTGACACCAGATACTGCCACTTTTGCGGCAGGATGGGCAGATCTGCGATGCTCCACTTGGTGTACTTTTCGTCATAGACATTGGGCGGAGCAAGTTCCACCAGATGACCAACGCACCAGCTTACCAGATAGTCGTTCCCTTCAAGGTAGCCATCCTGACGGCTGGTGGCACCGAGGACTTTGGCATAGGACATGGCAACCGATGGTTTTTCTGCCACGATCAATTTTGCGATAAAAATCCCTCCAATCTGTTTTGGATTGCAATATGTAAGGCGGCAAACGCCGCCAATAGAATTATTCTTCTGCGTTATCCTCCTCGCCGGTCTCCTCCGGCTCATCCTCCACAGGGATTTCAAAGTCGCCCTTGTCCTCAGTGTAGTTTGCATCGGGGTCAAGGGCTTCTTTTTCTGCCTGCTTTTTCTGCTTCTGCTTCATAAAGGTGTAAATGCTGCCGCCAGCAACCAAACCGACCAGCGCCAATACGCCTAAAAATGTGGCAGAATACTTCGTAACTTTGTTGCCACCAGTCTGTTCAGAACCGGATACCTCCGCTTCTTCCGCAGCCTTTTTCGCATCCTCTTCGGCCTGTTTGCGCTCCTGCTCTGCCTGCGCCGCCGCTTCTTTTTCGGCGGTGTAGGCATCGGCAGCATCCTCTTCCATCAGAGCCAAAAGGTCTGCTTCGTCCACCAGATTCATAAAGTGGACGGTCTGCTGCCCCTTGGCGTTGCGGTCGATGACCAGATAGAACGTGTTGCCGGATTTGCTGACCAGCGTAATGAACTGCTGCCCGGAGCCGTCCGAATAATTGGTGTGGTAATCGTCCACCAATGTCAGATTGCCCTCCGGGGTCAGGGCACCAGAGGTTTCGTCCGTGACGGTGACTACATTTTCCACCACCTCCGGCAGGATAGGCTGCTCCACGGGGGCGGCTTCGCCCTCGAAGGCAAAGGCAGGAGCCGCCATGCCAGCGCACAGTGCCGCCGATACCAGCAGCGCACCCAGTTTCTTAATCTTCATCTGCATCGACCTCCTTCTCAAAAGTTGCACCCACAGCAGACAGCGCAGCCGGGTTCGGGGTGGTGGCAGCCGACTGCCGCAGCAGGGCGGCGAGCTGTTCCGGCGTGACCTTTGCAGTCCGCACCATCTCGTTGACCTCGGCGGAATCCTCCTCCTGAATGCGCCGCTCCAAAATCTCGATGCGGTTGTTCAGCTTGATGCGGCGCTCCTTCTCTTTTTCCAGCATTGCCCGCAGCTTATCCGATTTTTCGCTCATAGTAACTCCTCCAATCATTTTGAAAGCCGTCCGAATCCGGCGAGATGCTTCTCCCAGTAGGACGAGTGAATGTTTGCGTACTTGATAGGGTCTCCGGCACTGACCATCATGCCATTGCCCAGATAGATCCCGGTATGGCTCATGCTGGGGGTGTCGTAGGTGCCTTTGAAAAAGACCAAATCTCCGGGCTTTGCTTCGGCTTCGGAAATATGCTGGCTTTTGTTCCACAAGCCGTTGGCGGTGGTGCGCCCCACATTGTAGCCGTTCTGGTTGTAGACCCAGCAGACATAACCGCTGCAATCAAACCCTGTTTCCGGGGTAGAACCACCCCACACATAGGGCGTACCAACATACTTTTGAGCTTCCTTGTAGATGGCGGCGAACTCCTCATCCGTCAGGGCTTCTGCCGGAATCTGATAGTCGATGCCCGGTGTGCCGGAGCCATCCGAGCCACCGGGCGGCAAGCCTCCATTAAAAAGATAAGGTCTGCCGCCCAGCGTATCCTGAAAGATCTCGTACCGTTTCCATTGGTCAGCATCCAATTCTTCCCGGATGACCACCTCCAAGCCACGATTGACCAGCTTGGTGTGGAAGATGCGGTACTCATAGGGCACCTGCGTGGGAACCGGGATTCCTGCCGGGCTGATGACCCAAACGGTCTTGTACCGTATCTGTACCTCCACCCATGTGGTCAGTTTGTACTGCTTTTTGAAGGTCTCCTTCAGTTTTCCCTGTACCTCGCTGCGGGTGTAGTCATCATACAAGGTGGTCAGGAACGAAGTGAGCTGCCATGGGTCATGCTCGATGGGGTCAAGATGGTACTGGTACTCGTTGTAGCCGGGGTGGTCGGTGGGAGTGCGCTTGATCTTTTTATCCAGCTCCTTTTCCAGCTTCTTGTAGTCCTGTTCTGCGCCCCGGATGTCCCGGTCCTCGGCAGAGTACATGGTCTGCCCGGACACCTGCGTACCGCCGGAAAAGAGGATTCCGCAGGAGGAAAAGCCCGACATCACCATGAGGATGAGCAAAAGAAAAACGCCCACGATCACCAGAACGTGTGCGTTGCTCTTGGCGGCATTCATCAGCCCCTTTACAGCGGTGCTGACGGCAGTTTTGCCTTTCTCCACCGCCTGTTCCACGCCGGATCGGGCAGCAGATGCGCCATTGGATGCAGCCTTACCGCCTGCGGTCTGCGCCGCTGTGCCGGACCGGGCGGCGGCATAGTAGCTTTTGTGGATTTCTTGCCGCTGTTTCCAGCGTGAAAGCCAGTTGGAGCCACCCTTGCCGGTGCCGGATGCGCCTGTATCTTGTGCCGCAGTTGGCTCCTGTGCAGAAGATTTTGCGGTTTTGGTGCCTTTCTTGCCCTGCATCTTGGCTTTCTTTTTCAGCTTTTTGGCGTAACGGCTCTTGGAAATATCCCGGACACTTCCAGCCGCCTTTTCGCCCTCGCTCAAAGCCTGCGTGCCCACATTGTCATCCTCGTACTGGTCAACCTCCCGGTGCACCGCAGACCGGGCGGCATGGGCGGCGTACATTTCCCGCTTCTGTGCCTTGCTCAAACGGCTCAACTCGTCCGGGGTCAGTTCCGCCTTGCCAAACCGCAGATGCTGTGCCTTTTCCGCAGCTTTATCTGCATCGGTTTTCAGCTTTTTCTTTTTGGGCACCGACTGCTCCACCCTCGTTTTCTTCGGGGGAGAACGGGTCTTTTTGGTTGAGGTTTCCTCCTTGATGTTCAGCTTCGGATTGCTCATGTCTGTGTGCCCTCCGAGATCTCGTTGAGTTTGGTCGTGAGGATGCGGTAGAGTTCAAGGTCTTTCGGGAAGTGGTCAACAAAGGGCAGGATCACGTTGCCGAAGAACAGCAGCCCTTCACCCTCACCGGAGTGAGTGACGTAGGAAAGCTGATGGGGCGAGATGTTGAGCTGCTTTGCGAGAATCTGCCGGTCTCCGTTGGCCTGATTGAGCATATACACAAAGTCCGAGTTTTCAAAAATATTCGATACTTCGGGACTTGCCAGCAGATCTTTGACATTCTGCGTTAGGGCTGTCGGAATGCCGCCCCACTTACGGAAACGCTTCCAAATCTCCACGGAATAAGCAGCAGTCTGCTCTTCCTTCAAGAGCAAATGGAACTCGTCTGCATAGTACCGGGTGGATTTTCCAGCACTGCGGTTGGCGGTCACGCGCCCCCACACGGCATCCTGTACGATAAGCATACCGAGTTTCTTCAACTGCTTGCCAAGCTGCTTGATGTCAAAACAGACAATGCGGTTATTGATATCCACGTTGGTGTGGTGGTTAAAAATGTTCAAACTGCCCTTGACGTAGATTTCCAGCGCAGCCGCCACATGGCGGGCTTCCGGTTCGTCTTGCGTCAGCAGGGCGTTGTACAGATCTTCCAACAGCGGCATATTTTCCGGGGTGGGATTCTCGAAATACTTGCGATAGATCACATGGACGCAGCGGTCAATGACCGTCTTTTCCACCGGCTGCAAGCCCTCTTTGCCGCCCACCACCAGTTCGCACAGGGACAGCACAAAGTCGGCTTTCAAAGCCAGAGGGTTATCCTCTTCCGAGTAGTTGCTGTTGATGTCCATCGGGTTGATATATTGGGTGCTGGCAGGGCTGATGTGGATGACCTGCCCATGCAGACGCTCCACCAGCGGAGCATATTCTGCCTCCGGGTCGCAGATGATAATATCATCGTCTGTCACGAGGAATGCGTTGCAGATCTCACGCTTTGCGCTGAAGGATTTACCGGAACCGGGAGTGCCCAAAATCAGACCGTTGGGGTTCTTCAGCTTTTTGCGGTCAACCATAATCAGGTTGTTGGACAGGGCGTTCAAGCCATAATACAGGCTTTCCTTGCCATTGTCGAACAACTCCTGTGTGGTAAACGGCACAAAGATTGCCGTGCTGCTGGTGGTCAGACCGCGCTGGATCTCGATTTGGCAGTCTGCCAGCGGCAGCGAGGACATAAGCCCCTGCTCCTGCTGAAAATCGAGGCGGCATAATTCGCAGTTGTGCTTCTGGGCAATGCTGACTGCCTGAAACACGTTGGTTTCCAGTTCCTGCTCGGTTTTCCCGGTGTTCAGCACCAGAAAAGTAACAAGGAACATACGCTCGTTTTGCGACTGCAATTCTTTCAGCAGGGCTTTTGCATCCCGCCCATAAGTCGCCAAGTCTGACGGCAACACGTCCATATCATATCCGGCGCGGACGGCTTTCTTCTGCTCTTCGATTTTGCTGCGGTCGAGTTCCGTGATGGTGTGCTTGATGGTTTTGATGGCCTTGTTCTGGTCAACGGACTGGATGTGCATGGTAACGATCTGGCTGGAATCCATATCAAGGAAATCCTTCAAAAGCTGATCGCTCAGGTCAGAAGCCGTAATATTCAGGAAGCTGACCGCCCCGAAGATGCCGCCCACCTGAAAGGTACGGCTGTTCTTAAACGCCAGCGCAGTGGGGGCAATGGCATCCTTTACGGACAGACCACTGGGCACAAGGTCTTTCCAGTTGAAGTGGAACTTGTTGGCTCCATCCATGTTCAGCATCTCATGCATCAGCCGCAGACGCTCCGTACCGTCCAGCGGCTTTGCCAGAACGCCCAACCTGTGAAAGTTGTTCATCAGGTCGTTCTGGATGTGCTCTAACCGAGGTTTGACCTGCGCCATGCTGTCGCCCTCGATGCCATAGGTCAGGAATTTGGTCTTGGTCAGGCCGTTGTTGCCCTTGGAAAGCTGCTGCCGCAACATCTGGCTGTACTCGGCTCGCACATCATCAAAGCCATCCTGCTGGTACGGGATGCGGATGGACTTCTCGAAGTCCGCCGAATCGGTGGCGGTATTCACGAAGGACAACTCGAAGTGGATAGAGCTGTCGAAAAAGTTGAGAAAACTGCACCATTCCTCAAAGATGGCGGTCTTGTCCTCCTGCTGCGCCAACTGATAGTTGATATCCTGATACTGGATGGTGCGGGTGTAGTAGCCGGGGCGGACACGGCAGGTGCCGTCCTCAAACATCCGCTGGAATGGGATGCTCTCCTGTGCCGTGCGGGGCACCGTGGACTTGGGCGGCTTTTTGCCGCCGTCCTTATTCTTTTTCAGAAACGGAATCATGGGCGTCATCTCCCTTCACAAGCAGTGCATAGTAATTGTGGGTCTTGTACGGGCGCACCTTCGGGCGGACGAACCTTGCCTGAATGTAGTACCGCAGGATCTTTTCAGCCGGCTGGCCGTTCTTCTGGTACATAGCCAGAAAGAACATAGGCAGCATGACCGCCATCATGCCAAGGGTAGCGCCAGAATTGCCTGCGGTGTCCCGCAAAACAAAGAACAGCGGCACGCCTACGACTGCCGCTGCACCAAAACAGATAAGCTGCCGGGCGGTCAGGTTGAAGGCTACTTTGGACTTCACCTTGCTGAAATCGCGCGGCACGGAAATATAAGCTGCCAAAATTTCACCTCCTTAGTGTGCGCCCAGAATGCTCCGGGCGACGGAACCAGTCTTGAACAGCGTAAAGCACAGCAGCACCGTGTACCCCACGATGCTCCAGATCGAGTTGATGGCATCCCCGGATATGGCAACATTCTGAAGCAGAACAGCGTAGATCGCCACGCAGATCAGAATCAGGAAGCCCTGAAATCCCAGCGCAAACAGAGAACGAAGATAGTTCTGTCCAACATGGGATTGCTCATGGTTGCCCCATGTTGCCATGGGCACCGGAGCCAGACTGACCATCATATAGATCTCAATCATTCTTCCGTAGACGATGACGAAAATCACGATGGACAGGATGCGCATGGTGATACCGATGAAGAAGGACTGCAAGAACAGCCCGAACAGGGGGCCTACGTCCATCTGCATCATGCTGGATTGCAGCATGGAAAGCCCGATGTCGTTGACCCGTGTGTTGCCGGAAATAATGCCGCTGGAATTTGCCACCACCTGCTGCGTCACGTCGAACACCGCCATGATGATGTCAAACGTATTCGAGATCATCCAAACCGAAATGGCAGTTTTGAAAATCCACTTCAAAATCAATGCCGGTTCAAACTGTGCCATATTGTTGTGTTCAGTAATCATCTGAATCAATTCATAGCAAGCAATGAAGGTCAAAATCACACCTGCAATGGGCAGCACCACATTCCGGGAGAGGGCTTCGATCATAGCAAAAACGCGCGGTTCAAAACTGGATGGTTTGGTGCCGACCTGCTGTGCGATGTTGCCCACTTGGGTGTTCACATCATCGAACAGGCCGTTGAGATTGGACATGATTGCTGCTGTCAGCAGCGACTTGATCCAATCAGAGATCGCTTTGAGAACTGTTTCCACTCAGCGCCACCACCCATCAGGAAAAATGATTGATCAGGGTCTTGAGCAGGTTGAGCAAAAAGATAATGTGCGTCAGAAACTGCATAAAAATCGCCTCCCTTTCAAGTAACAGTGAATATTCGTTTTGCAATGCGCTTCCTTTGTAATAAGGAATCCGTTTGCCACGGTGGGGCTGAAAGCTGCTTGCAAGTAATATGTAAGGGCGGCAAACGCCGCCCGGAAAAGATCAGCCGAACAGACCGCTCAGCAGGGGCACCAGAGTGATACCGATCAGGGCAACGCCGCCGCCAGCCATGAGCTGTTTCA
>ENA-OYXU01000706-OYXU01000706.1-human-gut-metagenome-genome-assembly--contig:-NODE-706-length-12777-cov-6.047634_pt1 | contig 12777 bp, 6 predicted proteins | sample MGYA00243243_ERZ653435 | MGnify/ENA primary metagenome ERZ653435 (study PRJEB26926, sample SAMN06165113) | human gut metagenome | biome: ENVO:00009003; feature: ENVO:2100002; material: ENVO:00002003... | reverse complement strand
TAGTCTCGTGGGCTCGGAGATGTGTATAAGAGACAGGGCAGAGGTTAAGACATGCGTTGTGCATCGACTGATATACGAATGAGCCTTCGCCTGTTTTCTCGCGCTGCATAAGGGCGGCAAGCAGACCGATTGTGAGGTGCATGCCTGTGTTGGAGTCACCAAGAGCCGCGCCTGACTGTGTCGGGATGTTGTAGGGGCCTTCGTACCAGCCTGTCGTGGAGGCGGCGGCTGCCGTCACCTGTGCTACCGGCTCGTAAGCCTTCAGATTGGCATATTTTGACGAAACGGGGAAACCTTTGATTGTGCCGTAGATACATCTCGGGTTGAGTTTGTGGACTTCTTCCCAACTGAAACCGAGTTTGTCCATAGCTCCCGGGTGAAGATTCTCGACGAAAATATCGCAGCCCTGAATAAGTTTTGTCAGAATGGCCTTGCCGTCGGGAGTCGCAGCGTCAAGAGCAAGAGACTTTTTGTCTGAGTTAAGCTGGAGGAAATAATAGCTCGGCTCGTTAGGGTCAAACTGAAGTTCCTTACGTGTGGCATCGCCGACACCGGGACGTTCGATTTTGATTACCTCGGCGCCAAGCCATGCGAGAAGTTGAGTACAAGAAGGGCCTGATTGAACTTGAGTGAAGTCAACCACTTTGATACCCTGAAGAGGAGCTGTATTCATAATGTTTTAGTTTAGATGTTTTTATTTAATTCCGTTGCTTTTAAATTCAAAACAAATAAAGTCGCAATTTGTTAATGGCGTCCTCATTTTTTACATTTCACAAAAAAATCGACGGGGAGTGTAACGTTTAGAGTATATTTGTGTCTTAGAGACAAAAGGTCACACCAATCAGATATGCGACGTCGCGATTTTGAGTTATTTGCAGCTGAAATAAGGCCAAGACTGTCAGCGAGGGCAGCGTCGGTCACAGGCGACCGGTCTGAGGGCGAGGATATCGCCCAAGACTGCCTGCTCAAGCTGTGGACTCTGCGCGACACGCTCGATGATTACACTAATCCGGAGGCTCTGGCGATGACCATAGCCTACCGCATGGCGCTCAACTCCGTGCGCGGCCGACGCACTGACACGGGGCTTGACGACGCGGCACTCGCCGACGCCGGCAGCTCGCCCGAGGACGAATATATAGACTGCGAACGAGCCAACAGCGTGAATGCCATCCTCGCCTCGCTGCCCGACGTCTCGAGAGCCATCATCGAGATGCGACACATCGACGGGATGAGCTGCGGCGAGATAGCGGCGCTTATCGGCTCGACAGACGGAGCGGTGCGCACGGCTCTGTCACGTGCGAGGCAACGTGTGGCCCGAATGTTTTTAGAAAAAGATATAAATTAAGCGGATATGAAACTGTTATTTATACATAAATCAAAGTCACGGCTCTCTGACGGCGAGGCGCGCAGGCTTACCTCCGCCTTCCTTGACGGCAGCACGAGCTTGGACGACGAGCGCCGGCTCTATGACTACTACCGCTCGGGGCGCGCGGCTGACGACCTCAAGGCTTATGCGCCGATGTTCGGCTGGTATGAGTCGCTCGGTCGCGACAACTCTGTCAAGAGCAACAGCCGGGGCGTGACACACCGGGCCGCAGCCTTTATTACAGCGGCCATTGTCACGGCAGCTGCCGTAGTCATAGGTCTGACCCATGACACGACGGCATCGCCCGAGGAAATCTATGCCGGCTCATACATACGCCGCGACGGACACACAATCACCGACATTGATCTCATTCTGCCGGAGCTCCGCCGCACGGAATATATCGTTGACAGCACTCTTTTGGCTCAGACGGTCATCCCTGACTGCAGCCAGATTGAGCGACGAATTCTCGAAAATGCTATCAGCGGTATCGACGACCCCGAAATTGTCGAACTCATTAAACAAGATTTTTAGTAACTTTGCCACAACCAATTTAATAACGGTCCACGCTATGCTTAACAAACATCTCAGAATAATCATTGCCGTTTGCCTTGCAACATTTTGTGCGATTACAGGCTCGGCTCAGGCCGCCATACAGAAAATCGTCGACCAGCTCGAAAAAGAAAAAGACATCAGTGTCACATACTCCGAGCGCCGCAATCCGTCGACTAAAAAAATCGTGTCTCAGAGCACATATCTTTCGGGCAGAAACCGCGCCGATGCAGACAAACTGTGGAAAGCTTTTGAAGACGAACGTAAAAATTCGGTTTCTGTCACAAAAGAGCGTAACTCGTCGTTTATCATAAAATTTGAAGACAAAGAGTACACAGCGGCATATATTTTGTCCATAACACAGAACAACTCATGGACATTGGTCATCAGCCGCAAGCAGACCGGCTCAAAAAACAGCAGCAGCCTCGACCCTGAGATGTTTGACAGCAATATTACGGAGGCTGAACAATTGGCCGCCGGCATCATAGAGTCAATCGACAAAGCTATAGAAAACAATAATCTGACCGAACTTAACACATTCACGGCCGATAATTGCAATTACACATATACATATAACTACAGGAGCTCCGACAAAAGCGAACGCGCAGCAAAGTTGCGTGAGCAGGCGGCAAAAAAGCGTGAGCAAGCCGCCAGAAAACGCGAACAAAATGCAAGGAATCGCGAACAGGCTGCCGAAGCACGCAGACAGGCAGCCGAAGCGCGACGTCAGGCTGCAGAGGCTCGCAGACAAGCCGCAGAAGCACGACGTCAGGCAGCCCGCAACCGCTCGGAGAGCACATCCAAATCAAACACATACACCGTCAGGACTATAACCGAAAACGGCAAGACCACGACCATCTGCTACGACGAGTACGGCAATAAAGTCTATTATAGCCTTTGAAAAAACGATAATTCCCGACTCGGACGTTTAAACTGACAAATAACAATCTACCGACCGCATCCCAAAAGTTTTGTGTATAGCTTTTGGGGTGCGGTTTATATTATTATACCTACGATGTTACGGGGCAATTGCAAAACCCATTTGAATTGTTAAACAAAAATATGTAGGGACATGCCAAAGCGACCTGACGGGAGCGACGGCATGTATAGGGCGCGGATCATGCCGGCCACATCATACTTGCCAAAGGCACGTCCCTACATTGTTTTTAACAACCGCCTCTTTACATTGACCCTGTTTTTTACTTAAATTTATCAGCAACATGCATAAACAAATATTTCCATTTTGCGGCAGCCCTACAGGCTGCATTCTTTAATTATTTTAGCACCTACGGTGCTATTCATTAATAACCCATTTTTATATTAATATCCAAAAAGTGGCAAAAGGAGATTGCACAATAAAAAAGAATTGCTAACTTTGCAGTCGCAACCCCGAGGAGAGATGCCGGAGCGGTCGATCGGGGCGGTCTCGAAAACCGTTGTGCCCTTACGGGTACCCAGGGTTCGAATCCCTGTCTCTCCGCTAATATTTAGGCTTCCCATTCTGTGATGGGGAGCCTAAATTTTTTATCAAAGCGAAGACAGTGACTCGAAGGGCCCCTGAGGGCTCGTAATCGCGTAGCGCTTTCGTAGGGGCGCAATACTTTGCGCCCTCGTAGTCAAGCATTACATAGCTTCATGGCGGGCGCAAAGTTTTGCGCCCCTACCATTTGCCGACTTGTCATTATTTGGTTAGATTAGTCTAATTAGCCTGATTGGACAAATAAAGGCGTAAGATAAAACGCAGGCGAGGCTGCGCCGTCGTGGGCGCAGCCTCGCTGCTATTAAGGGGTGTGAACTATTCTATGTGATTAGTTTGTCCAGAGGTAGTTCTGGCCGAGCTCCTTGTTGTAAACAAGCTGCTGGCTCGGGATGGGATAAGAATAGTACTGGGGTTTGAACTCGCGTTTGAGCGACGGCCAGTTGATGTTACCATTGATGTAGCCGTTTGTGGTGGCAACCTGAACGGGGCAACCTGTGATGTTGGCGCCGAGGAGGATGTCCTGATTAGCAGCCTTGGTCTGGTCGAGTTTGTCAAGCCAGTGCCAACGGATGAGGTCCCAGTAACGGAAGTCGTTGTCCATAATGAGCTCGCAGCGGCGGCAGCGGCGAACCTCCCAGATGAGGCTTGATACGCCGGTGTGGTTTGCGGGGTCATTCATAGATGACAGCGATGCGACAGTCTGGTTGGGGAGCTCAGCGCGAGCATAGAGGAGATTGAGGGTCTTGTTGAGGTCAGCGTCAGTGAGTGTACCGAGCTCGGCCTTAGCCTCAGCGTTCTCGAGAAGGATTACAGAATACCAGTAGATAGGTGCGCAGACAATGTTGCGAGTAGTACGACGATCATCAAGGAAGTCAGCAGTGTTGTCATATTTGCTGACACCGTAACCTGTCGAAGATGTCATACCGGTTGCGCCGGCACGATCACCGGTGAGGCCTGTGAAGTAGACAAACGGGTCAGTGGTCTGAGCGAGGCGGTTGTCGCGGACATCAAGCAGCTTCTGGATAGAGAAAATCTGATTATCAGCATCCCACTCGCCGACATCGCTCTTGTCAAGTGTTGTAAGGGCAAGAGGTTTGCCGTCTTTGAACAGGTAAGCGTCGAAGGCGTCTTTGGTGATACCGTTGATAGGAGTCGTACCGCAGGTGAAGTCAGCGACACAGTTCATTATGATGTCTTTAGCGTAGCCGCGGAAGAGAATCATCTCAGGGTTGTTGACCATAGCGGGCACAGCCGAAGCTTGGGTGTAGAACGACTGGTAGTTGGCGCGATACTGCTGAGCGAGACTGTAACGGCCTGAAGAAATCAGGTAGTCAGAAGCCTTGGCTGACTCCTCGAGGAGTTTTTTAGCACGCTGAGCGTCAGGAGCGAGACCGTTCTCAGCCTGTGTGCAGTATTTGCGGTAAGTACCCTCGCAGAGACACATGTAAGACTTCATGGCGTAAGCGAGGTCACGTGACCAGTACTGGCTGTTTTTGTTAGTGGTGATGTTAGCGCAGGCGTAGTCAAGGTCTTCGAGAATCTTGTCAAACACCTCATCACGTTTCTGACGTGTGCCGTAGAGGACGTTATCATCTGTCACATTGAGCACATGGTCAACGAAGTTGCAGTCACCGTAGCGACGGACGAGGAGATACTGCTGATAAGCGCGGCACATGCGGGCGATACCCATCCAGTTGGCTTTGATGACAGGGTCGAGTGAAGAGCCCTCGAGGTTCTGGATGATTGTCACCGAATGGCGGAGGTTAGTATACGGGCTGGTGTAGCTGGCGCTTGTCGAAGGAATGTTTGTGAACTTCCAGTCAGTGAAATTAGAAGAGCACTGATCGTCAGTGAGCGTGTTGAAATAGAATTCACCGTATGACGAACCGCTGGCATAGCCGGTGAAGTACTGCAGCATCTGGTCGACCTGCAATTTTACGTTATCTTCGTTGTTCCAGTACGCAGCATTGTCAGTCTCGCGATCGAGAGGATAACGGTTGTCATCAAGGAAATCGTCACACGCGGTGAAGCCGAGTCCACTGACAAGAAGAGCACCGATTAATATAGATTTTTTCATTTTGAAATATTATTTACGATTAATGAAATGCCTTATCTCTTAGAGTGTAACCTGCATACCGAACGAGAATGTGCGAGGCATAGGAGTTACACGGCCGAAATCTTGGTTGACATTTGAACTTGTGCCATAGTAAGAGGCATTGTGTGTCGAACCGATTTCGGGATCGATGCCTGTGCCCTTCATGCCATTGTGGAGGAGGCAGAGATTCTCAACTGTGAAATAGAGGCGTGCGCGCTGGATGAGAGCTTTCTGAGTGAGGTTTGTGGGGAGGGTATAACCGACAGTGAGCTGTTTGAAGCGCAGATATGACATATCCTGCAGATATTTGGACTGGGGATAGAAGTTGAATTTACCCATAGGGATGCCTGCTACTCTGCCTGCACCTGCAGCGCCGGGATAGAGGCAGGGGAAGTCGTTGCTCTGGCTGATTTCATAGCCGATAATCTGGTTAGCGTCATTATACAGAATCTTGTTGTAAGAGTTCTGGTTTGCATAGGTTGCGTCAGCACCACGAGTCAGAGGCATTACGAATGCCGAGCACGACCAGTAATCACGTTTGCCTACGCCCTGGAAGTACATGTCGATATCGAAGCCTTTCCAAGCACCGCCGAGACGGAACGAGTACTCGTAGCGAGGCATCGAGTTACCGATTTTCTTGAGGTCACCGTGATTCTTTGCAGAGCCTGCAGGATAGATACCTGCTTCACGTTTGTTGGGGTCTTTGTAGACTTCGCGGTGGTTTTCCCAGAGCCAGTCATTGTCAGTGCGGTAGCCGCCGTCGATAACGCCGTTGCCGTCAAGGTCTTTGAACTTGATGTCACCGGGGCCGTAAACGAATGAGCCACTCTGCAGGAATGTCTGGTCAGGAAGAGCTCCGCCGGGTTCGGTCGTATAATTAAGGGTGAATGTGCCGGGTTTGCAGTCGTCTTCAGTGAAGTAGCGGTCTGTCTCGAAGCCCCAGATAGCACCGTACTCGGCGCCGTCATAGAACGTGTTGAGCATCATGTCAGCGTTGCGATATTTAACGACCTTGGTCTTGCCGTCGTAAATGCTGAAGTTTGCGTAAACGTCGAAGTCGCCGAAGCTCTTGTTATAGCTCAGACCGAGCTCCCAACCACGTGTGCGGAGCTGACCTTCGTTGACGTAAGGAGCAGATGCGCCGAGCACACCGGGAAGTGTAAGACCGGGGGCGAGCATGTCTTTGGTATCGCGCTGGAACCAGTCGAAGTTAACGTTGAGCGAGTTGTCTAAGAAACCGAGGTCAAAGCCTACATCGACAGTCTCGACGCGCTCCCAGCTAAGTGACGATGACACGAGAGTCGGGGTGCTTGAGTACTTGGTGGGGTTAGTTGCGCCGGCTTGGAGCCACAGATAATTTGACGGACCCGAGATGGTGCTGATGAACATGTTTGAGCCGATGGCTTCGTTACCGATCTGACCCCAAGATGCGCGGATTTTACCGTTGCTGAGGATATCGTTGATGTTAAGGCTCTTGAAGTAATTTTCTTCGGTGAAGCGATAACCGATAGAACCTGAGGGGAAGAATGCCCACTGGTCATCAGCCGGGAAACGAGACGAACCGTCATAACGGCCGTTGAACTCGAAGAGGTAGATGCCCTTGTAGTCGAAGTTGAGTCGGCCGAAGAAACCGGCTGTTGCACGGTGTGCGAGCGAGTTGGTGATGGTCATGTCAGTGCCTTTCTCGCCACCGTCAGTGAGGTTGAGGACGGGGAGGTTGACATCGAGGAGGTTAGCGCGGGTGGCACCGAAGGTGTTGCTGTTGAACTGCTCGGCTGTACCACCGACCATAACCTTCAGGTTGTAGTCGTTGAAGAAGGTGTTGGCATAAGTGGCGTATACGTTAGTTGTCCAAAGGACAGAACGCATATTGCTCTGCGAAGCCTGAGTCTTGGTTGAGATGTCAGCAGGTGCGAGAGCTGTATTAGACCAGTTGTTCCAAGCGTAAACAGGGAGGTTGTAAGACTGCGAGTTGTAGTTCTGCAGGTCATAGGTATAGTCAGCGTGGAGAGTAAGGCCCTTGACTATATCGGCATCGATGTAGGCTTGAATTTTGGTATCGCTGGCCCAGTCTTTGAACTCACCGCCGTCAGTACGTCCGGCAATAGTTTTGTAGTAAATCTGTTTGCCGTCATATTCGCGATAGCCCAGCGGGTTGAAGTACGAACCCCATCGCCAGAGGTAAGTCGGGTTGGCCTGACCGACGATGTTGTTCGGGCCTTTGTACTCTTTGCTCGAGTAGTTAAAGCGGACACCTGCGCGCAACCAGTCGAAGATTTCGGTGTTGACGTTGAGGGCTGCGGTGTAGCGGTGCATCTTGCCGGGGTTGAAGTTCTCCATGGCCTGACGACCGTCATAGCCGAAAGAGGCGCGGTAGTTTGTGCGGCCGCTCTGACCTTCGAGGCTGACATTGTGCTTATTGCTCGGTGCAGCATCATTATACCAGATGTCACCCACGTTCCAGTCAGCATAGTAGAGAGTCTCCATGACCTTACCGGTGACGGGGTCTCTCATGATATAGTAGTCACCGACATTGTTCTCGTCGACATAGGGACGGAGAGCGCCTGTGCCGCGGGGACCGCCGTTCTGCTCTAACCATTTCTCGGCGAAGGGGAGAAGGTTGGTGAAGTGCATACCGAAGAGCTCGGTGTCACCACCCGAACGTTTCTGCTGGTCAATCATGGCGCGCAGCTGAGTGGGCACGTCAGAGTATTTAGGCAGAGTTGTCGGGCCTGTCCAGCCGAAGTTGTTGGTATATTTGACAGACACGCGGTCTTTAGCCGAAGGAGTCTTGGTGGTGATGAGGATCACACCGAAGGCAGCGCGTGTACCGTAGATAGCTGAAGACGAAGCGTCTTTGAGCACACTGATTTCCTTGATATCGTCGGGGTTAACGAACGAAAGGTCGTCAACAGGCACACCGTCGACTACGATAAGAGGATTAGATGTCTGGCCGTTAGACAGCGTACCTGTGCCGCGGATGCGCATGGTGGCATTGCCTGACGAGGTGATATCACCGTTGCTTGCGGTGATTGTCAGACCGGGGACTGAGCCCTGAAGGGCTTTGGCTACGTCAGTCTGCGGACGACCGTCCATGACTTTTGCTACGTCGACCGTAGCGACAGCTCCGGTGAGGTTGGCGCGTTTCTGTGTGCCGTAACCGATAGCGACGACTTCATTAAGCATCTCGGTAGTGGGCTGGAGATAAACTGTCATGCCGTCAGCAGCGGCGATGTTAACCGTCTTGTAGCCGACGTAAACCACTGTCAGCTGAGCGCCGGGAGCGGCCTTAACAGTAAAATTGCCAAAAGCATCGGTCGATACACCCATCTTAGTTCCTTTGGGCGTAACACTGGCACCGATGACGGGCTCATTGTTCTCATCGAGGACTGTACCTTTGATGGTGACAGCCGCCTGACTCTGCGTTTGAGGCTCGGGATTAGCCATCGCTGTGAGGGCGACGCCGGGCATCCCGCATGCCAGAAGCATTGTCAATAGAAGATGTTTTCTCATAAAACTTAAATTACTGAAAATAATGTGGTTGAAATTGGGTTAGGATTTTGATGTAGTTGTTTTACAGGTACGTAAGGCTTTGATTTACTGTCTATTTCTTTAATTAAAGGATTTTGAGGTTTATAAATTATAGTTGTTGATCACTGTTTTTCAGCTGACTTAAAGGCCGGACGTCTCTGCGTCACGGGGTTAGCGGCGTTTTTGTATCTCTTGTCAAGAGATGCAAAAAAATCAGAAACCCTAAAAAGCTGCAGCATTTATAATTAGCATAAATGACACCGTGATATTTCGTCCGCGTTAGCGGTCGGAGCCGCATAGCGGCGCGGGCATATGAGCCTATGACAAGCAGGCTGTCAGGTCTGCGTAGTCATAGGTAATAGAATCAAATAAAATCATTCACTCTGTAGGGGTGACGCAGCCACTAAACATTTGATAATCAAAGCGGCGCACCTACAGCGCGCTATGTCTATAAATCGGAAAATTTACCACGGTTGCGCAGACCTGACGGCCTGCTTACCGTGGCCTCACATACGGCGCTGCGCTGCAGCGCGGACGCACCTGACGGCGCTCAAATTTCATGCGCTTTAACCAACATTACCATCATGCAGCGCAGTCGCGCCGGCCGATTTAACTTAATTTTATATAGTGATACTCGCGCGCGCATTAGTGCACGCAATTCCCCCGAAATAAGCTTTTAAGGCACCTCACGACGACGATTCACGTTATACCCCGATAATATTTATTAACTCTTAATGGCCTGATACGCGCTAAATTCAACGTAATTTTAAAAAATATCTTCAAAAAAGTGTTGCAGAATAAATTTTTGTGTTTATCTTTGCCAAGCGCAATGCATCTCTTGACAAGAGATACAAAAACGCACATTCAAGCCACTCGGCGCAGAGGCGCCAAGGCACACCAAGTCAGCTGAATATCAGTGATTAACAACTATAATTTATAAACCTCAAAATCCTTTAATTAAAGAAATAGACAGTAAATCAAAGCCTTACGTACCTGTAAAACAACTACATCAAAATCCTAACCCAATTTCAACCACATTATTTTCAGTAATTTAAGTTTTATGAGAAAACATCTATTCGTGACTTTGCTTCTCGCATGCGGGATGCCCGGTGTCGCCTTCACAGCGATGGCCAATCCCGAGCCTCAAACGCAGAGTCAGGCGACTGTCACCATCAAAGGTACAGTCCTCGATGAGAACAATGAGCCCGTCATCGGCGCCAGTGTTACGCCCAAAGGTACTACCATGGGTGTATCGACCGACGCCTTTGGTAATTTTACCCTTAAGGTTGCTCCCGGAGCACAGCTGACTGTGGCATATGTCGGCTACAAAACCGAAACCGTAAAAGCTGCCGACGGCATGCAGATTTATCTTCAGCCGACCACCGAGATGCTTAACGAAGTCGTTGCAATCGGTTACGGCTCACAGAAACGCGCCAACCTCACCGGCGCTGTCGCTACAGTTGACGTAGCAAAAGTTATGGACGGCCGCCCCTCGTCAGACGTTGCCAAGTCTCTGCAGGGTGCTGTCCCCGGTCTTACCATCACGACCAATGACGGTGCGGTCAACTCTACCGCCCGTCTGAAAATCCGTGGTACAGGTACTCTTTCAAACGGTCAGGTTTCTAACCCCCTTATCGTTGTCGACGGTGTGCCTGTCGACGACCTCACATTTGTCAACCCCGACGATATCGAAAACATCTCCGTCCTCAAGGACGCCGCCTCGTCTTCGATTTACGGTACGCGCGCAGCCTTCGGTGTAATCCTCGTTACTACCAAGAAAGCAGCAACACAAGACCGTGTGTCAGTTAAATATTCAAACAACTTCGCATGGAGCCGCGCCACCACGCTCCCCGAATACTCATCGGTGCCCAACCAGCTGCGTGCCCTCATGCAGTCCAACAACCGTCAGGGTGTAGCCAACGAGCTCTTCGGTATGTATTTCGAAGACCTTATGCCCTATGCAGAGGCTTGGGAGAAACAGAACGGCGGCAAGGCATCGGGCTATCGCGAAATGATGCCTTTCCAAGACTGGGACAACGTAGGTGACTACTATGTCAACGCCGACGGTACAGGCGCCCTCTACTATGCAAACTGGGACGTAGCCGGCATCATGTTCCGTGCAGCTCCCTCTAACAAGCACAATGTCAGCGTCGAAGGCCAGAGCGGCAAGACCAACTACCGCATCTCTTTCGGTTATGACCGCCGCGAAGGCACTCTCGCTTTCAACGCTCCCGTCATGAAACGCTACAACGCCAGCGCCAACATCAACACCGAAATCTTCGACTGGTGGAAAGCAGGCGTACGCTTCACATACGCAGACAAAGTATATAACGGCAACCAGACATGGCGCAGCCCGTACACCTACGGATGGCGCTGGGGCTCGTACTTCGGCCCCTACGGCTACATGAAGGCTTACGAAGGCCGTCGTGTCGTGCCCGGCGATCCCGACTACGACAAAGGTGTTCCCGTACAGTGTAACGCTGCCGTAGGTTACGCTACAGAGGGCGGCCAGTATGAGGACGATGCCACCGACACCCGTATTCAGGCTTACACCGACATCAACCCGTTCAAAGGTTTCACTCTCCACGCAGACTTCACATATGACCGTCAGAATTACAACTGCCGTCAGGCTTGGATGCCTATCGAAGTTTGGAACACATGGAACGGCAACATCAACTACGTCTCGACTCAGCGCGGCACATCAGGCACATCTGCCCGCGAGACCAACTCGTACTCGACACTGTGGACAGTCAACGTCTACGGCACATACGAGCACACATTCATCGACAACCTCAACTTCAAACTGATGGCCGGCGGTACGGCAGAGCGCTTCACATCGAGCCAGTTCTACGCTGACCGTGACGTCCTGCTCGACGTTAACCTCCCCTACCTCGGTCTTACATCAGGCGGTAACAAGGGCGACCAGTTCCTTATCAGCAACACCCGCGGCCACCGTGCAACAGCCGGTTTCTTCGGCCGTCTCAACCTTGACTGGAAAGGCATCTATCTCTTAGAGTTCAACGGCCGCTATGACGGTTCGTCACGTTTCCCCGCCTCCGACCAGTGGGCATTCTTCCCCTCAGGCTCAGTGGGCTACCGCTTCACCGAAGAAAACTACTTCAAGAATCTTAACATCAACGACATCCTGAGCAACGGTAAACTCCGTGCTTCTTACGGCCATATCGGCAACGAGGCTATCGGTACGAACATGTTCATCTCGACAATCGGCACCGGCTCGCTCAACTGGCTCACCGGCGGCTCGAAAACACCGTATGCAGGCATGCCTTCACTCGTGTCTTCGTCTCTGACATGGGAACGCGTCGTAACCACCGACATCGGTCTTGACCTCGGTTTCCTCAACAACTCGCTCAACCTGACATTCGACTGGTTCCAGCGCGATACCAAAGACATGCTCGCTCCCTCACAGACACAGCCCGCCGTCCTCGGCGCAAGCGCTCCTATGGGCAACAACGGCTCACTCCGCACACGCGGCTGGGAGCTCGGCATCAGCTGGAATCACAGCTTCGGCGACGCTGACGTCTATGCCAACTTCAACATCTATGACGGCAAAACCAAAGTCACAAGCTACCGCAACGATGCCGGTCTTATCAACAACTTCTATGACGGCAAAAACTACGGCGAAATCTGGGGCTTCGAGACAGACCGCTTCTTCGAGGAGTCTGACTTCGAGCGCAACGCCGACGGCAGCTACGTCAAAGACGCCAAAGGCAACTTCATCCCCGTTGAAGGCGTAGC
>ENA-OYXU01000704-OYXU01000704.1-human-gut-metagenome-genome-assembly--contig:-NODE-704-length-12789-cov-4.911418_pt1 | contig 12789 bp, 8 predicted proteins | sample MGYA00243243_ERZ653435 | MGnify/ENA primary metagenome ERZ653435 (study PRJEB26926, sample SAMN06165113) | human gut metagenome | biome: ENVO:00009003; feature: ENVO:2100002; material: ENVO:00002003... | reverse complement strand
GTGGAGGGGGTGGGGATTATAAGTATTTTAGGTCAATAGGCTCCGTTCAGTGAAAATTTGAAACTCTTTCCTTTGGAGTTTGTGAAAGTTCCGGAATATTCGACCCAACTCATCCCGGCATTGACCGTACCGCTGAATTCACCGGTACTCTGTCCGTCGGAAGTGTATTCGAAAAGTTCCATATAGTCGCCGTCCCTATGGCCGGTCAAAGTCAGCCATCCTCCTCCGGTTTTAGTGTAGCGGTAACGGCCCGTCACGGAATTATCTGAATTAAGAGTGAGTTCCATTTCAATGGGGTATTTACCGACAGTTCCCGAAAAGGCGGCTCGTGCATGGTTACCTGAACTCTGCGCCGAAGGCATCGGAGTTTCATCGTCCTCCGTTACCGCCTCATCGCTCTCAGACATATCTATATCTGCAACAACTGTTTCCGAATCATCCGAGGTCCCTTTGGCAGAAAATTCGGTTTTATCGCCTTCCTCATCTTTGATAATCAGCTTTTTCCGGCTAAGAGTCAGAATCTCCCATTTTTCTTCGTTACCATCCTCAAAAGCTTCAGATTTAAATTGCTTCACCAGATTTTCTTCCGTCTCGCCGGTTTGTGCGAGAATCTCATCATTAGCTGAGGCCTTGATATTGTCATTCCATTTTATGCGGATTTCTTTAGCATCAGCCTCCCAAGTACCTGTGGCTCTAATACTCAAAACCTCGCCATAGCCATCAACACTGTAAACAAATCTTAATGCTACCGTATTGTCATTACCATCGTTACCTAAATCGAATTCCAAAATACCTAAGATTGAGACTTCTCCATCATCATCGGGTATATCACCAACCCATGTGGTTGAAGACAGGATTTCCTCGGTTTCTTTGTCAGACTGCCCGCAAGAAGCCATAGCCCACGAAAACAGGGTCAGCTGAAAACAGATTAAAAAATTTTTCATATCAGAAAAGATTTAACAGTTGATTGATAGCGAATCAGTTTTTTGCATCAAATATAGTGAATGTCATACCTAAAACCCCTATGGCAGCCGGAGCCGTCTGTTTCTTACCCGGAACTTTCAGGTAGCATATCTTAAAGATTTCATAATCCTCAATCTTATATTTGAAGCCTAAAGAAGTGGTCAGATCAACGGCTTGTCTGTCTGTGAAATTATCACCGTCAACCAAGGCGGAAATACCCATTTCCTGCGTGGCGTAAGTAATCACATCCCGCGCAAGAGAACCTTTGATTTCACGATTTGCAGGCATAGTTTCATGGAGTATATATCCGGCAATGAGGATGACAATAATTGTGATGATCAGATTTTTCATGTCTTTAAAATTTAGATTCAAGCAAGATTCATATTCTTTAATCCAAAGAAATGTTTCTTCCGCAAAACTACATTTTTTAAGAATATTTTCCAATAATTATTTCGGTTCAAATCAGTTCAAATATGATTTTAACCCTGAACCTTTAAAATTAACACGGTGATGGAGGAAGTCTAATTGGAGAAGTTGGGCGGATTGGGGCTGTGCGTCCTGGGGGCTGTGAGGAAAAGAAAGTTGAGTTTTGGCGCGGAAAATGCGGTCAAATGAAAAAAAATGTTTAACTTTGCGTGCAATAAAAAATAACGCTTTTTCACTCCTAACAATTCATAATCGTTATGTCATTTATTGCAGACAAAGTAAAGATGGACGGCCTTACCTTCGATGACGTTCTTCTTATTCCGGCCTACTCGGAAGTCCTTCCCCGTGAAGTAAGCTTAAAGACAAAATTTTCCCGTAACATCACGCTTAATGTTCCGCTCGTGTCGGCAGCCATGGACACCGTCACCGAATCGGCACTCGCCATCGCCATAGCTCGCGAAGGCGGAATAGGAGTGATCCACAAAAACATGACTATCGAGGAACAGGCACGTCAGGTCCATGCGGTCAAACGTGCGGAAAACGGCATGATCTACGACCCGGTGACCATCAAACGAGGCTCCACAGTCCGTGATGCCTTGAAAATCATGGAAGAATATCATATCGGCGGTATTCCCGTTGTTGACGACAACCGTAAGCTGGTCGGCATAGTCACCAACCGCGACCTCCGCTTCGAGCGCGATCTCAACCGCGCCATCGATGAAGTGATGACAAAAGATAATCTGGTCACCACCAACCAGAGCACAGATCTTGAAGAAGCGGCCGAGATTCTTCAGCGCCACAAAATAGAGAAGCTCCCCGTGGTAGATCCCGAGGGCAAACTCATAGGTCTTGTCACCTACAAGGACATCACCAAAGCGAAAGACAAACCGAACGCATGCAAGGATGACCGCGGCCGTCTGCGCGTAGCAGCCGGAGTTGGCGTGACCGCCGATTCCATGCAGCGAGTAGATGCGCTCGTCGAAGCAGGCGTTGACGCAATTGTCATCGACACGGCCCACGGCCATAGCAAAGGAGTTGTCGGCGTTCTTAAAGCAGTAAAAGAGAAATATCCTCATATCGACGTCGTTGTCGGAAACATCGCCACCGGCGACGCAGCGCGTTATCTCGTTGAAAACGGCGCTGACGGAGTGAAAGTCGGCATCGGCCCGGGTTCGATCTGCACCACCCGCGTGATAGCCGGCGTCGGCGTTCCTCAGCTTTCGGCCGTCTATGACGTGGCAAAGGCTCTCGCGGGCACCGGAGTTCCCCTGATAGCCGACGGCGGTATCCGGTATTCAGGCGATATAGTAAAAGCACTCGCAGCAGGCGCCTACAGCGTCATGCTCGGCGGAATGCTCGCCGGCGTGGAGGAATCGCCGGGCGACACCATTATCTTCAATGGCCGCAAATATAAATCCTATCGCGGAATGGGTTCGCTCGAGGCTATGGAAAAAGGCTCGAAAGACCGCTATTTCCAGGCGGGAGAAACCGACGTCAAGAAACTCGTGCCGGAAGGTATCGCGGCCCGCGTGCCCTACAAAGGCAATCTCTATGAAGTAGTCTATCAGATGCTCGGAGGCCTTCGTTCAGGCATGGGCTACTGCGGCGCTCCCGACATAGAGCATCTGCACAACGCCAAATTCACCCGCATAACCAACGCCGGAGTTGCCGAAAGCCATCCCCACGATGTGGCCATCACCGCCGAAGCTCCGAACTACAGCGCTTCTCACCAATAATCCCAAGGCGTCAGCAGTAGAATTTCCATAAATCATTATACGATGCCCTCCCGGCCCGTGACCGGGAGGGCATCGGCATTGAATCCCCCATCATGATCCGATGAATCTATCCCGAATAATACCAACGTTACTCGCAGCCGTCATGATCTCCATAGGCGCCCGATCAGCTGAACCGTCGGAAAACATGACGGTGATCACGGCAGGACCGGAGACCGTCACTCTTGGCGAGCTTATCAGGCAAAGAAACAAGGAGAAAAAGCGGAGCTATGACGAAAAAGCAGTTGACTCCCTGATAGAAAGGATGATAAATTACAAGCTGACCATAGCGGCGGCGAGGGAAGAAGGACTTGACTCGACTGCCGCATTCCTCAACGAAATGGGGCGTTACCGTCATGAGCTGGCACTGCCATATCTCAGAGACACTCACATCGACGACTCTCTTGTTTCGGTCGCTTACCGTCATCTGCAGGAAGTTCTCGATGTCGAACACATATTTATTCCCTCACCCGAAAATCCTGCAGAACGGGGGGAAACCGCTGCCCGGGCGGAAGCACTGCGCAAAAATCTCCGAGACAGTCTCAGTTTCGGAGAGCAGATCGAGCTGACGGGAGGAATGTGGCCATATTTTTTCGAGGACCTGGCCTTTACGACACCGATCGGAGAAATATCACCCGTAAAGGAATCGGTCTATGGCTTTCATGTCCTCAGAGTCAAAAACAGGCGTAAGAATCCGGGAATGGTCAAGGTCAGACATATCCTCAAACAGACCCGTGACCTGACTCCTGGAGAAGCCGCAATAAAAAAGCATCAAATAGACTCAATCCACGGACTTGTTGCCGCCGGAGGTGACTTTACGTCGATAGCGGCAGCAAACACGGAAGACCCGAAGGGGAAAGAGAACGGCGGCGAATTGCCATGGTTCGGGCCGGGGGAGATGGCAAAAGAGTTTGAAAAAGCGGCATTCGCCCTTAAGCCGGGTGAAATATCAGCCCCCATAAAAACAGATTTCGGGTGGCACATCATAAGATGCGAGGGAAGAAGGCCATTACAGCCTTTAGACTCCCTCAGACCGGTTCTTGAAAAGGCCATCCGGTCCGACGAACGTTCAAGCGCCGCTATAGAGGCAACCGTCAGCCGATGGAAAAGCGCTCATCCTGACAAAAAAGAGATGAGTCTTGCTGAAACTGTCAACGAGCTTATCGCTGAACTTCCGGAAAAGAATGCAGAATACAAGAGAAAGATCAAGGAGTTCGGGGAAGGACTGCTCGTCTATGAGATCCGCGACAGAGAGATCTGGTCACGGGCTACGTCAGACAGCGCAGGGCTTGAAGAGTGTTTCCGCAACAACCGGTCGGAATTCCGGTGGGATCGGCCACATTACAAAGGATATGTCGTCTATGCCAACAGCGATTCCATCGCCGACGCGGCATCGGACTGGCTGAAATCCACCTTAGCGACAGGCACCGGGCAAATCAAGTCAACCGATGTCAGGAAACAATTCGGGAAGGATGTCAAGATCGACATGATTATAGCCGGCCGGGGAGACAACAAAATAGTGGATTATCTGTGTTTCAACGGAGCGGCTCCTGAGGAGAGCCACTGGCAGGCCTACCGTGCTGTGAACGGACGGGTGATAACTTCGCCCGAGAACGCCACAGACACCAAAGGCGCCGTTGTCAGCAAATATCAGAAAATCCTCGAAGATGAATGGATGAAAAAACTCCGTAAAAGGTATAAAGTCAAGGTTAACCGCAATGCCATCAAAAAAGCGATGGGATTTTAACAATAATTTTCAGTCATAACTTTAGCCTACATCCTCAACCGCCCGACATTATGCTATTTTAGCATAAATAAATATCGCGATATAATTAAAAATTCGTAATTTTGGCCTCGAAAAGTAATTGAGCATTCATTAATTCATTATACGAGTGAAACTATCAAGATTAATCACATCCACCCTCTGTGCTATAGCCGCACTGTCGCTGACCGCCCAGAACAACGTCGCCGAGGAGGTAGCATGGGTTGTAGGTGACCAACCAATCTGGAAATCAGAGATTGAGGAACAATACAATAACCTGCAATACGAGAACGCCAACATTCCGGGCGATCCATATTGTTTCATACCCGAACAGATAGCCATCGAGAAGCTCTATCTCCATCAGGCCGAAATAGACACTGTCGAAGTATCGAACGCCTCCGTGGTTGCGGAAGTAGATGCGCGCATGAACTTCTACGTGTCACAATTGGGCTCCAAAGAGAAAATGGAAGAGTATTTCCGCAAATCCATGCCGGAAATGCGCGAGCAGATGATGGATATGGTCCGTAACTCCTACAAGGTACGCGAGGTGCAGACCAACCTGACCAAGGACGTCACCGCCACCCCTTCGGATGTCAGAAAATATTTCGACGGGCTTCCGAAAGACAGCGTTCCCTTCATTCCCATGAACGTAGAGGTGCAGATCATCAAATTCAACCCTGTGATTCCACGTCAGGAAATAGAGGATGTCAAAGCCCGTCTGCGTGACATGGCTGAAAAAGTCAACAAAGGAGAAAGCGAGTTTTCGACTCTTGCCATCCTCTACAGCGAAGATAAGAACACATCTCTTCGCGGAGGCGAGACCGGATTCATGGGCCGCGCTCAGCTTGATCCCGAATATGCAGCTGTAGCTTTCAACCTGAACGATCCGAAAAAAGTGTCGAAAATCGTCCAGACCCAGTATGGCTACGAAATCATCCAGCTTATCGAAAAACGCGGCGACCGCATCAACACACGCCGTCTGCTCCTGAAGCCCAAGGTTTCCGACAATGACCTTCAGACCGCCATCACCCGTCTCGATTCGCTTCGCACCGATATGGTAGTCAACAAGAAATTCACCTTCGACCAGGCAACGGAGATTTCCCAGGACAAGGACACGAGAAACAACCGCGGAATCATGGTCAATCCCAAGACAGGCACTCCAATGTTCGAAATGGCCGATCTGCCTCAGGAAATTTCCAAAACCATCAACGGAATGGAGGTCGGCGACGTTTCAAAGCCGTTTGTGATGATCGACCCGAAACTCAACACGGAGGTAGTGGCGATTGTGCGCCTGAAAGAGAGAATAGAACCTCACAGAGCGAATATCTCAGACGATTATCAGACGATCAAGGACATGTATGAGGACCACCAGAGACAGGAGATCCTCAAAAAATGGCTTGAAAAGAAAATCAAGGAAACATACGTCAGAATAGAAGACGGTTGGCGTAACTGCGAGTTCACCCACAAGGGTTGGATAAAAGAGACCGCCAAAGCCGAACCTGTCGCAAATGCCGAGTAAAAAGCTGACAGAGACCGTATATCATCGCCGCGCGACATTTCTTGCAATGTTCGCGGCTTTGGTCTTTACCATACCTGTAATCCTCTTCGGCCAACAGCCGCAAAAAAGGACCACGACCGGTCCGCGACACAAGATTCCGGTTCCTCACGCCCCTATCCGCCCGGTGCTTCCCTCGGCCGACCGCAGCCAGCCGAACAAGGTGTTTCTGGAGTACTCCGATGTCCTGACCTATGACGAGATTCCGGGTGTACCCAAAGAAGATCTGCCACAGATCCTGAAGGGAAACGTGAAACTGCGCAAAGGAGGGATGTGGATGTATTGTGACAGCGCGTATTTTTTTGAAAAGACGAGCTCATTCGATGCATTCGGCAATGTGAAGATGACTCAGGGCGACACACTTTTCGTCTATGCCGACGAGCTCAACTACGACGGGCCGCAGCAACTGGCCATACTTTTCGCCGATCCCGGCAAAAAAGTGCGGCTCATCAACCGCGATGTCACGCTCGAGACAGATATTTTCAATTACGACCTCGCCTCCGACATAGGATACTATAATATCGGAGGAAAACTGACGGACAAGCAGAATGTGCTGACTTCGGTCGAAGGCCAGTATCATCCGCGCACAAAACAATCGTATTTCAACTACGACGTGCACCTCGAGAGCCAGCAAAAAAAGGACAAAGTGCTTATCAACACCGAGGCGCTGACATATAACACGGCCACCCACATCGCGGAGCTTACCAGTCCCAGCGAAATCATAAACGCCGACGGCACGATATATACTTCCTACGGCATATACAACACCAATACCGGCACCGCGGATCTGTTCTCGCGTTCGACAGTCAGGACCAACAAAGGAAACACGCTGACCGGCGACACACTTTTCTATGACCGTACGAAGCAATATGGCGAAGCTTTCGGAAACATGGTGCTTACCGATTCCGCCCGTCAGAGCGAGCTCTACGGAAACTACGGATTTTACGACGAGGTGCGCGACAGCGCGTTCGTCACCGGTCATGCGCTGGCCAAGGAGTATTCCAAAGGAGACACACTGTATCTTCACGGCGATTCAATCACAGCCTATCTCGACCTGAGCGACTCCACGAAAGTGACCAATGTGTTCCACAACGTCAGGGTCTTCCGCAGCGATGTGCAGGCTATCTGCGATTCGCTGAGCATGACTGAACGGGATTCGATCATGTATATGTACCGTCATCCGATTGTCTGGAGTGACAAACGCCAGATTTTCGGCAATATCATCAATGTCCATCTTGCTGATTCCACGGTTGACTGGGCGCGCCTGCCACAGACGGGTATCGTCGCCGAGCATATAGCGGAAGACTGCTATAACCAGATTTCAGGCAACGATATGACGGCTTGGTTTGCCGATTCGGTCATAACGCGTCTGTATGTGGAAGGAAACGTGATGCTGAATATGTTCCCGATGGAACGCGATTCAACCTATAATAAATTCGCGTATGTCGAGAGCAGTTTCATGGACGCATATTTCGACAACAACGAGATAAAGAAAGTCAATTTCTGGCCTGAAACCACCTCGAAGATCACTCCGCTCTATCTGGCGAAACGAGGCTCTTATTTCCTGCCGAAATTCAAATGGTTCGAGGATCTTCGTCCGCGCACTCCCGGTGATGTGTTTGTCATTCCTCAGGAAATGATAGATCTGTTCAAGAACGCCGACCCTATAGCGACCTCCCAGAAAAAGAAAAGCAAAGAGTCCAACCGGCCTAATCCCGAGGCTCCGGCAGCTTCTCCGGAAATGATATTGAAGCCGGGAGACAAATTGCTTCCGTCGGCTGACAAAACCGAGCCGCTTGAAATCTGGGACAAAGCTTCAGCGGTTCCTGTCAAGGAGACAATCGAGGATGTTTCCTCGGAGGTAACCGACTGATACAATTGCCGCTATAAATCTTATCAACATTTTCCATACATATTGCTGACATTGGCTCACACGCCATGTCAGTAAGAGATTTTGCCAATCAGCCACGGGTTTTCTAACTTTGCATATCCAAAACTGAAAGAAAATCTATGAGCGATATAATCAGATTACTTCCGGATTCCGTAGCCAACCAGATAGCCGCAGGCGAAGTCATCCAGCGGCCGGCATCGGTTGTCAAGGAACTGGTGGAGAATGCCGTCGATGCGGGCGCCACTTCCATACAGGTAATCATCAAGGATGCGGGCCGCACCCTCGTACAGGTCGTGGATAACGGAAAAGGGATGAGCGATACCGACGCACGGATGGCTTTCGAACGTCACGCCACATCGAAAATCACCCAGGCCGACGACCTGTTTTCTCTTCACACAATGGGATTCCGCGGCGAGGCCCTTGCCTCGATCGCAGCCGTCGCCCAGATCGACATGCGTACAATGGTCCACGGGGCCGATGCCGGCACGCGAATACAGATAAACGGCTCAAAAGTTGAGAGCCAGATTCCCGAAGCATGCGCTCCCGGAACGAACATAATGGTGAAGAATCTTTTTTTCAACGTCCCGGCCAGAAGGAAATTCCTAAAAAAAGATTCGGTCGAAATGGCCAACATCATGCGGGAATTCGAGAGACTCGCTCTTGTAAACCCGGGTCTTGACTTCGAGTTAATAAACAATGACACACCTGTCCATCGGATGATAGGCTCATCACTGAAACAGCGCATACTCGATCTCTTCGGCAAAGGCCTTGACAAACAGCTCCTCCCAATCGGGACATCGACCTCACTGGTCAGTATAGACGGTTTCATCGGACGACCGGAACATTCGAGACGCAGGAACGCACTGCAATATCTCACCGTCAACGGCCGCCACATGCGCCATCCCTATTTCCACAAGGCCATAATGAACTGCTACGAACCGCTGATAGCGGCCGAGAGTCAGCCGAATTATTTCATCAATTTCACTGTTGAGCCCAATTCCATCGACGTCAATATCCATCCGACCAAAAACGAAATAAAATTCGAAAACGAAGCGGCGATATGGCAGATTCTGACCGCGGCAGTCAGGGAGTCGCTCGGCCGTTTCAACGCTGGTCCCGGAATCGATTTCGAATCGACGGACGCACCTGAAATTCCCGTGTTCCAGCCTAATGCCAATGCCGGGCACTCGGTGGAATTCGATCCGAGCTACAATCCTTTCAGGCAGAGTCCTGTGCAAGCGCCCTCGATTTCCCGATCATCTTCAGGCAATTCCCTGCGAAGCACAGGAGTGACCTCGGACTGGGAACAGCTTTACGAAGGCTTCATGGGGATGACAGAAACAGGCTCGCCGGAGCCGGATGGCGGTCAGGTTGAATCAGGGATAAAAAGCGTTGAAGCGAAACTCATCGATGATGAAAGTGAAAGCGGAAACGCGCTTATTGACGAAGCCTCCACGATCCAGGTCAACAACAAATATATACTTGCGCCAACAGCATCGGGCGTAATGGTCATAGATCAGCACCGTGCTCACGTGAAAGTCCTCTATGAACAATTCCTGCGGCAGCTCGGCGAGGGTGAAGCTCACTCGCAGAGAATAATGTTTCCCGAGGCTGTCAGAATGACTGCTTCTCAGAGCGCATTGCTGACCGACTATGCGGAAAGACTTGAAGAGTGCGGATTCGAGTTGTCATTTCTCGGGGACAACACCTGGAGCATCACTTCGCAGCCTTCGATGCTTAACGGAGTTAAACCTCAGGAGGCCCTTGTGCGTATAATAGATGACATACTCAATGAAAAGCCGGAAAGTCAGGAAGATTCACCGAGACATATCATCGCCCTTTCCATGGCAAGAAGCGCGGCCATAAACGGCAACCGCAAACTGACGGCAGCCGAACGAGACCATCTTCTGGGTGAACTGCTGAAACTTCCGGCTCCGAACTATACTCCCGACGGCCTGTCTGTCATAAGCGTTATCCCGTCAGGAGATCTTGCGTCGCTTTTCTGAGCGGAGAGCCTCAGAATTTTTAAGTCTGGAAACAAAAGCATTTTGCAGACTGTTTATGAAATTTTATTTTGAACTATTAAAAAAAGTTGCGTAAATTTGTAACCGTGATTTCGATTCTAAAACATATCCAGTTTCTCATTCTCACTCAGGACTGCGTAGTCATTCCCGGATTGGGAGCTTTCGTTTCCCGGTATCTCCCTGCCCGTCTGAGCGATGACGGCTACGTCATGTATCCCCCGTCGCGCGAACTCAGTTTCAACAGCAGTCTGGTTCACGATGACGGAATGCTGACCGGTTCGATCACGCGCCGTGAAGGAATCAGCTACGATTGTGCAAGAATAGCTGTGGAACAGGAAGTGGAGCTGATTCTGCGCCGTCTGCGCCATGAAGGGAAGCTCGCTATGCCCCGCATCGGGGAACTGACACTCGCATCCCACGGTGCCATCGAATTCACTCCGGAGAAATCTGACGCCATAGTCACGCTCCCCTTCAGCGGATTCTCCCGCCTGAACCTGACTCCCGTGGTAGAACTCGAGGAACCGGTCGCCGAAGAAATCTCAATACCCGATGTCGAAATTCTGCCTATGCCGGTGAAGCGGCCTCGCAGCGTCGCCATGACGGCTCTCAAATATGCGGCTTCTGCGGCAGTCCTTGTCGGAGTCTGTCTGACCATGCTGACTCCGATATCGCCTAAAGAGATGGATTTCGCATCGCTTCAGCCTGTTGTCAGGACGGAATCGCCCTCCATCCAAAAGGATGAAGCGCAGTATGCCGACAGAGAAATACGGCTGTTCCGTCCCGATCCTGCAGAGGCCACAGCGGAAGTGGCACCCAGACCTGACCGTTATTATGTGATTGTCGCATCGTCGAACTATCTGAAAGAAGCACAAAAATATGTGAGACTTCACTCAACGTCAAAATATCCTCTCCAGATACTGCCGAGCGACGGCCGTTACCGCGTTTTTGCCGCCTCAGGCAATGATTTCGACGAAATGGCAGCATTCCGTACAGCGGATCCTGATTTTGCGGCTGCCAATCCGAATGTCTGGATATATACCTTACGTTAACCCCGCGAGATACCGAAGAAGGTATCTTTTTCCCTTGCAAAACAACTACATTTTATCATGAACAAGCTATCATTATCACTTTTGCTGGCTTCAGCCATCATCTCGTCGGATATATCAGCCGACAAAATAGATGTCACAGGACTGCGTTACAGCGGTCCGTTTCCGATCAATAGCCCTATTATGACAGACAGTATCGATGCCGGATCTAAAAAATTCAACGTGTCATCGATTCTCGATCTGCCTGTAGCCTTACCCAAAACGGGGCAGGGGCGCCTGTTAGAAAGCCCCGAGATTCCCGCTTCGGAAGGAAATGCCATTCATTTCCTGAATTTCCGCATCGACAACAACCGTTACTTCGAAGGCTCCATAAAAATCGACAGTCTGAAAAACTACGCGGTATATGTTGACGGAAATAAGCTTCAGGGGAACAAACTGGTTCTCACTCCGGCCTCCCACGATGTCATCGTAAAATGCCTCACCTTCGGCAATGACAAGGTTCAGCCGGTGAAAATAGAGATAGAAGGAGCCAACACCGGGAACCTGAAGACCGACATTACTGACGGACGCCTGTACACGCTACGCGACGTCATAAGCGGCCGACGCGTAGGCGCAGTAATCCCCTCCCCTTCCGGAAAATATCTGATCACATCCTACAGGGACACTCACGAAGGAGGCAGTCAGACCTACATGTCAAAGGTGAGCGAACTTGCCACCGGGCGACAAATCGCCACATATCCCGGTTATTTATCATGGATGCCTAAAAGCGATCTCCTTTTCAAGACAGAGCAGTCGGGACGCAACATACGTCTTCTGACAGTGAATCCCGCTGACGGCACTGAAAAAGTCGTGGCCGAGAATCTTCCTTCAGCCAGTTTCATCCTCTCCCCCAACTCAGATTACATTCTCTACACCCAGCAGCAGGAAGTGCCGTTTGAAAAATCACGCGATCTGTATGAAATCCTTCATCCTGAAGACAGGCAGCCCGGCTGGCGTCAGCGCGGAAAAATAATGAAGCATGATCTTGCCACGGGCATCACCTCCCCTGTCACTTTCGGCAACCGCAGATCATACGTCCAGGACATTTCCGGCGACGGCAGCAAGATACTGCTCAGCGTGCATGAGAACCATGTCGATCAGCGTCCGGCCGAGCTTGTGTCCCTCTACGTCGTAGATGTCGCTACCAACAAAGCCGACACCATTTTCGAGAACGAGGGCTTCACGGGAGGAATACGTTTCTCGCCCGACGGTACCCAGATAGCCATCACAGGTTCGCCGGAAGCTTTCAAGGGCGTAGGTAAAAACCTTCCCGAAGGAAGGACCCCGAGCTGTCTCTTATACACATCTCCG